>Ga0307515_10001411_pt1 | contig 54305 bp, 48 predicted proteins | sample 17_EM_MG_FD_194513 | JGI IMG/M metagenome (GOLD analysis project Ga0307515, IMG submission 194513) | Populus trichocarpa ectomycorrhiza microbial communities from riparian zone in the Pacific Northwest, United States - 17_EM | ecosystem: Host-associated > Plants > Roots > Unclassified | place...
ACTTAGAATCAGGCCCGGACACAGATTCCGGCCCGGAAGATTCCCATTCTACGACCGGCCAAGCCCTGTCGAATTTGTTGTCTCGATCTGATTCAGAGCAGATTTCAGAACTAGACAGCGAGGGCGAACGTCGACGAAAAGATGCCTCTACATATCTTCAGTCGTTGCTTCGGATTATCAATGGCGATCCGTTCAGAGATTTGGACAATTTCATAGCACACCAGGGTGAACCTGTTAAAGGCACATGCGAATGGGTACTGCAGAGTGAGCCATTTCGCAATTGGGCGTCCTCCGCCACAAGCTCTCTCTGGATTTCAGGGGATCTAGGAACAGGCAAAACGATACTTGCCATTTACATAATGAAAGAGATTGCACGGATCCTACCATCGATGCCAAATAGGATCATGTTGTCATCTTTCGTAGGAGACAATGCGATCATGATCCTCTGGCGTCTTATTTACCAGCTTCTCGTCCTACAGCCCGCACTATTCCAGCTTGTTCTAACCAGGCCCGCTGTGGACCAGGACGCCTTAGAAAAGACCCTCCGTGCTTACTCATTTGGCATGGTATGGGGAATATTCGAAGAAATGATCACAAACCATACTTTTGAAGATATATACTGTGTCCTTGACGGCCTCGATATGTGCGAGCAACAATCCCTGACTTGTTTTATAAATAAGCTTCAAGCCACCCGCGATGGATCCTCGCGCATGAAATTGCTAGTGGTCCTTCGGGAATCCGCTCCAAGCATACAAAATGCTATGTCATCTTTCGCAAATATATCCCTAAACCCTAGTGTTAACCGTCGGCTTGCAGAAGATCTCCGCTCATATATTTCGGCCAAAGTGAGAGAACGTGCAGTGGCTAAGAATCTGCCCGCTAGTCTACAGAAACCAATGGAGAGGCTATTACTGCTCACAGCTAAGAAATCTTTTACGGAAATTGACCGTACTATTCAGGAATGCTTCGACTTGACTGAGAACAAAACCCCTCAGGAAGCAGCGCTTGCACTTTTAACATCTCTTGCTCGGGAGGATGAAGGGGTTGAAGCAGAGAACATAAGACCGCATAGCGGAAACATCGAGACAGTCAAGAATCGAGAGGGATATCAGATCAACGAAAATGCATCAGAACGAAAGGGTTCGACAGCCTCTCATACTACTAGTTCTTCGAAATACCAGTTCGATCTTGTAACGGACGATAGTAGGATACGAGACGTGCAAAAAGAGGAAATTCCATCCATCACATCACCTGGGGCTTTTCGGCAAGACATCTACGCTCGAAGTCACCCTAGCGAGCGCCTTGAGCCCTTCCAGTTAGTTTTACCGTCTTTGGCCAGCGATCGAGTGGATTCTACGGAGTTAAGTGAACAAGGGACAAACGAAAATGATCAAGGGAACCTTCTGTTGGCTGAATTTTTGCTGGCCGCACAAGACAGCATCGATATCAACCCGAATCTCAAGGACACAAGTGGAAATACAGTGCTTCATCGCACTATAGATTTAGGGAACGAAGAACTAGCCATGAAGATCTGCCAACGTTTGATATCCGACCACGCAGAGGGCATTAATGCAGTGAACAATGTTGGTGAAACACCTCTCCACCTTGCGTCTTCGAAAGGAATGGGCGAACTCGCGGAACTCTTACTCAGATTCGGAGCTAGTGTGGATGGAACTAAATTTCCTAACCAGACATCCACCCCTCTTTGTAATGCTTGTCGGAACGGGAACTGGTCAATAGTATCCTCTCTTCTTCGTAAAGGAGCTGAAGCGGCAGTGAAGCAATCTGATGGAACAACGCCCCTACATTCCGCCGCATTCCTTGGATCAGAAGAAGTTGTCCGTTTATTAATTGAATCCGGTGCAGAAGTTGAATGTCCCGACGCGAATGGGCATACGGCCCTATTTATTGCCGGCAAAACTGGAAATGTGAAGGTGGCCCAAGTTCTCGTTGAGAATGGTGCGTCATACGAGAAGGCGCTATTATCTGCCGTTAAAGCTGGTAGCCGGGATGCAGTCTCATGGATCATAAACTCTGGCATTGATTGTAACTCTGCCTGTGAGGGGACAACAGCCTTGCAACTTGCTGCTGTCATTGGTGACGCCGCTATGGTTTCATTTCTCATACAGCAAGGAGCAATTAAAGATGTGATACACCCTGACCAGGAACCCGCCCTACATCTTGCTATTTTACATGAGCATCTAGACGCAGCTAAGGTTCTTTTGGCTGAAGGTGCGAATGTTAATTTACCGGCTAGACATGGGCGCACTGCCCTTCATATTTCCGCACAAGAAGGACGCTTGGACGCCATTCAACTGCTGCTAGACTCTGGAGCCTGGGTAGATTCACAAAACGATGCCGGGGATACACCTCTTCATGACGCCACTTTTTTCCGTATGAGAAATGCTGTCCAACTCCTTCTCCGACATGGCGCAACGCCGAACCATAGAACAAAGAGAGGCGAAACACCGCTATGTGTTGCTGCTGGAAATGAGGATGTGCAAATCATGGGGTTGCTCCTGGACGCTGGGGCGGTGCCTGATCAAGAGAACGGAGCAGGCTGCACCGCACTTCATGTTGCCTCAAGTTTCGGGCAGGCTAAGGCTATTGATCTGCTGATCCAACGTGGAGCAGATATCAACCGAGCGAATGAACTCGATGAAGGCAAGACGGCACTTCATTATTCCGCGGCGCAAACTAGCGAAGAAACTGCCGTTCAGCGTCTCCTAGATCAGGGAATACCAATCGAAATTTCTGATTCACATGGACAAACAGCGCTCCATACTGCTGCGGCGCAAGGAAACGTTAGCACGGTCAATCTGCTCTTGGAATGCGGGGCAAATGCATCTTCCCGCGATGAACAGGGCCGAACAGCAATCCACGAAGCCGCCAAAAACGGCCACGAGCCTACTGTCCGACGGCTCATCCATTTGGTTGCATCCTCAAACCTCTTCGATGACAAAATGAAAACACCGTTACATCTGGCTGCCCACCATGGCCATTTCGACGTCGTCAGCCGGCTAAGAGCCGAGGGCGCTGGTACAGATCTTCCTGATTATCGAGGCAGAACGCCTTTACACCATGCCGCCCGCGGTGGCCATGTTGATTCTGTCCAATTTTTGCTAAAGTACGGCACTAGTCCGTCACTAAGGGACTCCAAGGGCCTGACCCCCCTTCACCTGGCTACTAGAAAAGGACAAGTTAACGTCGTTGAATGCTTGCTTGCTAGTATGTCGGTAGAAGATGTTGGGATTTTGAGTAGGGAACAAGGCACCGCGAGAGATGTTGCCAAGAAGAAAGGAAATAAAGAGATTGTTAAATTGATAGATAAGGTCGTGTCACCGATGGACAATCGTACAGGTCGTGTGGGAGATGTTTGGGACAATGAGAGGGACAGTGAGGACGAGCACGAGGGGGCGCCGTATTTCTGTGGTCAGTATTGACCCTGAGCTAGATATGGTATAAAAAGGAAGAGAGCACAAGGGGAACTGCCGAAGCTAAGCTTTCTAAGGCGTTATTACGGTTCCAACAATATTATAGATGTTCAAGATGGTACACGACGAGAGAAGGATTACTGGTTTTAACCATTCAGCCAGTGCAAATTAAAGGATGGAAGCCGAAGAAGAGATGGGCAAAGATATAATTCCTGGAGTGGAGTTAGCTACGAGAGTAATGCCGAGGTGTTCATACCGATATCGGCCCGGAAATAAGCCGGCGATAGTAGCTTGAACGAATAATAACTGCACATCAAGGCCAGTCAATGTTGAATATATATCCATTGCACACTCCTAAATTTTTAAAAAAAAATCTTTTTAAAAAAAACATAGGCATTAGTGTCTCTATAACAAACAATCATTATTACTTAAGCCTTGCTACTGTGGACGGATAATCTAGGATGGCACCAATGGCGACTACCCTCAAGGCTGAGACTACCGAGAATGCTGTTGTCGGTGCAATGGGGAAAACAACTAGCGGCAAGGTTCTCAAAGTTCGTCAGTATCCTAAGTTCGACAGCCTAGAAGAAGAGCGTCTTTACCGAAAGCAGCATCTTGTGGCGGCGTTCCGCATCTTTGCCGAAAGGGGGTTCGATGAGGGCGTTGCTGGACACATTTCAGTACGGGATCCAATTCTAACTGACCACTTCTGTAAGTTTGCCTAAGAATCGCTGGTGCGCTGCGCCCAATAACGATACACAATAGCAGACACTTTATACATACGTCATACATTCTGGATTTCTAGAGGTGGCGCTAATTATAATAGGGCTGAATCCTCTCTCCCAACACTTCTCGCAGATCCGTGTGAGTGATCTCATTCTCGTCAACGAGAACGGCGAGGTAGTCATTGGAGAAGAGCCAATCAATGCTGCAGCATTCGCTATTCACTCAGAAATTCACAAAGCCAGGCCGGATGTGCATGCTGCTTGCCATGCTCACTCGGTGTATGGGAAGGCATTCAGCGTGTTTGGGCGAGAGCTCGATATGATGACCCAAGACAGTCTGCGCTTTTACAAGAGCCATTCAGTCTACACCCAGTTCGGTGGTATAGTCTTGGGTCAAGAGGAAGGAAAGCGGATAGCCAAAGCGTTGGGTAGCGGTAAAGCCGTTATCTTGCAAAACCATGGCTTACTCACGGTTGGCCAAAGTGTTGACGAAGCAGCCTTCTGGTTCATTAGTCTCGATAAAACCTGCCACGCCCAGCTCCTTGCTGATGCGGCTTCTGCTGGTTCTGGCTATAAGAAAATTCTTATCGGCGATGCCGAAGCTGCCTTTTCATATGATCAGGTTGGAAAGCCCGAGAAGGGCTGGCTTGCTTTCCAGGGGTATTACGACGAGCAGCTGGCAAAGAGTAATGGTAACTTCTTAGAATAACTCAGCTTTTTGACACGGGAGGCATGGTCAAGGCTTTTGGATACGTATATTTTGAGGAAAATATAAATCGAGCATTTTTATCTGATGCCGAATTGATGGGCAGTGTAACAGGTCACAAAAATCAACAGGGCCAAAATGGGGCTAGCTCGCTGCTACCAAATAATGCGAGCGTCAAATTCGATGCTGGATCCAACGCTGCAGGAGCCACGATGATATATCTTTGAGAATGTCTGCATTCTCTGTTAGCTTGCCGATGAACTTCACATCATCCCTTGTCCCAGACAAAGGCAGAGCAGACAATCAGACTGCGACGACCACTCTTAGAGACACTGATCACTGGCCGAGGTCTTTGTGTTGTCCAATCTCCTCCTAGATTTCCCTGTCAGGTATCACTATGAGACGTCACTGTTACCGTTATCGTCGGCATTGCTATCATTGCAATTCTATCATTCCTCTTTTATGGTATCCATGATTCCTGGCCTTGCTGAGCTTTCCGGCAATTGAGACGACGACTTCCTCCGTAACGAGTAGGAGAGGGAGTAGAAACCATGAGCTTCCGTCGTGTTGCTCAGTGAAGGTGCGGAGGCGTACATTGCGCATAACAAGTAGCGGACTGCGGAGTATAGTGATCAGTGGTCGAGAAACGGTGGTGTATCAGAGGGATCCATGGTCAAGCTGGATTACAAGCTGATCTGGCTACAAGGAATCAACAATTTGATATACGGTCAGCATCATTTGCTAGGGAAGATGTCAAATCTCCCTGATGGCAGTTACGGCGCCGGCCTTTGAGCCTGGCTGGATGGCATTTTCTCTCCATATTTGGAATGTCTGGCGCACCGAGGCGCGGATGGAGAGACACGAGACAGGAGCAAATGGTGCAATTACGGCTAGTCGACTTTAGTATGCAGCCGTCTGTGGAGGGAATACGAGCAAAGAGATGGCGAGAATTTAATCACACGTAAAGCGGCCCGCAGTAGCTTATTAGCGTGAATCTGCTAGTAGAGACTAGGAACAGCCTCAATATGCGACCTCAACTGTTCAAAGTTAGAATTAGCTCTCGTAACGAAGATATTCGGGGGACGATAGAACTCGAAGGAAAGTCAGCTCTGGAAGACCTGGCAGTGAGGGGAGACGCAGTACCGGATGGGTGAATTTTATAAATCGCGTTAGAAGAATCTTGGCTCCCTTTCTTAACTCCAAATTCCAACTAGAATGGACTTTTTGACACTCGTTCATCAATGCCTCGAGTCATTGCATCAAGTTGATGGTGCCGGCAATATTTCCAAACGCGGCCGATATGGAAAGTAGCGGCGGGAAGCTTATCCTTCCCCTGGTACGAGAGTTGGACTGTGCGCGAACACGAGAATCAAAAGTACGCGTATGATCACGGAGCCTTGATCCTATTGGCTGACTCTTATCGATAATCGTTGGTCCCATTATACCAGGGAGAGGATAAGCAGATAGTGTTGTAGCTAAATACCAAAAAAGAAGAATATGCGTTGCCCTTAATGCAATTTGTGGCGATTGGTTGGGCCCCGGATATAGTCCGCCTAAGCCCGTCGTATTCTGTATATCGGGTGTGCGCCGTTTGCGTCAACCAGCAACCAACACACAAGAATAGTAATTAGATAGCTATATGTATCTTCCATATGCCTCAATAAGATCATCCAAGAGTATCAAAATCAACTTCACTCATCGCAGCACGTACACCCATCATTTACTCGTTCAATACGCCAAGCGTAACGCCTCCACGCCTATTTTAGTAATACACTATGGCAACCCACAAGGCAGTAGTTCTTTCAGCCTTAGACAAGCCCGTCTCCATAGAATCTGTCCCAACTCCGGTCGCCGAATTAGGTTCAGCCATCGTCCGCGTGCTAGCCACCGGACTTCAGTCCTACACCCGCGAGATCTTCAACGGCACGCGCCCCTACGTTCTCTCTCTCCCACTAGTCCCCGGCCCTTCGTGCATCGGCCGGATCGTCTCCACGGGCCCTGATGCAACCGCCTTGAAGCCGGGCCAGCTGGTCTTCTGCGACCCGACCATTACTGCCCGCGATGACGCAGACTGCAACTTTTTGCTAGGCCTTCACGGGGGGTTGAGCGAAGGGAGTCGGAAGCTGATGGATGGGCCATGGAGACATGGAACGTATGCGGAAGTGGCGAAACTACCGCTGGAGAACTGTTTCCCGCTCGACGAGGAGAGGCTGTGCGGAGCCAAGCCGGACGGTTTAGGTTACAAGGTATCAGAGCTGCTCGCAATCTCCACCGGCCTCGTTCCCTTCGGCGGACTCGAGGAGGCGGGCGTTGGTGCCGGCACGACCGTCATAGTGGCGCCGGCCACGGGCAAGTTCAGCGGGGCAGCGGTGCTCGTTGCGCTGGCGATGGGGGCGAAGGTCATAGCTGCGGGGAGGAACGCGAACGGATTGGAGAAACTGAGGCAATTTCCCGGAGCGGAGAGACTCACCACCGTGCAGCTTGTTAGCGATGTTCAGAAGGACGCGGGAGCTTTGCTGGTGGCTACCGGCGGCAAAGGCGCGCAGACCTACATCGATTTCAGCCCTCCTGCGGCCGGGGCGAATGGTACGCCATCTCATATCACGTCCTGCCTCCTGGCGTTGAAGCGGAATGGAACGGCGGTGGTTATGGGAGGTATCACGGGTAATGTCGAGATACCATATGGGCTGACTATGTTCAAGAGTATAACCATCAAGGGGAAGTTCATGTATGAGCGGGAACAGACCGAGCGTTTCATCAAGATGGTCGAGTTTGGAAATTTGAAGGTGGGGGAAGAGAGTGGGATGCAGGTATTGGGCCCGTATGGGCTGGATGATGTGGAGCAAGCTTTGGATGTGGCAGAAGAGCATGCAGGATGGGGTGAGGATGTCGTGCTAGCGCCAAATAAAGAGTAGGGGATGCCACTTTCGAAGACGCGCAGGTGAGTTTTCTGAATAGTAGACGCAGCTAGGCGTGGAAAGAATCCCTTTACTTGTTCAAAGACCCCAGGGTAGTTTGGCGCCACAAGACGACCGACGCTAAGTACTGGAAACAATGCAATCCACAGCAATTGTCCTTTAGGGAATTGGGAATATAATCAATTTCTAACACTAAAACGGGGTCTTATTTCACCCACTCGACATGCTTTGTAGTGTTTTACAACCAGCTCATCGCCGTCGATGCTATAGTCCCCTGTATGCGGGCCTAGAAAGCCGCCATGTCTTCTCAATTCGCTCAATTTCAATTTCAGCCATTTCCCTTTCGGGTTATGATGCGCAATTGCCTGCTCTACCCACTTGTCTAATGCTTCATCATCCCAATCGCGATAACCCCAAGACCTCGCGCTGGCCATGATGTCGTATACAATGCTTCTATCGCACCCGCCGTCCAACACGGCGAATCGAACTAGCTCAATCGTCGGGGCCTTCCCGAGCCGTCGATTATGATTGAAGAGCTCAACAGCTTCATAGTTGCGCTCGAGTATAGCCTCCTTCTTACCCTGTAAAGCAATCTTGCGCACCTCACGGTCTGCCCAGTCCACCGTCATTGAGGTTGTGCAGACCAAATACCGGAGGAATTGCACTTTCTCCTCGGTCCACGGGCCATGAAGCAGCTTCGCAGGTATTCGACATTTGATGTAGCTCAACCGCGTGAGATGGCCGATGCTAAATTGCATGCTTTTAGGGTTTGCAAAATCGGGCGGCCAAATTGCTTTCTCGCATTCATGCTGCCCGCAGACGCAGCCAGCAGCTTCGTAGGCCTTGGTGGCAAAGGCCTGAAAGAACTGCCATGTCATCCACCTGCTAGCAAATATGCGGCTTTGGAGACGGCTTTGGCGAATGCGGTCGCCAATAGGAGTATAGAGGTATTCGAAGCAAGCGGCGAGGTAGCAGTGGGTGCTAGACAGTTTCGCACCGACATGGGGGGACGAGAGAGGGAGGTCGAGGTTGAGCGATCTGACGAAGATATCCTGGAGGATTTCGACAGGGAGAGCTTCGATAGGCGACAAGGACATTTAGCCAGTTAATGAGAATTGCTAGAATGAAAACATGAGTGATGTTGGCGTGGCAGAGGCCGTTTATAGTAGGCGGGCATTATTGTAGCCTGGATGTTGGCTGAAACCACAGCGGTGGCCTGAAGCGGACGACGCGTGTGAAGATGACGGCCATTGGCCAATACGCGAAGGATTCAGGGCTGGAAGGTCGGTGGAGGATATGGCTAGAGTGTACGCTGTTGGAGGGTGCTATTGGTGAAGAATTGGGAGTTTATTTGGAGAGATGAAGGTTTTGTGAGACGGACGGGGGAAGCTGGAGAGCTTTCATCCCATCGGCATTACCCAAACAGTCGACCTTTCCGCCTCTAGCTCATAATTACTTATAACTATCTAGGTAAATGGACAAATAGGTGTAGAAAAATATAATAGGCAAATAGGCAAATAGGTAATTGGGGGTACTCCCACTGGCAACACAAATAGATGATCCGAGCAGACATCTAAGCTGTGGCCTACTAAGGAGCCATCAATTCCTAGTCTCTATATACTCATCCGTTCCTCGTATTCTACTCTACTTCTCTGTATTTATCATGTCGTCTATCATGCCTTCCACATCTACAACATCTACAACATCCACCACATCTCATCGACACAGGCCCAGCTGATAGCTATTTCCTAAAACACTCTACAATGCCTCGATACCATTCTAGATCTTCTGAAGAGCTACCACCGATCTATTTCGGTCTAGCCCGTGTCTTTTGACCTTCTCGGCAATTAAAAGCTTGAAGAGCAGGACAAGAATATCCTCGCATGCACACATGACATGGTAGCTTCAAGTTCGTTTGAATCAACCCCAGGCCTTGCATTGGATGACGTTTGATCCCTCCGATGCTCGATAGCGACCAATCCGCATCATAGCATCCGACTCTGTCGCCCATGATCAATTTGACGGACCTGGAAACTTCTTCTTCTCTCCCTACCGCATCTTCAGCGACATCTCCATCGTCGAGATCTTGGACCAAGATTACAGGCCAACTTTTGTGGTCGACAGAGCGTGCCTCCGCTTCGCCCTATAGATTCCATTAATGACCTAGACAAGCCGTTATACTGTGCCGCCCGTAGGACTCGAGCAGCAACAAGTTTTTTCTTCGACGACAAGACACTCGTCTGTGCTGGCATCTGCGCTGATACCGTCAAACATGTCGGCTCTGAGCCGCGCCGGCGAACGTCTTTGGAGAACTGACGTGCAATGGCCCGCAACCTAAGTCATCGCGACGGTAATATGCATTCAGCCGAAGAAGCCCATGAGCAGTTCACGAGCATGCTCATGGGTGAGGCAGGCGGCGGCTGGAATGGAGATTTCGAAGGGAATGACGTTCGTGTTACTGTCAGACCAGATAGTCACGTTGACGATATGTATAGTCCTGAAGAGAAGGCAATGCTGATGATGCCACATCGACGGCTAATCATAACGAAATGCGGGTTTATAGGCCTTGTGGTAGCTCGTGTAGGGGTTGGGGTGGGTGTCTTCATTACCACTTAAAGGGCTCGTGTTACGTGCAGGGCTGGGAGGGGGGGATTCTTGACGAAATGGGGGGTCTGACGAGGAAATATTTGAGACTGTGATAAAGCGGCAGCCATTCCAAACACAGTAGCATGCACTCATTGTCTTACCCACCGTTTTGGACTAATACTTTGGTTTCAAAATGGAATTCATACAAGAGTGTCAAATTTTACTCACCGGTAGACCCGTTTGGTTGTGACAACCCAGAGCAGCTAACCATGATGTTTCCGGGTCTTATTCGTGTCATCACGTACTGCAGCGCTGCGAGGATGATCTTTGGGTTTGACTGCAGTAGCTCACAGTCAGAGCAGGAATAGAATGTTACGTCTGACCGCTTACCGTTCATGACTCACTTCGGTCTCGCTTCAATGTTTCCGAGGTGCGCCCCCTGTCGTATATTATTCCAGCTCTAAGAGTCCACCTGCTTTGTTATTAATTTTCTAGTATTCGCCCACTCTTTAATTTCAATTCCATTTAATTTCCTATATTCCGAACAAACATCCCAGCATCTCATCATGCCAGTCTTTTCAAGACTCGGCTCCTTGATGCTCAGGGAACCATCTCATAGCATGTCTGCTGCGGCAGTCTTAAAATGGCTGCAAGAAAGACCAGAAAAAATTAGGGAGCGCAGTCCTTACTTTATACTTGTGGTGGTGTGAGTGTACCTACGCGAGATCTCGAGGTCGATTGGAACAATTTTTGACTGGATATGTAGTTGCTCTGCGATGTTTCTCGATCTCGCCAACTTAAGCGCAATCACAATTGCCCTACCTACGATTGAAAAAGAATTTAACGTTCATGTTGGCGACCTTCAATGGGTTATTTCAGCTTATGCTTTAACGGTGAGATGATCCCGTATCACCACTTCTTAGTTCTTATTAACTTTGCTTAAGTTCGGCGCCTTTCTTCTGCTTGGAGGGCGAGGAGGTGACATATTTGGGTACGTCACGCTTTTCTGTCTTTGATATAACGAATTCGGCTAATATATGTATTCAGGCATCGCAGTGTCCTCTTATTTGGAATGTCACTCTTTGCCCTCTTCACGCTTGTGAGCGCGTTAACACAAAACTTTATTGGCCTTGTGATTGCCCGCGCTTTTCAAGGCATGTTTTTGTGCTTAAAGCCCTAAAAGAAGTACTATCACTGACTCCTGCCGCAATATCAGGCATTGGGGCAGCTTTTACAGTACCATCCGCACAAGCATATATAGCATTGTTCTTTTCAGAGCCAAAAGCAAAAGCTATCGCACTAGGCTACTGGGCAGCTTCCGGCTCTGTGGGCTTTGTGTAAGTTGATCTTATTTCTTGCCATAGATCGCCTCCACGCTAATATACATCCGGGTAGTGTTGGCCTAATCCTCGGGGGTGTCTTGACAGATTTCGTTGGATGGAGGTGGATTTTCTGGATTTCCTTGATGATATCCGCAGTCGTAGTTCCCTCCGCCTGGCTTGTCCTTCCCCCAACAGATACGAAACGTGAAGCGCCAGTTACCCGGACCAACGCCGAAGAATCTAATGCCGAAGAATCGAGGACTGCAGAAGTTTCAGGTCTACAAAAACTATCCCGTTCCATTCTAAGCCGCTTGATCCGCTTCGATGTGTTAGGCATTGGGCTTGGCCTTCCTGGAATTATCCTACTCAACTACGCCTTCTCTACCGCCAACTCACTTGGATGGGGTAGCGGACGAATACTCGGAACGCTGATTCCAGCCGTAGTTCTGCTAGTTCTCTTCGGATTCCAGGAAAGCCGTGCAACCGTCTCTCTACTGCCATCCCACCTATTCCGCTCCCTCTCCTTCAATCTCACCCTCGCCCTCGCTGCCATCTCATTCGCTATTCGCCAAGGATGCACATATTTCCTGACGCTCCAGCTGCAGTCGTATGGAGCCAGCCCCGTACACACGTCCGTCCTGTTCCTTCCCTTGGGGGTAACCGCACTTCTGTTCTTCCCTGTGTCTGGCAGAATTCTTGGCAAAATTGGAGCGCGCAATATGGTGCGTACCACCCTTGCGTTCTACGTATTAACAATCTCTCTATCGTCGTTACTAAATTCTTTTCCAGTTCATTTTGGGCCACTTGCTAGCCCTTGCAGGCGTGCTGCTTTTCTCCTTCATCACACCTTCCACCTCTTACTTTGCCTTCACCTTTCCCGGAATGATACTCTATCTTCTGGGCATTGGCTGCGTCTATTTCACCTCGAACTTCGTCATCGTATCCGCCGCCTCCAAGTCCGACCAAGGTGCTGCCGCTGCCGTGTTCAATGTCGCAGTGCAAGTAGGCGGCTCAGTCCTTGGCTTGGCGATATTGACTGCTGTCGCGCAAGGGATTACGGAAAGATACGGCGACGGAACTGGAAAGGTGGGCGAGATCGGATACCGAGCGGTATACTATTCTTGCGTAATCCTTTGTGCGGTGGGTTTCTTGATTTCGGTGTTCGGGATTGAGGTTCCTGGCAAGAATACAGGTGCACAGTCAGCGGCGCAGGACGTAGCCGGTGAGCACGAGATGGTTCCGGTGGAGGATAGGTAGCTATATTTAGGTGTTCGATGGACGATATATCCTCCTAGAACACTTTTCTTCTTCCTATTGAGACCTTTAGGATTTGCACGTTCCGGTGGAGCCCTGACGGGGCCGCATCATGACTCTAGTCAAAAACCACTACGCGCTACGAGGTATATACGTGTCCGGCCTCGATGGATAAGCATAATATTAGTAAGAAAATACGACGCATAGAGGTGTTAGTTAATTAGAGTTCGAGCAAGGCACCGAAGCATGGGCACTTTGTAACTATAATTCTAGATGTATATAGTACATACTCATATTACGACTAGGAATTAGCTCTAGACCACACATAAAGAGCTATTGAGACTAGTCATGTATAATTATGTTTCATTACGAGTTTATGAACAATTTCATGAGCCGTTCATCCGTCATATGATCGCTAGGGTATCTAAGAACAACCCTAATTCTTTACCCCCCCACGGTTCCCTACAAACAATAATACAGGGTAAAATGTGCTCATCCAAGTTTGTTATACTTTCAACATCCGCTCCCGGTATGCAAAAAGAACTGCAATAAAGCACTTCTAAGGAATGTCAATATATAAAGGCTTGCTAGTCGAGGTTGCACATCGCATCAATCGCAATTCAGCAGTAAAGTGCCGTACCGTATAACCGCTCTCATTCCAAGCACACTAAGAATAGCCACATTGCCCACTTCTAAATATCCATATTGTCGAAAGGATCCCAATCCGGCGGCAGGCCTTTGAACATGACGTGACACTTCGCATCTAATCTCGCGTTCTTGCTCGTGATCCAAATATTGTTAGTGTACCGGCTGGTGCGCTGGATCTCATCGGCAGTAAGGCCAATCTCATCGTGGGGAATCCATACAGCGGGTTGAATGGCCCGTGTTGCAGGATGCTGGAAAGCACGTTTGATTATCTTTTGTCTTGCTTCAGGCTCAATGTCTTCCAGTGCATCTTGAGTATCGGTGAACAGATAAGTCTCCGGAGTAATTTGAGCCTCAATATCGCGGATGGGCCGAGTGGTGTTATCGAGGCCAGATCGGATTCTGCTGGTCAAGGTTGTAAACGTTTTGGAGTGGAGTCTTTTCTCGTGGGACTGGGACCGAGACTGGGAATCTGAGGTTAGCTCAGCGTCCGCATGTGAGTGGGAGCGTGAGCGAGCGCCCGATCTGTCTGCCCAAGATGCTCGGAGCTTGCGAGACCGCCCCGCTTGTGGCTCTTCATCACTGACTTGGGGTACGCCCAGCCTATTTTCGGACTCCCTCCGAGCTTCCGGGTTCCTCATTTCAGTCCCTCCGGACTTGCGATTGTTCTTCAGATCCTGCAGATCCTGTTCCCCCAAGATTTTACTTTCCCTAACTTCCTGTTCCTCCCGCTGCTCTAAAACTTCATTTAGGGAGTGTTGAGAACAGTCTTTATCTTCATCTTCTTCCTCACCCCCTTTCCGGCCCCAACGACTCGCTTGTGCTCTTTGAAACTCCTCGTCCCGCCGAACAGCCTCATCTTCGAAGGTAATGGGAAGATAGGTGTAAAGGGGACCGAAAGCGTTATTGACTAATATTTGGAACATTATCGTGCCGGCGAAGGCGACAATCATGATGATAGCCTGCGGTAGAGTGGCAATCTTGTTGTGTTCATCTCTTACTAGGAAGAAAAGGCCGATCAAGCACAATTCCATGAAATACAAGCCAGTGAAGAGTTGATTTATCGCCTTGGGGAATATTAGTCCATTCGTTTCGGCAGTAGGCAATGACACATATATCATCTGGTAACGGTAGGTGAACCACAAAAGACTAAACGTTAGGATCATGAACAAGAGGATCAGGGGAGATATGATTGAGTATATGAGGCCTAAAACAATTGTTAGAATCTAGCACTGTTTTTCAAAAATACCAGAACCCACCTATTGCACCGAAGTTGGTGTACATAGGAATGAGAGTACCCCAGAATATTCGCGGGCTTCCTAATATTCGTGAAACCTTTTGTCGAGCTGTGGTGTCTAAAAAGCGGCTCAGAAGTAGCATAAGTACATTTCCAAGCTGCAGAAGTGTTCCGGAGCTGATACTTAAGGGTTGAAGAATCAGGTACGAGAAAAAAGTATTTGATGCTCCTGGAAGATTCCTAGCAAGAGTTCCAGCAATGGAAAGTGGGTTATCAACCACAGCCTGTATGGTTCTGGTAACGCCGGCAGAGAGAGAAACAACCAGAAAGAGTTGAACAAAAACGAATGCAAAGTAGAAGTTCTGCACTCTCAGCTCTCTTTCACCCGCGGTTGTAACTCCGGAAAACCCAGCAAGGGATCTCAATATGACCGGGAGAAGTAAGAACATGAGTGCGATGAACAATGGAGGCAATACACCCTGGATAAAGTTGACAACCCAAAGAGGTAGTTTGTTTATCCAATCTAGCCAATGTATTAAGCCCGTTAAATATGAGAGGTTTGATACTAGTCCAGCGAATGAAACTGGAAATCCCCAACAGATGACAAGTGCTGTAATCGTTAAAGCAACCGAGCCAGCGCGAAGATATCGTTCCCACCATTTGATCGAGAGGTTGTCCCAAAGGACATAGTTGGGATTAACCTCTACCGTTCGAGGGGCCATCTGTCTTGGAATATGGTGGCTAAGTGACTGACAAGCCATGTGGGCTGCAACCTGATGGTTGAATTGAATAAAGGCAGAATTCATCAAGGGGTATCGTTCCGGGTGAGATTGGTCCTCTTGAATTTCGTAGTTTAAACGTGCGAGCTCCTTGCGGCAATAATAAATAGTATCAACCTTTTTTCCGATCAAAGGTATCGACGGCCACCATGATTTGCTGAACAAAGGTAGCCGCATAGTATCACGGTCTGATGGTTTGATGTATCTCCTCCACACCGCGCTTTCATCGTCCTCGGGTGATTCTTCATTGTATACGGTCGAGTAATCGTACACTAGTTCTGAATTGGTAGCGGCTGTCGTCAAGGGAAATTCATCTCCTTCTGCCTGGAATGGTTGTGGGCTTGTGAAATCGCTCCTGCGCCTCAAAGGATTTATTCGAGCACCCCTCAATGCTTTTAAATGACCCTTCTTCATAGGAGCTGACACGGGCGATTGTTCTGGGGACAGCGGGTGAGATGTGGCTTTACCGTCCTCGTATTTTTCTTGATCATGTGTAGAGACTTGCAAAGGAGCATGATCCTCTGTGCCGGGTCCACGATGCTCGAATTCAGAGTCGATTCGTGAAGACGAAATGAATCCCTGCGGAACGGTCCCGTATTCTTTTTCGGACAGCTGTTGCGGTTCTCTATCATCTGTCCTGTCGGTCAAATGGTTCTGATATTGTTCGGGTATGGGAGCTGAGTTCTCATTCTCGTCTTTCCCAAATGCCCCCTTGAAACCACCAACGACCTTCTGCCCAAGTTTTCCTACACCATGCCCAACAGCTCCTATTCCATGGCCGACTGCCTGAAGCCCCTGTCCTACAAGTGGAATTGGTATCTTTGATCGCTTGTGGTCAGAATCAGGCGAGGCTGATCTCGAGGCCGCCGCTGATTCAGGTTCGTTCAATATCTCTTGGAGAGTATGCTCGATTTCATGTGGATTCCCAGAAGTTAAACCGGGATCGTCTGTTGTTTGCCCAAGATTCTGGTCGTGCATGGCGTCGTCATGTTTCCTCTCCTTCTTCGATTTCTTGATCCCAGCTTTCTTATCCAATTTCTGCTGTATCTCTTTATGCTTTCTGTTGCATTTGATGATCAGGTCCGTCTCGGCATTCTCCAGCTGCCTCGCGACTTTTGTTCTCAGATCGACCTTCTGCTGAAGATCATCGTAATTTCGATTTATCCAAATTTCCCTGAGACCTCCAGGAAAGACGTCATACAGTGCATCGAGAGCTGGTACCGTAAGCCATTTCCGAGGAATACTCTGAACCAGAATTGTTGTAGCAGAAGCACGGATTCGGTGTTCCGGCTGTGTGAGGACTGTCTGTCGGAGGCGGACGAACTTTCTCAGTTCCCTATAGAACTGATAGCAGGACCAAGCGATGACGACAAGGGCAAGTATTAAATGTGCCCATAACCGGTTGGCCTTTTTAGGTACTCCGACATTCGCCCAACCAAACGAATCCATGCCTGACACACCAGAAACATTCCCCGCTCTATTTATAGGTAGGAGTATTGGTAGGATTACGATTGCCATGGGGACAAAGATCTTAAGCAGTAATTGAAGGTATCGGAGGAAAAGGTAGCCATCGACTCCGGCAATGCGGATTAATTTCGTGCCATTGAAGGTAAACACATTCTTAAATGATTGATGAGCAGAGCTAGGCTCCTCGACTTGTTTGCGCTTAGACACGTATGATGTCTTGTAGTAACTGCAGCAGTCAGTATATTAAAGTTCATCATTCATCAAGCCACTTACTAAATCCTGTGGAATACGCTCCAGGAGCGGCTCTGGGCGAGATCTTTAGTTCGTGAGCTACTTCGGAAACGCCAGTTGCCGCTAAGAATGAGAAATGCAACAAACTGAATGCCAAAAATGACAGCAGCGGTTGACAAAGAAGCGAAGAAGTTCTTCAATGACATGTTTGACTGCTTTACAGTCGAGTTGCCATTGATGGACAAGGACGTCGGGGTAGGTTTTGCAGACGACATTTTGCAAAATGCTCCAAAGAGCGTGCCACGAAAGTGAAAATAAAGTCCCAGGTGAACAGAGAGTCGCAGCTACCTGTTTAGGTCATGGGTTCGTAGAATCGTAAAGGTAGAACGCAGCAGGGCGCGTCAATTTCAACAACTCAGGTAGGTCCCGCTGAGTGGAGATATGGCAATAATAGAGCTAGTTATTCGGGGCTATGGGGCTGCTAGACTGAAGGGCTGCAGAGAGGGTAGATGCGTAAAATCAATGTAGAGGTGGTTGCTACAGCATATATGGTAGCAAAAGGTAGAGGGCATGATGAGCAATTGAAGGTTCAAAGTTCAAACAACTTTTCGTGGTTGCGGTGGTTTCAAGTTTGGAAGTCGCGCTCGAGCTAGCCTGCCAAGCGTCAAGCCCAAACGCAACGCCATTATTTCGTCATGGTGCAGAATCATAAGCGAGCTTGCAGTCCTCACCACCCAAACGATGTCATCAAGACACCACCCGCTGATACATCCAGCGGCGGTTACGCGAACGCACTAATCATCACCACTATCCTGTTCAACACATGCAATACCGTTACGCACGCAAAATATGGCCTTGTTCCTGACTATTCTAATTAGCACAGCGTCGGAGTTGCTTGTTGCCACGCGTTCTAGGCTTAACTCGTGTTCTAGGCCTAACTTGTGTTCTATTACTGCGGCGGTGCAGAAGACATGGTCATCCGCAATCTACCTTGATTGTTAGGCATAACTTTACTATGATCAACCTTACAGGTTTTGAACTTTTAGGAGATGTCTTCGACGTATTTATGGCTTTGCAACATGAGAAAAAAATGAAATACCTGTAGTCCTTCAGCCGGGGTCCGTTTAGTCAGAGGACTTCTTGGAATCCCAGGACAGGACCCAAAGAATGTCGTTTGTTTTCAAGTCTAATTAATCTCACTCTAATGATTTCGCTGATCTTCCCTCACTCTATCAAGGTGATCAGAAGGCATTTGGAGGCTAAAGCTGCTCGGCTACAACTATAACGTTGGTGCCAAGGGGCGGCAACACGAAGCGCCTCGGAATTACGATGCCAGTCTTGTTCCTGAGAGGCTACCTTGGTTTGGCGAGGCGCCATGAAATGCTGCTCCGTATCCATTGGTTTATATATAGCCACGACCTTGCTGAGGTAATCTACTTGGATCCCAGTCGCAGCCGCGCCATCGTCAACCATGGTAGCGAGCTCTTTAGCTCTCACGACGGTTCAATTAGTCCCTTTGCTAGACTCTCCTAGCTCGAGTTTGAATAGGGCCCCTGTTACGGAAGATGAGTCTCGACCAGAAAGACATATTGCAAACAGATGCCTGGACTCGCGCCCGTGACCGCTTTGTCGAGGACCTGTCCGACGAGGAGAAGGCAACCTTCCTCTCTACAAATTCCTTAGAGGAAGTTTTCTACAGCGCTAGTGCCGCTCAGAAATCACACCAAGATAAGAGCAAAAGCCTAGCAGCTATCTCGAAACTCGAGCCCCTGATCAGAGCAATCCAACAGTACGAAGAAGCGCTTGATGTCTACTCCAATGCGTCCCCTCTAATTATGTCCCCCCTATGGGGCAGCGTGAAAGTTTTGATAAAAGTTAGCTTTTTGAATTGGTTTATTAGCATCTCCTATTCCAGAAGATTAATATTTGATTTCTAGATAGCAAGCAATTTTGGAAAGTATTTTGGAAAACTCGTCGAAATGTTTAAAACGATTGGCGATGTCCTTCCTAGGTTTCGCACATATGAAAAGCTTTTTGGCACACATGAACGCCTGGCTCAAGAACTCTCGGTGGCCTATCTAATCATCTTGAAATTCTGCACAAAGGCCAAAGCTGTTTTTCGAAAGGCCAAAAGTCCAAAATGTAAGTGCTCTATGGCCCAAGGAGGATTAACGCTTTTGGTCTCACAGATACCTAAGATATTAATGCGCGGATTGGCGTATCATTGCTGTGGAGCCCATTCGACCAGCAGTTTGGAGACTTGATAGACGAATTTCGTGAACGAAGGGAAGTCATCGACAAAGAAGCCGGGTTATCGCACATGATAGAGGCGGAGGATGCAAGGTCCCTCCAACGGTTGAACGCGCTGCAGTTGGAGAAGGAAAAGAAAGGCATGTTGAAAGCTTACTCTTGGTTTCATCGGTGCTGATTGATCTATAGAGCGTGAGCGAAATCGTCTCATATCCCAGATGTCCTCTATTAGATACGAAGAAGAGCATCGAAGAATGCTCAGGATGCCGCATCTGCAGCCTGGGGAATGGCTTTTCGAAAGTGAGCCATTCAAGGACTGGATAGAATCATCCGAGTCGGGTGTTCTTTGCTGCTTTGGAATCCGTACGTTTCTCCACATGATAATGCGTGCGGGCACCCTGCAACATTTCTAACATTCTTTTCGAAATAGCTGGATCCGGAAAGACGATCCTCACGTAAGTAAAATAAAAAGCCAGCGAGTTTTAAATGTAGCTCACTACCACTGTGATCAGGTCAAACGTTATCAATTTCCTTTCAAGTAAGGTAGATAACAAAAGCTCCATCGTCGCATTCTATTACTGTACATTTTCGGATGTTGTTACGCTTCAAACAGTTTCCATCCTCGGAACGATACTTAAGCAACTACTCCTCCCGAAATCTTCATTGCTTGATACCTTACATTCCGAGCTTTCTTCCGCTTTCCAGAGCGGTTCCCGGACACCCGATAGAGTGGAGCTAGCAAACTTGTTGAATTCAGTTCTGAAAGCGTACTCAGAGATATACGTCATAATCGATGGTGTTGATGAATGCGAGAAAAATGTGCAAAATGACATACTCTATGCGATAGAGGATATGATTGAGCTCAATCAGCGCACTGTGAAGGTGTGGATTTCAAGCCGAGAAGATACGGATATAATGAACGGGCTCAGAAAATATCCTAGCATGCACATTGCTGAAACAAAGGTTACAGGTGATATCGCAAATTATGTTCAAGTCGCTGTGAAATCAAAGCTCCAGTCAGGAGAGCTGTTCATCCGCGACCAGACTTTGGAGGAAGAAATCATTTCCACTCTTACAACCAAATCCCAGGGCATGTACGTTTCATGTGGCTATCTTAACTAGGAACCTATACTAAACTTACTAGGTTCCTTTGGGTATCCCTCCAGCTTGAGGAAATGTGCGACGCTCCTCAGTCAGATGAAGGGATTCGAAAATCCCTCGAGGAACTTCCGAATGGCCTAGTTGAAACGTACTCACGCATAATGGAAAAGATAGAAAAAAAACGGCCCAAATTTTTCCCCATCACCGAAAAGGCCCTGAAATGGGTCATTTGCGCTAGACGACCTCTCTTCATGGATGAACTAAAAGAAGCAATAGCATTCGAACCGGCAGATCAATATTGGCAAGCGGGTAAGATAATCACAGATCCCAGCGGGCAGTCGATTTTGAAGGCTTGCGGGCATCTTATCACGCTGGACGATGAGGATTATACCGTGCGATTAATCCATCGGACCGTACAGAAATTCCTTATGGATGAGCCTGACAGTCCTGAGCACCGCTTTCAATTTCAACGCGAGAAGGCAGAGTTCTACCTAGGAGAGGTCTGCGTGACTTACCTCTCGTTTTCCGATTTCGAAACACAAATGACAAAGCGCAACCCGGACGAAGCATTTGCCCATAAAGACTTTCTTACGAATGGAGTCAGCCAGCTATCGCAATCCACAGGTATTGGCGCAAAGGCTGTGGATTTATCCTGTCGGTTACGTGGAACCAATACGCATCGAAAATCGCCAGATATCGCCTATACAGATTTATTGAGGAGTATGCAAAGGCTATCAGCCAAAGTCGAGATAAGTTCAAAGTATAAACTGCTAGATTACGCCATTGAGAATTGGGTATGGCATACAATACCCTTTACAAAGGAGAATTCGGAACTATTGTCTCTATGGCCTAGATTTGAACGGCTTGCGACAAATCATCCTCTGGATTTTCGGCGCTGGGGGGCAAAACCTAGTCGTCGTGATCTACCATATCTGCCTCTTCTTTCGTGGTCAATAAAGGAAGGCCATTGCTCTCTTCTGGAGCTACTTTGGGACAGGGGAGCGGATATTAGGACTGAGAGCAGTTGGAACGGAACGGACCTCCACTTGGCAGCCAAGCATGGACACGAGGCTGTCGTGAGGCTGCTACTGGACAAAGGGGCTAAGGTTCAGGCGAAGAACAAGAGTGATCAGACAGCGCTGCATTTGGCAGCAACTGAGGGACATGAGGCTGTGGCCCAGCTACTGCTTAACATGAACGCAGCGGTTGAGGAGAAAGATGATATGGGCTGGACAGCACTACACTGCGCAGCACACGGCGGATACGTGGCTATCGCGAGGCACTTTATCGACTGGGGAGCGAATATTGAGGCAACGGAGAAACAAGGCCGGACAGCACTGCACTATGCTGCTCGGAAAGGGCATGAGGCCGTTGTTAAGCTGTTGCTCGATAGAGGAGCGAACATTGAGGCGAAATGCAAATTTACGGATTCAACGGCGCTACACGATGCCGCGCTGTACGGGCATGTGGCCGTTACGGAGCTTCTGCTTGACAGGGGTGCTGATAGAGAAGCAAGAGATGTGGATGGCAAGACGGCGGTGGATATTGCGATTGCTGGAGGGCACGAAGAGGTTGCAAGGATGCTGGGAGCGAGTTTTATCCCTTAGCACGATGAGATGGGCCCTACGGTTATCGATAAGAGCCAGCCAATAGGATCAATAGGATCGAAGCTCCGTGACCATACGCGTACTTTTGATTTTGGTGTTCGCGCACAGACCACCTTCTCGTAGGGTCCCATCGTGCGATACACATACTGACGTATTTATATTACGGTTGGAATTATCAGCCGTTCATCGCGCACACGCATTCTATCTTGCTTGTTTGAGTGGAAATCCTTGCATAACCCCCAGGTTGGTCAATTAACCCGCAGCTATTTCGACTCTCTTCATTATCAGACGCTAGATAAGAGATTGCTAAGACTTATAGCTACGACAGCCATTATGAATAGCACAGGATAGCTCAAGTTGGATTACTTAATAAACATACCAATCTATTACGGTAGCATATTGCCATGCCAAAACTTGAGATGTATAGAAGTGATGCAGAAATGAGCAGATAGTGGTCGATCCCGAAACAGCTTTAAAAAGCTCGTCTAGTCTGGTAACGCCCTCATTACTCCCTCAAAGGCTACAAGTGCCATTGCATTAGCAGGGAACGCCCTTAAAAAGCAGGGCACAAAACCCCTCCAATATCCTCTCCATCCACTCTCTTTCCATACGGCCTTCGCTGCATCCCTCCACCTAGGAAACTTGCGTTCTGGCCCCAATGGATCAGTCATGATACGCTGCTTGACGACGTCGGAAGGGTACGACGTAAGCCAGAATATCTGGGCCGATAAGCCACCTGCCCAGAAATTGATAGCCGGCAGAGACAGGGAGGTGTGGTTGTTGAAGAGACGGGTGAAGATGTCATAAGACCCCCACCAGAAGAAGAAAAAGGCCCGGAACAGGAGAGTGGCCGAAAGTCCATGGTAAACGCCTCTGATACCATGGCTACGGAACTACAATTGGCAACAGGGTTAGAGGCATAGAGGGAAATAGTGGTAGAATCAGAGACTCTTACGAGTTTCTTGACGCAATCAATCGGTCCAGAGTAAAGCCGCTTTGACTTTTCTGCTGCATATTGGACTTGCAGTCGGGCTTTGACATGTTCTACAGGAGCTGCAATGAAGCTCACGGTACAGCCTGCCATAATTCCTGCAATCCCATGTCCAATAGTTGGGAGTTTAGGCCTCTTAGACCCGACTGCATGTAATCCTTGTCCGGGATGGAAGACGTGATCGTTCAGTATGTGGCGATAAACATTTAATGATCCTAGCATTCTTTCCGCGATGTAAGTGAAAATTCTAGGAAAAGTCATATCCCCATCTTACACAGAGTCCATAAACATCCACCCAATCAATGGCGGAGTTGCGCCCTTGTATAACCCTTTAACACCTTCATTTCGTACCGTTTGGAGTAAGCAATCTAATGGCCCTCGAAAGTGGGACTTCTCAGTGGTTTGCAAGCGGACTTTGATCGTATCGAAGCTTCGTCGTATTAGGAACAGACATGCAATCTGAGCAAAACGGAATTCTTACGGGTGGCCGACTGTGTGAGATTAGTCTCGAGCCTAAGCATTGTCCGTCGAAGAGGTGCATATACCGGATAATTTGGCAATGCCAGAGAAGACACCAGCAACAAAACCCTTGTAACTTTTGCTACCTTGGCCGGCTATCACCTGTTTATCAGAGGCTTGATTGACCCCATCGTGGGCGGGTTGCTTCACCGCCGCGGACATTGGCATTCGAGGATGGGAGACTCCGAACTGTGCCAGAACACGATCATTCCGTTGAAGGATTCTTGGGGTTTAAAAAATATGAAGGGATTAATAGTGTTGAGTCAGATGTACATGAACATGTATAGGGATCGAAGGGTTGGAGGAGTCTAAACGAAGCTTAGAAAAATAGCGCGATGCTAGTTAATGTTGATGGCTGAATCGAAGAGGGTCCGAGATCGGTGGCTTGCACCCGAGAAACCTTGGCTTCCATCCCGCCTTTCTCCAAACAACAACACCATGTAGTCCGACAAGAGAGGAAAACGGTTACCGGCCGTGAAATCTCCTCACTATTCTACTAGCCCTGACATATCCCCGTTCGGTCCACTTGCAGGATGACAAGCTCCCCAGGTCAAGCTGTCGCCGCCACCAATCTGGATACTACCAGCGCCGTAGAGTCTAAGAAAGGCATGCTTATGTATCCGTTTGAGGGAGCATCCGGGCTGACTGGTATTTGCAGTATGGACAACGCTAATCACCAACACTAAGTACCTCACTGGACTGCTCGTGCTCAATCATAGCCTCAAGAAGCAAAAATCTGCCTATCCGCTAGTGGCCCTCTATACCAACACCTTTCCCGAGGAAGGTCATAAAGCTTTGGACGTGCGCGGGATTCCTAAAAAGCAGGTTAAATACCTCCTGCCATCCGTGAACAAAGATTTCAGCCAGGATCCCCGCTTTTACGATTGCTGGAGCAAGCTGACGCCATTCTCGCTTGTCGAGTATGACCGGGTAGTCCAGCTGGATAGTGACATGTTAGTACTGCGTAACATGGATGAGCTGATGGATCTGGAACTCGATCCTCCTAGCATGGCTGGCAAGGGAAACAGAGTTTTTGCTGCAAGTCATGCTTGCGTATGCAATCCCTTAAGGAAGCCACACTACCCAAAAGAATGGTTTGTAGGATTCTAGCATTAAGCTTATAATTCAATGCTGAAAACTCTTGGCAGGGTTCCGGAAATATGCGCGTTCACTTCTCAACACGAGACGCCCGACGACGCGCAAATACATGGTGCCCCTCCGTCGTACGGACTTGGGATGCCCAATGGTGGATTGCAGGTGGTGAATCCGTCTGGGGACATATACTCGCTTATTCTGGATCAAATGTCTAAAGACACGGCAATGAACTACGATTTTGCGGACCAGTCCCTTCTAAGTGACATTTTCTCCGGGAGATGGGTAGCTATTCCATACATCTACAATGCTTTGAAAACACTGCGGTTGAAAGGCGTACATCATCAAATATGGCGGGACGAAGAAGTCAAGAACGTTCACTATATCCTGAGCCCTAAACCTTGGGATGAGAAACCAGGTGAGGAAAGCGAGCAATCCCACAAATGGTGGTGGAAGGCAAATCAAGAGCGGTTAGAGGAGGAGCGGAGTCGAGGAATTGACGATGGTTTTTAATTGTGAGCGATTCAGGCCTCTAGCGCTCGGGTCACCGCAGATTAGACACGTTGTCTCCACCGTTGCGGGTACTGTAGCCCAGCATTATAGATGTAGTCTTAAGCGTGGGGCTCCGTAGCAGCTTTAGAAAGCAGCCCCGCTTCCATGCCTGTAACAGGAAACTGTGCTATTAAACAAGCGGTGACTTGATGATTTGAATACCGCTCTGTATCACGTACATTAAATTTTACACGATTTGACATGTGGGAGAGGATTCGGAAAAAAATAAATAAATCTGGACCCCCTTTTAGCGGGGGTCGGTTGGCGCCGTGAGAGCCCGTCGATCACCGCGCGCTCAAACCCCTAACTGCACGCCAAAATCCGCGAGCCTCCTCAGGCTCATCAATCACCCTAACCCTTCCCTTTAACTTTCGAAAATTCCCCGAGCCGCCACACTATAGACCGGCCCTTCCAAATTGTGTGGTTTATTTGCTCCACCATCAACACAACATTAGCATCGCGTCGTCCTATCAACACGTTAGCCTAGTCCCGCCCACTCGAGTCCCCCGAAACTTACATATACAAATCACTGCAGAGTGCCTCATACTGGACTGGTAACGAAATACTGCCTCCATATTCGGCATAATGGGTGGATCAATATCCAAGATAATGAACAAGATCTTCGGATCCAAGGAGATGAGATTGTTGATGCTTGGACTTGATGCTGCTGGCAAGACAAGTACGTCTACTCTTCCGGGGCATGCTTCTGTATTAGTATGCACGGCGTTGGCGCTACCATACATAAACGAGCAGGGCTGACAGTTCTTTGCCTTCAGCCATCCTGTACAAACTAAAGCTCGATCAAGACGTCACAACTATTCCTACAGTCGGCTTCAACGTGGAAACAGTAACGTACAAGAATACCAAGTTCAACGTCTGGGATGTCGGTGGGCAGGACAAGATTAGGCCGCTATGGAGACATTACTTCTCTGGTATGTTCTTTGAACATTTCATTCCTGGTAGGCCTGCGCAAGTTGCCAACTTTTGCAGCGCTGATACCTTTGCTCTCTCCACATTATACAACACGTTAATGACGTGTTCTTTTTGAATAGGAACACAAGGCCTTATCTTCGTTGTTGACTCCAACGACCGCGACCGAATGAACGAAGCGAAAACGGAGTTAGCGCGAATTATCCAAGACCGAGAAATGAAGGATGCGCTGCTTCTAGTGTTTGCAAACAAGCAGGACATTCCAGGAGGTGGGTTCTTGGCTTATCCCCCTTATTTGGCCAGTAGTAGCCTGCATATACTAAAACACTTACGATTGGTCAGCGATGCAAGTTCAAGAAGTTGTCGATAAGCTAGATCTTAACAAGACTGCTAAAGACCACATATGGAAAGTTGAGCCTAGCTGTGCAACGACGGGAGCAGGTATATTTGAGGGTCTTGTAAGTCTACCGTATCCATATAATCTTGGCTTCTCCGAACCTAGCTTACTTATTTGATTCCGTAGGCCTGGCTCTCACACAACGTCAAGATACCCGTCGCAAAGTAATAGAAGCATGTCTAACCTTATTGACACGCCTAATTCAACGACTGCATGCATATCCGCTCCTCTGCATATACCCGGTTTTTGGTTTACCGTTCATCTACAAAGCTGTTATATCAATACCTTTCGCTTTCAAGTTTTCCACACTCTACTTCTTTTAATGCCAGTAACGTTGCATTCTGAAAAGAGAATGGGCTTTATTTTCTACAAGTCTTTATTCGAAGTTCCGATTGACCGTCCGGTTTTATTCTATTCTATTTTCTGGGGTCTTTTCAGGCGAAAGGCGGCTTTTGGTGGAGCGTGACCAGGAGATAAGATACCCCGGATGCTTCCAAGCCCGACTATGCTTATTTCCTCTATTACGTAGATTGCGTTTTTGCTGTTTCCACTATAGTTGGCTCGCGGGACTTTGGGTTATCCAAATTATCATGTCTGTACGTACGGGATTTGGGGGGAGGGGATACGAAGAAGCTAGAGAAAGTTTAATATTGTGCATTTTCACTCGTCCTGCAGAAAGATTGGCGATTCACCAGAAAATCCTTTAGAGCTTTATTAGATGCCAAGGACCTCTCATTCTTTGATTCTAGCTAATGCTCCTGTAGTAATATCTGCTCCATCCTATATAACCTAGCAGCGAGATATGCCAACAGTGCGACACTAGCAAGCGCGCCGTTTACGCCCACTCAACGTACCCATACGTAGACTCAGTATAATAATGGCACTAAGCCCAACCAAATCTAATCGAAACGTGAATCCAAGTATGGTACTCAACATATTCCCTGTTGCATCAATTAATGCCTCATCCTTTCTGCGATGCATCAAGTTATTTGTTAGGAGCACACTTACTCACCTCGCAATGATATGGACGGTCTACTTATCCGGTAACACAAATCTCCTCTCCACACTCATCTCTCTATCTGCTTCGTCCTCGCCTTCAAACCTCAATCTAACATATAACTCACTCCCTTCAGCTGGCTCCTCTTCTTTAACCGCTCCCGGGCCCGCATCCTTTCCATCCTTTGTCCCGTCTTTACTACCTCCGTCTTTTCTAGCTTTCGGCGGCCAATATGCGACTACCTCGGCTTTATAAAACGTGGTCGTGCCGGGATACAGCGCTAGTACGTGGCGTTTCGCTGGTAAATCGGGTAGTTTGGAGTTTTCTGAGACAGGCGGGATGGCGACGAGGTGGTTTACAGACGCGCGATAAGGCTGCGCGGGAGTTGGTGGGTCGGGATCACTATCGATGATTTCGTATCTGTGAAATGCCAGCGACGAGCGAGGCGTTAGTAGATACGGTGATATTTACGGCTGGATAAAATTGTCTATGAGGTTCAAGTAGAAAGGGAAGTATACCGGCGCTGCTTGCCTTCTCCGATAACGGATGTGACACGACATAATATCCCTTCACCTTCGGCAGCTTTGGCTTTGTTGCGATAGAGCACTTCGGTGTTGACGTGGAGTTTATGTTTTTCGGTCGGGACTAATAATTACAGTGAGCCACAGGGCACCATATAAGATGGCACTTTGAGTTTAAGAAGTGTATTTTTGGTGATTCTTTACCAAGTTAAATGAAAAAGGGTATCTAGCGGCGACGTTTCGCCAATCCTCGTGGAAGACAACAACTTTTGTAGAAATTTGAAGAAGTATTGAAGGTCAATCTAAAGTCGAGCCTTACTTTTCAACGAGTCTGCACTCTCTCCTCCATCTTCTGCTTTGACAGATGCTTCTCTTGCAATGGGAACAGAACTAGCTCGAGACGCCACCTTTCCAATCAGTCTACTAGCCGAAGTTGAAATAGAGACCTTGGGCGAGGGGCCACCGGGGCCGGGCGACTCGGCGGCAATGCTATCACGATCTTCGATGGTTTCGGTGTGCTTCCGCTTGGTGGTCCGCTCTCGTTGCGATTTACCAACGCTGCCGGCACGTGATGTCGGGTCAGGTTCATGAGCATCACGTAACGCGGCGAGAATCTCAAGCGATTTGAGGAGATCGTTGCCTGAGTCGGATTCGATGAGGTTCTGAATTTCTTCAGTTATGCGGATGTTGTCGCGGAGGTATTTTTCCAGTTCGGCGTCAATAGTCGAAGACGGAGAGTCGCCGCGAGCTAGTTGAGAGGTAAGCATACAAGAAACGCGAAAGGAAAGCATGTTGAATATTGTGGTAGATTTTATGATAGCCAAAGCAGGTAAGCTGCTCCGCCAGGGCATCACGCACCTTCAGCAACATTTTGTAGATCAGAAAGCTCCACAATTTTCTTTGTTATATCGTTCGACTTCGCCTAGAGAGTGTTAGTGGTCTGCAGAGAAAGCCTTGGAAAGAAGACGGCAGCAACACTCAAAGCAGCTGATATAAATCCGCCAGGGCTACTAGTATCTCACCAGGAACTAGATATGGGGTAGAAGTTTGTCCTTACCACTAAAGCATCCACCCTCTTGGCATCGCTTCGGAGTTGATTCCAAATACTCCGCTCTTCATCAACTTCTTCTTTAACCTGGCCCGCCCGCGGCCTACTGCGGGCAGCCATGTTGGATCCGTTGTAGCAGGCTGGGCTTAAGAACCATACATGCTAGGGTTCTGGTGACTGCGAACAGCTGGATTGGTTGGTTTCTGGATGGCGGAATTTAAAGATCTAAGTAATTTCGAGGCGGCCAAAGAGTGCAATATGCTTCGGTCTGGGTATCCGCACCCAATATGTTATAAGCCTCTTCAATTCCTTAGGCCATAGCTAGGGAGATAGTGGCAATAGGGCTCGGGAAGGCTGGTTTGATAGTGGGGTCCGCGACGGAGTGATTTTCTCCGAGACCTGCTCCGCCTGCCATGGGACTGAGGTCTGGTTAAGCGACAACGGCTTGTCTTCTTTCGGGTAAGCCGGGGTTGAAAGCACAAAGTTTATTTCAACCCCAGTCAGGCGCTTTGGCTCAACGTCTAATACCACCTCTCTCTTCTCTCGAGCAACTCTCAACATGCAGGTGCCTTTGATTCGTCTTCAATGCGGTAAACCGCCATTTACAGATCTAATTCTAACACCCCTTCACGCTAATTATCTCTAGGCGTGAACAGCTACGACTGGGGTTGGTCACCAAAATGCCCCGCACCAAAGCCAGCAATGAACTGGATAGGCTGAAGCTGTCCAGGCAAGGTCGGAAAGGACTCTGCAGCTGCAACATTTGCAGCAGCAACTCCATCGAACGACTTCTCCATACAAGAAGAGAAGCCGTATGCTGAAGTCTGTCTCTCAACCCAACGAAGCAACCTGCCGTCTTGGAGCTTGGTTGACATTTTGACCAGCTATGGATGGGAACACACCCCTCTCTCCCATCCAAAAACCTCGAAACCCAACGGACTCTTCTTGACCTCGTTCAAGACAACCAGGCCCTCCTCTCTCAAGAGATCAGCCAGCGTTACGGCAACAAGCTTCCGTTCCTTTTCAAAGTGCTTTCAATCAACAAGGCACTGAGCATACAAGCACACCCGAACAAGAAGCTCGCAGAGCAGTTACATGCCAAAGACCCGAAGAACTACCCTGGTCTGTCTGACGGTCACCTGTAACATACGCTTCAGCTCACAATACCCTCCAGATGACAATCACAAGCCTGAAATGACTATTGCCATCACTCCCTTCGATGGTCTCTGTGGTTTCCGACCTCTGAAAGAGACTGCTCACTTCCTAGCCACCGTTCCATCTCTCCGTAAACTTGTTGGCGAGGAGCAGGTAAAGAACTTCGAGACTATAGTCAAAGGAAAGGAGACATCAGACAAGCCGGAGGATATCGAGGCGAACAAAAAAGCTCTACGATCCGCTTTCACTTCCCTTATGAATACGGATAAAGATGCGCTAGCTTCTGCTACAGAATCTCTTCTTGAATCTGCGAAATCCGAGGGAGCTGCTTTTGCTGGTGAAGGCGGGCCTTCCAATGGTGGGAAGGAGCTTGCGGATCTGGTCATCCGCCTAAACAGCCAGTTCCCAGGTGACGTCGGGCTCTTCGTGTTCTTCTTCCTAAACTACGTCAAGTTAGATATGGGAGAAGCGATGTTCTTGAAGGCTGACGACATTCACGCCTACCTCTCCGGTGGTATGTATCTACCCCTCTTCCGCTTCATCGGTTACGGCATTCTCATACCAGCACAGACATTATCGAATGCATGGCGTCCTCCGATAATGTTGTCCGCGCCGGTTTCACTCCGAAATTCAAAGACGTCTCCACTCTAACTAGCATGCTCACCTACTCCTACTCTCCTCCTTCCGAGCAAAAGATGTCGCCAACCGACTACCCTTATGTGACCCTCAACAGCACTGCCTACTCCTCTTCGTCTTCTACAATCCTCTACGATCCACCGATCGAAGAGTTCTCCGTAGTGAAGACCGAGCTAAATAAGGACGGCGCGAAGGCAGTATTTGAGCCGATTCAGGGCCCAAGTGTGCTGCTATGCACTAAGGGCAAGGGGTGGCTGAGTGTTGGGCTTAGGAGGGAGAGGTGCGAGGAGGGATGGGTCTTCTTTATAGGTGCGACGGCCGAGTTAGTGGTTGAGTCTGAAGGAGAGGACCAGATGGTGACGTTCAAGGCATTTTGCGAGTTGAAAGGGAAGGAGAGTGTGTTGTGAGGGATATCAATCAGTGTGTGATATGCTACTGAGCGAGTTTCGTTAAAGGACGTGAGTGGGGAGAGGCTAAAAGTATGTAGAAGCTCGGAAGAAGCGAATAGACTGCTCATTTGTGAATGCGAAACAGCTTTTTGAACCGTTCGATATAAATTATAGTGCATCCCTCTGTTATCTATGCCACCAGGCCCAGTGAGGTTTCAACCGCTCAGCTAAAGTTACTAAGTAGTTACTAGGTAATTAGTTGAAGTCATAGAATAAGGGATAACTCGTCTTACCGCGAAATTGAGAAAGCTGATGTAATAACAAGAGTAACGACTACACGGCTCGGAATAAAACAGGGGCGAACATATCGCTGTTCGTACAAGCACTGCTCCAATGTTTCGAAGTGCGCAATACAATACAGCCACATTCACAGATCCTTTCATCCATCGATTCATAACACCCAGAATGCGCACAGACCACAGCCCGCATTCCATGTAAAAATACCCCAGACCTCACAGGTCACAAAAACGCCGGCGCTATGCGAGATCGGCAAGAACCCAAACAGCTTTCCCAAAACCGATAAAAAACACCCTCCAGGCCCTTTGGAATAAAAGTGAGTGTGTATGGGCTACCCTTGTGCAACCATCGAGTTTGGCCTCTGGCCCTTCTCTTCGCCCCCTTCCTCTTCCTCCGCGTCGCTGTCGCTCGCCTCCTCCCAGCCTGCTAGTGTCCTCAATACGCGATTCTCGTTCTTTAATTCGCGTATACGCTTCAGGTATGGTAGATCTGCATCGCTCTGTGCGCTCAGCGCTAGTCTCGCGTATTCCGCTACTCTCCCTAACCCGGCTTGCCACTCCGCGTGCTCAAGGCGTAATTGCATGCTCGTGGCACGCTCATTCTCTATCAACGTGTGGTAGTGTTTGTGCAGTGCTAGCATAGCTTGAGTCTGGGTATATGCATACGGACGTAGTTTATCGAGAACGTGTGTAAGAGCGTTTTCGTAGTCGAGGATCAGGGCGCGTAGAGAGGCGTTTTGGGTGCAGAGAGTGGATAGTTGGGATTGAGTCGTGCTGAGTTGAGTTGAGAGGTTGGCGATTTCAGCTGTTCGATTAGCTACAAGGAGTATTATTAGGACCGCTAGGGTGAACAGAGAGGTAGGGCAGACGAAGACTTACCGCTTAATTCACCATTCACTTGAGCGAGTGTGGGTGAGCCGCCTTCTTGCGCTGCCCGTGCCTGATACTCCAACCCGTCAGTTTCTCTTATATGGAAAAATGGGGTCATAGTGGGCTGTGAAAGTCTTACTTGTATCTGCTGCACACTGTTTACAATTCCTACCGTCTGCGCCCTGTTCTCCGCAAGCACCTCGCTGAGCTGTTGTACTACACTCCATAAGTGATTCATGTCCGTCTGCTGTCCTCCACTGGGCAGCCCATTCACAAGAGGTATGCTGTTGTTCGGAACCCCATTCGATTGATGCGATGCTGGGTTTGGCGAAGGAGCTTGGCGGGGTATGTTGGGTCCTAACCCCCCAGACGTGTCAAGGAAGGAAGGAAAGTTATTCATGTTATGAACTAGTGGCTTTGTTATGTGTGAAGGGTGCGGCTTGGTTCTGGATCGGCCGCGCTAGGAGCTATTCGAGGAGTTGCTCTGAGGCTTCCCGGCGGATGAAGAGAGTGGTGGAGACGGGGTGGTAGACTCAGCGCAGTGCAGGTGAGATCCAGCGCCAGATGTAATCGACTCTAATGAGCTACCGCTAACTTTAAGGTCTCGCAAGGAATGGCGAAGACATTTAGTGCCGTCGATGTTGTTGAGGTGAACTGGAAAAAGGTTAGCTACGGATGCGGCAACGTGTCGGATAATCTTACAATCCGCCCCGCTAGCTCTTCTACAGAACAACTCTCCATGCTTGCGTTCTTAACGTCGACGACAGGAACGTCGAATACGCAATGCTGTGCCTCCTCCTCCCCTCTACCCTACTTTCTTACCCAGAAACAAGATGCTAGGACTAAGTTTTTGGATTTCGTTGCAGAGCATGAGACTCGGGGACATCCTGGTTTGCTATCATCCTGCGTCCGGTGATCTTCGAATATTTTGTCCCAGATATAGAAGCCGAGCGCCGAGTTGTCGTCTATAAAATTTATCTGGTCTACTATAGATGAGACATCATCGGGTTTACAGTGTTTCTCGAGGACAGCCAACACTTGATTTACCTTATCAAGATTCCGTAAGAGGACTTCGGCGTCATCCAATACAATATTATTCGAAGTCGATGAGAATGAGCTAGACTGGCCTTATGATTCAGATACGCATGCCGTATGTTGATCAGGAGACTTCGTAGGCGTGGGGTTCTTATCATTTGCTTTTATCCAATGATATAGACGCTCATTGTATTTCGGCAGCGACTGAATACAATGTCCCAAATCGGTGTCTTTATTAAATAAGCAGCCATATCTGTTGTCAATTTTGCTCTCTAGCATTCGCTTGTCGTCTTCGGCATATTGGATTTTGGCCTGTAGGATGTCCAACTGATGTTCTTGAGCTTGCCTCTCCTGTTCAGTTTGACGAGATTTGTTTTGAAGCTCTTGCTGTAGCCTGCTCTACAACTCCTCCATTTCTTTGATCTCTTGTCGAAGTGTTCCGTTTCCTGAAGATGCGGTTGGCACTCTCTGTGTATCCTCTGAAGTGCAGTTAAGATATCCTTAGATTTATTTAATAAATTGTCAGCATATCGGACAGCGTTCACTTTTATATCTATTTGAATAGGTGTTGTAGGGGAGGATAGTAATTCTCGCCGTTCGACCTCTTTCTCTATGTATTCTAATATCTGGCCCTGCTGATACTAACCCTGGTAGGCCGCTTTGAACTCTTCCTCACCGTCTATGTATAGGACTTTGTTTTGAAGGCTGCCTCGTGTTCTAGCTTCATTTGCGTAAGCTGCTCTTTTGTTGGGAAGGCTAAGTGCTGCTGTTCACCAGCACTTAAATGGTTTGCACCAGCAGCTTGCGTTGATGTCTTTAAAGCAGTGCTTTTATCAACATTCAATATCAGTATAAGGTCGTATTGATATTAATATTGAATATTGAATATAGTAGTCTTGGCATAGTGTTTTAATTGAAAGTACGCTCTACACCCCTGGGCTCTGGTGGAGCTTCAAAATAGCTGCCCTCTCGCGACTGCTCTCTCACCACTATCGTCACCTTCGTGATCCTTGGCGTGGTGTAGCAGGTGTCGGCTGCTCTCCAGACTTGCCAAGAGCTCAAGAGCTCAGAAGCCTCCCGTACTACATTCGTCGCCATAAGCCTCCCCCCGGCGGTAATATTACTTTGTAGCTAGCCCTTCAAGCACTCAGTATGTTTAATATTCGTACTACCTAATGATATGCGGTCCTATGAAATTGTTCGCCGTGCACCTAAAAAGACACGCTCGGCCTCTGCCGACATTAACGATATAGACAATATATCAATAGCCATTTGAGAGAGTCGTGGGTAGTCGGCTAGTTCCATTCGCACATTAAACAGTACCATATCGATTCTTGCCGTCGCGAATATATTCATGAAGGAGAGGATCGCGGGCAAGCTGCTAAGCAGTAGTAGCTAACCTGCGCCTTTTACGAGGCGACTTGAGTACTTTGAGTGCGGGGGATTTTGGAGGCACTGTCATGGCTGTGCCCGAGCTCACTGGACTTGACATCAGAAGAGACGAACCGAACTCGCTTGGCGATACCTGTAGCTCTCTTAACTTCCTTGCCTCCAAGTTCGGCTAATATCAATTCAGATTTTCCATCCTCGTTAGCTTTCGTTTTACCTTTTCCCGACTCATTTGAACCGCCACTAGCCTCTTTGACTTCCAGCAGTACATCCACCCTGCCTTTCACAACCTTAGCAGTCTTATGCTCTGGAACATTCTCCTTTAGGCTCGTGGTGCGGGCCAGAATTTTTGCATCATGACTGGTTTTAGCTGGCAAGGCAGTTTTACGGTATCATGGTTGCTTGTCCGTACTAGCCGACGATTGCGAGTCGGTACTGCCGCTGGTTCACCAGATCCTACATTAGGTTGCAGTGGGCTCTGAGTATCTTCCTAGCCCTCTTCAGCGCCAGTTACGGCTTCATCTTCAGGAATGTCAGGAAGTAGCTCCAGTACTTTAGCTTTCCCCTTCCGCCTAGGCGCAGACGACCGTCTTGGCAAGCGGTCAGCCGGAGATGAAGAGCTGTCTCTCAGGGGCGGGATCTTCTGGATTTCTTTGAGTGGGCCAAGCACGGGTCAACTGAGCACCGTCCTTGGCAGAGCTAGGCTGACTTGGTGAGTTATTATGGTCTTCGTCTTCAACAGCGGTTACAGAAGAGCTAGTATATCCACTGCTATTCGAATTTGACCGTGACTGTGATCTCCTGTCTGCCTCAGAGTCGGACGAAGTCTCTTTCTAAAAGTCTAAATCCTGCCGACTCTCTAGGCGCTGCGAATAGCGAGGTTGCCAGTCTATTCGGAGAGACAGGCCGTTCCGGAGACGGCGAGCTTGAATTAATCGAAGGGGTTGCTCGAGTTCGAGTAATACGCGGCACTGTAGGAGGTGTTTGGATTTCCGTAACAGTTCTACCCTTGCGGAAAGGTGAGCCTACTTTTCGACTGCCCTTCGTAGGGTACCATAAGACCAGGCAGACTTTTTATTGCCAGGTTGCACCGTCTCTTCCGAAGCGTAGAGCTGCTCATTGGAGCCCGGAAGCTCAGAATTACGCATTGGGGCACACCCGATATTGGATGTATGCCTTCTGGGCCGGGGACCAAGACTGCTAGACCGCCATCCTGCAGGCTTTCAGCATCCATATCGGCGGCATCACCTCCTTGACCTTCTTCATTCAGATCATGAGTTTCAGCAGATTGCGATTTAGGCCCTTGCGGAGATCCCATGGCAGCAATCAACATGCGCTCTACCGAGTTGTTGAGAGTACGTAATACACTACCATCTCCTCTAAGTCCCACACTTTCAGAAGGCCGAAGGATTCCGACACGGATTAGATTTGGTATGGCGGGGTTCCTGGAAGCTGGTCTAATGGTTTTCACTGGGAAAAGCACCCGAAAATAGGAGGTGTGACATCTTTCTGAGCTTTGTCACTGCTGGAGTCAATATCTGGTGACAGTGACGTTGACTTTCTCGGTATGTCAAACGAAGATCGGTTCCGAGTGCTAGGGGGTTTGTTGCCTCCGAATCTACAATATGTGGGCTTGAAGCAACGAGGGCGCCATTTAAATGCCAAATTACACAGGCAGAATTTATATTGGATGACTCACCATCTTGGCTTTAAATATCAGAGTCCTTTTTCAAAGCTTTGAATCAATATTAGTTGATTCTGACTCCCGGGAGATTATAGCGTGAGGAGAGATAGTGGTATACGTCAAAGGCAGCTTAGACTTGGTCGAAAGCACTATTTCAGCCTTCGCTTTTTCCGGAATGGTTGTCTTTTTGTGCCGGCGAGTGGGCGAGCTGCAGAGGCGGGCCGGCGAAGACGTGACGTCGAAATATAGTGTCATAGCTGTCGGAAGTGGCGCTCGGTGGCGTGTTGCGTCAAAACTGAGGTTTCGGTAGCTGACCCTGCTCCAATGCGCAGCAGCAAGGCCATTAAGATCCGAAGACCGGTCAGACATGACTTTAGGCTTTGGGGTGCTGTCGACGATGATTTTAGCTGGAGTGGATGGCGGATTACGACCATCGCGAGGAATGACGGTTGGGGATCGGTAGTAAAGGTCCGTAAGTGTAATTAGCTAAGTGCATAAAAATATTAGTTCAGGTAACACCGTTGGTTGGTGGATGGTCTTGGAAGTTTCCAGACCATTGGGTCTAAACCTGAGTCTCCATGATAAGTTATGGGGGCCATTTGGGGAATTTTCTGCACGAGTGGTGAAGAAGCAGAGGAAGACTAAAGGTACTCGAGTACGAATCTCATTGTTATCATTGTTTAACCCCCGCGCCATTTCGGCATCAAATGCTTGGGCACTTCGCAACCGTCTCCGGTACTGTTCTCGATCGCTTCTCGGCGCCGGGACAGGCTGCGGAGCTTGTGTAGAAAGTTGTTTTGGACTGGCTGTCTTAGTAGGAGAGTTTCTGTGAGAAAATTTCCGGGAACCGGGCGGAGAGCCGCTATTACAACGCTTCATGATGAATGGGAGTTTTAAGGGATGATTCAATTAAGTAATAAAGGGCTGTTCCGGGAATGGTATGTAATACGTAAGCAACTAGAGTGGTAAGTTGTATAAATCTTGTTGATGAACGAGAGCGATATTGTGGTGAGGAAGGAAGAAGTTATGCTCAGACATTCTAAGGGAAACGTAAGCTATGACCTCGTTGTAGCTTGAAAGAACAAAAAGGTTTCCCGTAAGTGCCGGCGAGCTAAGCGGGGAAGGAAGATACGAGGGTTGTCTGGTGACAAAGATGTTTGGGAGTCGAGAAATCCTGCTATGGAAGGTGGTTAAATGTAGGGTAGAGGTGACTGCTTGTCATTTGAGAACTGAAAAGATGAAAGAGGGTATTCTTAAAATCCGTGGTTAAGAGAGTTTAAGAATGTAGGAGAAGCTCGACTCTTAGTAGGAAAGTGCAATAAGTTTGTATCGAAACCCCGTACTCCAAAAAAGACTCCATCCCGATTCCATGTAAAACCCGGCCTGTCAAAGCAAGCACCGATGGCTTGTCCAAACGCCTATCCCTACCCCCGATTATTCCCTACGCCACTACAAAAGAAAACTTTGTAAGCCAACTTTTTTTTCTTACCAACTTGCGATCACGTTTTCCAGCTTTACACCCTCGTCTTCCATCTCCTCCATTACCTCATCTTGGTCGTCCTCGCCTCCTTCCTGTCTTCCCGACCGCGCTTGCCCCTCTCCAAATTTCTCACCAATTCTTCCCGCAACTCTAATAGCCAGAGTTTGCGTTTTAGTCAATTCTGTATTCAAGGCCCCATCGTGAGTGACAAGATTTGGTTGAATCGTAGTTTGAGGATTGCGGTAAGGTTCCAGCAAAGTCAAAAGCGTCCTGTAGGTGTAGATTTTCTGCGCCAGATTCAAGCGTTGAGCTGAGAGGGAATGAAGGCGGGTGAGGGTTACAGTATACGCTTCTTGATTGAAAGCCTGGTCGTCTTCTGTGGTAGGCGGAGGAGAAGAATTTTCCCAGGCGGGAGGCAGTTTGGCTATGTTTCTATACTTTGGTCAGCCCTCTCCCTGTTAATGGAGGAGAATTTTAAGCGGTCTATTCGATGGGTTCACAACGAGATGGGACGTACTCATCCAGTCTTAAATTATCGCCGACTCTAGGGACATTGCTTATAGTTTCTTCCCCATCATGTTCAGCCTCAGAGTCCTGTACTTCGAGCTCTGGTGCAGCAGAGTTCCAATAGAGTTCATCAATCTGCTCAGCAACGTGTCGAATGGACAGTGAGCCGTAAGCAACTTTTGTATGTCGCCGAAGACGACGATTCACTGATAGTACGAGAAGAATTAGTGATAGAAAACGACATAGGGCGAGATCATATAAAGTAGATGCGAATGAATAAGGCTTGAATAAGAAGTGGAAGGGCGGCATAGCTGAACAGGAGCACTGTTGTGTGGCAGATTGGGTATGCCTTTCGATTTTTGAAATATAATGGCTGCAAAATATGAAGAATGAGAATTTCAATAGCTTCAGCTTAGGGAAAACTAGGATGTACATGACCTCGTGGTCTATGAGACATCATTCCTAGCGTTTTGGACTTGGGCAAACTAGACGCGATTTCGTTTACAATGTCAAGGAATCAAAAACAGTAAATCCGCGTACCTTCACGCGTAACATCCCGGATAACACTTCCTGGAATATTTCCAGCTTCTTCGTCTCTACCCAGCCATCGCTCCGATGGTTGTAATTGTTGAGAGAGGATGCGCGTCTGAGTACGGAGAAAAGAGGATTTAAGCGCGATAATAGTGTGATGGTTTGTCGCCATGAGATAACACAAGCAGGATCAAGCTATTCCAGAAGTCAAAATTCTAATACTTCATATAGTTTTCGATGGTGATGTTGGAGAAATCAGTCGTGGAATTGGTTGGCTGTTTCTTCATCAAAAGTCTTGGCACACGCGACATCACGTGTGCTGATATATCCCTTGCACCGATATTTTGCGTCCATAGCAATCAAGTCCCTGGACTTTCGCAGCTCTTCCAGTGGGCCTTCTCGAGTGGATCTCTCCTGCGGCGCAGCACTGGCCTGACATGATGGAATAAAATGAAACTAGGTATCCGTGAAAGATGAAAACTTTCGAGGTTGACGAAGCAGGGTTCCATAGCGCCGGCGTCCATCTAGAATGGTCCGTGCGGAACACCGAGCTCAAAAATACGCGTATAGTGTATGTAGATTCAAGCAATAGATTTTTATCAACCATGCCTTCTAAACGTACTTCTGATGATATAGATCTTGTTGAACCGACCCAATATCGAGTTGATCCAAATCGCAAGGTAAAAGAACCTCCTCCACAGCCATGGCCCCTGCCTGCTTCTTCACATTCTTCTGATCACGGAGCCTTGATCCTATTGATATTATTGGCTAGTTCTTATCGATAACAGATGGACGCAAATCAGCGTTCCAAGGGATATGCTTTCCAGATGGGTCGGCGTTCGGCATATCGGCACCATGTCGCAGATCAAGATTTTCCAGCCAATAAATGTAGGCCTTTTGAGCGAAGTGGCTCGTGCGATGTTGAATTCCATGATGAAAGGCCTAACTCCATGCCACTGCCAGTGCTGTAGCGCCAACATTTCTTATTCGTCAAACCATCCCCTTTAGCCATGGTGAGAATTATGTTTCCCGCTTTACTCACAAGAGCAGTGGATTGAGTTGAATAGGTCCACGCCGAAGCGTCCACCTTCGCGGAAGGTCTTACGAAGCAGGAAGTCTACGCCCAGGTACTTGAGCAAGCCCGGGCTCTGTTGGAGGAGCAGAGGAATTGGGTGGGCACCTCATACTCTGAACGCATATCATTCTCAGTGCCTCGCAACATTATCCTTCACTGCACAACGGTTACTACTCACTTCCACAACGCGCCGCACAGACTTACATAGAATATAGGCTGACGGATTATTGCAGGTCTGGTAAAACCTCTTCTACGCGTGCCCCCAACACGACTCGCTGTACTTCGCTGATGGCTGAAAGCTAGTAATCTTTCAAACACCGCTTCGCTCCTCTACCATGCCCTCCATTCACTTCCGTTACCCTCAAATGCAACCAACTGGTGCGGTTTCTACGTCCTAGACCCGAAGAATCCGGGTCAATTGATACTAAGCCCCTTTCAAGGACACGTCGCATGTCAAACAATCGCATTCGGAAAAGGCGTTTGTGGGACTGCTGCAGCGACTCAAGTCACACAACTGGTCCCCGACGTGGAGGCATTTCCAGGTCATATTGCATGCGACAGTAATAGCAAAAGTGAGATTGTCGTGCCAATAATACAAGGAGATAAGGTCAGTGTATCTTGGAGGCTCGACGGAATCAACACTACGGAATGGGCGCAAAGCGCTCAGTTTGGAGATTGGATATTGACACTGTCGTCGATAGGTAGTCGCCATCATTGACATCGACTGCGCAGAGCCCTCGGGTTTTGATTCTGAAGACCAAGCTGAATTGGAAAATCTCGCTCGATTACTTGCCGAATCTTGCGATTTCTGACGAACACCACTGGATCGTTTGTAGAAGTGAATTTGCTTAATCACTGCGAAGGAAGTAGCGCTAATTACTGTATGTTTCCTGGATAGAAGTATGTAGTGTTCTAAGGCGTATCACCTTATGTGCGACCCTTAAATTTGTGAGTAGCATTTCAGTTCAGCATATCCAATGGAAAGATGTGCCGGATAAAAGGTAAATTGACGGCTCGCGCCCTTTTCAAGCAGGTCTGCTCCTCTTTCTATCCTACGGGACTACCGTTCTTCGTAGAACGACTTCGTCGAGCGCAACGCTCAATTAATTAGTTTTCATGACTAATGATGTCTTTACCCGAGATCAAATTTGGTTTTGACATAACATATCCTTTCTCCAAAGGCCTTACGCATCATTACATTGCTCTATATATCTATCTCTATATATTTGCCACCTATCTTTAAGCAATGTAAAACGTCCTTCAAGCCCTCTTTGCATCCTCCCTAATTATATCTGCCGCCTTCTCCGCAACTGCAAACACACCCGCCTAGATATTTCCCGCGGCACCAGTGGAAAGATACTCGCATCAACAATCCTCAAATTCCTCGTCCCATGCACAAGTAACCTATCACTCACCACGCCCCCTTTCTCCGCGAGCATTATTGTGCACGATCCACAGTTATGATAATTAAAAATTACCAGCTCCTTCGCAATCTTGTGAGCAGTCTCGAGATCAGTGATAGGCTCCGCCTTATCGTGATTATGGGTTCTGCGGCCGCTAGGTTTAAGCAACGAGACCATCGGTTCAGTTGCCATTAGTTTCTCAAGGAAAATGAGGTGGCGCGCATGCAGCTCAAGGTCCAGCGGGTGCGAGAAGTAACCTGTGTCGATGGTAGGCTTAGCTTTCGCATCGGAGTTGATATAGGTTGAGCCGCGCGAGAAGGGATGATTCAGCACGCTGGTGACCGTTATGAACATGCCGTCATGGCTCATGCTGAAGATACCGCCGGGTAGGGTCCCTTCGCGGGATAGGAGCTGCATGGGCGCGAACCTATACTGGCCGGAAGGTTCGTTGGGTATTTCGTGCAGTTGGGCGTACTGAGCGGTCTGGGGTTGGCGTTTCCATGTATTTGTTGGAAAGATGCGCGTCGAGAAGTTCAGTACGCTCGGTTTCGTGAGGTCGTCGACAGGGAGAAAGGACGAGACGAAGGAGGCTTGATTTAAGGGGCCAGATCTGCCAGTTGATAGGTTTTCAGGGCGGCTGCCGCTAAGGCCTAGGCTCGCGTATAGAAGTAAAGAAGACATGTAAGAGGCTAATAAGGACGAGAATAAAAAAGAAAAAGGAGCTAGAGTAGAGCGTAAAAGAATACTAGAAAACTAACTACTATAATAAAGTAATAGATAGACTATCATTAAAGAGATATATAGGAGATATCGGCGAGAGAAAAGTAATCTATAGTATAGTTAACGTTATAAAGGGTAAACGCTTAAGGACTTTACTAAGGGCTAATAAAGGTAGAAAATATAACAGTAATACCTCTAAGGATAGGGCTAATAGGACTAAAAGACTTAGGGGGTGTTCGGTTGCAATCTGGAGCTTTTTTAATCTGATGTTGATCCGTGCTTTCACCGGCGTCAATTAGCAGATAATTAGTGGCGCTTAATCTGTAGTTGTACTTAATCTGAAATAAAGCCGAGTGTTCGGTTAATCGTTCTAAAAGGGCCTTAGATGAGGCTCAAAATTAGCGACGTCTTCTGCCTATATTGATTAATCCTTTACCAAAACCTACCTACTACCAATCTATTATTACTAGCTGTAACGGAACCTTGTAGCAAGTACTACGATGGGCTCGTTAATGGGCTAGGTGTGTAGGTGATGCAAATTAAAGTTAACAACGTAATAATAACTGGTGGAGTGGTTGCCTAATAGGTTAACTCTAATTGTATTCTAAGAATTACTACAAGGAAGAAACTATCTAGGTAGGGACTAAGGGTCCTTAAATACATAACCGTACTCCTATAAAATCCTTCTTATATATAATATACGTGTTATACATATTATACGTACGTTCCTCTTATATATTGCGTATACTATATATAACATTATATAACTCGTCTACTATTCCTCGTTATATAGTTCTACCGGCTCTATTTTAGACCGTGCTTATATTAACTAACTAGCTTCTTTTAACTCCTCTCTAAGTAGTCGTAATATTATACTTAAAGCGTTCGTAATACTATCTCCCTCCTCTTTATCTTCGTCCTTAAAGATTCTAAATATCTCTAAGTTGTTTACTAGAGGTATAATATCTATTTAATTAATTTAGTTAATATTATTACTTATTATATCTCCTAAGGGTTCTAAACCTCCTTCTTCTTTATAAGTATAGCGTTATGCTTACACCGTTACTAGTATACTATCGCTTAGTAAGATAATGCCATCTCTATATTCTTATTATGCGAAAGAGGGGTTAGTTTATATTACGTTAGTAAGTCCTTCCTTTTAGCAACCCTCTTTATGTTTAGAGTGTACTAAAGTAAATATTTATTTATCCTATAACGTTCGCTTTATCTTTAACGCTAAGTATACGCATCCTATTACTCTTAATAGTTAGTAAGTTCTTTAAGTAATTTATTATAGGGTTTTATATTTAATCTACCGCTATAAGGCTTAATAGTAAGCTATTATAGGCTCTTATTAAGCTTAAGTGCTCTTATAATACGGAATAAAAGGCTTTAAATGCTCGTATTATAGTGTCTACCCGTCTTCTTTATCTTAAAAAAGTGCGTAAGAAGGTTTATTTTAAGGAGTGGAAACTTATAAAATAAGGTCTATAGGAACTTAGTAATAAGAGAGCTAACTCTCTTCCTATAAAGGAAATAACTCTAAGTAGTTTAGTAGTTGCTCTTTCTAGGTCCCCCTTAGGTAACTTATTCTTTAGCGATCCTTCCTTATTAATATTGCTTAACCTATTTTCTTTTAATACTTCTATACCTTTCCTATAGCGTTTTTTAGATTTTTTAGTAGCTTCTAGGTAGTCTTAGTATAGCCTATCTACTTTACTTTATACTATATTTTATTATCTACGTCCTTATAACTAATAATCTTTAAAACTTACTATTTGTCCTCCTCTTGCCCTCTATATATGTCTTCTTTATAGAGTAGTAGCTTAATATTCCTATATACTGGCTTTAGTATTATAATATACTATATAGGGTAGATTTTTATTTTAGCTAGTAGGTTTAACTTAAATATAACTAGTAAAATCCTCTATATAATTTTAAAAGGTCCTAGTTTAACGTAGTTTAACTTCTTACTTAGTTATTAACTTTTAAAATTTTTATATAGTAGCTATACTTTATCTCCCTCCTTAAGATCTGGTCCCTTAGATCTCTTAGCGTTATAGTATTTTTTTTATTCTCTATTATACTACCTTAGCTGTTTCTATAAGGTCTGTATAAAGATTTATTAAAGTCTTTATTCTCTACTTAGCTCTACTACTTGTCTTTTTTACTTAATATAGCAATAATAATATTCTTAGCTTATACCTATAATTTGCCTTAAATAGTAAAGTGCCTATTCCTTTTTATAGTGTTGTATTGTATATAAACTATATAACTAGTAATAACGATACCTAATTATTCTATGCGTAATTAATATAGTGCCTTAGATATTACTCTAGTGTTTAATTTAATCTTTTTATTTAACTATTTGTCTGCGGATAATATATAGTAGAAGTTGCTACTCTAACTCTTTATTCCGCTAAGAATACCTCTTAGAATACTACTATGAATCTTAAATCTCTATCTAATATAATCTTGCTTAATGCTCTATATCTTATAAATACTTCTTTAATATAGATTCTAGCGATATCTTCTATTAAGATTTCTTTTATATATGCTATAAAGTATCCCTACTTTATAAGCTTATCTATTATTACTAAAATTACGTTATAATCTTATCTAGTAATAGGGTCTCTTAACTTTAGTAACTTTATAATAAAGTTTTATAATATAACCTCCTATAGTCTTCCTGGTATTTTAATAGGTTATAGCCCTCTGTATAGCTTATACCTTATTAGTTTATTCCTTTAGCAATTTAGACACTCTTTAGTAACCTTTTTGGCTATCCTCTAGATTCTATTAATAATGTACTCCTTTTAGAGTCTTAATACTAAGCCTATAGCTCCGTTATATCCTTAAGTTAGTCCCTTATAGAAGTCTTTTATAAAGTGCTCTGCTATACTTCTTAGGATATACTTTACCTCTCTATACTTATATAGTATTTCTTCTCCTAGATATTCTAACTGTTCCTTTAGTTATACCTTAAAGATTTTTTGTGCTTAAAAGCTTTTTGGTAACTTATAAACCCTCTCTAGTTCTTTATAAGTTGCTATAATTTTTAAATAGTTATATCTGATCAGTTTATCTATATCCTTTCGCAGTAAAGCCCTTAATGGCTTTTTATTATTCTATAGTTTAGCTTTTTAACTTAATGCATTAGCTTGCGTATTGTCTGTACCCTTGGTATACTAAATCTCGAAATAGTATTCTATAAGCATCTCTACCCATTTAACCTGTTTTTAATTAAGTTCCTTTATTATTAGGAACCCTATTAGGTTTTTATAATCCGTCTTAACTATAAATAGTTTTTCTATACCTTATAAGAATGCTTTTTATTCCTTTAGTACTATAACTATACCTAATAACTCCTTATTATAGATGTTATAGTTTAGTTCCGGTGGTGTTATCTTCTAACTATAGTATACTACTAGGTGCCATCTATCTAGATGCTTTTATATAAAGTATACCTTTAGTATAAAGTCTAATATATTTGTTTCTATAACCGTCTCTAGTCCTGGTTAATAGATTTTAAGAACTAGTTTCTAGGTAAATAACCTTTTAACTTCTTTAAATAGTTCTTATTATTTCTTTCCCCATATTTATAGTTTTTCTTTTTTCATTAATCGCGTAAATGGCTTAATGTCCTTTAACTATTGCGCTATAAACCTTCTATAGTAATTGCAAAACCCTAGGAATAATTTTAATTGCGTAATATTATCTAGTTTTTGCCAATTTACTATAGCCTTAATCTTTTTTAGATCTATACTAAGTTGGCCTAGTTTAATAATAAATCCTATAAAATTGGTCTTCCTAGTAAAGAACTTGCATTTCTTAATTACTACTAGTATTTATTTCTTTTATAGTCTCCTTAAGACCTATTTAACGTGTTCTCCGTGTTTTTTCTTAGTTATTGTCGGTAGATATTCGTTTCATATATTACGTGCGTAGAGCACGTGATCTACGCGAGTCGCGTATATATATTATCAGGACGTGTAGATAGAACGACAAGAATCCACTAACAACACTGTATAGTACATATTATTACGATATATATATTCTACACGTTGTTAATGCATACTAACACTAATTAGTAAGCGCGCACAGATCAGGAAACATGTAGATAGCTTGGAAGATAGTTATACTGTCCACCTTGCAGCAGATTGGAAGATAGTTATACTTATCCACCTTTCGTATTAGCCTATTTTAGTTAAAGAGAAGAAGAGAAACTACCTAGGAGTACTTATCTGGTATCTATAATGACTTCTAGATATCTCGTTCTATCTATTTTAGAAGAATTACTGCGCAGAACACCTTACCCCCTTAACCAACTCGAACCGCCCCCTGAACCGCCTCCTTAACCACCTCCTTAACCGCCTCCTTAACCGTTCCCTCTACCCCTACCTATAAATACCCTTACCTACTTAAATAATATAAGATGTTAGAAACGGAGTAAGACTGGGAGAAAGAAGCAGCTAAATAGGAAGATGGAATTAACCTAATGGAAGCCTCTAAGGATAACCTAACTAACTATGTATGATATAAGATATACGTATATACGGAGATATACAACTAGCTAGACTTAATACTCTAGGAATCGTTTTAGGGAGATTTTAAGGACTTTACGGTTGATATCTTTACGCAAATCTATTTATACTAGCTTTAAAAACTACGCGATTGTCTAAATACTAGAGAAGTATGGGTTAACTTTAACCATAAATAAGGCATAATACTTCCTTAGTCTTTATATAATATAGCACAAGAAGAAGACCAAACTGAATAAAATAGAGAGATAATTAAATTAGCTAAGAATAAGTACGGACCGACGCTATCTAGATTAATTAAGGTATATATAACAGAGGGCACTTTAAAGGAGTAATAATAAGCTAAAGCTACCGTAACCCAACTAACTGGTACACCAACCACTCCCCCCCTTATATTATCGACCACTTATCCCTTTACACTAGTATACACTGCTCCTATATCTGCATATACTACCCCCGCACCCATATAGACTCCGGCAACTATATATACCTCTATAAACGCGATATAAGGCTATAGAAAAGAGATCGCGAATATAGCTAAGATATACACTAAGGAATAGAAATATGGTGGTATAAATAAAAGCCTTAACTATAAATTAATAATATTTTACGATATCTGTAATTAAGCGGACGTACCCTAAGAAGCCTACCTTAAGGCATTCCCTACCATGTTAAAAGGACTAGCCTTAGACCACTTCTATATAAACTAACTGTCCCGTTTACTATTTACTAAAGCTTATAAGCACCTTTGAAATTTCTTTAAAGGACTAGGATTTTAACGCAAGAACCTAAACAAGTGGAATACTATTATACTTATAATGGTAATAGCAGAAAATATAGACAAGTCTATAAGCAAATGCCTCCAATTACTAATTTATAAACTTCGTTAGCTATAATATAGCCTTAAACCTACCTTATAAACTATAGACTTTCTCTATAACAAAATTGTCACTTCTTGCTAGGGAATACTAGTATGTAGATATGCAGTCGCTGACCTACTAGACAACCTTGGAGCTCTTATTAATAAACTTTAATTATCTATTATAGCATATAAGAAAGAATATGCGGAGAAGATATAAGCTTTCTTTATAAACTGATAATTCTATAAAAAAGACAATAACTATAACCGCAATAACCGTAACAACCGTAGTAACCCCCTGTATAACCGCAACCGACAGAAACCATGTTGCTTCGTATATAATAAGGAAGGATATTATTTATAGAAACATACTAAGGAGGAGTAAGAGGAGTCTAAGACTAAGTTTAAAAATAAGTTTAAGGACCGCTTCTAGGAGTGAATGAAGTAATATATTATAGACTACAAAGGCGACAATGACGAGGATAACGACGAGGATAATGAGATTACCGACGCATTTAACGCTCTAGTAATTGATATGGACCCTAACACTCTACTAAACAAGGACAACCAGGCTATAGTATACTACACTTTATATGGTAAAATTGAACTAGATAATGTGACCGCTATAGCTTTAGAACTGGCCAACAGAGCTTATAGCCATATAGTTATAACTATTGATACCATAATAGATGCATTCCTTACTAATATAAACCCGTTTGCGTATAATATAACCTCACGCTATACCTCCACAAAGTTTATAGGTGTAATAATTGACACTAAAGCCTCTAAACGTTCTATAGTAGGATACGGTTAGTTTCTTATATTTTAGAAGATTGATAAAGTACAGTTAAACGAGTCCATAAGAGGCACAGTTAGTGTATAGTTTAGAATAGGTTCTACATCTTCTATTAGTTCTATTAAGGTAGCTACACTAATAGGTATAGTAGAGTTCCACGTTATTAAAGTTAACACCCCTTTTCTGCTTTGCCTAGCAGATATAGATAACTTATAAGTGTACTTTAACAACCTAAAGAATGTCCTAATAACCCCCTTAAAGACCGTACCAGTTATACGCCGATTTGGACACCCGTTTCTACTATAGGATACCTCGTTATATATACTTATTATAGAGTCTTTTAACTAAAACCCATGCTACTTAACTAATGTAGAATTGCGACGCCTATACCAACGCTTTAGACATCTGTTAGTAAAGCGACTTAAGAGAATATTAGACCGCGCTGGCTATAAAAATAATGCTAATTAAAAGACCCTTAAGCATATCACCTGCTACTGCTTATACTATTAAAAACACGGAAAGTTACTAGGCAGATTTAGATTTACCTTAAAGGACGACATTAATTTTAACTACTGTATTATTATTGACATTATATATATTAATAGTAAGCCTATACTTTATATCGTTAATAAAGGCACCCGATTTTAAGTAGGTAGATAGCTATAGAATATTAGCGCTAAGTATATATAGGATATGTTATGAGCGTGCTAGATTAATATATACCTAGGCCCCCTAGATATGATTACACACGACGCAGAAAAGAACTTTATTAGTAAAGAGTTTAAGTAATATGTGGTTAACATAGGTACTACTATAAAGAGTGTACCGGTTAAAGCTTATAACTTAATCGGTATAGTAGAACGTTACTACGGCCCCTTATAACGTATATACCATATTATTACTTCTAAGGTTTTAGGAATTAATAAGGATATAGTACTGTAAATAGCCTTTAAAGCAATTAATAACTCCGCAAGACCAGACGGTCTAATACCCACGCTATTAATATTTAGAGTATACCCCCAAATAATAGAGTCTAACGTACCTTTACCTATAGTGATATAGCGTGCGATTATATTTAAGAAAGCTATAGAGGAAGTAAAGAGGATATAAGCGGAGCGCTAGGTTGTAGATACACTTAATATGCGTAATAGCCCCAGCACTACCGCAATTTATAATCTACCCCTTAACTCTTTGGTACTGGTCTGGAGAGAAGGCAATATAGAATAACCTGGATACTAGGCAGGATTATATAGCCTACTAAATATTAAAGGAGAAATGTGTGCTGTTAACCTACCTAGCGGCCCTATAAAGTTCCGCAGTACTATTATTAAACCGTACTTAATAGACCCTAGAAATATTTAAGTTAAAAATATTTAAGATAACGGCACCTAAGTTAATAATATTTAAGTTAACGAAACTGTCCGTATATATAAACCATCTATAGAAACCGTCTCTATATAGAAACCGTCCCCTACCGAAACTAGAGAAGTATAACCACCTTATTAAGGAAGAGGAAGACCCCACAAGTATCCCCCTTACGTTAATACCGCTAATATTACCGTATTCTTGCAAGAGGATAGCAACTATAAGTAGTTTAAAATGTCCTGTTAAAAGAAAATTATAGGACTAATTAAAAAGGGCGTATTTAAGATAATTAACCCTTAGGACGTACCCGTAGGAGTTAGAATCTTTAACTTACGATTTGTAGATAAGATTAAGAACCCCAGTACTAATAAAGCCTTTAAGAAATTAAGACTTATTGTCTAAGCGTATAACGATCTTAAAAAGGGTATTATACTAACCTAGTTACCTACTATTTAACGAGTCAGCTAACGCCTTATTCTATGTATCGCAGCGATACTATAAGGCAATGGTATATAGTTATACCTACAAGATATCTCCTAGGCGTACGTCCAGTCTCTTATAAAGCTAAATTAAGACTTCTATATCCGACTACCTTATAAATTAGGAAGCTAACTAGGCATCGGAAAGGACTCCATTCTAAAGGTAATTAAGCCTTTATACGGTGTTCTAGAAGTAGGTAATTACTAATTTACGACCTACTATAACTATTATATTAAGGAGTTAGATATAAACTTATTAATGTATAACCCTTGCCTCTTATAGAGCAACACTCCCAACTACTTTGGTATTATTAGCCTTTAAACTAACAACACTCTCTTTCTAGTTAATACCACCTTTATAGACGCGGAGCAACAACATCTAAAAAAGGCTTAATTTCTCGCAAAAGAGCGCGAGCAGCTTACGGTTAAGTAGTCACTTAAATTTAACAGATGTATTATTTAACTCTCTTAGGAAGGCAATATTATAATAACCTAGGAATACTAGTGCAAGAACCTAAATACGGTTTACCTTAGCAAGATAGCTATAACTATAAGCTTAAGAGGCATTGTCCGTAATATACTAACTATAAAGGAATAATACGTTGCGTAACGCGCAAGAGGTGCGTATATTGCCTTTATATGTTAACTAAAAGCTTCCTTTAATCTCTCCTTTGCCGCCTAAGTAATTAACCCTAAGAAGGAAGATATTACAGCACTTAATAAACAACTATAATTACAGATTGATAATCTAATAAGAGGCCTTATATTTGTTAAATTAGATATTAATATATTACACCTACTTGCTTTTACTAACGCCTTATTCGCCAATAATAAGGACCTTTTATTATAAATAGGATACGTACTGGTATTAGAGGACGTGTTATATAAGGCTAATATTATCTACTGGTTATTAATTAAATATAAGAGAGTTACTAGAAGCGTACTAGCCTTAGAACTCTATGTAATGGCCCACGGATTTAACATCGGCGCCGCAATTAAGTTAACCGTTAAACAACTCCTATAGATCGAACTTCCACTTATACTTTGCACCGACTTAAAATTACTTTATAAATGTCTTATTAAGCTAGGCACTACGCAAGAAAAATGTCTTATAATAGACGTTATATGTCTTTGTTAGTTATATAAACGCAAAGAGATTATAAAAGTTAAGTAGATTAATGGTGATAGCAACCCTGCTGACTTAATAACTAAGAGCAAGGCATCTACGGCTCTTAAGAAGTTAATTAATACCAATTACTTAGAACTATAGGCTATGGAGTAAATTAAACAAACGAACTTAGATCTGGCTTAGCGTTGTAATAGTACTAGGGCACACCACCTATAGACCCTGAATTTAACCAGCTAATTAGGATTTTCTATACCCGGTATAGAAAATTGCTATTAGCTTGCTTACCACTAGCGCCTTAGCGGCCCTTATGATATTTACCTGCTACCCCTAACGATCCTTCTTCTTTTCCTTTTTTTTCTTAGTTTAGTATCTTTATCGGATAGTAATTGTTATAGGACACCCCCGCGACACCTTATATACGTCCACCTGTTTTTACTAACTTAGCAATTAGAGACTAACTATGAAATGGCAATCTAATAACAATTTAACAGTAATCTATGACAATCTAACGGTAATCTACGGCATTCTACTATATTCTGCTAAGTCTACCAAATCCTGCTAAGCTCTGCTAGGACTACTACCTAAATCCTATTCTACTTTATACACATATTAACTAAGCAACTAAGTTAATAGTATTTATGCGAGCCGTTATAAGCGTTATATAACTGGGATAGGATTAAAGGAGAAGCTACTGTGTATTATGGATGGAAGAGCCAGTTATTGCGTATACGCTATAAATAACGGGAATAGTACAATTTGGTTTCCTTTAGAGTTGCTCCAGTATCGGTAGATATTTGTTTTATATATTACGTGCGTAGAGCATATAATCTACGCGAGTCGCGTATATGTATCATTAGGACGTGTAGATAGAACGACAAGAATCTACTAACAACACCGCATAGTACATATTATTACGATATATGTATTTTACACGTTGTTAATGCATACCAACAGTTATTAAGTAGATAATAATATTATTAAGATATACTATAATAAATTTATCTAAGTGTTCTTCTAATATATTATTAATTCGCTTCTAAAACGTTATTAGTGCGTTTATAAGCCTAAATTGCATAACTAATAGTTTATATAGTCCTTCCTTTAACCTAAAGGCTGCCTTTTATTTGTTGCCTTTCTTAATTCTAATTTAATAGTACGCCTATCTTAGGTCTATTTTTATAAAGATTTGCGCATTACTTATCCTATCTTAGATTTTACTAATTAAGGATAAAGGATATCTATCCTTCCTAGTGATGCTATTTAACTGTCTGTAGTTAATATACAGCCTTAGTTTACTATTTTTCTTTGGTATAAATAGTACTAGATAACCCGCTAATAACTACAATAGTCTAATATATCCCTTTTATAGATTTTCTTAAATAAACTCTTTTAGTGCTCTACCTTCTTTTTTAGTAAGCTTGTAGATTGGAAAGAACCTTAGACTTATTCCTGGTTTTAATTCTATTTTATAGTCCTATACTGCGTATTCTAATAGCTTTTTACTTTCTAGTAACTATAGTTTCTTGCCGTACTTATAGTATCTCTTTAGTATATAGCTTAGCCCTTTTTTTATTTCTTCGTAGGTCGCTCCTACTTAGTACTATACTAACTTGGCTTATTATTATATCTTATATTATTAAGTATTTCTAATATTAATCTAACCTGTAACCTAATTAATCTTTAGATTATATTCCTATAACTAAGGCATTCCTAGTACTGCCTTATTATTCCCTAATAGTAATATATTAAAAGATATCTTAATTTATCTTCCCTTAATAGTTAACTAAATAGGTTCTGTTTTAAGGTTAATAATGCCTCCTCCATAGGCTATTAGATCTCCTAAAATTGTCACTAATAGGTAAGAGTGCTCCTTTTTCCTATATAGTAACCCTATTTTTTTTGACTGCTACTAGCAAGATGTGATTCCTTATTGCTCTACTATCTATTAACGCCTTAAACTGCTAATCTTGCCACTTAATTTGTAAATTTAGATATTAACCTTAAATTCCTTTAAGGGTCTAAGGCTCTACTACTAGCTCCCTCTGGTTCCATAGGCCTCTACTTTTTCTAACTATTAGCTGCTAGATTCTACCTATACTTAGTCTAACTTAGGCTAATACTTAGTTTGCTTTTTATCTTTAATATACTATAAATAGGTGTTTTCTAGATATTCCTACTATTGTTATCCGTCTAGGTATTCTTCCGTAAGGAATCTTCCTGGTTAAAGTATTAAGTTTCTTTGTCCTTAAACTTCTATAGTATGCCAACTATATATATACTTAGCGTTTTGATATTTCGCTTTATCCGGTGCCCAATATATCCTTACTATTACGGACGCTTTAAGTACGATGTTACGACTACTTGGAGAGGAGTCGGAAGAAGCTAGTTAGTTAATAAGAGCACGGTCTAGGATAGAGCCGGTAGAACTATATAACGAAGAACGGTAGCATAAGTTACGTAAGGTGATCTGTATAATCTGTATAATCTATAGGATCTATAATAGAGTAGATAGAGTATACGTACATTACGTACAAGAAGGATTTCATAGGAGTACGGTTGTGTATTTAAGGACCCTTAGTCCCTACCTAGATAGTTCCTTCCTTATAGTAATTCTTAGAATATAATTAAAGTTAATCTGTTAGGCAACCACTCCACTA
>Ga0307515_10001412_pt1 | contig 54303 bp, 61 predicted proteins | sample 17_EM_MG_FD_194513 | JGI IMG/M metagenome (GOLD analysis project Ga0307515, IMG submission 194513) | Populus trichocarpa ectomycorrhiza microbial communities from riparian zone in the Pacific Northwest, United States - 17_EM | ecosystem: Host-associated > Plants > Roots > Unclassified | place...
AGCATCTGAGTGAAATATTATACTTATAACCCGACCAGTATTAGCTCCAATTACTAGCGTACTGCCTTTGGTAGTAATATAACCTGGCCTATAATCTAAAGGAAGATATAAGATCCTTAACCCATTTTGAGTTACCCAACGATTTAAACTATCTACCGAGTAGATTAAATAAGACTTGCTGCTATCGGGTGAGAACACCACACTTCTGACCGAGCCTGAATGGCCCTCGAACGTTCGCTCGACTTGTCCCGTGGCGACATTCCATACCCACACTGTCTCTGTCTCGTTAAATGAACTTGACACCAGCTTGCTACCATTAGGTGAGAACACCACGCTTAAGACCGAGTCTGAATGGCCCTCGAGCGTCCGCTCGACTTGTCCCGTGGCGACATTCCATACCCGCACTGTCTTGTCGGCTGATCCTGACGCTAGCTTGCTACCGTCAGGCGAGAATACCACAATTATAACCCAGCCTAAATGGCCCTCGAGTGTCCGCTCGACTTGCCCCGTGGCAACATTCCATATCCGCACTATCTTGTCGGCTGATCCTGACGCTAGCTTGCTACCGTCAGGTGAGAACACCACGCTCAAGACCCGGTCTGAATGGCCCTCAAGCGTCCGCTCGACTCGTCCCGTGACGACATTCCATATTCGCACTGTCTTGTCGGATGATCCTGACGCCAGCTTGCTACCGTCAGGTGAGATTACCACGCTCAAGACCCCGTCTAAATGGCCCTCGAGCGTCCGCTCGACTTGTCCCGTGGCGACATTCCATACCCGCACTGTATTATCAGATGATCCCGATGCCAGCTTGCTACCGTCAGGTGAGAAAACCACACTCAAGACCGAGTCTAAATGGCCCTCGAGCGTCCGCTCGACTTGTCCCGTGGCGATATTCCATACCCGTACTGTTCTGTCGGCTGATCCTGACGCCAGCTTGCTACCATCAGGTGAGAATACCACGCTCAAGACCCAGTCTAAATGGCCCTCGAGCATCCGCTCGACTTGTCCCATGGCGACGTTCCATACCCGCACTGTCTTATTAGATGATCCTGACGCTAACTTACTACCGTCAGGTGAGAACACCACGCTTCTAACCGAGCCTGAATGGCCCTCGAGCGTCCGCTCGACTTGTCCCGTGACAACATTCCATACCCGCGCTGTCTTGTCGGATGATCCTGACGCCAGCTTGCTACCGTCAGGTGAGATGACTACGCTCAAGACCTCGTCTAAATGGCCCTCGAGTGTCTGCTCGACTTGTCCCGTGGCGACATTCCATACCCGCGCTGTCTTGTCGGCTGATCCTGATGCTAGCTTGTTACCGTCAGGTGAGAATACCACGCTCCAGACGCCGCCTGAATGGCCCTCGAGCGTCCGCTCGACTTGTCCCATGGCGACATTCCATACCCGCACTGTCTTGTCCGATGATCCTGATGCTAGCTTACTACCGTCAGGCGAGAACACCACGCTTCTGACTAAGCCTGAATGGCCCTCGAGCGTCTGCTCGACCTGTCCCGTGGCGATATTCCATACCCGCACTGTCTTGTCGGCTAATGCTAACGCTAGCTTGCTACCGTCAGGTGAGAACACTACGCTTAAGACCGAGTCTAAATGGCCCTCGAGCGTCCGCTCAACTTGTCCTGTGGCGACATTCCATACCCTCAGTGTCTTGTCGGCCGATCCCGACGCTAGCTTGCTACCGTCAGGTGAGAACACCACGCTCCAGACCCAGCCTGAATGGCCCTCGAGCGTCTGCTCTAAAGAGTTCCATTCTTTTTGCACCTTTGGCAGTCGGCGGATCCAATAAGGGATCTGGTCCTTAAACTGTTCCCGAATAACGCTCAACTCTGGTGCAAAGATGAGAGCCGAGCTATATATTTGGAGAGGCGCCTCTTCGATTATTGTTCGGCTGTGTAGAGCGAACCGCTTTGCATCGTGAATGAATGCGTGGAAACTGGGGCTTTCCTTAGCCTTAAAGTGTTAGCTAGAATCTGCCTAACCTCCGTTAGCTTCACTTACTATAATAATAGACTCCAAAGAGGTTATCGCCAGAACGCCCTCAGAAGTCTTCTGCATCAAGCTAAGGGCCTCAAGCCAATGAAGAAAGTATTTCTGGAGGAATTTATGCACTACATCACCGTCGTACAGGCCGAATTTGGCCCCTTGAAGATGAGCGACCCAGTAGCGACACGCATACTGGACTGCCGGAGGAAGGCAGCTCTCTACCTTACTGTACTCTAGCTCGGAAGCGAGGACTCCTGGCCGTTGTAGATCGCACATATCCTTTCTTAGATGGCCTTTCATGAGATCGAGACAGCGCGCGAACAGATCACTATGCGTCGCTTCCTCGTTGACCCAGAGCCGAGGGTCTGTACACCCTCCCTTGTCAAGGAGAGGATCTTGACACCTTGTCTTGTTAAGAAGAAAGTCGCGAAAGGAAAGGTGGAACAGTTGGAGAGGAGAGGTTTCGTCATCCGGGACATTTAAGACTGAGCCCAGATGTTTTAGCATCTCTTGCATATCTTCCTTCTGGCTGGATGATAGTTTAAGCAGTTCGGCCAGAGAGGCGGCGGAAAGTGTATCAGACAGGATGATAATCGATCCAACGATCTGCTTGAATAGCATGGCCAAATCTTCTCTGTCTTCATTGCTGCCACGGGCGATTGATTGCCGTAAAACAAGTTTATACATCTCGTCGAGCTCCTTGGTGGATGAATGGCTAATGGACTTGACTTCAAGCATTTCAGAGAGGCGTTTCTTCGGAAATGCGCTATTGTAGAGAAAGCGACATGCTGTCGCAGCGTAAATGAATAGACGATCGGCTCTCCGAATGAGTTTCTGGATGTCTTCCTCATCCGGCCAATCTCCTCCAATCTCGTGCTTTTCCCTAATTGTGACTAGCTCATGCCTTAAGAAAATAGAGATATCACGCTTGATAAGCGACCGAGAGATGGAATGGAGGATCTCGTCATGATGAACGATTTGGGACATGTTATTGAAACCAAGGTTTATTGGTGTTTCCGGTCGGCTGGTGATGAAAACTCGGATCCGTACCATTGATAGATCCTTCGCCTCGATGAGGAGTCCGAGGATCTCCTGAATATCCCAGCCGCCCTCGCACTCATCTAGGGCATCGATCACCACAACCGGGCTCGATGGAACAAGGCTCGAAAGCGGGGGTAGATTCTCTTCCAACATCCTAAGGGGCTCAAGGATAAGACGTCTCCACTGATCACGCAGCGCTTGTTCGCCAATGTCGCCATACTTGGTGATGGCATCGCAGACGTGGGCTTTGAAACCGGGGAGCGCATCTGCCAGCTGAACCGCAAGGGTAGTGAATAGTTTAGCCGCGCTACGCAGGTCCTCGCGGTCTTTGGAAAAAAAGAAACTTGCTCCAAGAAGTCTCTTCTCACTAAAGCGGCGGGCAACCGTACGAGCGATGGTGGACTTACCCGTGCCGGCCATGCCACTGAGCCAGAAAATGTACTTGCCACTGCGATCCTCCCCCCAGTCCTGAATCTGCCTGAGAATCTCAACTCTAGTACCTTCGAGACATTCCGGACGAGGGTCATTCTGCTTATATGAATTAAAAGCAGCATATTTTGCAGAAGGGAGTCCTTTTAGTGGTTCGGCTTGCTTGATAGTCTGGGAAAGACGGTAAGCATAAGGCTTTGATATATAAAAAAGTATTTGCCCTTGCCTCGATACCAGCAGCATGGTAGAATGTGAGAGTCTGAATATACTCCTTGACAATGGCCGTTATCTCCTCTACTTTTGTGTCGTAGTGCAGGCTCATCTGGATCGCCTTCCAAATTCTCTTTACCCGCGAGTCACTTGATGTTGGCAATGCTTTCAGAAGCACTTCATCAAGCGACTTTATCTGTTCCAGACAGCCGTTAATAGCAGGGCGGAGGGCGTTCTTGGTCTCATCTCTAACAGAGCCAGCTTCGATCGCCTCTTTTGTCCGTTGAAGGGCGTCAAGCAGCACAGGTAGCTCGGCCTTGATATGACGAAAGGTCTCTGGAACATCTCCTACGTTGGATTGAAACTCGTTAAGCCGATATAAAATCTTAGAGCCAAAGTCGACTAGTTGGACTATGTTAGCAGCGATGCCAACTAGGGCGAGAGCTTCTGCCATTCAGGCTAGAAGATTTTATCCAGAGTACAGGGTGAGAAGATACTAAGAAGGGTTCTGCCGGGGAGAGAAACGTTTTGTCGACAGCAAATGAATGGCGATAGAGGATGGCTGGGGCACTGGCGGGGTTGAGGAAGAGCTTGTTGGGGCTCGTTCGGTTGCAAAAGCGTCAGATTGAATCTGAACTGGAAGTCCGGCAGAAAGAACGCGTTTCTTCCCTATTTGACACGCGTCTGTGGCTCTACGGGTTGCACGGTCGTGTACAATCTGAAGCCTTCAGATTTAAATAAGGAGCTTCGAGCTCTGATTTGAAGTAACGCCAAGACCTTAGTTCAGATTCTATATATAGTAAAGTGCGCCTAGTTTTAGCGTGTTTTTGGGCGGTTAGAGGAACATTGAAAATTTGTGGCCGAAGTCAAGTTGAGCTAGAATTTAACCGAACAGTCGCCTCAGAATCAGATTGGGGCTCTAGATAACTAGCTCTATTCTGAAGCCCTCATTCTTATCTGAACTTGCAACCGAACGACCCCTTACAGGGTATACAACATTCGGTGTCCCCCCCTATGTGCGCGGCAACACACAGCAATTTCGCTTCGTACGCACTAGAGAATTTCAAGTTTAACTCTTGTAATTAAGCTTAAAAAACTAAAGGCTTTGCCTTTCTTGTGAGGGCGTAGCTATTTTAGCAAGCGCACAGTATCTACGCTGGATGGTGCACTTGACTAGTGATTACCGAAATTGCTGTGTGTGTTGCGCGCGCATAGAGGGGGGACACCGAATGTTGTATACCCTGTAGATGCATAGCCTCGAAGTTTTGATTTTCCTCTCACCGCTCGCAAAACGCCAGAATTGTACGTTAAAAAGTTGGCAACTTTACCGTAACGTATTCGGTAAGCAAGTGGCCACCGCAAGCAGTGGCCACCCCAAAAACTTACCAAAAAACCCAAAATTCGTTTTTTAATATCTTAACAACGGCTTAATAACAAATTATATAAAATTTAATTTAGACTCTCCTACCTACTTTAAGACCTCTATTAAAGTTTTAAAGTAATTTAATAAGTGGTTCTTAAGATATAATAGTTACGCTTAAATTTAAGAGCTAAATCTTAATATATTAATAACGGGTTAACTAATACTCTAAAACTCTAATAGAGGTCTTAAAGTAAGTATGAGAGTCTAATTATAAATTTTTATAATAAATTTTTAAGCCGTTGTTAAGATATTAAAGAACGATTTTTGGGTTTTTTGGTAAGTTTTTGGGGTGGCCACATGCTCGCGGTGGCCACTTGCTTACCGAATACGTTATGAGGCTTCTGAACTGAAGGCCTTGGCGTCAGTTTGAAAAAGAGCCTCGAGCTCATTTGAATTCTGAAGCCTCCAGATTGCACACGCCCGTGCTTTTATGAAGCCATAAACGCGTACTAAATTAGGAAGGAACGCGTCCTTTTCTGCCGGACTTTCAGATCTGATGCAACCGAACGCACCCTTAGCCATCAAGCGGCTATGCAATCCCTCGACTTAGTAAAGGCCGTGCAATAACCGGCAACAACTTTACGGGCCAAATACTCGTCTCTTCGGGGTTAGTTTGGCCAACACATTTTTCAAAGGTCACGTGAATAGCTGCTGGTATGTGCACTACACGCACGTGCATACTGCTCCTTAAACCAACGAATTGGTCCTAGCTTTGGTGTAACGAAAGTTTCAAAATCTTGCCTCACTGCCAAAACTTACGTACTTCTCTAAGTCTAATTATCTCCAAAATACGACGAGGCGAAAGCTCTTTATCTTCTCTACCGCCTCCACGTTGTGGCGATATCGTAGCTTTATTATACGAGAAGTGGAACGTGGGCAGTCGGTCAGTTTTGGTCCAAAATCTACGAAGATGCGTTTCAAAATCCAACTCGCGTTTTGCGACAATGTATCTCGCCCCTTAGTATTTGAGAATTGCATTTGGGTGTTGGTGCATGAGGCTTTAGAGGTGTGTCGCTGTGATAGTCCGGGGAGAGTACGAGGTGAGGCTGAGATGGGTCTAGGGCAAGGAGACGGGCTGGTAGCTTGTGGGGTTGGCCGGGGTATCCGCAAGCCGCGTCTTCTAGATTGTGAGTATGTGATAATGTGATCCTCGAACACACCGATCTGGAAACGCAATTGACCCAGCGGCGGAATATCCAGGCGTTAAAACATTATCCATAATCATTACCATTCTATGCAAGTTAAATGCGGCTAAACGCAAGCTAAACCACAGCCCAGTCCATACTCCCTATATCTCTAACCCTATCCTCACAACTAACCACTTATCAACCAACCCCATCCCCCAAGCCATCTTCACACTACCCAAACACCAACGCCCTAACCTCAATACTCTCCCTCCCCACAGCCCCCTCGGGCGTCCTCGGATCCACAAACGCCGTATGCGGCACACGACCCCACCGCCCAACAGTCTCATCCGAATCAAAGCACTTCAGCAACAGCCTCTCCTCATTCCGCATCCCGCTCCAGTACCACCAACGCTGTCCCGAATTGTGCCGCACGCCGGCCGTCTCGCCCGTGCGATCCGGATAGCGGTGCTCGACACCGACCAAGTCGTCGTCCCGCACGCTCGCGCTGTCCGCAACAGCGAGCGGGTGCGCGACGACCGGCCCGTTCAGCGGACGCCAGATGTTGATGATGCGGTAGCGGCCGCGCAGCAGCAGCTCCGCCTCGTCGGGGAGGTGGTGCCGCACGCGCGCCTCGGCGGAGGCCGGGGTCTGGTCGATGTGGACCCTGGTGACGGGCGCGCGCGGGGCGCCGGGCGTGGAGCGGCGGATGGTGTGGTCGAAGAGCAGGACTCTGGTCGCGCCGGGGACGTGCTCCAGGATCAGCTCCTCCACTTCCGGGTAGTAGATGTCGCGGATGCGGGCGTCGTCGGTGAAGGCGTGCTCGGCGGAGGGGATGTTGGACAGCGTGGCGAAGGCGTTGTTGTCGAGGTTGAAGTCCGCTTCGTGCCCGCGCAGGTCCTGGATCGTTACGGCTTCGAAGGCTTCGCCGAAGTTGCGTTGGGGTTGCCCGGCTGGGGGCGTCTCGACGTAGTTAAAGGGCTTGGAGCCATCGGTGGGAGGCGCGTAGAAGGAGAGGGTAGATGTTACGGGACCCCGCGGGATGGTGATGCCTTCGTTGGTTGCGCGCGGGGTGGAGTAAAAGGTAGGTTCGGACTGGTGGGCGGGGGTGGGTTGAAGGGGTGCGGCGGTCGTCATGGCGGCTTTGAGAAGTGTGCTATGGTGAGGTTGTCTTGAGATAGTAGAAGATCTGCCCAGAGCTCGGAGCGCTGATCTGGCGAACGTGATGGTGGAAGTGGACGGATGTACCGTGAGTGCCGATGAGGTCGCGAAGGCCTACCGTGCTACGAGGTCAATGGTGTAAAGTGAGTATGCAGATGAGATTGTATGTGGCGGTCTTTTAGCCGTACTCGAGCATCTTATATATGTACCTGAGGATTAGAAATGGGCGGGCTTCAGTCATCGTAGGGTGTATGGCTTGACGTTCCCCTCATGGTCAAGAGTCGCGGTTATGATGCCATGGCACTATTCCCGACGGTTGTCACCCTGGACTGTTGCGAGATTGGCCAATCAGGGCTGACTGGCTGACAAAAGGCCCAATTGCGTGATGAAGACGAGCTGCCACTGGAACACGAGGAATCCGCTCGTCACAGGCGCAGGGCGTAGCTGTGAGTAATCCATCTATTCCTCCTTACAAATACCGCACGGTAGAAATTCTCTTCATTTATTCCCCGGATTTCTCTCGGCCATTGCACGTCGAGAGCTAAAAGAAGGCCGTGCACGAACAGAATCAAAACAACGCGTAACGTGTTTCACCACTCATCCAGACACCCCCGTCATCCAGAGATCCCAACGTGTAGTAACTGTTATATACAAGGCCATACAATTCGTCAATGTTCTAGGATTAAGGAAACAGCTAGATAGATTTTTAATTGAATTATGGCGTTGTGGTGGATCAATCGTACGAAGATACGTCTTGGTGATAGTAGGGACTAGGGTGTCGGATGAGTGATCAAACACGTTATCAAATTCAGCCAATCTAAGCGGCTACTTCTTATCGATAAGCCTAGGACCGATTTCAACATGCTGAGGGATATCTCGCATCTTCCGCCTATTCCACCAACGATTAAGTGAGAACTTTATCTACTGGAAACAGATCCATAAAACTAATACAATGATTACATTAATGCCGACTAAAAGTCCCAGATTATAAATAATTCTATTCAACAAAGTCTGAGCTCGTGAGCTTGAGCCAGACACCTTGTCATCTAACTACTGAATATGCGCAGGCATTGCGGCCTTCCATTTTCGCCAAACATTGGCATGGTATATGTAAATCCACAAAGCCACCCCATCCCATCTTTATATCACTAAGCCAGACACCAATTCCAATGCTGCTCCCATGACCCCACTATCGCTATTTTCGCCGTTTCATTTTCCATGAGCTATCCATAATCATCCGATTCTCACGAATCGCCAAACTCCAGACCCCTTAGCTTCTCCAGCTTCTCCACTTGCCGCCTCAACATTACCACAGCCCCTAAACTAATCCTTCTCAACCCATCTCGCTCTGCTACCTCGTCTTTACGCTCACTCTTCTCGATAATTGCCTTGGCCTCATCAAGGGCCTTTCCGAGTAACTTCGGTGCATCAGCCGACTGGTCTAGATACAACCACCTTAATTCGTCCACAAACGGATGTGTTGGCGTTGTCAGAGCATGCACAATGAAAGCGCGTGCGCGGAAGTACGCTCGCTCGGTGTAGAGGGCGGAAGGGAGAGAGGTTTCGGGTGAGCCAAGGCGGATATCATAGCCTGCTTCATCTGTAAAGGGAGAAAGTAGTTAGCCGTCTACCCAGTAAAGAGGGCCAGCGAGGTGATTAGAGTAAAATTTAGGCGGGGAAAGAAATAGGGAAGATAGAAAAGCGTAAGGAGAGGTGCTAAGGGAAAACACACTATAGTAAGGCTCCTTGACTAATACCAACCCCAGCAAACTGACCAGCACCTGTAGCACCGTACTTCGCGCCGGGCTCCAATTCTCGTTCCTCTCATCCGCATGCCAAGTCCCGAGTAGACTGAGACATATCTTCCCATCTTCGTACAGATTTGGATTCACAGGCCCGTTCCCGCTTGTCCAGGAGTGGAAGTACGCTTCTGGTGGTGAAGAAGGGAATGACGCGCCGAGATGAAAGTCTATGAGGAATGGCGCAAATTCATATGGAGTGTCGGATGGACCAATTATCAGGACGCGGAGAAGGTCAAGCCTTGATTCCCACGTTCGGACGAATATGCCTGGAGGTAAGGAGGTCCGGAGGATTTTGTGCTCCTTAGCAATGCGGCGCGTGTGTATGGGGTTATTAGGTAGAGCGTGGTTTAAGTGGTGGTGGTCTGAAGGGGGTGGTGTGTCAAGTACAAGGAATGGAGCTGGGACGTTAGGGTTATCAGCGAAAGCAAAGGTGTCTGGAGGGGTGTTCGGAGCGAGTGACTCTGAGGGAAGAGTAGTTGTCGGGGTTTGTTCGGGTTGCGGTACGCTTTCTGAATCCATAGCACGTGCGAGCTCTGCTTGAAATCCGTTGATGGGTGCTGGTGACTCGTCTTCCGGCTGCGAATCAGGGGTGGTCTTGGACGTGTCAATATCGATTTCAATTTCCGCTGCAAGGTCGGGCATCGATATATCGCCATCGTCATCCTCTTCATCTTCTGTAGACCAAGCGTCCTCACCATCTCGGTCAATGCGTTCTCCCCCATGACCTTCGTATTCAATCCAGTATTCATTAAACGATTCAGTATCGAATCCTGAATCATCCTCATCTTCATATTCATATTCATCCATGTCTTCGTAATCTTCATCATCTGCGCTTCCATTAAGTTCGTCGAGGCGGGAATCCATGTCACTGTTGTACACCAGTGTCACGTGCTCCGGTGCTACTCGGACGTCCCTGACTGGCCTTGATACTCCAAGTCTAATCGTGAGCTTTCCATCAAGCCCGAGGCCAATAACCTCTCCAAACCAATCAGGGCCATAGGGACTACCGTTAGTCGCGATTTCCCCGTTAGAAGATCCCGCATACTCTATGTGCACATCTGGATGAAGGATGACAAAGTCTCCACGTTGCCTAGTCAGACCTGCAGTCGATCTAATATCATACAAACTCACATCCTCTTCTAGAGTGCTTATTGTGCCCGTCTGTGAGGGAGGCAAAAGATCCTCTCCATGAAATCGAACTTCCGCGTTTGTGAACCATCGAACCGAAGCAATACGATCAGTTGCTCGAACCGATTGAACAACGCCAACTTTTGCGGGCCGAAATGCCCAGTCTGATTCCGGCTGCTCCTCTCCTTTCTCCTTGGTGCAAACAATCTCACCAGGCCAAACCCCGTCATCGTCGTCAACGTTAGGGTCAGGTATGAGTGACGTGCTAGTATTTTCCGAAATACTGAGATCTTGCCAAAGAACTGTAACTGTAGTTTGTGTTTGCATAATAAGGTAGACATTCATATCGTAACCTTGCGTTTCCGTCCTTGGGATGCGCTCAACTTTCCCTTGAGGAAGACCATTTGGAAGAGTTCTTGTCCCATCGTACTTTACGCAAGCTGCGGTGAGGTCCTTAAATCTAACCCTGTCGCCAACTGTAACATCTGCAATGTGGTAACTCCTCTCTTCATTCTTCGACGCTACCAGCGCTGATTTCGCTGGGCCCCTGGTCGTATCATAGACGTAAAGGTTTCCACTTTCAAGAACATCCAGATTAAGTTCCATAGGTGGCTCTGCGAGAGGAGATCCCGCAACGACGCCTATCCTACGACCAAGCCAGCGAACATTGATATTGGTAGTGCGTGTATCCACAACAGTCCCATGAGGTCGGATGTTTGGATTAAAGGCCCCATATTTCCACCTGCCTCTCCTTAAGTTGCCCTTTTTCGTTTTTACCGTATCTCCAATACTCAAGCGGTCGACAAGCGGATCATCAGGGTCAAGCTCGTCCCAGTTCTCCACCACAACCACACTACCATTACTCAACCGTACACTAATCTCATCGTAGACATCTTCTATTCGACCAACCCAGTTATCGTAGACTACCAAAGCCCCTTCGTTGTATTCATGGACATTTCGCAGCTCATCCGCTGGAACTCCCCGAACATTGACATCTCGAGTGATCTGCTCAGGATTTCCGTCGAAGGCTCCAGCGGGAAATAAGGTACATATGGCCTTGGTACCAATTACGGTTCCACTCATAGGACTACGAGCATCCTTTTTGACGGCATCTCCGACAAAAAGCGCTCGATCAAGCAACTCCAATTCCGATTCTGGCACAAGCTCGGTCTTAAATTCTGTTTGCCATGACACCAGAACAGTTCCCCGGGGCGGTATTCCGCTCTTCGTAAATTTTAGAAATTGTGCGCGTGGTATATCGTCATGCTTTTGTATATCGTCTCCGTAATCTCGCTGAGGTAAGGGTTCATGGCTGTCCACATCGCCGAATGTCCGGTCTATGACTCCAATCATATATCTGTCACTTTTTAGTCCACAGGTATCTTCGACGCAAAATGTGGCCGCCTGGTCGGCCATGGCTATCCGAGCGTCCTTCGCGCCGTCGTTCTGGTATTGTGTAAGCCGCAAACTGAAGATACTAGTAGCCTTCTTGCCGTCGTCGGCCCGATCGAGTAGGATTTGAAGGCGTGGGGCAAGCGAGACGCAGAAAATCGAGAGAAGGAGAGCCGTGGTAAGAAATACAGGTCCAAAGGAGAATATTTGCAGACCCCCAGAGAGTTCTGGTAGGTTGGTGAAAGGAGGAGAGGCCGTCAAGATCATGTTGGAAATGTAGCGGGAGTGGCTGATATTGAATATGTACGGGGACCCGGAGTTTATCCGACTGCGCATGTCGACGACGATTCTGATCTAATAAGGGTTGTGGGGAGTTTCAGTGGGGGAGGAATCTTATTATATATACTACCAACAAGTCAGATTGTAGACCTTACTATTCGCCAATATGGCTGACCCGCTATACGAGCTCCTCATTCCCTATTTTGACTCCCAAGATGCGTCTGAGCGACCAATTCCTTCTAGCAATGATTCCACCACGTCAAACTACCTCGCCAGTTTGACAACGCTTCCCCTCTCCTCCCTCACATCCGCCGAGCCTCAATCACTCTCACAAAATTCACAGTCGATTCTACGATCCCTTCAGGCCTTATCCAAACGGTCGCACAAATCAATAATAAACTCGTCCGATCACCTCACAAATTTACGAGATACATTGCCGAAGCTTGGTCAAGAAGCTGGAAAACTCCAAGATGGTCTACCCAAATTGGAGAGCGAAGCCCTACGCTTCTCCAAGAAATACAGTAAGGCGATCGAAAATCCGATATTGGATCGCCGAAGAAAGGCAATGCTGCTAGCACGGAACGTTGATCGAGTATCTGATGTGCTCGACCTGCCAACCATTCTTTCTTCCGCCATTTCCTCCTCCACGGCTCCTTCCCAAGCCAGCAATACAACTGCATCGTCTGCCACCAACGTAAATTATGCTTCTGCTCTCGACCTCCATGCACATATCAAGCGTCTCCATACATTATATCCCAAGCTCGGACTTGTGTCATCCATATCAGTACAGGCAGAGCATGAGATGAAAGGAATGACAACCACTCTCATTGCAAGTCTACAATCTCAGGGAATCAAACTCGCCGGAGCTATGCGAACAATAGGCTGGCTACGGCGTGTAGCACCAGAACTAGACGAGGCGTGGAATCTCCAGAAAACCACCAGCGTGGGAAGCAGCGAGGGAGCTCTAGGAGCTCTATTTCTCGTATGCAGACTCATCAATCTTCTATCCATGCTCGAAGCCCTCGACCCACTCCGAGAACTAGCAGACCAAGAGACTCTCAGACGAACAAGCAATGATAATAAAAGCAAAGATGTAGGGGATAAGTGGTCTGGCGGCCAGCAAACCGAGCGTTATCTCAAACGCTACATTGAGATATTCCGCGAACAAAGCTTTGCTATCATCTCAATGTACAAAAGCATATTCCCCTCCGCTTTGCCACTCCCAGGGTCTGTGACCCAGCAAGAAGAGCCAAGCGCTGAAACTTCACCTCCGCCGCTACACTCAATATCCTTCCCACCAGAACAAAAGCCTCCAGCTCAAGATGATGCGCTTCAACCCTTACCATCCGCCTTGTCAACCTTCCCACTGCACCTCGTCGACCTTCTCTTCGAAACACTTAAAAAATACTTCTCTAATGTGCAAGACCGAGCATCGCGCGAGAGTCTACTTACGCAAGTTCTTTATTGTGCCGGCAGTCTCGGTCGGCTTGGAGGGGATTTTGGCATGATGCTAGCGTTACTAGAGGAATCTGAGGATGAGAGCAGGTCTGAGGAAGACGAGGAAGAGGATGAATGGGTAGAGGTTATGAAGAAGCATCGGATTCAAGCAAGTAGGTTAGAATTGCTTGCTAGTGGGGTTGGAACAGGGAGGACGGTCAGTGCATCCCATTGATATGATCTTCACGTTATGATAAAGGGTGCGATACCGGAGTATTCGTTCGTGGTAAATGTAATTTAAGCCCTAATCCCGAATTGAGAAAGGTTTCTCGCCAGAAGATGCGTCCACGGCATCTCTAGAGTAGGCTGGCTTCATAGCAGGAGAATAATTCCCCCAAGGCTTCTTTTATACCTAGGAATGTAGGACAAGCTTTCTTGAATTGCCTCAAAGGCCTTTCAGAGCTCAATGATTTTTTTTTCATCCAGTCTTTTGGCCCATCACACAGCAGTGGAGTCCGAGAGATCTAAAATGCTAGCCACGTTCTGCCCCAATAAGCTCCACCAGTGTTAACTTCTCATAGTGCTTCGGTCTTGGTTGAATGATCGGGAAGGTACCTTTGAACACTATTTTGTGATGCCAGATGTCGTATCCGGCGCGCGGGATCAAGACAATGAGGCTGGACCAAGGTCAGTTCGGTCGGGCCACACTTATCAAATTTGAATTGCTATCAATACATCCACAACAAAGACTTTTATTATTATTATCTATATGCTAGGGTGCTAAAGCAAGGTCTCTACTATTATATTCACGACTCTTTTTAATTAATTCTGGTTGTGTTTTAATGGCGCAGGTCTAATTGGCAATTACTGCCTTACTGCCTTAACCGGGCTCACAAACCTCACCCTGGTGAAGATGAGCACAACACCATCCAGTTCAAAGACAGTTCAACCATCTCATTGCATCAAGCCTGCCATCATGCTCAAAGCTTTCAAGAAGGACCCTGTGAGTGTAGAAGTGCTGGAGGCCTGGAAAAGAATAATCTTGAAGTGTATTGGAAGGCGTATGAGGGAAAGGTGAGGCGCTCTAATACTAAGTTCCCTCATTATACAAAACAGGATGCCTAAAGCCTCATAACAACACTGACACTTCGCCCCAGATTGTCAAACCCAGAGCCCCAAACCAACAACTTGCTAAACGACCTTCCCCGCAAGACCCTAGCTCGCGTGATGGAGCGCATGATGACCCCTAGGCTCAAGGCTGCCACGAGCACAGTCAAGGCCAGGCTAATCTCACGGGAACGGAATTTATCTATTTCAGAGCTTTGCAGGTCCTTTTCTAGAGCCACGACTAGGAGCGAGAGTTCCTCGAGTATACGATCTGCACCTCCGGATCATTCAAGAGTCGCATAAAGTTGCGAAAAAACTCTAAACATCGGCTTGAAGTGGGCAAAACGGGCTACCTAAGATTATGTGAGATCATCTTCCGTATTACCTTCGCATAAGATCCATTCAAAAAGAACTCAAAAATGGTCAAGACTAGCGCAGTAAATATGCTAGGATTGAATTCGAGATTTAGAGAAACGATTTCAACCATGATTCAAGTGCACGGAAGCGGGTAGAGACCCTCAAGAACCACAACTAGACATGCAGGGATTGGTCAAGAGCGGACCCCTGGCATATTTTGACATGGATGATCCTCCCGGCAGCCAAGGAATATTGAGCTTTGGGGCTTTAACACACGAGCATCGAAAGACCGAAAGACATCCACATTTTCTTTAGTATAAAATCGCTTGGTCGGAATTATTGGGAGCCTAAATGACCAAGAGCTCGGGTGTCGAGGGGAAGGTGAACAAGTCTAGTCCGTGCGAGTGACATCTGCAGAAGCACACACCAAAATACCAAGACACCTGCCATGACTTTCCTGCGCATCCAACTCTCCTCCATTCTTGAGACATGCATTGCGCGTCCTTCAGCCACTTAGCTAGCAATAAAGTCAATTGAGATGTCATTCAAAGATTCCTATTCCTGGACCAAAATGCGCCTAACTCATCCCACGCATTGAATGCATGGAGCAGAGCACAAGCTGTATACTCAATTCTATTGGAAGGACGTGGTTCTCTCCTGTAAATCAGACGTCCTGCTTGCTAGGTTATCCTGATCCCCTTGAAATCCACGCTACCCACAAAAACTTAACATGATATCAAATTGGAATCCGAAGAAGCAGCAGCCAAAAACAGTTCAGCAACAGTTGTCATCTCCCAAGCTTTTTTGCTTTGCCAAAATAGTCCACTGCACGGTCATACCACTTCTGACTCTCCACCTTTTGGCTCATTGCCTTTCCTACCGTAACAAACCTTAGGTTGTCCTCCGGACCGCTTGGCAAAAAAACCTCCCCCCAGCAAGTCCGGGTTGTCACTCCAATCAGAAGGCGTGAACATACAAAGAAAAAAAGGGCCGTCTAGCGCTCCTTTTATAAAGCCAATCACAGAGTCGCTGGAGGAGCATAGGTCCCTCATCAAGACGGCGGGTATTCCTCCGTCCTTGGTCTCAGGAGGCATGTCTATCGACCCACCCGGGGGTTGATTTCGATCGCATCTGCCTTCGCTAAACCCAGCATTTTCATTGCAGTGAATGTGTCAATGTGCTCAAGGGTGTATACGTTAGGCGTGTATGAGCGAACGTTTTGATGCCTACTCCGGGGTTGGGCACAAGTGCATCCATTTCAACCTGTGGGGGATTGGGGATGTTGCGGATGTAATACCGTTCCTATTCCGGACGATTTGGACTCCGGTCCATCTATTTTTTATATATAGGGTACCGGGGGAAGTATCTCGTGATCAATTATCTGGATACTGTTACAGCCGCACTTTGCTAATTCAATCTCGGAGGACTACATGCTACAAGACAACATTGCACGACTAGATGGAGGCTTACAAGAACTGCTTGATCACAACCCCCTCAGGACAGCATGGGATCTCTTCCGGACCATAGATGAAAACCTCTCAATGCAGGTGCCGTACAGTGCAGGACTCCCACACCCGAGAGTATTAGGCATTGTTTCTTCCGCCAAGAACCAGGAACACTAAATCAAGTATATTATTTGCTGATCGGAAGAAAATATCACGTTACCGTTGATCTTCAGGCCGGCAAATACGAGAAAGCGAGGAATTTCATCTATTATTAGTCATGCGCGTCATTCTAATTGATTATTCCAAAAAAAGGTTCTTCAAGCTCAGGATGGAAATCCTGCGTGCCATGCTGTCTATTAGAACACAAGATAAATTCCCCAGCTTCTCATCAGGTTACACACAAGTGGGACCTTTGTAATCACAATGCGGTAATACCCTGGCATATTCGTACTACCATGACAGGGGCACCAACGTCCACCCTTGTTTCACTTCTACTCATACTTCATGACTTCATGTTGCCAATCCTCCTTTTACTGACTGCTTGTTGCCATGTTTCCTCGAACTGTAGTGGAAGGGCTATTCAAGGTGGAGCTCTTTGCGCTATCGCCCGAGATATACGACTACCTATAATTCCATGAAACCCTTCAACCATTGCCCTTCCGAAACCCGGCCAAAAAATATGACGGAATCCAATCTACTTTATCTTGGAGTGAGGCAGGGAGACACTAAGACTACAAGACTTTGCCAGGGACATGGGAGGGAATCCGGTTGATAATTGCGCAGGAGATAGACTGAGATAGCAGAATACAGCTTGGCTTGAATAAGACGGTCCTTATGAATTTGATGCATAGCGAGTCATTGAATAAAAAGAAACTTCTACGAAACAAACCTACGTTCCTAAAATACCAGAGCAAGCAGGTCTGCCCATATGGCGTCGTAAGACTCACCCTCCTCCACCACCCAACAATTGCGACGGCCGTGCGGGCCTGTTCCACATGCCTGACAAAGAGGAGTTCTGATGGCCTTCCCAACTAGCCGGTGCTTCAAAGCTGTGATCACGCCCACCTCATCAAGATGCAATAGATCTCATGACTGCATGACTGGCTAGTGCGAGTGCTTGGACAGCGACTAGAAAGTTAAAAGAAGTAACGTCAGGCGAGTTGTGCTTTTCTTCTGGAAGGCTTCTGGAAGATCCAATGGGGGGGCTTATCTTAAGCATAAAGGCAAAAGAGAAAAAAGAAAATTTGGGAAAAAAAAGCTTTCGGTGCGACTTGTGGCGGATGGGCCCTGCCAAGAGGCACCTCGAGCGTGGCGATCACACGTGGGAGGAGTCTCAAACTTTGACAAGCTGTAACTCCGCGCCTCGACTTGCACTTCTCGGCCTTCTAACTGCCCTGGTGTCGTCGCCATGCTGTGTGTCGTTCCTTTCATCCATACCTTCTCGTGGAACATCCCAGCCATGGCGCACCGCCTCCGCTGTTGATGGCAGGTAGAACTGTTGGGTCGCCATCCACTGCAACGTCTTTGGGAGAGACGCGGACTATGACCGACAAGGCAGATTATCCCCCACAACCCGTGTCGCAATCTTCGTCGTGCGATAGAGGTTTTCTTGGGACTTCCACAATGGATCCTTAGTCTGTCGGACTATAGAAGCCTCGGTATACCAGAATTTTATTGGCGGGAAAGCAATTCATCCCTTGCCTTGGGAATCTGGGGAGGATTTCATGCATTCGACGGCGGGTCCCGTATGATCGTTACTTCGCATCGCCGCCTTATCCTTGTCACGGCTTTTTACGCATCGTGATCAGCTTCCTCTCTGGTCGTCATTTGCCGGAGCGAAGGCGTAGAAACTAGAAGCGACCAGCAACCGGAGAGAATAGCTTACCAAGCCTTCTAATCATCGAAAGATGGACTTGGGTGCCTGTTACAAACGTCTTGGAATTGGACAAATCATTGACCCTTTTATTTCACTCTTTAGCCGCCAGTGTTAGTTGTACAGACCCACTCAGAGCTCTGACTGCATGTCTAGGGTAATTATTGTCGTTACGAGTACGCGATTTTTATTGGCTTATGGTACACTCTGTCCCTAAGATTTTCCAACTCGCCATGGTTTCTGGAACCGGTATTCGACGGTGGCTTATCATGGACAACCTTGCCGCAACTTGACATGGGTGAGGAGTTTTTCGGGCCCAGACGACCATTTTTGGTAAGTTCGATTTTACATCTTTCCAGCCAACAGCCACCATCGCAACGTCTCTTGGTGCTAATCACACTGCTACTGCGTGATTGGTTATAGTTTCATAAAGGTCGTGCCCCACGAAGGTCTCCGATTTCCGTCTGCGCTATGTCGCTGGATAATGACCTTGCAGGATCTCGGTCTCTGGCTTGCCGTGGGAGGAGCGTGGCGTATGGAGAGAAACATGTAGCCGGGCTGACATTTAAACTAGTCTTACCTGTACTTTCACACTATCGATATTGACAGTTTCTATCTTTACCGTCTCATCACCGTCACCATTTCCCATACACCTAGACATGAACAAGAATTTTCTCCACCCTCCCAAGTCTTCAAGAGTGATGAAATCGTGCTATCACCAGGTATAAATCCATGTTACATTCGCCAGTCAAGATTAACAATCCAAACTTGTTCCCGACGCGATGGGTTCCCGGACTTTGAATAACGTAGTCAACGACCAAACCGTCGCTCTCAATACCATGATCTACGGTTATGCTGGACATTCGCTAGTAACCCCTCATGCTGCGCTTCAGCAAATCTGGTGGACGGAGGAAAAAATCAATAAAACAGTTACCAGAGACTTTGTGATTTCCAGAATTCGACCGAGTGTGAGAGAATTTCTCGATCGACCTCTTGGATTTGGGGATGGCTTGACGGATGATACATACATGGAATGGATATTGGAAAAGGCGAAGAGATTGTTCCTAATACTTGTGGAAGTTGGAGAGCCGGACCAGATATTCGGGGTTGTTGACAGCTCTTGGGATGATGACGACCTACCTCTCCAGTTAGAAGATATCGAACGACTTTCACTTTCCTGCCAGCGGAACGACATGTGGAATCGGAAATTTTACAACATGCAGTTCACATTCCTGCTCCGCGAGCTTTACCAGAGTGCACACATCGACTACGCACCGAATGAAGTTCTGCCGATTGATTATGTCCACGGCTTTCCTCCAGCTGTCTCACTTCAGCACTGGTCAAGAGTTCACCTACCACAGAAGCCCAAGGATGTTCTCGTCCGAAGGAAGTTCTCTTTTGGAAGCGAAGACTCTGAAGAGCTTGAGGCAGAATTCTTGATAGATGTTGAAAGCTCGAAAGCTGTCGAACATGAACACGTCGCGCCGACCTGGGCATCGTATACCTCTAAAGGAAGTGGATATACCCTAACGAATTTCGTCGCTCAGCATACTCTCAAGAGCTTTATTGACCATCGGAAACCCCCACAGTACCAGAAGCTTGCAAAGCAAGATCGGTATTATCTTCTTCTCGGCTGGCTTCATTGTCTTGCTGATGCAGTTACTACAATTCACCAAAACGGTTTTTTTCATTCTTCAATCCGCCCTTCCAACATTCTCATTGATGAATCAAACGACATCGCATTCAGCGACATCGGAAGTTTGAAGTCTCTCCAAAGAGACAAGAAACCCGAACCAACCGAGATATATAATTACGGCGCTCCAGAAATTTACAGGTCTTCCCTTCCATTCTCCCTCGACCCCACGGTCAAGACGCCTGATGATCGGGCCCGCAAGACTTCCGTCTCAAGTAAAGGATCTTCGGAACGGTCCACCTCGAGCAACTCTTCCCGACCCAAGAATAAGGTCAAGAAACCTACACGTAGAAGTCCCAGTAATTCTCTTTCTGGATTCGATTTTGGGTTCAACAAAGCCAGGTCACGCACAGAACCTCTGACTGTATATCCAGCGACAGAGAAATCGGATGTGTTTTCCCTCGGCTGCGTCTATCTCGACATTCTCACCTTTATGATGAAGAAGAGGGCAAACGACTTCACAAAATACCGTTCCTCCAAGCAAAAGGTAGAAAGCGGGCGTGGCATGAACAGTTCCCGGACAGACTCTTCTTTTCATGGAAACCTCAATAAAGTTCGCAGTTGGATGAAGATTCTCGACGACGCGGCTTTCGAGATGGATAATAATGCCTTCCGCGCAATCCCTCACATAATGAGCTTGATCCAAGCCATGATTAGCCAGAACCCTGATCTCCGTCCCACTGCTCAGGAGGTACAAAATCGGCTCTTCGAGATCCTCACCAATTATACCGAGTTGTCCGATCCACACTGCGGGGCTCATGAACATGACAGTAAATCTAAATCATCAGGATCTAACTCTGTATCCACAATGTCATCAATTCGTATTGGAGTTGCGCCTTCGGTGACTTTTGCATCGGACATGGCATCCTCTTCTGAATCAATTCGCTTAGGAGTCTCGCCTTCCTTAACATATTGGCCAGATACAGCATCACTCATGGATTCAGTTCGTCCTTGGACCACCTCAAGCTCGCGGGAATCTTCAAGAATCGCTTCGTACCGCACTTCACAGGCCACCACCTCGAACTCTGACGACTCCTCAACTATGCCGTACCGTACTTCACAGGCGACCACCTCGAGCTTTGGCGAATCCTCAAGCATGGCTTCATACCGAGCTTCACAAGCGACTGCCTTCTCCCAGGCGCCCACCTTGTGGCAATCATCTTCAATATCACCCGCCATACGAGACTCTTCATCGACCAAAGCGACACTCTTCGATGATAGCGCTTCAATAAGAACAATAGGCTCTGATACCTATAAGCAGGGAGTTATTCCACCGAAGACGATACCGCTTCCTCTACCACCCAAGTCATCGCAATCCCCGATGAAGAAACCAATACCGTGGAACAGGCCGCTAGTAAGGATGCCCTGAGATGAGAATATTCTCGAATTTCGTTAGTACACCCACCATACCGCCTTCGCAACTTCGGTTCTCGAGTGGCATCAACACCACCGGGCATCAATGCGTTCCGACACATCCCATCCGATATTTTCACATGCCGCATCCAGACATCAATGCCAACCTACGGCCGAACGTGGGGGTTTCAAACCCAAAACCAGCCATCTTCATACAACACGTCTACATATCGGCCATTGATGCAACCGTGCGGAGACGGGACGCCAGCTTCATCGCTCACCTTCCTCTTTGACAAACCCAAATAAAGAGTGTGGCTGGCTTCCACGCGTTCCCGAGTTAAAGCTCGGCCGGTGGCGCCTGTCATCACAGACCATCGCCCCGCTATAAGCACGAGCCACCTTTCTAGAAATGAGGAGAGAGGCCGGAAGAAAGGTGGGAGATGTCACCGTTTTATGCAGGTCTGTGTATGGGTCGTTCGCGGGGATGAGCCCGGCTGAATACACATTTCGATGGCTGGATTTTTAACGTTTTCCATTTTTTCGAGCAGGAAGAATCGGCTTAGCACAGTATCTGGATTTGGCTTCGGCTGGTTTTTGTTTTTCTGGGAGGATGGATGGCTAGATACCCTATTCTTAGTGCTCTGTAGTAAATACAATGCTCCACAATCAAAACTCTCCGTCGTGCTTTGGGAAGTTGGTGAGAAATTACCACCGAAAGGCTAGCGAAGACAAGCTTTTGACCAATAGTGAGTGACACGAGGTGTGTTAAATTATTACCTATCCCGCCAGGGGGTGACTAGTCTAAGGCTGCCAAGAATCTATGTCTGTCGCTTGCAGGCCCCAAATGGTCTTGTGGGTCGAGGCGTGCAGGAGGGGCCTGAGCCACTTCTTCCCAGCAACCAGGAGCGCAAAATGACATTCTCCTAGGCTTTATCGCTGGCCGGTTGGCTGAAGAGACCTCATTTTTGGTTGAATTAGATGAAACAAAGCGCGGCTCGTTTAGTTCTTGCCATGCAATAGGCGTCCTGTCCAAGCTTCTGAGAATGTCCAGAGCAGATTGTAAGAGCAACACGTGCCTCTCTCTAGACAACGCGAAGCTCTCCTGCAGTCTTTCCCTTGGCCGCGCTCATGCTGCGAGAGACTTCCTGTATACCTACAGGAGGCCTAGTTGCAGGGGGCGGTTGGCAATGGCCTGCTTGGGCTTCGTAGGCTGAACGTTAGCGGCAACCTTCACTCTTCCGTCACATGAAGCCTGCATCTCATCGAACCGACCGTGCCTGGCCATCGTTCATCCCTCGTCCCTGCGACTGCCCGCCCTAGATCTTGTCCGGTCATCCTGGCCTCGCACTATTGTAAGCGCGGTCCACCTTCATCCTCTTTGGCGGATCCTGCCCGGGCCATGGTATGATAGAAGGTCTCGAGGGAAACAAGGTAAAAAGGGTAAAAGTAAGTTATAAAAAAGGAAACCAGTCTGCAAGAATGGGATCAGCAGGCGAATTGACGAGGACAAACCTCGTGAAAACGCCTGTGGAGTTCACACGCGCGAAGCACAGTGTGCAATATGCAAACACGGCGTGAACTCACTTACGTTCGGTCTCCTGCTTTTGAGGGCATTTGGCTCAGTGGAATCTGGTATTGCAAGCTGCCTTCGATCGCCAATATTAGGTGGCTAGCGACCCTACCCGGCGTTTGCACATCTGCAAGTTGAAGAAGAGAACCCTGTTGCAGGAAGGTGAGGTCAATATCAGAACGTGGGCTCAATAGCAGCTTGGCGCCAAGCCATGCAATTCATAAGATTTTATTGCTCACTCTTTACTGGATACCTCCCAGCAGCCTTCTTGCCGTTCTTTGTAGAGCTTTTTTTATGTATGCTCTAGTTTTGATTTGAGTGTGTTGCGTGGCAGATGCATAACTGTTAGATAATTTCAAACAGAGAATTCCTAGTCCTTCCGCGGTATTAAGCATCCCGCTGGCGTACCCGAGATACCGCCAAGTCCCACTTGGCGAAAATGACTTCCTTTATGCATCCGCTGCAGGATTTGAAAAGAAGCTCCACTCCGAATTTGCAGAAGCGGGCAAGGATACAAGGCTCACAATGGAAATTTTGCTAAGGCCACTACACGAAGCTGACCTTAGGCCATCTGCATGAAATGCCACGAAAGGAATGTGGGCTATGCTACATTTTTTTCACTCTACGTGGTGCTGACGATGCTCACCTTTCTCCCGTGGTGATGTTGCTCCTCCTCCTGTGGCGGTGTTGCTCCTCCTCTTGTAGTGACGTTTCTCTTCGTCCTGTGGTTACGTTGTTCTTTATCCTGTAGTGTTGCCCTTTCTCTACTCCGGATACCTCTACAATTGCCTTCTTAATTACTCAAACGCTAAGGTTACTAGGATTCGCTAGAGCCACTCCACCATGGCTCGCATTAGTACTGCTAACCGTTTAAGTTTATCCGCCGAGGGGTGATCGAGCTTTTAAGAAGGTAGGTTAGGAAAGAAAAGATGGCCTAGGTCGACTTCATGTAGCGACACGTAGCTGGGGGTAATTCAAGGGGGCCTTACACTTGTGGTTTGACACGGAAACCCTGCGCGAAATCACGTACAAGGCCTTCAAGAACAAGCCCAAATATGAACTCTACATATTGAGGCTCTGCACGAAGGCCCGTCCAAAGCCCTGCTCAAAGCTCTACTAAGTTTCGTAAAGCCCCATTTAGGAATTAAATAGACACAATCTGTTTAAATATAACTAGAGTATAGAACCTAAGTTTTTCTCCCTATACACCCAAGCTACATCTTTGTTTGCTCTACCGCTAGTGAGACTTCCAGGCGTTAGATTAGATAAAATAAAGTGTGACTCGTTTAGTCTTTGCCATATAGTAAGCGTTCTGGTTAATATTTGGGGAACCTCTAGAGTAGATTTTAAATCCCTGCAGTATTCTCCCCTTGACCGCTCTGATTCTGCGACCCTTGTTCATAGTCCCTAATATTGCCTGCCCCCGGATCTTTTGCGTTCATCCCGACATTCCAACAAAGGGGTGGGGCCGTAACAAAGCTTATCCTCTATAGTTAGCCTCTTAGGTTTCTTCTTTTTGCTTTGATATCCAAAAGGTCTAAGCCTAGCTCTACGAAATTGAACTGTATTGACAAGAGCATGTAGCAAGAATAGTTCGGCTAAGGCTCAGACAGCACTAGCACTTATAATCTCAGATGTTTAATCATTAATGTGAATGGTTGGCAATGCCACCGACATGGCCTTGGCGAAAATCTTTTGAAGACCCTGAGAAACACATATACAATACGTATTGCTTGGTATTAACGAGGTAAGTTGTCCTTCATGCCCCTTGAGTAATTAGCCTTTCCAATATTTTAAAATCTAAACCTAATGTGTCAATCCGATGTAGATCAGAAGATGAGGAAGACTCCATTTCATTGCAAGAGGCTCTAGGGCCTCATTATCTATATACACTGGGTAGGTGGCAAAAGGCTGACGACAATGCTAACGACAATTTATAATTGTCATTCCATTGCCACCCAGTCGATATTGCCACTCAGTCGGTAATAGGTAAAGAATAGGTGGTGGAAACAAATGGACATAATGCCATGACATATAAAAAGTATTTTCTCTTGCATACCTAGAAATCCAGATAAACAAAGCGTCTTAGGAAAAATCTGCAACGCGGCATAAGGCAGTGAGGGTATTTGAATTTAGATTCCCGCAAACCCGCCAGCCTCTGAATATGCCGAGAATAACTCATCAAACGCCGCATTATTATGCTGCAATTCATGGTCGGCAGTGTTATTATTCACCCCAACCAGGTCGAGAACCCGAGAAAGATCAGATGTTCTGGATCCGTAAGCTGAATCATGATCTTGTGCTACTGTTTGATGGGTGGTTGGCTGGATATATGCATGCCCATGACAGTCGGATAGCCCCCGGACATAAGCGTAAAGAAGCTGAGCGAGCTGCCTTTTCCAGTGAGGTAAGAGTCCATTGGTGACGTCCATAAACTCCTCGATAAATTCATGGTTCATTCGCTGTTGGGAGAACACAACGGTCGTCAGCGGAATGTCTTCTGTCAGATTGGACAGTCGTAAGTCCCTGAAACACTCGTGAAAATAGGTTTCCACAAGCCGAATTAGATCCATTTGTATCTGTGCCGGTTTAGATTTGGTGAGCTCCATGAACGTTTCCTTAAATTTAAAGACCATGTGGTTGGCATCCGTTTCTTGCTGTGCATACCACTGAGCGACAATGTCGCCCTCGTTTATGACAGGCGGCATTTGTATTTGGAAGGCTGGTTCTAGATAATCCTTGTTGGCGTTTTTAGTCAATTGACGCGCTTCGTGAGCTTTGGAGGCTTGGCATTGTGATAAGGGCTGGAGGTCATCCAAAGCAGGTAGTTGGATTGGATCTTCTGCCAAAGTCGAAGGAACACCAACCCGTGCCTCGGCATTGGGTTCCCGATGTGGTGCTGGTGTGTAAGTATCGTCACCATTCCCTGTGCACTTCCAGTCAGCTTTTAAATTCAAATTTGCTATATATACGTTTTTATACTTACATGGACTAGGGATGCGGTACGCATCAGGGTATAGCTTCATATATAGAGCCTCCCACTGTGTTCTTCGGTGATCTCTCCTCACTTGAGGTTGCGGTACACAGAGTGGCTGCTTGTCATGCTGAGTTTCCCATTCTTGTTTTTCCAATATATGTGTATTGCACTGATGGCACAGCTTGACGAAGATGTGATGCGTATCCTGAAGGTGTCGTCTGATAGTCGATGGGTTTTCGGTAGCGACGCCGTGACACGTACGTTGTAATCCACATTCCGTTTCGTTTTTCTGGATAGGACAAGCAAGGCCTGGGCTTCTTGGCATATCGCTCGGGGCCTTTGACTTCCTAGGTTTTTTGGGATTTCCGTTTTCGTCTTCGTTTTGATCGGCATCGTCTTCACCGCCTAGGCGACGTTTTCCAGCGGCTTTGGAGGCTGCCATTTGTGGATTGAATAATTGCGAAAGGCCGGGAGAACCGGACTGCTGAGACTCTGACATTTGCGTGTGGTGCCGAATGGGATCCCCACAACCTAAATGCGAGCCAAAGCCTGCCAAATTCAAATCGACTGTAGACTGTAGGGTGTTAAATGATTCCGAGTTGCTAATACCAGATTTGGAAACCATAGGCCTGCTAACCGCTAGGCTGTTAAATGGAAATTGTTGGAAATCTATCAAACTTCGATGAAGGCTGTAGCGAAATATAGTATTAGCGACATGGTCATATTCGCTCTTGTTTTCAGAGTTTGGTGACAATGCTGATGTGGGACCCTCCAGTCCCATATCAGGGAGGCATCTGGAACGTTCTGATGGCTCTATTTCAAGAGACTGCCGTTCCTGAGAAAAGGTTTTGTATAGACGAGTAAGATGTTTCGCAAAGTCGTTGGTGGTCGGATCATTTGAACTAATCTTAACCCGTTAGCTGGGACCTAATAGACAAAATATGGCAAACTTGCCCTTTGCGTGCGAGTCCGTTAAATACACTCTCCCATATTTCAAAAAAGTGGTTGACCGTATGAGGGCTTTCGTTGAAACCAAACTGGTCCCTAAGACGATTGCAGAGGGATGGCTGGGGGCTCTCGAGATCAAGTAGTCTGGTATCAGTGGTTGGAGATCTCGGAGAACCGCGGTAATCTGGCCTATCGGAGGGTGTTGGTGCTTGCGGGGACAAACTAGATGCGTCTCTCTCTGGAGTTTTGGATAGAACGACATCGTCCTTGCCCGGATGTGGCCACTCATATTTGGTGTCATTATCGGAGCCATCGGATCCATCAACGTCATCCTCTGACCATAGATTTCTCCGATGTGACATGGCCCATTCATCCCCGGAAAATCCTGATTCGAAATGGCTAATGGTATGAGAATTTCTTCGAGCCCAAGTCTCGAAAATACGCCCACAGAATCCACATCTAGGATAAAATCCGGCATTGAATTCAATTTTTGAGTCCTGGGCGATAATGCTTAGGTTCGCACCTTTATGAACCTTTTTCACATGATCATTTAACTTGTCACGGCGATGGGTAAGAAAAGCGCTCTTAAGAGGGGCGGGACAACAGCTGCAGATCCAGAAATTTTGGGGTTGATTGATCTCTTCATGCCTTCTCCAATCATCTTTGCGTTCGGTTGTGTAACCGCATCCGGATGTACAATGATACAAGCCTTCCCCTGAATTTTTGTGGTGTGATTTGAGGCATTTGTTGTGAGAAGCTTCAATGTACCGTTGAATCAGGCGTTGGGCTTCGTTATGACATGCATTGCTTGCATCTCTTACTTGTAGGTGTAGAAGAGGGGCAGACTGCCGAGCTGCCTTGACGTCTTGCTCCGGGTTCGGATGGGGGACTCCCTGGAAGACCAACGGTATATATGATTCCTCGCACGCCTTAGATTGATGGGTGATGCCGTCTAGTTTATGGGTTGTCGATCTAAGGTTATAGGAGTGAGAAGAGTCTCCTTCGTAGTAATGACTACAGAGGACAGAGTATATTAGTGAATGGTAGAGTAGCTGCTCAAGGAAATGTGACCTACTCAGGAGGGTTTTCTAGAAGTTGATCGTTTCTGACGCAGCTTTTGTTTCGTCTGGGTGATGGAGCTTCTGAGTTGTGTTTGCCTTGCACATATAAGGTTTCGAGAGATGGATCAGCGGCATAGAGCAGAGTGCCATAAAATGAACCGACAGCGTCTCTCTCACTACTGGGCTGAAAAAACAGTCAGCACGGGACCGATCAGCGGAGATGTGCCTATCCATGCTTACTCCACTGGCGAAAGGGCGGATATTAGTTGACATCTGGCAGCGTCGAGGCTAGACGTTGCAGCCTAGACCAGGCAGACGGAATATAAAGTCTACAGGTCCCACGGCTTTGCTCAGGAGGAAGCGTGCCTAAAAGAAGGCTGCAAAACTTAAAGCTTACTGAAAGATTTGGTTAAGAAACTGCTGACCGCTAACTAGCACCAAAAAGACCAATATATAGCCTCAAATTCCGGTCGACAGAAACAAGCAACAACGGAAGAGTAAGTCAAAAAGGAAATGTGATGAGGAATGACTCTAAATAATTTATACGGATGCGGGGAGGGCTATTAGAAGTTGCTACGCAGTTGCGTACGAAAGCGCAACTGCGTAGTTGAGAGTTACTCAGTTGGATTTGGAGAGTTGTCGAGTTGTCGAGATACGCAAGCCACAGGACCCTAGGAGGGCGCGGATGATGCAGGCCGAGATCCAAGCCACATTAGGCTTACTCGAGGCAGTCCTCATACCTTCTAAGTTCTGCGCTCGAAGACTCTCTACACATACCAAGAGTTGAGGGCTTCCTTGGTTACGCAAAAGAACACTTTACACGCTACGATTGATTTCTTAGATAACTGAAGAATCGAGCTGCTGATCAACTGAATAGGGCAGTAACTCAATCAAAGATACCGCACATAATTGAATGCAAAAGAGACTGAACGAAAAATAAAGCTCGAAGTGAAGAAAACAACCAAGGTTCGCCATGGTGGCCCTGTGTACATCAAGAGTAGTGCGGGGATAATTATTTAACTCTTTCCATTCGCTTGAATCCCCTGTCTTTAACATCGCTGGCTCACCTTCTCATTACCCAGCTAATTCACCCGAATCTCAAAACCTAAACCCACCCATCAAAGTCCTCATCTTCAACTTCGAGCGCGATAACGCTCTAACTGGATCCTGTCTCCGTCTCCTCACGGGGCTGTAAACCTTCCTTTTCGAACACCTCATCATACCTTCACACCCGCATCTCACCAACATCATAACCTTCCCACAAGCTTACCTCATTGGCCATCAGCTTAAACAGCTAGCATCTGGTCTTGGCATTGACATCTCTCGGGATTGAGTTCGTGGTTGGCTATGCACCGCGCAGAGATTGGCATGAGCACTGCTTCTCACGTGAAAAGCTTACTTTCACATACAATATCCTGTCACCTCCGGTGGTTAGCGCAGCCACGTCTGCACGGCCTTTTTGTAGGGGAGGTTTTGGTATTTTGCTGTTTAAGGGAAAGTTAATAAAACCGCTAACCACCGGACGCGTCTGCGTGCCGAAGTATGTAGGCCAATCCATCTCGTATCACTCGTCTACAGCAGTAACCCATCATATTTACACTCACTTCCACATCCTTTTTGGACATTGTCATCTCACCTCTCTCCAAGGTCTAAAACGCCTAAAGCACTACCCTAACCACTAGTTCTAACTACTCAAACAAAAAAGAGGTTAAATAATCTCCAAAAGAAAAACCTTCCCACTTCCAACCCATTCTAACCCTTCCCAAACCCCCACTTCATTACCCCTGATCAAAATCCCAGACAAGCATCAAGTCATTTATAATGTCATCATCCCTTCAAGAACCGCAGCCAGCCGCGCCAACAAGGTCGGAGTAGCTGTAAACCCCACCAACCTTAAACCGAAGGGGTAAAAACAATCAGTCCACTCCAACCAATCCCCGTGAAAGTCCAAGTCATTTTACCCCACAATCCTCTCACCGATAATTGTGTTGCAAGGTCTAGTCTCCCTCCGCGAGCTGTATAATAAGCCGACTTGCCACGTCCAAGAATGGAAACGGGCTCGTCGCCCTCTTCTCGCCCTGCGCCCGTCCCGCGCCCACGACTACCTCTCGCTCCCGTAGAGCTCCCTTCCCAGAACCCACATCGCTGGCGCCGTCGAACGATTCGCCATCGCCTAGCCTCCGCCACTCGTAGCCTACATCCTCCCCGAAATCGTCGTCCTCCAGCCCACCGTGAATGCTGACGTTCGCCGACTCAATCGCCGACACCGTCTTGATTTCGCGGATCAGGTTGTGCACGAGCCGCTCGTAGCCTGCGCACTTGAAATCCACGAGAAAGAAATCGCGCTCGATGCTGTACAGCTGGATGCTCACGTACACCCAGACAGCCTCGTCCGCCTCCGGATACTTGCTCATTCCGCCGCCTGCGTCTGTGGCCTCACCGTGCTGTCCGCTCCCTGGGCCTGCGAACGATGCGCTGGCAGCAGCATCTGCGTTCAGGCTGGTTTGGCTTGTATTCGTCGAGCTCCTGCGCCGCAGATTTGCAGATTCCTGTAGATCCACGTGTGAGGAATGAGTCGAAGAGGGATGCAGCACTCCAGGCGGAAACATGCCTTCTTTCTTGAAGCGCGCGTTGATGACCCACGGATCTTCAGGGATGGAATAACCCCAATCATTGTGTTGGTTGTAATGTCTCCTCTGCCTACCTCTGGATGGGCTTGGTGTGTTGGTCGAGTTTCTGACCGATAGCGGCTCCCGGCCTGCAGGGGACGCTGAACGGCCGGAGGAAGTTTGTGAGGATGGTCGTTCACGATAGTTGGATGATTGCGATGAGGCAGACGAAGAACGCGACCGACTTTCCGATCTCGACCTCGATCTCGCTCGGGCGCGTGAGTTACGGGAACGGCTACGACTGCGCGATCTGCTGCCACCGCCCGGCTTCCTTGTCCTCGGAACCTCCCAATCCGCACCCATGGCCCTCAAGGCTTTATAAATTGCTAGCATTGCCTCCGCAGGCTGATTACGGGATCTGATACCAAATTGCCATTTAGTCGGCCGAGGTTTCTTTGAAGGAAGGGGCGTCATAGCTTCCGGTTTGTGTATGCCTTTTTCAACACCTGGAGAACGGGAATGAGGTTTAAGACGGCGAGCTGTTGCAGCTTTTTGTTCGTTAGATTGCTCGCTGGGCGAGCTGGTTTCGTGTGGGTGCTCTGTGGTTGTAGGCATGGGTGGTTTAGGATGGCCTTTCATGTAGGCTTGGTGGAATTCTGGAAGACTGCTGGGAAGAACAGCAATTGTGCTAACCGGACTTCGAATATCGTTTATCTGACTGCTAGAGGTAGATCCATGGTGCGCTCGCTCCGAATCTGCTGGCTGGATTACCTGCGGGCGATCAGTCATGGCTGCGATAGGTGATGATGGCATATTATGGTCATAAGTAGGCGGGGATTGCGCGAAGAATGGTTGCAGAGTGGTTTCCTGAGATAGGAGTGCTGTATTCTAAAGTTAGTTGAAGGGTTTTAACTCGGGTGTCAGAAATGCCTGATTGAAGATTGGGAGCGTTTGTGTGACAGGAGGTGAGAGTGCAGAACATATTGGCACCAGGCAAATCACTTACGGTTCTCCTTCATGATCTGATTTTCACGGACAATTAAGTAGGCGTCCTTTATAGCGCTTGGCTCATCCTTTGCCAACGCTTCTTGGACATCATTCTTCGCGTAACCCATTGTCTTGCCTAGCTTTCCTACGACCGTCTCATGAAGCTTTTGCACTACCGCAGCAGGCTTTGAAGGCCCGAGATTTCTGGGGTCTATTGCTTTGTTCGAGTCGACTCCAGTGTCGAAGAATTCCTCCGGCGGAAGCTGCAAGTACGACGCCAAATCCTTGTTAAACCAAGGGTCTTGCCTTATTTCCCACACGGTAATTCGGTGAACCGGATTAACTACCAGCATTTTTTTTATGAGTGAAACTGCGCCTTGTGACAAGTAATTCGGAATGCTGTAGTTTCCCGAGGCGATTTTCTTGAATAGGGTCGGAATGTATTCGTCATCAAAGGGTAACCTTCCAACGAGCAGAACATAAAGAATGACACCGCAGCTCCAGACATCCACCTCGGGTCCAGCGTAGAGCTTTCCAGAGATGACTTCGGGAGCTGCATAATTTGGACTACCACAACTCGTTTTTAAGAAGTTACCATCGGTCATGATATTGCTCAAACCGAAATCTGCAATTTTGACGTTGAGTTGATCATCGAGAAGCAAATTCTCAGGCTTCAAATCTCTGTGCACAATCTTGTGTCGATGGCAGTATTCTACTGCACATACAATTTGCTGAAAGAATTTTCGGGCTTTATCTTCGGGCATCTTGCCGTGCTGGACAATATAATCGAAAAGCTCTCCACCAGCATATTCAAGAACCATAATTATCTCAGTATTAGTCGTAATAACGGTATACCTGTGAGTGGTCAATATAAAGTAAATACAGGGGGTTGAAAGATCTTACAATTTGATAATGTGTGGGTGCCGAAGCAACTGGAGGTATTGAATCTCTCGTTCTATTCTTCCAGCCATATCCCTTGTGACAAGCTTCCTTCTCGAGATTATTTTAAGAGCAACTTTCTGGCCACTGATTTGGTGCACAGCCAGCTTGACCTTTCCAAAAGAACCCTCTCCAAGCGTTTTTACTATTGTATACTGGCCAAGCCGTTGGCTCGTCCTCTGCATGGTGGAAGCAGGCTCTGGACGTCTTTCCTGCGCGTGTGGTGGATCTCGGCCATCCCTAGATTCCGGCGGCCTTGTAGAGGAGCGACGAGGGTTAGAGGAGATGGATATGGAAAGATCTTCATCATCTATAGCGGAAGCCATAACAAGTGCAGAGGTTCGGAGTGCCCTGAGTTCCTGGCGGGGGATAATATCAGGAAGGAGGTTCAGAATGAATGATGCAGAGGTAGACTATTATTTTGCAGACAATTGAACCGGACAATATGCTCGACCTATTGTGAACTATGGCTATGAATACATGTTAGCCATCATGGCTAGTTGTTGATGCTGAGCATGAACATATGGATGAGGAGATGATGCTAGAGTGAAGAAACCCTACCATCAACGCATAATAGATGGGAGGCTGACTCATGTTGGTGAATCAACCGTTTACTTACTTGAAAACTTTTGCGATGATGGGTACCTCCCCACGTCCTCCGAGCCCGGCTGAAATAGCCCCCAACGTGTTTTCGAGAAGAGTCTCGTTGATACACTGCTAGCCGGATCGAATGAGGCTCCGGAATCGCGGCTCGTTAAAATAAGGACCCCTCGCAGCTTAGGCGCCTTCGAAATGTCTGAAAGGCACAGCGGTGGGATTGTCCGGTGATGTGCGCCACGTGTTGGTGCGCGTTGGCTTGTTGAGTGTGATACAGGTCGAATGGGATGCGGCGTTCCTGCAGGCGATGAAGAGTTCCGCTGTCGGAGGCACAACACAGCGTCGCAGGGTGCAATTAGGGAGCAGCTTTCATCTTCGAACAGAATTGATCGAGGAAACGACAGACAGCAAAATGCGGATAAGATAGATGGAGTCTGAACGCCGTGATAGAAGCTCGGTCAAGATGATGGGTGCTGAAGCGGCTGGAGGGGTCCTTATTGCCGTGTGGGGTTGACGAGAGCTACGGCCTTTCTTCGGTCGAAGGATTGAGGCACGGAGAAAAAGGGACCGCATTGGGGTAATAGACCCATGATAAGGCTAAGTTGTGAGTCTAGAATATCCTTTTTCAAATTTCCGACTCTATTTTGTACTCCAGTCAACTTCACCTCCCAGGGTCTAGTGTCTGAGGTTCTCTCCTGATACCCTGAAAACACTTATATCAGACCCAATATAGGCCGCTAATACGCTCATAATCAAGTATTCAAATATGGTTTTGAAGAGGCATCTCTTTACCGTCTAAACCACAACTGCTCCAGACCTCCCTGCTGAATTTCTCGTCTCGCCGCTCCATCAACTATAACCCCCTCTCCTTCGTTCGTAGAACTAGCACCGCTAATCTCCTTTGTGTTTGGATTTCCGAAGAACTTCAGGAGGACTACCATTAGAGCGGCAGCCAAGATACTCCCGCACAGCATTCCAATCATGACGAGGTTGCTCTTGCGATATTTATGGGGACCCTTTGCGTCAGCTGGCCAACCAGTATACAACGCATAAGTTGTCAGAATGCTACCCAAGTTGCCAAGCCCAGATACCAAAGCACTTGCTGCTGCAACGCCCACTTCACCGTGGCGAGGTTGGAAAATTTCGTTCGTCCAGGCCATGGTAATTGGGACGGTTGGTCCTAAACCGAATCCAACGATGAGGAGACCGCCATACCGAGACCACGAATTCAATCCGTGTCCGGCAAAGGTGGTAATTAGCAAGCCTGCAATTTGGAAGCAAACAGGGATGCTGAAAAATAGAGCGCGGTGATGATGGAAGCGATCAGAGAGAGGAGTTATTATAAGAATGGCGATAAGGTCCATCTGCATAGTCGGATCAGCTTGAATGAAAAGAAAGGTTGTATTCAATCCAACTTACAATCCAGATAGGTGCGGAAAGAAGACTGAGTTGTATCCCAGTGAGCTCTGGGTTTATGCCGCGGATGATAACGGTGCCATAACTTTGCGTTCCAATACCAACCCCAACCACTCCAAAGTACATGATGGTCAGCGGCCATAGTCGCCAGTCAACCACAACTCGCCAGAGATCCTTGAAGTTCCATGCTCTGCGGTGATAGACGCGCATCAGATCTTCGTAGTGAATTCTTGCATCTTCTCCAGCCAAAGCCCATTTACTCTGTGGAATGTATTTACGCCATCCCTCCCGGCTTGGAGCTTGCCCCGGTGGAAGCGGGCGATCTGGAAGCCACCAGAGCAGCGAAACCCCGACAATGATTCCGGCCAAGCCATAGAGCAAGAACATCCACTGAAAACCTACAAGACCCCCTAATCCGTCCATTTCTTGGAAACCAGCGGATACTAGCCCCACGACGGCGGCGGAAACTTGCGCTGCGGTAAAATACCGTCCAATCCGTTTCCCAGTTCGAGAAGGAGGATAGAAGAGAGTGAGGTAATAGGACATACCTGGCCACATCCCAGCAATCACAATGCCGAGTAGAAGCCGAAGAAGGCTACAACAAGGTGTAAGACAGTACGAAGTTTGAAAACACCGGGGTCTAAAGCTAACTCACTAAAAGCTCCATGCCGCCTTCATGGCCGTTAGACACGTCCCGATGATTCCGACTCCAACCACAATCCTACTCATCCATACGTGCGGACTAAGCTTTGACATGACAAGGTTGGAAGGTAGATCAAAGATCACATAGCAAACGTAAAACAGAGCGAGGCCTGTTGAGACTTGCTTGTCTGTGAGATGAAGCTCCGAAGCAAGATCGTGGTGCTGCTTGAGGTTCATTGTTTGAGCAAGTCCGACGTTAGAGCGGATTGCAGAACATAAGAAGTAGAGAACCCAGAAAGCTGGTATGATAATTTCAGCATTTCAATATATTTAGCTAAAGTGAATTACCTGGAATGATTCGCCGGTCGAGTTTCCTTCCCGTTATCAATCAGATGTATCTGTTGTGAGATAGTTTAGCTGAACATACTTATACACCTTCTCAATCCTTGCAGTGTCGATAGCATCTGGCCCGATTTCTCTGTCCTCATGAAAGTTCCCTTGATTTGCGACATTCCCGGCAGGTACGGATACTTCTTTATCCATTGGGTATCGCCTAGTTGTAGTTCCAGTCATGCTTTCGAACTAAATCGCCTACGCAAAGACTTAGCAAAAGAGACGGAAGCCTACAAGACGAAAGAACAACCTTGAGTCAACCAAGACCGAGGCTATTCACGGCTATTTCAAGAGGACGACGGGCGACGTCGGCGACCGATTGCCATAGTCCCCTAGTTGCCATGACCGGGGCTGATTCGTTGAGTACAATTTTACAATTGGTGGGGCACTAAGTGCTGGTGCGAAGATACTGCATGCAGGTCAAGGGCCTGAAGACGTGATTGATATTCGCCTTGGCGAATTTTTGTTGTCATCAGCTCGCTTGGACAAGCATCACCTGCATCTTTGCAGTTTGAGAGCCGAAACATGCGACGTCATAGGTTGTATTCATTTAAGGTTTTAAGATAAGCGCCGTTCTTTTCATCCTTGCTACTTTTAAAATCATTACTGTACTGCCGAAATTACAGCTCCGGAAAATCGTCATTGTTAGATGAAGCTACAACTTCTTGTGTAGCTATCAATTGAAGTTCCTTACCTACACTAAACCCCTCAAACTCTGTCCTATAGCCTAGATATGTTCTCCCTTTTAATCCCTCGATCAGCTTGCTCATTGCGAGCTATAGCTAGAGCGCCGCCAACCTCCTTTCTCCAAGGACGATGTCTCTCGACATTGCCGAATAATCCTCACATCGTAAGGCCCCTCACTATCTTTTTCTCCAACCTCATTAACACAGCTTTAGCATGTGTTTCCGTCTCCCTCCAAACCAAATACATCACTTCTCTCTCTCCTTCCCACTGAACCCCCCACCGCATCACTTGCAATCGGGACGACAACCTCTCTTCCTCCCACACCATCTACTTTTACCGAAAACCCTCAATTTCTCGCTATTCTCCAATCAGTCCTACACGTTTACGCCACCCATGATCCAGAACTCAAGTCTCAAGCCTCAGCCTTCGCCTCACCCGGAGGCTTCAATCTAGGTGGAAGCAGTGGGGAAGGTGCTGGCGGAGCAAGTCAGCAGGGCGGCATGGGTAGGGCAAACAGAGGAGGTTGGGTCCATGTTAGTGATACACGGAATCCTCCTGATTGGGGGAGGATAGCATGGCCTGAGGATATTTTCGGAAGCGTTGAGGTTGATGGCAACGGCAACTTTGTAGGAGAGGGCGGAAATTATCAGGCTAGTGGGACCTACAGAATCGTTACACGGGAGGGGGTGTGAGTATCAAAACCAACTTGCGATTGGCTTTAGAGAGATTGAAATGGACCATTACTAACTGGATATCAGACTTGGCTTAACCGACTTCCTTCGAGAGAAGCTTGTCCAGCGTCTTCAAGAACTTGAGAACCAATCGCATGCGAAATAAATTGGTTTTTGCTCAATCCCGTCTCTAACTTGCCACTCTACCCTCCACACCTTGACGGTACTCTCAATTCTCCACCGAACCCTCCATCCAATCACTTACATTAGCAACTCTGTGAACGCCACGCACACCTGCCTGATCATCGTACACACATTATTCAACCCTTGGTACAAGTCCAATGCATCCTGATCCACCTCACCCTCTACAGTCGTCTCCGCATCGACCTGATACTCACAACTCGCAGCCTCCCGTCCACAAACCTCGAACACAGTATTACGGCTCAGCGCATCCGAGAAAGCTGGAAGCTGGGCACAGAAGTCTGGACGCTGGAGCTCAAGCATACGTGGATGCCGAGAGCGTTCCGCTCGTAGTAAGTGAGGAGCTAGGTCCACAACTCAGCGCGGAATACAACCCATAGCCTACAAGGCAAAGTGAAGCGTCGCAGTGAGAGGGGTCGGAGCCGCAAAAGCCGTATTTGCTGTAGGTTGGTAGGTGGGTAAGCCGGGGGGGATATGCTTGGATTGGAAGAGACGAATGTAAACAATGCTGTGGATACAATAAGCTTTCGTACCTGCAACACTCTCCAAACCCGGGCCCGATGCACGTGTATCTATTCAGGCTGCCACATCTTCCATCTGTGCCAGTACTCGTAGTGGCGCTTCCTGGCGCGCCTATTTACAGTCAGCAAGTATACTCCGTCTTTGTGGGGGCGATGCTGAATCTATTGATCACCTGGTGTCGTTGTTGGAGATGAGCCTTGTCGCTTCGGCAGAGCTGCTGCCATGCCGTGATTTTTTGGCCGTGCTTAAACGGGGAGAATGAGCACGAGATGGAAAAGGGTATCGTAGAAATCTCTTCTCTGTATAAGTAATTAACTAGAAGAAGATGGCTTTGAAATGGTAAAAGGAGAACGGATCGGGAATTAAAAATGTAAAAAGAAGTAATACTTTTATTGCGAGGGGGTTTTAGTAGCCGTTGGAATGTACACTACATATACATAATATCAACAACACGAAGCGGTCCCAATAAAAAATCCGACTCATAGATTCCCCAATGCGGTTCTCTGTCCATCAATCCCAAACTCTAATATTCAAATATCCCCGAGCGATACATATGCTATAGTCCAAATGGCAACCCAATGTCAGGACACTTACAAAATCGCCACAGCCCTTGCTCTCCTCACTCCTTCTCACTACTCGGCCCTATACCCTTCATCCTGCCTACTCCTCTCCACATTCTCAACCCCTTTCGCGCCGCCTTTCCTGACTCTGCCCCCAACACCAGACGTGATACTGCTCCTGCGACGCTCCGCCTCACGGTGCTCCTCCGTCTCGTCGTAGTTAATGAGTAACTCGCCGTTCTCGCCGTAGCGTCTCGGTTCGTTCTTCGCCGTCTTGACTAAATTGAAGATAGAAGTTGTCTTATAGAATATAGTATCCATTTCTTCGAGCGAGCGGTAGGCAGTCTCGGGGTAAAAGAAGTAGACGGCAGGGACAATGAAGGCGTTGCTGGTTGTGAGGTGTGTTAGCTGAATCCCTCGGATCCCAGCGATTTGTTTCTGGAGGGAAGTAAAGGATGGAGGAAGTGACCGGGGAAAGCAAGGAAGCAGTACTTACATTACAGCGAAGATTATATATGTCCGGTATCCAATATTTTCGAAGGCGACCGGCGTAATCATAACTACCATAAAATTGAACGCCCAGTTCGCACTCGTGCTTAGCGCATTTGCTGGCGCCCGAATTCTCAGCGGCACAATTTCAGCAGGATAGAGCCAAGTCATGCCAAGCCATCCAATAGCAAAAAAGGTGTTGAAGATGAACAAGAAAGCCGCAGCGACGATGCCTGCTCCAGTGCCATTCTGGCTGGTTGTTGCAGCGAGCACCGCCATGGATAGGGACATGCCAACAGCACCGAAGAGCATCAGGGAGCGCCGGCCGAATTTCTCAATAGAAAAGACGGCGATCCAGGACGCGAGGAAGTATTCTGTGCCGTTGGCGGCCGCGAGAATGCGGCTAGTGAAAGGGGTGAGGCCGATATATTGTTCGTAAATTTGAGCAGCGTAGTAAGTGATCAAATTGATACCAGATATCTGCTGGAAGACTTGGTTGACGTATGCCAGAACAGTTCGGTGGAAATGTCGGCTCTTGCCTAGAGACGCATTAGTATGGCGCTTCAACTGTACGTAATATGGTCGTAGATTTGGCATATCCAAGTTGCCTAGGAGGTTTTCAAGGTGCTTTCACTAGTAGTACTGCAAGTGGCTCGAACGACTCCATGGGCGCTCAAGAGTCTCTCTGGAGCACTCGTGGACGCTGTAAAACATACCTCGAGAAAATAAATCCCTAAAACCACTTGAGGCCATTTCCAACACCGTATCCTTGATAGCGGCGAATTCTAAATGGATATATGGATCATCACTGCATTTCCTTGATCAGCTTTATAGAATTACGCTTCAAAAAGGAAACATGCCTGGGGAGATCACTCAAAGCAGCAAGCACATGAAGCGCTTCGTCGTCTTTTCCCTTTAAAATTAGCCATCGAGGAGACTCCGGCAATTCAAGTACAAAGGCCAAAATGGGCAGCGCAAAGAAAATTTGGAATCCGATAGGGAATCTCCAGGAAATAGTACTTGGTTCTAAGAAAGAAAAACCAAAATCTATCCAGTAACTCAGGCAGATGCCTCCAGTGATTAAGGCCCCTTCTATCATAACTAACATCCCCCGCCGATGAGATTTAGATATCTCCGACTGCCATGTAGGAACCGTGGAGGTGTTGAGGCCGTTTCCAAAGCCTATATGCCCGTCAACGAACGGCTTACGCACAAAACTAGGACGCCGACTTACCCGTAATGACTCTACCAGCAATGAAATGCCCAAGACTAAAAGCCGAGCACTGAAGCGCAGCTCCAATAACCATAATCAAAGACCCTAAGAAGATCGTTTTACGGCGTCCAAGGATATCGCCTATCCATATGCATGCGATTGCTCCAAAAAAGCACCCTTGTACTCTCAGAAATAAAAACTAAGGACACGGGGAAGCTGGAATACACACCAGCATTATACGAAGCCACAGAAATGCCTTGGAACTCGTCAGTTGGAGCCTCCCCGATACAGAATAATCATGCGTACCTTGAATAGTCGAGACATGGCTTCTTCTGCTCGCCGGTGCAGCAATAACGTCCAATTCAGGAAATGTTCGTAGAAAGGACGGGAGCGTAAGTAATCCACCGATAACGCCTTGATCGTATCCAAAGAGTCTATAAACGTTTAAATAAGTAATGTCTTGAAGCAATCAATGTGCTTACAAGAAGTCCAGACCAGCAAGAATACCAACACCAACATTCAAAGGCGTGCCTCTCAGGCCAAAATACCGTGTGCTAAACATGACGATATGAACCCTAAAGTACCAAATATAAAACCTCTAACGCTGTGGGCGCGAAGAACGAGCAGCGGGGTGCAATAAGATCCATCCACTTTTCAAGGGGATTTTTGAGTTTTATATCAGAGACCAGCAAGAAGAATCTGCAACCTTGTCAAGGATTGTAAGCATACCGTTATGGCGGTGAAAGAAGCTTGATATTTTGATGCACGACGCCTTCCGTGCAACATGCCTAACGGCAGTGACGCTACCGCGCCCCAAGAACGAGGGGAAACCCGGCCGCCCGAGCCATTAGCTAACCTCCTCAGGGTTTCGAGTTATAGGCCAGCGATCCATTATTTCAATACTAAGTGTGACCCCGTTCCGAAAAGCCGAGAGAGAAAGAACAGTATCAAACTTCCAGACATCGCGCCGGAGCCCCGTAAATCACCAAGAAGCCGGGATTTTTAGCGCACTTATCATACTGGCAAGCCTGGCCGAGTCATTTTGATATTCAATCTCTGAACTTAGTTCTCGTTGTTCCCAGCCAGGTTCAGAAGTCGAAAATGCCGCATTTTGACCGGTAGAGCGTCGGTGCCAATGATCGACGTCTTGGAGGGAAAGGATTATCATTTTCTCCAGGACGGCCAAAGTGATACGTGATGATGATACTCAATATCCCTTGCACCATTGTCGGATGTACTCAAAGCTGTGGCCCGTGCAAGCCAATCAAATCACCTGATTTTGCTCAGTAAGGAAGCTCGCGAGGCTATCTGTGCAAGGGATAGTGTCGAACGACGCGCTAATTGCGATCGTCGTCCTGTTTCCTATGTGGGTATAGATTAGGGGTGTCTTGGCCATTTGACTTTACTGTATATATATTAAGGCTCAACAGCCTACATTGATTCGAGAGAGTTCTCCTTCTTGACTGCGCCGTTCGACAGATAGGGTAGTCATCCTAACACTATATCCCTAAGTTCCTTCAAACCGCGCCTTCTACACAATCCATCTCTAAGTCTGGCTGGAAGAATGGAGGCTCTAAATTATGTGTGATAAAATGTTGTATTACCTCGGATACATCCAACCTCGGACCTTCTCTGCTTCTCTGCTCAACGCCCAGATGGACGGATGGTCCGATTCCGAATACTCCCTTCGAAGTCAGATCCTCTGGAGATGGTTTTGCGGCTTGTATCACGGCCTCAAGCTACGCTTAAGGACTAATGAACCGTATGTCGAAATACAGTCGCGACCAAATCCAACCATGCCAAGAGTGGCAGGATTTGAGATCCTATTGCTAGGATTCCGAGGCTTCCTTGAAAGTTACACTAGGATTACGCTCTTAGACCAGGTCAAAAGCTGTTTGGTTCGAAAGTGAAGCTTTACCATCCCTATTTACTCAAATTGACTTCCTGCTTTGACAGAACCACATTAATGGCAATATTGATGTCTTCGAAACGAAATGGCGCGACCAGATTAGCTCCCGTAAAAGTAACACATACATATCTAGATGCTAGGTATATTTAGAGAGCTGAGGAACATTCGGCATTCCTATTTCAGACTACACAGGCGCCTACCTGTACTATCCCATCTTCGCAAAGCCAAGGTAGCTTTCTCAGTAGAGAACATCTGACTGCTGTTCCCCATCGATTCCTTCTGTCTTTCTTTCTTCCCGCCATCTCTTTATCTGATAGTCACTCAACCACGTAAAGGCCTCGTGGGCTTGAATATGTATAGCATTCTTGTATTGAAGCTAGATACACAACGCAAGCTTTTCCCTTCCTCCCAAAGAAAAAGAGAAAAAGCCATACCCATTGAGCATCCATCATTGCCAGCAGAAACACCATTGATCGAGATTCCAGTTCGTAGAAGCCTTTGTCGCAATTTCCTTTTCCATTTACTATGTGCAACAAGCACTTCGTTGTTTCTGAACAGGACACCAATAAGACTACTTCGTCACATGACGTGCGAGCCATCCCGGTTAGTGTCCCACAGGGAGGAGTAAAAAATTCATGCAAGAGTAAGGTAATAAATGGGCATTTTGTGATGCAACATCCATCAGTAGACCTCACCAAGGCTAGTTGCCCGGCCTTGAAGGGCTAGTCGATGGTCTGATCACGACGCCGGCCGAAGCGATCTACCACGAGGAGACGCCAGCTGCAGGAGTTCCCCAGGAGCTGCCGCCAGCCGGAGCAGATTCGTTACCCCAACCCCCAAGAGCGTCAGTTGGAGCAGCATCAACCATTGCACTACCGTTTCCATTCATGTCATCATCACCGCAAATTGATTGCTTGCAGCGCCGGATAGTGTGACCCACTATTATCAAGTTAGTTGAACCCCAAAAAGGAAGGTGATGAAGCACTTGCTTTCTCCGCAATTTGAACACTTCACCTTGGACCAATCCTTGGGCTGGGGACAGTCGCGAGAAAAGTGACCCATTTGCTCGCAATTGCGGCAAGTAACAGTGTCCGGGTTACGAGGCCTCTCGCACTCCTTGGCCAAGTGACCTTCTTCACCGCAGTTGCGACAACCGCGCGGACGCTCCGGCTGATTTGGGCAATCCTTCGCGAAATGGCCCACTACAAAATGAATTAGTGCCTGCGCGACATAAGATATGAATGGGAAGGACTGCGCACTTTCATTACAGCGCTTACACTCAACACCCTCAGCCGATCGCGGTTCAGGGCATTCGATAGATTGATGGCCAGGCTTCTTGCAGTTGCGGCAAGCGAAACGGTCGACGCGTTCCCGTTTGCAATCTCTAGCACGATGGCCATTCTCGTTACAAATGTAGCATTTAACTTCAACGCGCTCGCGTTCCTCGGGCTCCATCTTGCACGACTTAGCAATATGACCAAGTTCTAAGAATCTAGTCAGCCATGGCGCCGGTAGTAGGACATAAAAGACTACTTACCGTCGCAACGAGAGCACTTAGGAATGCCCCTCTCTTCAACGAAGCCAGCGTTGGCTAGACGAACCAAATTCTCCTCTTCAGATTCTGGAAAGCCTGTCGCGAATTTGGGTCGGCGTGGCTTGAGCGAGAAATAGAATCCGACAACGTACTCGCGATTGAGGTTGCCTTGTAAGTCAACGATAGTCATAGTGTCATTGATGTCAAGTTTCTATATCTGTCAGAGGAGCTTATTCTAGAAATATGGCAAACTTACCCGAGCGACAAGATATACATTCATTTTGTCATCTCGAAGAGCCTTTTCAACATCAACGAAGCTGAAGGTGTCGATGATAGCACGAGCGTAGGCTTTTAGGGCCTATCAAAATCCGGTACATTAGAGATAACATCAAACGTCTGTATCTTTGAATGAAGCACGTACCACGCGAAATCCGTCGAGATCCTTTGCTTTATCAGCATCAATGAGATGTGTCCATGCCTCTTCGGCAGTCCAGCTCGGGAGCCCGTGGTAATTCAGAGCGCGACGTTCGGTACACTCTGAGGTAACATGCCCTAAAACAAGTTAGCGATTATCCGAAACCCAATTTCAAAAAAGCAATTCACCTTCCTGCTGGCAGTTTCTGCATTTAGACGGAGGTTTAGTTGGGCATTCAGATGCCCGGTGTCCTTCCTCATTGCAGACTCGACAAGTGCCAGTGAACGGACGGTCAACTTTAGGGTTAGGGCAGTCGGACTTGTTGTGTCTGGTAGGTTGTTAGTTCAATTGACGCATGCAATGGATGGCTGAGCGTACCCAACTTCACCACAATTGAAGCATTCCCCAGTCATCTTACGAGGCTCTTGGCACTCCCGAGCGAAATGGCCGGTCTGGCCACAGCTATGGGGGTATTAGTAAAACTTAAGGAGGACGGTAGAATCTATTCCACTCACTTGCGACAAGCCTCGTTCCCATTGTCATCACCTGCTCCACTAGCTTCGCCGAAGCCGCCAGCATCGTCGTCATAGCCGTTTCCAAAGCCACTGGAAGCGTCGGCTTTGAAGCCATTGTTAGCCTGGCCCCAATTATCGCTAGCTGTGCCAGCATCTTGTTTCCAGGAACCGTCTCCTAGATCAGAGGGAACCGTCTCAGCATCTTTCCCATCGGCAAGAGGTGATCCGCCATAAGATAGGCTATAAGGAGTACTGTAGCCATGCCAGGACAGAAGACATACCTGCTACATCGTTATTCCAGCCCATTATGATAACTTAGACTAAGTGGGCTTATGTTAGAAGAGCTATGAAGTTTTCGGCTCAGCTTGGTATCGCGGTGCGAGGAGAGAAGTGCCGCGCGTTGAAGCTGCAAGCTTGACGTGATTATGTCGCTCACGTTGGAGATAAGCACCTTGAGTTACCTAGAGACGAAAAGAATGTCAGTTTAGATAAAACGTGTCTTCATTTTAAAGGAGTGAGAGGTAAAGAACAGGAGTGTTGGTCTCGATCGTCCGAAGGTCAGTGATCTGACGGTACTAGACCTAATGTTTTGCTTGCCGACTAATTGGGTAAAACTCACGGAAAATAAATCCTGAGCTTAGATAGGACTGTGACAGTCTAAGGGAGCGAGGGACTGAAATATAGGATTGTACGTCGTGTTTGTGGAACAAAACAAAAGAGAGGGTGTTGTTGTTGGGAGAGAAGTTAGGTGTGCTAGAGAGAATAAGTCTGAAAAAAGTGGCCGTATTAAACAACGTGGGAAATTGTTGTCGGAGCCGATCGGACGACACCACGTCATAGGCTTCCTGTCTGCTCTGATGGTGAGGAACTGAGGTGAAGCTGTTCAGGATAACGAGATAGGGAACTTATCGTAGGAGCACAATTAGCTCCCGTGCACAACACGGATGAAAAGTTGGCCCCGAGTCTACATTACTTGAACAGGCAATAACCCAGAATGTCTTCTCCCTAGATACCTCACTCATCCCTTCACCACCTTAAATTGTGCGACTGTCAAAGACGTTCCAACTGCTTCATAGAGCAGGAATGTAAGACGATCATCCCCTCGCGCGGGAACACCTACATGGGATTGTTTTAGAACAAGATGAGTTGAACTTAGCTTTAGTTAAACTTAAAACATCAAATAATAACCTCAGGAAGAACTGGCAAAGCTGTGAGGTAAGAAATTGTGCAAGCGTTGGCGGTGTTTCGTCTAATAACAGTGTCCAACAGGTGTCGTCGGTTTGTAGGAACCCCTGGGGTGCACGAGGACTAAGAATGATAGTAATCTCAAACCCTTAGCAAGGCAGAGTAATAGAAATCTTTGTAAAGTGCATAGCATATTATAAATGTAATAGATACTAGTTCCTCTGAGCTTGACGAGAGAGGTGCATAGTTAGAGAAACAGTCAAGACTATGGAATTGGAATGGCGTGGTTCTTGGGTAATCCTTTCCGGATTGGGAGAACTTTTAAATCTTTTGGAATAACGAGAGCGGTCACAGTACGGGAAAGTATCAATAGGAATCTCACCGCATCCGCCAGCTCCCATGCGATCACATCAACATGGTACGCCCCATGGGCATTTCACGCTAGTCTAGTATTCGGTATTAAACTACCTCAGGCCTGGCGGTAAACTTACAATAAGACAGATAAGCTGGTGGTACCACATGCAAGCTGGAAAAACACCAGACAAGAACAAACGCTTTCCAAATAGAACGCCATTTTCACCCTATTCATACATAGTCGTCTGCAGGGACATACTGCTGAGTATCCAGAACTATAAAGGGTATAGAACTCATGATACACCAACCTCGCTCCAGCCGGAAGAGGTGCAAATGACCCGCAGGGTACGGTTGGATTGTAGTGAAGCTAGACACCTCGGAACTGCACAAAAGTTAGCAAAATAATTCCATGAACTGCAGTAAAGACCGCAGAGAAGCTGGGGGAATCATCAAACTCACCATCCGAACAATCAAAAACCACATAGCCCCAGTAAACCTGAACGCACTAAGGCCTGCCACACTCCATAGCACAACAGCCAGGTAAATCGTTGCCTTTCTCCTTTCATCTGCGTCCTCACTCCCAGTCTTCGCCGTAACCTGCAACCCACCTGTCTGTAACACTACCGCGCACAACGCTAGATTACAGAACATCCACGCTAAGACGACAGCAGACCTGAAGCCCTTATAGTAGTCCTCCTGCTTGTCCTGAGCGCTGGGTACCTTCTTGGGCTCGATGTACTTTGTGGAAAAGACGCGAAGTTCAGTTTCATATTGAGTGTTGAGATCTGCGTCGTCCGTGGGTGCCGAGATGTCTGCTTTGCCATCCGCTTTGGTGGTCACAGAGGGTAGTTTGTCCGGCTTATCGTCACCCTTGGTGCCCCAAGTAATATCGTGTGTATTACAGAAGGCGTAGACATTGAGAATGTTGATGTAGGTGGGAGTCATGAGGAGGTATTGGATGAACTGCATGAACATGTTAGGGACGAAGCTAAGTATATAGCATATAAGAAAGACTTACAGAAGTCACCATGTGCCAGGGATCCAGGAAGAGAATCGAGACGACAATGTAGAGGATGTAGGTTGAGCACATAGAGACAATGAGGGTGAAGAAGATTGGATTGTTAAAGATATCGTTGAATTTGAGTCCGTCTTTAGAGTGGACTTCAGCCTCGATTGATTTGACTGTGATAAAGATTGAGGCGAATATGAGATATCTGCATCATTGTTAGTCTTGGAGTACCTAAAAGAAGCGTGATAGGACCTACGCCATGATAATGGCCCAGAAGTACACCATACTCATGTAGAACTTGTTCGAACCTTGCGGGCGATTACCAAGAGAAAGAACGAAGCAAGTCACTAGGGTTCCGAGATAAGCCCATTCAAATACCACGAACAGCACCTTACCAGCGGTGCCAAGTAAGGTGGCGTCGCTCAGAGAGTTTGTTAAGATGTGGAAGACCAAGAAGAAATTACCCTAAAGTTATTGTTAGGACGAAGCAGTTAATATCTGGAAATTTGCACTTACGATAGCAAACCATGCAAAAAGCATGTTGATAGTCTGATAGAAGAACTCAATTAGGAACATCATCTTTCTCAGGAACGAATGGTCACTCCTGAAGATGTCGAGTGAATGTGCAAGTGCGTACACAGCGGCGAAGAAACTACCGTTCAGCCATCTCCGACGCTGCAGGATGAAGTCGGCCATTTCAGTCGGTACATCAGTCTCGCCAGTGGCTGACTTGACGTATTGCAGAATCCAGTGGCAATTTCTCTTTGAGACCAGTTCAAAGCAAAGGATACGATCCTCGGCAAGGTACATATTCGCAGTGAAGATACCAGCGTTCGCACCGTGCATCTTCTCGCCTGCAAAGTACTTGTCCAAAGGTCCATTTCCGGTTTTGTCGTTTTGCAGTGCCAGGTACCTGTAAGCTGAAAAGGCACCAGGAAGCACAGAAATGAAGCCAAACGCGGATTCGAGAGGCTTATCAAGGATATTGCTCATCTTGTACTCAAAGTTCTGGGTTGCAACAAGTGGGTTGAGAAGTTTCTTGCCGTGTTCCAGCATAGCCTTGATTTCTCCACAAGCACCAGCGCACTTTGGCTCCAGATCGAATGCCTTCCATAGGTGATAAATCGAGTCTTTGCCGGGTTTTGTACCAGCATCAATAAGTACGCAAATGTTTGGATCCAGGACTGAGCCAAACGCTTGGAAAAACCAACGATGGGAGTTGATTTTCTTCTGATTTTTTTCCTTCAAGCAGAACAGCATTTGTACCGGGGTGTTTCCTTTCTTGACATTAACGACTCCTTTTTTGATCTCCAGCTGCATCTGAGTAGTATACTAATAATTCATTAGCAAAGCGCTTGAACGAAGAATCGTGCTGACGTACCTCATAAATATGCGCAGTTACGTCCTTGCCGTTGACTTGCTGCTTTGCAATTCCATCCTGATAGACTCCCATAGCAGCAAGCACAGCTCTTGTTCTTGGGTTGATCTTTGCGCGACCATCACTTACCACGCAAACCACAATCTTTTTCCAAGCATCTTTGCCCCACGTCTTGCTGTTGGGCCTCGAGTTCATGAACTCGATATTTTTAATGACACCAGTCATCGTTCTCGCAAAAAGCTCATCTTCTTCGTTGTACATTGTAACCACAATGAAAAGCTCGGTGTGCCTAGGTTTCGCGAACAATTTTTGGCGTAGAGTAAAGCGCTCTTCGGCAAAATGTGCGGGATCACAGGTCGCCGCTGAATACCTCATATGTGTGAACTCGTCGCGCTCTGGAGGCTGCGCATGAGGGACTTGATTGAGCAACCTCGGCGGAATAGGACAATCGAGGACGAGGTTACCCTTGAACAATTGGACCTCTTTCACTGTCTTCCACCTCTTGATTGATACAGGATTCGGGGTTGGACGTGGTTCATCCTCATACGCACCAACAGGTGGCTCCAAATCATGAGGACTAGCAAGTGGATGTGGATCAAGGCCATAAGCATTGTCCGGCTGTAACATAGGCCTATCATCCGAATCGTCTTGCCAATAGTGTTGATCCTGCGCCCCATAGTGTGTTCTCTCTTCGTGCGGCGATGGGTTATATGGCTGTGTGAAGTACGCATCGTGGTGTTCCTGCGGCGAAATCGCATATTCCCCGCCTTGGGGATGTGGGTTATATGGGCCTGGGGAGTAGCGGTGGTCCGCTTCGTAGGCGTCGTTGTGGCCGTAGGAGGTGTTAATATTCTCGACTGAGTACTGTGATGGGAAAGATGATCAGTCTCTGCTCCATTTAAATTAGGACATTGTGGAGGTTTGCCGGGCCTACTCACCGTTGGTTGTGTCTGCAGTCTGTCTACTGAAGTTCCAGCTGGTCCCATAGGAATTTCCAGAGGCGCGCCTGGCGGATAAGATCTATCGTCTAGATAACCTTCAACTGGATGGCCTGGCGAAGGCGAGTGTCCAGGACGTCGAGGGTCCATATCGTAATGGTGGTCGCCTTCTCCGCCTGTAGATCCTGTATATGATGTCTCTCAGCACGGTTATTCACAGATGCAACCAGATTTTTGGCTGCAGGAAAGCCAAAGCAAAGATGTTGGACAGAATTTCATCAGTGATGTCAAATTAAGGTGGGCGCGAGAGTGGAATGCTGGAGGTTTGCGAAGCACAAGGGGCGTAGTGTTCGAGACACGCATTCATAGGTGTCATACCCTTGGGATAGCAAAAGTCATTCACTTACCAAGTTTGTTATACCGGGACATTGTGTCCTTTATCTACTCCGTACTGGGCCCTCACTGGTCGAAGCGAAATCGCGAAATGAGATCACGCAGGTAGGAAATAGCGGCTGCCGAAAGTCTTGCACTCTAGTAACTGGTATTCGATGATCTGCTCGGGTAACGGTTTCAGGTATGTTTTGATGGAGGCGGCCGTTGGCAGGGGCCGCTTTTCGATTGTTTACGATAGCAACGACGGTTCGCAGTACCGCGAAGTCATCAAAAGGCCTTCAAGGTCTTCGAAGGAGAGTTGAAGAATATGTAGTGATAGAAATTTAGTTCAGCTTCAGCCCCCAGAATCCTTAAGAGCTTCGAAAATGTTCGCGCGCAGCCACAGCCAAGACACCGGAAACCTGACGTTCCCCCGTTCGCTGCTTTCTATCCCCTCCAATGGCGCGGTCCAAGCCTCGAACGCCGCGCATCACTTTGCCTAGAGCCGCCTGAGGGGCTCGCAACTTGCCCTCAACGCTCCCTAAAAAATGCTTCTAAATGCGGTTCATACTACGTAGCAAGAATGATATCATGCGGTCATGCATCTTACGAAGCACTCGCTGACTTACTATCTAAATTCCAGCGATGCTGAGGTAACAACGTGGTCTTACTGCATGCCTTCCTCTTCTTTCAGCTCCTTAGCCTGGGCATTTCTAACTGCAGGCTATCTGGATGGCTTGCAGCTCGATTCCGTAAACAGGAGTATTTGTTCTGATGCGGCTAGAGTATCTTCCGGTATTGAAAAGATACCCACGTCAAATCTAAGACTCAGCCTAGCGATTTCATCCCACCTTGGCTTTGCAGATCTTTAGATTCTGGTACTGACACACTGAAGGGGCCGCATATTGTGGCTGCGTAAAATTCGATTGATCTTGCAATACCATTGTTTCCAGTTAACTGGATTGTAGAGAGTCCAGGTTGGACATCCTTCCCGCCGTGAGAAGACCTCCTGGCTTTAGTGCTTGACCGAGCCTCTACTGCTCCCCCACCACCCTAACTACATCTACAGCCATGACAACTGGAGAATCAACAGTGGCCTCTCCTGCAAAGGCAGCTTCCAACCCTGCTGCCGCAATGGAACCGGTCTCGGTTCTCTTTGTCTGCCTGGGAAATATATGTAAAAACCCTTACCTCACCTTACTCAAGTCCCGCTAATTGCTTCCACAGGCCGCTCCCCCATGGCTGAAGGCGTCTTTCAACATTTCACAAAGCCTAAAAATGGTCCACATCACCCTCTTATCGCCCAAATAGACTCGTGCGGGACTGGTGCCTACCATGTTGGTGATGCTCCGGACTCACGCACAATGTCGACTCTCGAGGACAATGGTATAACGACCTACAAGCACAAGGCGCGAAAGTTCCAAATCAATGATTTTACCATGTTTGATTATATCATGGCGATGGATGAAGATAATCTTGATCACCTAGTGCGACTGCGGAAGAGGACTCTAAAGCAGAATAATACGCAGGACCAAGAGTTAGGCCGTGTGATGCTGTTCGGTGACTTTGGCGGCAAAGAGGGCGAGGAGGTGATGGACCCTTATTATGGTGCTAGGGACGGATTCAAGATTGCGTATGAGCAGATGGTTCGTTTCACCAATGGCTTCCTCGGAATCCTAGAAGAGCAGGCTGCTGCCACAGGACAGCAGCCTAACGGAGAGAAAAGTGGCCTATGAGTCTTGGCATCAAGATGTTTATAATTTCCTAAGTAATGTATTAACGAGGAACATAGAGCAGGGCAGAATTTCAGACGAACCACGATACCCAAACTAGAACTAGAGACAGACCAAAGGACACATATTTCTTTACAAGATCCACAGTGCCACGCAAATATTCGCTGTTCTCGTAATACTGTTTCGCTCGGGATTTGTTGCCTTGGGATTTTGCGTGAGCGTGGATAGATAGGTCACTATTTGTATGAGACTAACTTTGACGAAAATAGATTAGTCCACTAATATTTCCAGACTCCCCTCGCTAATTATATCCATATATAAATGGAACTACTCAGAGCTTTATTCGGTTGTTTGTTGGATTTGATACAAGTAATCTTCTACAGGAGTTGCGACATCAGCCTTGTTAGCCGTGGCTAACAACATCACGTCTGGCTTCTTTGCAAATCCCTCTTCTTTCCTTCAGCCATTCCTGATGCCTTATTTCGTCTTAGTTGAACTCTCACGCAATGCTATCAATTCCGGTAGACCGGAAGCCATTTAAGGAGGCATGCCCGGGCCTCTTTCAGCAAAATTCGCCAAAGTGGCGCTATGTCGTTCAGAGGAAATCATTTATTCTGCTCGCCCTTGAATGCTCCAAGGGTGTGTTGAGCCTCCAAACGAAGCCCGTCATGCGCTTCTCCTGGTCTCTCCTGAATGCCACAAGGCAGACTTTAAAGGCTGCGTATCTACATTTTCGGATATCACGGGTCTTTCGAACTTTCATGTACCGTGGACTGTAGGCAGGCAGGTTGGTAAGTTTCAGCCGCTGGGAGTTGTTGTATATATGCTCGCTCTATGCACACCATGTCTTTAATCGGAGTAATTTTTTGGGTGTCAAGGTCTTCTCTAGAATCAATTTCCTTGCGTCTTACACTATAAATTCTACCAGCCAGTATGACGCGAAATACCTCTGAGTTTCATTTACTACCCCGCTCTCTTTCTCTTTACCTTTCTCTCCTCTCCTGACAGCCTCCACCCCTTCTTCTTCTTCTTCCCACCATGTGGAAATTCCATCACCATCACCTCTTCCAGCCCCAACCCCACCAAACGCGTCCTATTTCGATATGCAAGTCGTCGGCCTCGCCTTCGCCTTTCCTTGGTGGACTTCACTCATCGGCGGCATTCTCGACCTCATTGGATTCTAGGGCGCCACATTAGGTTAGGATGCAGAAGACCACTCCGACGCAGCCTGGGTCCTTTATCCGTTAGTGCCCGCAGCCGAGACAATCTGGGCAGCCTTCAGTTTCCTCTGGACGTTCTTCCAAACCTCCAACGGCATCATACACCTCCGAATAAATTGGTCCAGCAGAGCCCTCGTGCGGCCGCCCGGTGGGAATGCCTATATCGGACTCTTTGCTATGGCGGCGCAGATGTGGACTGCTAAGATAAGAGAGCGGTGGATGGCAAGAGCTGTAGCGTGGATCGTAGCCGCGGCCATGGTCACGAACTTTGCGTTATTGACAAACCCAAGTGTCAGCACCGCGCCGCTGTATCAATTGACGAGCGAGTGGTGCTCGTGGGTGCTAGTTGGTGCTCGATAAGGATCCGCAGGGTGGGCTGGAGTGCTCCAAGGATACTAGCCCAGTTACATTCAGTTGTGCTAATCAGACGGCGTTGATGTTTTCCGAGCCCTAGGTGATGCCTAAAGTGGTCGACTGGGCGTTTGAGGGGCTATTGGGATTGATTTTTATAGTGACTTTTTTGGTACAAACTGGAAAGGATTTGGATTGGTGGTCGTGGCGGAGGAGAATCATTTAACAGCAATAACTACACTTCTCGAAGTGGTAGCTCAGGTAAGCTAGGGGATGAATACCGTAGAGACGCCTACTCCGCCGACCCTCGCAACCCACCTAAGGCCACCAGCTATATCATGCGTACTGCAATTCTCGCTACAGTCTTCGTCCGTATCGCGGCATACGCTTTAACATATCTGTCCTCAACAGTGTGTCCAACAGTCAGCTTAGCTGCGAGCTTGAGACAAATAGCTGACTGACTGCGTCAATTGGATCGCTCGCTGTCCGCTGACTGTTGGATAACGTACGCTGACTGTCAAGCTGTCAGCTAGCTGTCCCAATTAGGAAATTTATATATAATTTATGGTGTTTCATTTCGGATTTTTGGCAGCACCTCTCTATATACAAATATTAACATTGCCCGATTAAAATCTAGCCTTAATTCATCTAATACAGTGTTTAAATATAGCTAAATTCGTCCTGCATCCATAGAGGCTTAAAAGGTAGGTAGAATGGTTGGTTATAAGGGCTCTATTTCTATATTAGGTTTGATTAAATATAAAGCTCTATTAAATCTACCTTACTAAGCTGGTTTTTCTGCCTCTGTAGTTGGCTTATAGCTAGTAAGATTAATATTTAAGCTCGTCAACCAGGGTGTAGTTAAAACTCCATTAGAGTTAATATAGTAAATTAAACTGCTTAATAAAAGGCCTTTAGTTAACCACCACTTCTAATATTAATCTACTTTAATTATGTTAGCTAAGAGTCTATTCCGCTTATCGGTAACCACTTATTAGTAACTTAGTATCCGTATTTACCAGTAAGCTTACCATATATTATTAGGTAGAGATTATCATAATTAATAGGAAAGATACAGCCGTAGTTCTAATTAGCTGGAGGAGGCTCTTGCGATATAGAATTATCTTAACTGCCCGATTCGGTATTATCGTTAATTAGAAGAGGGGAGGAAGCTATTAATCTATAAACCCTACGCGGTGTTAAAGGAGTTAAGTACCGCGTAGATTGTGGATTTAATGAGGAAGAAGTAGAGGAAGAAGTAAAGGAAGGAGCTCTACTGCCTAGCTGACGCGTGAAATTTAATGACGTTGCATTTTATAGGACGGGTTCACAGCGCGTAATGGAGATATTGGGGAAAATGTAGATTTCTTACTGCTTAGCGTATAATCTTAGTCGAAGATTTAAATATCCTCAACTCCTACCAAAAGCTTTAACTCACCACTAAATCTTACCACCAAGGCAGCGAGCTGCCAGCTGTTGGCCACGGAAGTAGCTATTGGCCTAAATCGGATGTGCTTTAGATCGTCTTACAATTGTCTTTGATGCCTAGTACCCTATATAAGACTACCCTAGTGCTTACCCTCGTATTTCGTATGTCTTGGTGGATGTCTCTATTACCTGTACCTCCCCCCTTTCCTATTCTAGCAACTT
>Ga0307515_10001413_pt1 | contig 54294 bp, 53 predicted proteins | sample 17_EM_MG_FD_194513 | JGI IMG/M metagenome (GOLD analysis project Ga0307515, IMG submission 194513) | Populus trichocarpa ectomycorrhiza microbial communities from riparian zone in the Pacific Northwest, United States - 17_EM | ecosystem: Host-associated > Plants > Roots > Unclassified | place...
ACCACTTGAAGGAGCACTTGCAGGAGCACTTGCAGGAGCACTTGCAGGAGCACTTGCAGGAGCACTTGCAGGAGCACTTGCAGGAGCACTTGCAGGAGCACTGGCAGGAGCACTGGCAGGAGCACTGGCAGGAGCACTGGCAGGAGCACTGGCAGGAGCACTGGCAGGAGCACTGGCAGGAGCACTGGCAGGAGCTCTCACAGGAGCACTCCCATGAGCTCTCGCAGGAGCACTGGCAGGAGCACTGGCAGGAGCACTGGCAGGAGCACTGGCAGGAGCTCTCACAGGAGCACTCCCATGAGCTCTCGCAGGAGCACTCCCAGGAGCACTGGCAGGAGCACTGGCAGGAGCACTGGCAGGAGCACTTGCAGGAGCACTTGCAGGAGCACTGGCAGGAGCTCTCACAGGAGCACTCCCATGAGCTCTCGCAGGAGCACTGGCAGGAGCACTGGCAGGAGCACTGGCAGGAGCACTGGCAGGAGCTCTCACAGGAGCACTCCCATGAGCTCTCGCAGGAGCACTCCCAGGAGCACTGGCAGGAGCACTGGCAGGAGCTCTCACAGGAGCACTCCCATGAGCTCTCGCAGGAGCACTCCCAGGAGCACTGGCAGGAGCACTGGCAGGAGCTCTCACAGGAGCACTCCCATGAGCTCTCGCAGGAGCACTCCCAGGAGCTCTCGCAGGAGCTCTCGCAGGAGCTCTCGCAGGAGCTCTCGCAGGAGCACTCGCAGGAGCTCTCGCAGGAGCTCTCGCAGGAGAACTCGGAGGTGGACTATGAGGTGGACTCAGCTGTGGACTTGGAGGAGCACTTGGAGAAATTACACTTGGAGGAGAAGCTGAATGCGCAGCTAGATGTTATGTCGATTCGGACTATGCCGGATGCCAGGATGACTATACATTGGCAGGTGGACTGGTGATCACCTGAGGAGGAGCGTCTGACTACGGGTCGAGAAAGCAGATGTCAACTGCACAGTCGACTACCAATGCCAAATACTATCCCTCTTGAGTAGGCTTCATGAGACTCACCCAGATCTCGCCAATCTTGAATGAGTTCAGCATTCTGACTCTCCCTGACATGTTCTCCGAATCACAGTCACTGATCGCGAGCATCATGAACAGAATCTACCGCAGAAATCCAGTCGCACACATTGCGACCAAATACTATCTTGCTGCAGATATGGCTAGAGATGGAGAGATCGACTTGAGCTAAGCACTGACTACTAATATACTTGCCGACTGCTTCACAAACCCGTTGCCAAAACCCGCCGTCTTGATGCAGTGTGGTTGAATGGGCATGAATGGAATTGGACTCCAAAATGGCCTCGGGTATGGCTTTGGGAGTGACCTCGGGATGAGAATGGGTAATGCAATCAGAAATGGTCGCGGAAAGGGCACCGGGAATGGAATCAACATTGCAGACGGCATCAGGAATGCTGTTGGAAAGTACATCGATTAGGAACGTTTGTTTCAAGGACATTCACAATGTTTGATTGGCTCCCCATTCTTTTTGTTTACTGGTTTCGTTTGAAATAGATGTGATAGCCTGCCAGGAGGAGTGTTGAACCAATTCGAAGTAAAGATATAGCTATGCCAAGGAATATGATGTAAGTGGCCTATTATGTAGTTAGCGCGAGTAGTCATCGAGCGACCTTATGTTGATGCGACATGTCTCATTACTCGATACAAGAGGCACACCCTGGCATACACCAGCACACACTCAACGACTCGAGCATGCGCCACAATACAACAAGACCCTTATCGGCAGGTTGTTGGAGTGCCAAATGCAGGGGGGAAAGCATATGGCAATGGAACTGGAGTGCACAACAAGCATCACGAGGACTCAATACAATGGAATCCATGGAATCTATTTTGGTCAGCAGATGACTTTCAAAAGGGCCAATCTTATAGGTAGCAAATGAAACCAGGGAGAGATCAATGATTGAGGTGTGAACTGGACAACTTCGAAATCGAATGATGCCAATCATCACCTGCTTTGTACAAGGTCTGCTCTGAATGTCATTGATGGATCGGCCATGCCAGTGGGATTGAATATTATTCGCATATATTTGAAACAATACATGGCAATGATATTTTTACATGTGTATGATTCATTTTGGCACATCTCCCATTTCAGGTGTCACTAGAATTGGAACCAGCGCACCACACAACCTTGGAAGGTTGGCAAATATACAGTATGCTAAACACATATCAATGGTGGTGGAATATGCAAGAACAGCTTGCTGCTGGTGCAAAAGTTGTACCAGTTGTTTGTGCATCTGACAAGACACATGTGATCAATTTTTTTGGGCACTCAGCTAGCCTGGATGCTGAATTTCGATTTTGGAATCATTTGAACAGATATCTGCCAGAAACCTGAGCTGCGCCCCACAATTCACATTGGGCTGATCCGCTACACTCCAGAAGGTGCCAAAACTACTGACGAGGCCTAGCATTGCATGGTTATAACTGTGCTGTCCCCTCCTTGTGATCTTGGCATACCTGGTCTCAGCTTCAAATGAAACTATGCTGATGTATTCCAGAGACAATGGAATTCACATTTCGCTGCTTGGGTCAGGGATTATCCCGAGCAAGTGATTGTTGTTCTAGCCTCATATGGCACATACCTGATGAGCGTTAGTCTTAAAGGTGCACCTATGTGGCATTCAACTATCCGAAAACTTAATAACTCAAATGATTAGCATCTCAACTTGGAGCTTCTGGATCATACCAATATTCATCATCTGCACACTTTTGGTGTTTATCCAATCTGGAACAAGTTCTGGCAATACCCTCTCTGCAATGTCTAATGGTTTTGGCTGCCTGATGAATTGCATTAGCTGCTCTTGGGTATAATTAAATACTTATTGCACTGGCTGCTCAAATACCTGAGTGATAAACATGACAAGGAGCAATTTGGCATTCGATTCACATCGGTACTATGATATCAAACCCTCCAGCCCTTCTCTTCACAATTCAATTGGTTGCAAGCAGCTCCTGATAGTGATGATTGATTCGGGGCTTCTTCAGAACATTGGCAGGGAATTGTGTTCCAATGCGTGACTGGTCCAAGGATTACGGGAAAACTGTGGTGGAAACAGCCTTCATGTGATGGCAATGCATGCAGTGTGGACATCATGTCAATTGTCTCAGCTTGCCAGCCAACACAATCACTCTGATCTATCCCTCAGAGCACAAGACAATGCACTGAAGTGATGGTACAAAAAGAAGACTGCTTTTCAAGAACAGAAAATATCGAAATCTGCAAAGGCCAAAGTGAATAAACAGTTGGAAAGTAAATGCCATCAGTTATCTGAACAAACAATTCATACAATCTGTGCTGCAAAGGAGATTCAGGTGTATGGGACTGAAAAGGTTACTACAAATACACAGAGGCAATTTCAGGTACACATGAATAGAGTCCGACAAGCGGCAACCAACTGGGCAGATGCTCATTGGTAGACGGCAACTGAGTGGATGGAGCACGGATTCCATCAGGTGACACCTGCCAAGCACAAGCTTGTCGATGAATTATACCCACATCATAATCCAGAACATGTGTTGAAAGCTGGGACCGTGGCAATCAGTCCCAGAATCACATTCACAAAAGAACTTGCACAAATGATGACTACAGCTGGAGATGTGGTTTACTGTGCAATAAGCATGACCACTGACAAGAGTGTGGACTTTCAGGTCTGTCTATATGATGCTGAAACAGACATTACTACCTGGAATATCGCTGACACGAACCATGTTACGAGTCAGCAGACCTGAGACATTTATTGTATCACCTCGAATGGGCAGCTGCAGTTTGAAACCGATTTCTGCATCCATGTATCGGAGGCATGTGTCCCAGGGCCGGGTAATGGCCGTTCTATATATCTGGCTCGCCACAAGACTTAGATCTCCAGCTATATACTTACCTGCTCACCTATATTTACTATCACTCGATTCGACATTTGCAACCGTATACCATAATTATCATAGGTATGCCTATATGGCCGCACGCTGGCGTACATGCCCTTACCATCCACTGTATCCAGTTTCAAGCTGAATGGCGGGCAATCAGCATTCAGAAGCTCCAAACAACCATCGAATAGAGCGAATTACATTGTGAATATCAGAAGTTGCGCCTTGCAAGGCCCATATCCGCGGCAATGAACCTTATCGGTTTTGGCAACATTTCTACCAAACATATGTTTGAGTGGCTATATATTGGCAATGTGAATGAGGCATATTGATCTACCAACAAAGTCAATTACATTCACCCGATGCTCAAGCACAAAGACTGGTGTATTGGCCTTGACTGTCAGCCGGAGATACTGTTGTAGCTTGCCCTGCAAGGCTAGTATGGAACAGACTCAGGAAATGTTTTCAACCTACTATCCACCACTGATCAACAGCAAAATAGTTGCAGAGCCCATCTTGTACTCCTTCTGCATTATCAGGAAGAGCCATTTTTCCGCCATGTATCACAACTGCTACATCATGTGAGATAATTTCATGTCCACAAAGTGTGGAGAAGTATCAAATGTACCTCACTCAGAGATGCTTCAGATAATTTCGGAATTCCCAATCTTGGACAGCTATTCTGTGCACAAATTGAAGTGGACTGCAGACATATAGTTAGTGGACTGGTGCTTGAATATACTCAGAATGTACTCATGGACACTATATATATTGAACATCAGAGTGAGTGGTTGTTCTGCCATCAACCGTTTCACTGCCCAATATCTGCTCAGCATCTGGGAGTTGATCCCAACGTAGAATATACAAATGCAAATGAAGTGATCATGGTTGAATCTGATAACAACCAGGTCCAATATATGGATACTGATCTCCATAACACCTTCCAAGGCCGAGTTCCTTCTTTTCCTATACAATCCATTTCCCAGACGGCACCAGATCAGAAACTCCAATTGCGAAAGCCCCTGTGTGCCTGAATGACGATATTGACTCTTTTTATGAGGTGGAAGAAGACTGAACAATAGATGTTATGTCCTCAAGCGCAAGAATTTGTGGTGGTGATTCCAACAAAATATAAAGATCTGTATAGTTGGGCTGACTGTGTTGACAAGTTCATCTGAGTTGTCAAACAGACTGACAAGGTGCTTATTGTTCCTGTTGAAGCAATTGTTGAACTGGCACATTTGGTGTGAAGGAATGCTGCATCGGATAGAATCGATAGCATATGTCTTGCACATGATTGTACCCATTTAAATGCCTACCGGACTGAGTATTCGGTTCCAATGGCTGTATCAATGTGCGCAGAAGCAAGATAGTTAGTCAAATCATACTATTTGATACTATGATTCTAATGATCACCCCCAGAGGGTGAAACTGCAGGTTCGAGCTGCACCGGAATCGTCCTGCGGACGTAGACAATATTCCTAATCGCTCTGGAATTTCCACATCATAATTGTTTGATTTTGTAGCATTCTGAAGCCAATGATACACTATTCAGAATGATTTTGTATCCTGGTCCAATATGTCCGGAGGGTTGAGGAGCACTGGTGAAGGTGTCACGGATCACCTTAGAGCACATTGCTCTGCATTCAGCCTATGCGGGAGCATCTCGGAGTATCTGGAAGGATCAGTATGGCTGGTCAGTGTTGCTCAGTTGTTCTGTGATGACATCCAAACAATCTTACATTTTGCTCATAACTGTACTTGCTAAGCTACTTCCCGGGTGTACATCAAAATTAATATAATGCTTGTCTCCAGTCCATATCCGAATGACTCCTCTCCACATCCTCCACTTGGTCCTCACGTTAGTCTTCCACATTTATTGACATGGACTATACACTCTTCCTGGTCAGTGGGCATATAAGGACAGAACGTGTGGATATGTCTTTGCTCATTACCATTGATTCATCATCCAATCTCTCACCATGGGTGCTGTTGGAAATTGTATTCCATCGGTGCATTTGGCGGTGGGAAGTTTATTGGTGTGTATGTAGGTGAATAATCAGCTGCATTGGTGTTCGGCCTGCCATTCTGGTACCATCTGAATCAGGTCTCATTCAGTTTGATTATCTGGAATGTCCAGGCCTGGAAGCTCTTCATCATATTGTCCATTTTAGTGTCAATTGTATTTTCGGCTTTAGCAATGGGAATTTCCTCCTTAGCTTGCACTGGTGCTGGGCTTTCTTGGTGAGGAATGTCAGGAAGATTAACCACTAATGGTATCTGCGGGAGTGGACCTCTCACTGGGACAGAGTCAGGAGAATTCGCCACCAGCCTATGTGGTACTTTAGAGTCGAGGTGGGCGAAGTCTTCAGTGCTCACTCATTCATGAACGACATACTGTTAGAGTTTGTTCCATCTGAACATCAAGGGGACAGTGGAATTTAGATCAAGTTTCATTATGGCTTTTCTCCACAAATGTCTTAGAAGGGCTCCTAGCAGCATTTTCACCTTTTAATATATGCCTAAGGCTCACATGTTGATCATAATGCAGCTGATGTTGCATCAGCGAGATGTGAATAGGTCAGGAAGCCACATGCAAACCACCCAGACACTTCGGTCAACCCCACCAGTCCTCCAATGAAATTCCTGCTGCTTCTACGCCCCACTGGAACTTAGCACAGTGCTCACAGAATCAGCAAGAGCACTCACAGACTGTGCGAGACCACTCACAGGTGCTTCTGAAAGTACCTGCTGTTATGGCAGTGCATTCAGGATGCTGCAATATTTGACTGATAGGATAGTCATATGTTGGAGCAGCTGAGACCTCTGCACAGGTCTGTGGGAGACATTGAGAGCAGCTGAGATGTTAGCACAGCTCTGCATGACACTTTAAACTTCATGCCATATTTTCACCTCTGTGGTTCTTAGGGTTCCATAACCACAAGGCATTTTGTCTATCATATTCATCTTTGTTACAGTCACAAGATTCACTACAGCATAATGTGGTATGTAATATCTATAGACGTCTCTCTGTATATATACATACAGCCAATCTGGCTGCAGATGGTATTTATGTGTAATTGGAGGAGCAACTGGAGACACCAATTGAGTGAACTTAGAGATGCACTTGGAGGCCATGATGGTATATTCTTAGACATGCACCTGGAGGCTGTTGTGCTGAGAAAATTGGTTTCTTACTGCCACTGGCACTCAGTTTGCCAGGGGAAAGCTGGCCGGGGTCATATGGGAATGTAGGGATGATAGAGAGGGACTGAGCGTTGGGGAGTACATATTTGGAAGACCCTGGGGTAGATAGATGTCATCTCATCATTCAATGGAATACACAATCTATCATCCCCTGATGTTGGTCCTATACCGCTTTACCAAGGTTTAATAGAGCAAAGTAATCTCTGTGATTCTTCATGCCCTCCAGCTATCCCTTCATCAATCAACCCAATCAGTGTGGTTCATCCTGGCGGGCTGGATGATCACATCCTGTCACCCTCTTGCCGTACTCCTCGAACAATAAGCATTCTTTGTTATGAATCCCCATTTGAGGTTGCATGAGGTGCAACGGACGGTTGACAATGAGCTTTCTGGTGACTAGCTCCATAGTTTCACCACTCAATGATCGGGTGAGTTGGGAGATGAAGTTGGAGGTCATGACAATGCAAACTTTGAGGCTGTAATTGAGAAAGTTTGGAGATGCACTTGGCCTTACTGATTGCTTGATATTGCAGAAGAACTTGGAGGTGGTGGATCAGAAGGTGGTAGATCGAGTGGAAGGTGCATCATCAGCTGAGACTCAAATCATTGGTTAACTTGGAATCGTGGAAATGAAGAGAGTTGAGTATAAAGAGCTCTACCGGGAGATGAAAGAGGAGAGATGAGAGATTATAGACTGCCTTGGAGCAGGAGACAGTCGATCTTAAGAAGATGCAGTACTCGCTGTATGCTGTACATGATGTAATCTCATAATCATGGCATGGAGTGATAGAGAGGGATGACTTAACATCATGTGCTTAGGTGATGGTAGAGTTGAGGATGAAAAAGAGACAGATGGGAGAAGATGAGGGAAATCACAATGACAAACTGGAATATGAGAGATATTTGTGTGTGAGTCAATTTACCATGGCCGATATGGCTGGTACAAGTCTTGATCAGGCAGGTAAAAGCTCCATTGCAAGGTCTTCTAAACCTGATTGGGCAAGTCGTACCCCTGATTTCTTGTATCTGCTCATATCCTCCATATCGTTCCCATATTCATCCCCAATCTCTCTTACTTGTCCAGCACTCTACCATCATTGCAGAACGCACTTAGAACAACCCTCTCTATCTCTCCTGGCCATGATTATGTGAGAACACCAAAAATAGTATACACTAAGTACAGCATCCATCCAAGATTGTCTATCTTCCATTCTGTCTCCCAGTAATGTGATGATGCCTGAAAATAGCTTCAGCTTGTGGTGTGCCTCACTGCCAATCGACCATCACCAGACAGCTCTTGAGGAGAGCTTCACATTCCCACAGGTGTGAGTTCAGTAACTGATGAATAGAGTCTCAACACCTGGGATACCTCCGATGGTCTGCCTCCCGATTGACCATATCCAAGTACTCCTCCAATCTCACTCTATTAATGCCTGAAAGTGCATCCCCACGCTCGGTCAATCACAGCCTTGGAGAGCATCCCTCCATTCAGTTGATCATGGCCTCCCAGTTTATCTCCAATGTGGCTCCATTACTGCATCCCACTGAATCTCCAAACTCACTCGATTACAGTCTTGGAGTAGATCTCCATATGCACTCGATCACGGCCTACCGGTGTACCTCCAAACCCCATTGATTGCACCCTCCAGGGTCACACACTGATGGTCTCAATATGCATCTCCAAACTGGCTTGATCATGGCCGCCAAGCTGGCATAGTTGTGGCCTCCAAATGCATTTGCACACTCCCTCCATCATGGCCTCCCAGTGCATCTCTAAGTTCACACAACGGCCCCCTTGAACTGCATCTCTCAGGTCACTCAATCTCTGGCTTGAAGTGTATCAAGACCATCGCTCAATGGTGGCCTCCACACTGGATCTCGATGTTCACTCAATAGCCAGCTTCAGGCACACTTTGAATTGCTATCAAGCACTGCCCGTAGGCAGCCTAGATTACCCAGTCTAGGTGAATAGCTATACAAATATAGAGATACTTAGATACATAGAAACTTACATATATAGATTAGAAAACAAACTAAATACATGAGTTTTGAAAATTGTTGAATGATAAGTAGTAACTACCATTTCCAGGCCCACCAGCAGTGGCCCCAATGCCGATGTGGTGGTTCCCAGATTGCTCTACAGCATTACGAGGTTCTTCCAGGCTTGTCACCAGCACTTCCAGGCTTGTTTCCAGCACTCCCAGGCTTGTTGTCAGTGCTCCCAGGTGCTCGGCTGGTTGTAACTAGACATCCTATATCCTTTCAGCAGTGTCGCCAGCGCTCCCAGGCGCTCCCAAGCACACATGAAGGCCACTGCATCAGTCAAGTCAACTCTTGGATTTGACCACTTTGGGATTCTGGTCCGACAACTCCCAAACACTCCCAGCAGCACCCGGCAACAAAAATACACTTTGTTGATGGGTTGTAGGGGAGGATGCCGGCTTTCAGGCAGACGTACCCAAGTTCCCACATTCTAGCAGGTCCTTGCATACTCACTCGAAGTATGGTCTCTTATACCTATGCACTCAACAATCCGAGTGGCAGATGGCATCTTTCAGTTCATCTCTGGACCGCTCCCAGTCCTTCATCCCATACCCATTGATCATGTAGATCATATCTTGGATCATTTCAGAGCAGTAGCACAGGATGGTTGCGATGACATTTTGAGCCCCCAGATCAGTCGTAGAGGGGGAAGAGAGGCCTTCTTATGCTTCGATATACTTGGTAACAACTCCACCTCCGAAGACTGGGGTGCCCATGGTTCCCTGTAGTAGCAATTGCATCATTTCTTGAAGGATGGCTAGTGCCATTGACTCGATGAACCACCTTTGATTGTCCACATGGTTGGACAAGATATAGACAGAACCGCTGGTGTTGGCAGAGGGTTCAGCACGGCAACTAGAATGAGGGCAGGCGATTGAACATTGAGTGTGCTCAGTCGAGATCTCGACCGGAATTGCAATAGCGATCTAGAGATTGGATTGTTGTTCAGGTGGCGAATCAGGAGTGATTGGTGATCTAAAGTCAATTGCTAGGTTGCGGGTTGTGGGAAGGGGAGTTGGGTCAATTGGAGCTCTTCTTTGAGGTGAGCTCTTGCTTTCATTCTTCTTTGTCCAGCATCACCACCTCTCACAGGTTTCACTCTCGGCTTCCTGTGAAGTTGTCAATCACTCATGTTATTTTCCCTGCAACATCCCCTCAAAACTTGCCGTATCCTCATTAGTGCTCTTCACAATCTTACAAGCTTCATAGATTGCTTTTTTTAGTATTCCTGTTGATCAGTGTCTTTGTCAGTACGGGCATCATTTGTGCTGTTTTGTTCTTGTGTTTTCATGTCCCGGTATAGGGCAGGTTCATGTTCTTGGAGTTATTCCTATCTCTTAAGTTAGTGGCAGCTGTCCGGTCGACATAATTCGGGTCTGTTGTCCCCTCTGCGACATTGGTGGCTGATGTCCTGGTGATACGTCAGTGACTGATTTTTGTGGTTAAGGCCGGTCCGAGGTCTGAGCCAATTATACCATCAGCGAGGTCAGTGCCTGATGTCCCAATGGTGGGATGGTACGTGCTTCACAGTATTGCTTCCAATATGTGGTTGCTGCCATCAGCCCAGGTATTTGGTCGGTGACTGTTTGTTGGTATTGGTGGCAGTATCAGTTCGGAGCCCACCGTCCAGTGTTTAGTTGGAGCCATTTCATCAGTCTTTCTCCAAGTCTAAGGTTGGTGTGTTTTTCATTAGTGACATCCATGTACCCAGCTTACCCTATCATGCGTTTCAATCCAACATTGTTGGCACAAGCCTTAGCAATATCATTACTACCTTTGGTGTGCTCTCTGTTCGCCTGGTAGGAAGCTTTCATGAGTTACCTCTGTCCATATTTACAGGTATTATCTTGTGGGGGTCATTCGCACCATTCCATACTAAGCTTTCAGAACCAGAATCCGCATTTGGGCTTCATTTGTGGTGAAACCCAGTAGCTAGAAGGCAGGGAGCCCATCATAAACACTGCACCGCACCTCTCGCAGTATCCAATAGGACCTGTTACAACAAGCGCTTTTGGTTTGAGGAGCATAGGAAAAGGGTCAGAGGATGTGATACTACGTATCAATGAGAAACCACACAATTACGTAAATCTATGAAAACTTGAAATGACTATATGAGACTAAAAGCTGGGAAACATATAGTGTGTATTTTGTTTTATGATGAGGTGAGATGATGTCTATCTATCCTGGGCCCTCTCAAATATATACTCCCCATAGTGCAGTCCACCTCCATTACCCACTTTTCTATGTGTTCCTCCCAGTCGCTCAGTCTGTCTCCATGATTTGTTCATCTCTGTATGCCCCCCACCAGATTCACCTTGCCCAAACGAATGGCAATGGCTCTGAGTAACTAATGGTCCTGCCATACCGGGCCACACCGTATTAAGGGCTTGTTACTGGTAGTTGTGATATTTTGTGGTATATTCACTTACATTTGTATTATTTGCAAGATATCATGGCACCTTGTGCGTAAAAACCTCAACTTACGCATATGATTGTAAATACCCATTCAGACGTTGACAAGATGATGTTCCCATACAATAACAACAATTCGCAGGCATGGATTATATTAGAGCAATCTTGTCATTATTCAACAAATATGCTACATTTTTTGTGTAGAATTCAGTTAGCTAAACATATCCACAATGCTTGACCTATCCAATACTCCCACAATATAGTTCTTGCCACTCCAGTCATGCCATCTCAAATGATAACTCTATAATCCACTGAAAGTTTACTATTTAACCCAGAAAAGATGTTGGGTGTGAGAGTAGCAGTCTCCGAACAAATGTTCAGCAAGTAATGGCAATTTGCACCTGCTGAAGGTAATTGGATTTGAGTTGTATATCTGACAATTCCGGCTGTGATACAGGACTTCTGGCTGAGTTCAATAGGCTCTGACCAGTATGGCTCTGACAATTATGACTCTGATAAGTGCAGCTCTGAAATGGTCACTGATATGGTCTCAGACATGGTTGCTGACAATGGTGGCTCTGGTAAACATGGCTCTGACCAGTGTGCTCTGATCTAACCTGATAAGCCTGGCTGCAATAAATGTGACGGACAAGTGTAACTTTAACATAGACTCTGGCAATGATTGGCTCTGACAATGTGCAAAAGGTGGCGCTGGATACCCAGCATCCCTGTTGAGATCTACATATCCAGTTGATCTCATATATCATGATGTATCATTTCACAGATGTCTAGAAGTTGAGTAGATATTGGCTATCTTCTCAGCTCGGAACAAGATGCACAGGAAATAGAATGGGAGAAATATCTATAATGTGTCATACTCTTTGTGGCACATCAGTTAGACCAAGTCTTTGTCGAGTATGTCATCACATGGCTGTGGGTGAGGACTGTCAGCAACTATATAGGATACATGTCATCTTCAACTTAGACTGAATCAATCAATCATTTCAACAGGTTCGTCACAGCAGATTATAATCCTAGGTATGTACACAATCCGGACACCAATTTGTTGAACAATCCAGCAATTCCAGTCGAATCGTGAGCCTTCATATGTGTGATGCTTCAGGGTCCTGGATGTGTAGTGAACACATCTCGGATCGGCACCCCCGAAAGACTCTAGACCACTATTTTTCAGAGCAACCGACGCCAGCTCTCGATGAACTCTCACAAACAACTGCTTATAGGGCTGCGATCAATGCGATGTGTGCAATGGCCGTGATGGCTGCAATGGCAACACTGTTGAGTTCTACAAATATACAAGATTACAGCAACTGAACAGCACATTATCAGGACACTTTTGGGAGGAGTAGAAAGAGCCGTTTGGCAGGAGTAAAGGACGAGTTGAGGGAATATCAGGTTAACGGGTGGCTTGCTACAAAGAGATCGATATACAGTATGGTATTTGGATTGTCTAAGAGAAATGGGTGGGTAATGGACCATGTATACATGGTTGATGTCGGCAGACACAGACACAACCCCCGGGGAGCACTGTTGTTGATCAACCAGAGGAACGTGCCGGGTATGTGATTTGCAACAACAAACTCAAGAGACCAGTTTTGGCAATTTTGGCTATGAATCCACGAAGTCGGTGGACTCATCTACTGTGAGGACGATGACACATTGCTAAGTACTGTAAAGTGTGTACCCCTGAACCTTCACCCCTGAGAACCCTATTCATCAACCTGGGAGGCCGTGCACAGGGATCTACCATATACTGGAACCAGATCTCAACCCCTAGCTGACGGGGACAAGCATACTTTGGAGAAGTGTCTACAATTCATATTGGAGATATGGACAACTATCTCCAATTTCGACACCCACACCAACGCCAACACCACCACCAACATCATCACCAACACCAACACCAACACCAACACCACCACCAACACCAACACCAACACTGAAACTGACACAGACTCTGTCTAACTATATCTGAATACAATCTCAATCTATAATTAGTGTTTGGCATGGTAGTCAATAGACACTTCAAATCCTCTACAACCATTCCATTGTAATGTACTGGACGCCATAGTACATTCCCATTAGAGCTTGTTTCCCCTGTATTGATTCTATCACTAAAACAAAAAGCATATAACAGTCAGGCAGGTCAATAGCCTTGTTCACATACCCAACTATTGTTTTCAGGTGCTCGATCTCATTGGATCAAAATATTGTCGAATCAATTGCCATGTCTGTGCCACTTCCCCTCACCCCTTGCCTTTTAAACTCCAACTGCATCTGCATTATTTTGCTGCTATATAGTAATGGTGATGGCAGTAACTGAGTATATCTTATGCTGGAGAATCCATGATATACGGGATCCAATAGTCCATAGATCCAGACTGGTGCTAGTATCTGCTTTCAATGATGAACACATGGATGTCAGAGCATTAATGATCTGTACTGTGAGGATACCAGCCAGAAGTTTCCAAGATGCAATTATATTGTGTTGGCTCATAACCCCGTTGATGCAAGGCATCAAGCTAGGTGATAATGTGTCAGATGTCAGAGAATCCCCCACATGAACCGGTCTACATGTATCTGCCTTTGGCAAGGGGGGATCTGATTTAACCATACCCAGTAGAACTCTGCCTCTTGACTTGATATGATATTGGCATGTTTCGGATTATAATATATAGTTAACTTTGTTGGCAGAATGGTAGCCATCCTTGATGAGGTTTTTGTGAGAGGCTTTGGATATTTTGGTATCACTGATTTCAGCCAAGCAAATTTCACTAGTACAGTTGATTTAGTACAGAAGTGAATGAATTTTGGGTTTCTTGCTCATACTGTGGCACTTGTGGTGTGGTACTAGGATGAAGATGTTGCTGCTGATGCCACAGAGCGCATTCTGGATATAGTGGAGCATGGTATCGGAGTGTGAGTGGCTGCTGGCTATCAATAGTCATTCTTGACGGATTTGAAGAATGCAAAGTGGTCAGGATGCCATTCAAGAGCAGGGGCAAGTGCTGCAAGCCAGACCTTCACCATGGCGTTGTAATTGGCACTGGTACATGGTTTCAGAAGGGTAAGTTTGTCTCTAAACTAATATATGTTAGAGTTGGGAGGAATGATGGAAAATGGATCATCTATTCGGTCCAAACCCTTTTCCTGGCCATAACAATGTTTCAGTTACAACAGAATCCATTCGCAGGTGTGATGTTTGGATCAGCCCTTCAGTAGCTGGTGCAACCGGTCAACATTCATGCAACTATATTTATTACAATATGCATCCTCGATGGCAGAATTTAGACAGTCAGGCAACTTCCATAGCCCTAGCTTGTCAGCAGTCATGGTTGAGAAATGCAGATCTCGTCAGGGACAATGGTGTCTGAACCAGTGGGCAAAGCCAGTCATGTTACCGGGTCATATCTTGAATTGAAGGGACAAACTATTTTTAACAAGAGTTATGGTGCACTACTCTAGGATGTCTGCAACGAAGGACACAATTTGTGGAAATGCGTGACCTGCGCGACTGACTGCCCAGAGAACTGTGATTTTGCTCATCACCGGCATATCTAGAGCACACAATATCATTGAAATTCATTCAAGATTGGCGAATGGATTGGTGTTGGTTTTTGACCCAATTGGTCATTTCGGTAATAGACTGCTCAGTGTGAGTCTGTTTGTCTCAATTGAACATCTCTTCACTTTAGAGAGGTTGCTGATACTGCAATAACTACTCAATCCAGTTTATCGCCACTTAGTGTATAGTGTATAGTTTTGTCACTGCCAAGTCAGCTGGTGACAACAGTTGATCCATCTGGCAAAGATTTCTAGGATGCGGTAGCACTGACAATTGAGGTTCTAATATCTAGCAAAATCTGGTCAACAGTGCAGCCAACACTCGTCACATGCTGCCCTCTGACATGAAGAAACTCAGACATACTATCTCTGACATGCTCTCTGTTCAATTATGACTCTGATGCTCCCACCTACGCTCTCTTTGACAATATGACTCTAACGCTCCCTGGCATGCTGTCTGACATGGTCACTGACCCACTCTCTGACACCTTCTCTCTGAAACATTCTCTCTGACACCTTCTCTCTGACACATTCTTTCTGACCAGTTCTCTCAGACATGTTCTCATTGGCACATTCTCTCCGGCACATTATCTCTGAGACGTTCTCTCTGACATGTTTTTTCTGACACGGTCTCTCTGACACAGGTTCTCTCTGACATGTTCTCTCTGACACGTTCTCTCTGACACGTTCTCTCTGACACGTTCTCTCTGACACCTTCTCTCTGACACATTCTCTCTGACACCTTCTCTCTGACTCATTCTCTCTGACACTGTCTCTCTGATAGGTTCTCTCTGACACGTTCTCTCTGACACTGTCTCTCTGACACTGTCTCTCTGACACTGTCTCTCTGACACGTTCTCCCTGACATGATCTCGCTGGCAAGGTCTCTCTGAGACTGTAACTCAGGCGAGTACAATGAAAATCTGACAAGAAACAATCTCTCTGACAATAGAAGGAATCATACCAGTGTTTTCCACCACCAATCTGCGCTGCACATCACAGCATGTGTAAGCTCACGACTATAATCCATGTCATTCGGCGGTGCATATGGGCGAAGGCCCAAATTAGGGAATGTTCCAGGATGTATCGTACCACTGCAATAGAGTTCAGATACTGAAAAAGAGTTGTTGTTTCTTCAATAATATCAGAACCCTCATCCGATCTGTGTACAAGTTCATCCAAGTCGTCCACATTCACAATGACTTTATAGAGTCGTTCAGGGTTTTTTGACATTGGGGTTTGGTAAAATCAGCCTTTATTTGGGGATGTTGTTGAGTTTCATTTAATCTGAATTAGTAGCCCCAACAGAACAACAAAGCTGCCATTGTCGGAGAGTAGCAAATGCAGCAACAGGATCCCAGTCATGAGCTATAAAAGACTGGACTCATACTGTGTCATCGATTGGGGCACCTGCATTAGGGAATATGTCCGTTTCCAGTTGCTGGCTTTGGGCATTATTATTAATTTGGGGACTAGTGTCCACAAGTTTGTACTGAAGCCCATCTGATGTGGACGAGTGCTAGGACATAGGTGACAATGTAAATGTGATCAACAGTGGTGATGAGGAATACCACATTGTTGGGAAAAGACTTTGCCACATGAAGTAAAAACAATGCACTGTATTGTCGAAGGTGAAATGTTTCAAATTGAGTGTCCCCTGGAAATTAATCATTGTGAGGCTCCTATTACATATCCAAATGCTTTGTATTCTGCTTAGCCTAAACAGACTTGGATGCTAGCATAGCCTCATGATATTCTTGTACCACACACTATCTTTAGTCTTGTAATATACAATTGTAAGCCCCTCTTTGTTTCCTTCTATGGAATTCTGGGAAGTTCTTCTTCTAAGTACTATTTTAGGCTTCCCTAATCATAACAGTGTGAGTTGATGTTTTGGCTGTAAAACAATCAGCATTTCCATACCACACATCACCTCACTTTCTTCTGAACCTCATTTTGTTCCACCTTCCAACAAACCACTGGCATTTTTGCATCTACCCACTTGACCTGTCTCTACAAACTACCATATTGCTACTCCAGACACGTTTCACTTCAATCTGGGGCGTCTTCACAACTGAATTGACTTGCACATTCCCAGCATGATGACAATAGTCATTGGAGTGGTCAACCATTGAGCATCGGTCAGAGCACATCTAGTTCCAGTCAGTATACAATGTGTACTGTCCTCATCTATGTACTGAGAACATTCAGTATTTACTTGATAACTGTCATATCAACTCAGCGACAATCATATCCACTCAGCTACCCTCATATCCACTCAGCAACCCTCAGATCCACTCAGTGACACTGATATCTGCCGAACAACCATCATTATAGCACCACCACAAGTCCCATGGAGATGGCTGACCAGCTTGTGGGATATGACCGAAGAATTCTGTGTCTCTGTGATGAAGAAGACAACTGAGGACATAGATGCTGTGAGTAACCAGGCTGCCTTCACCGAAGGCCTCGCAGTTGTCCCGGGATTAACAACTACACAGGACAACTCCACTATCCCTTGATTCACCAATATGAAATTGTACACCCAGGTTTGGGGTATAGAAAACACGCATGACCAGCTTAGTAAATCCAACTCTGACATTGAGTCACTGACATTGAGTCTCTAACATCTACTGATATTGACCGGACAAATAGGAGTTTACCGACACTTGCGTGAGGCTTACTGATAACTCTACATATCCCCTGAGACTTACACTGGACATGAAGCTAGATGATGATAATGTCCTTCCAATGGATGAGTCATTACATGCTTACAATGGAGCATTACCCAAAGGGCCACTAACAACACCACTCAAGCCCCACAAAGCCCCACCAGATAGTCAAAGACTGCACTGAGCCCTGCCACAGAGGCAAAAACCACATCAAGCCCCATGTCAAAGATCACATCAGCTCCTTCATAGGACCATATTGTGCTCTCTCCTACAACACCAATAAATAATTGCACTTCAGATATTTGTATTGGGTCTACTAAACCTGCAATTTGAAGCTCAACGTCATTTCAAGAAAGGGAATATTTGATAGTGTGGGGTAGGAGTACCAATTGAATAGACACTACACAAGTGACTGTATGGTGTGTGATACCATCGCCTAAGGTTTCAGCAGTGTTGGTGGTTTCACAGGATGCTCAGTTACTCAGGTAGGACCCATTTCAGGTTACTAGCTGGTATGGAGCACTCCAGAGACCCTTTTTCGGCGGCACTGGTTCATGCCATCCAATGCCACATTCACCAATTTCTCACAGCAGCAGGAGGCCTAAATATGGTGCAACCCACTCACCAGCTCAATGTATTGTGGGAGGCACCTCACCTGGAAGTTGATTCCAAAAATCCAGAGATGACATGACTGATCTTTGTATTCTGTGGATGGAAGATAGTTACAGGGTACATATTGCAAAAGAGTTGAAAAGGTCTCAAGTTATGAGAGACTTCCCAAAGAATCCTGATGCAGCCCAGTGTGATAATCCGCATGTGTGCTGAATTACTTGGCAATATGTTCTGGATACATACCTGCTGGCTGTTGACTCCTGTTTGGCGAGCACAAAGTTGACCCAGGTCAATATTCCGTTGTCCAGCTTAGCATTGATTGCCAGTACATTGGACGAATGGAGCTGGGATGACTGTCTGCCGTGGGTCAAAATGAAAGGCCATGTAATCGTGATATTCATTATGATTGAGTAGACTGTCATGGTGGATAACACCAACAATGACATCTAACATATGACTACCAACCCCCTCAACCTGATATAAACATCGACCATTAGGGTGAAACAAGAAGTGGATGATGGTGAGCCATTACTGATTGACTCACTGAACAGTTCCAGAGACAATATCAGTGCCTATGAATTGGATGGTATGGAGCAAGAGTAGGAAAGGGGAATTGAAAGAAGAGCTTCCAGGGATGCCAGAGGACCATGAAAATGCTGAACAGGGGATCATGCCACTTACAATCTATGCACCACCAAGAAATTCCCCATTGCCAGACTGGTGGAGTGGAAGATGAAGATTTCGAGATTCAACACACAAAAGAATTAGACCAGGCAGACACTGAGCTGGACAACATTGCCTGAATGGAACAAGATGGAGCTGATGAACCCAATTCACAAGTACAGAGAAAAGACGAGATGGATATTCTCAATGTGGACAGGTGAGTCGTAGTCTTTGTCAGTGTAGTCACTGTCTTCGCTGTGGAGCTACCGTCAGAGCTGAACCGTAGTCACAGCCACAGTCAGTGCTGTTCTCTGAGCTCAGCCGCTGTCAGAGCTGCTGTCAGAGTCGCTGTCAGAGTTTAGCTGCTGTTAGAGCTGCTGTTAGAGCTGCTGACAGAGCTGCTGTCAGTGCTCAGCCACTGACAGAAATCTGCTTTCAGAATAATAGAATGAAGCCAATTTTGACTCACAGGTTCACGGAGGCAATCAGTAACCAGGAATCTCCGACAGAACCCTGGGATGTGACACTGGCGGCATAAGGCCTCGCCATGGAGATTAGAACTTTCAAGCCTCTCACCAACCCCACACAGTGACAACCATAACCACATTTTGGCTGTGAATTGGATGGTAGAAAAGGAGAATTGCTTGGCGAAGGGTAGTATATTGGCTGATGACTGCAGTACTGGCAAGGTTAGACTCTGCTGTGCCCTTGAGATATATACTGTTCGCCACACTAACAATCATCAGACTGTACCAGCACTAGCATGAATATGTCACCAGGTTAATGGCTAGGAATATAAATTCAAGAATCCAACTCCAGTAATCCACAAATGGGAGTTCAATATGAATAACCACAAAGCAAAGGTTGTACATGTACGGCAGACTTTGAGCACGGTGATCACGTGGTGTTAGGGCTGAGCGACAGAGCCGCATATGCTCTACTTCTTGTGTACGTGTCAAATAGATGAATGGACAAGTCAATGTACACATCACCGATTTGGCAGCTGCACCATAACTCGACGTACGCTTCCTTCTGCAGCAGGATGGGTCCCAAAGGTTATGAACCTGTTCGCATCGTATTTTTGGCAATTACAATTCGCTGACATACGGAGGAATGCCACTTAGGGAGGACACGCGGTTTGATGAGCAGTTTAATATAATTGTCGACTTTGACATTGACATCCTCGCGATGACATCTACCACCATATCGATTGCGAAGTTCAATGGGTTGAACTACAAGCAATGCTCACGGGAGATGGCGCTGCTCTTGGAGCAGAAGCAGGTCAACAGTATAGTCACAGGGGAGGATGAGCAGCCCGAGGATCCGGTGGAGGATGCTACTGCAGCTTCGATATTGGCACATTGGGCTGCAGTCAAACATTGGGTAAAACAACATGGTACTGCACGATCGACAATCTTGCTTGGCATGGAGCTGCGCCTGCAGGCATCGTATATGGAGATCACCTATGCACGAACACTTTGGGAGAATATGGTGACGGCGTACAAGTCTAAGTTGAAGGTCAATGTCTTTCAGACCAGGGAGCAGCTTTTAGGGATAAGGCTTCAGGATTGTGAAGATGTGGACACTTATGCTTTACGGATCGACCAGAAGGTGAACGACTGCAATCTATGTTCGGAGCCATTAACATCATTGTTGGCTGTGACAAGGACCTTGGCAAAGATGACTGATGAGGAGCATGTGTTTTATCTCCCACGTGGAAAACCGAGGAATGACTTTGGACAGTTCTTTGCTGAGTTGATGATGGACAAAAACGCGACGGCAACACTCACTCCCAATGAGATTGTGATGATGATGGTCGAGAAGGAGGCCACGATGAAGCCTGAGCAAGGCCTAGGACACAAAGCCCTACTGTTCGCGAAAGGTACCGCCAAACGAAAAGGCAAAGGAAATGCCAAATGAAAAGACCAAGGCAGGAAGAGCTGGAAAGGTGACAACAGTGACGAGGATCAGGATTGCAAGGACAAACCGACCTGTTTTCATTGCCATAAGGCAGGGCATAAGGTCCAGAACTGCCAGAGCACGAAATGTGGTGAACCTCCCGTTACGAAGGAAAGCACTGAGACCGCAGTCATAGCCAAGGACAATACAATCACTCTCGCCACCGAATCAGTGGAGATGATGACGACAATCAAAAACTACTAGGTGACAGATGCCCGCGGAAGAATGGCCACTTCGAAGGGGAGTTAGCACTTGGATTGTGCCTCCACCTCTCACCTTTGTGTAGACCGAAGGAAGTTCTCTCGGTATACAGGATTCACCAAGAAGGACAAGCGGGAGATTCCAGATTTTGCGCGGAGGGTAGCTGGCAAGGCCATCAGACATGGGGATGGACGAATGAGTTTTCGGCCGGCAGGATACCACCGAGTCAATGAAGTAGTCGTGAGGGATGTCTTGCATGTGGTAGGAGCACACAACTTACTCTCCCAATCAAGGCTTGTGGATAGGGGGTTACAGATTGTCCCCATCAATGGCTTCGGAATCAAGATATAGGACAAAGCGCCAGCAATTGGGACTGCTCGCAGAGGTCAAGGAAGTCATGTTGCTGTGGCCCACAGGTTGAACGACTCTTCCGTTTCGATGGGGATGTGCAGGTTGCAAGAAAGGGCCATCGGTCCAGAGATGAATCTAGGGACATGCGATCCACAGCACCAAATGCGATTCCGAATCAGCACACCTACATGGACAGCTTGGAGCCGGAGGAGCCGAAGACACAGGAAATATTGGTACCAATCGCATCGACTCCTGCGATCAATCGACCACTGGCCGCAGCCGCCCATTATTCCCAAATTGCAAATTCCAGAGGTGGTTGTGCTGAAGGTCAAAAGGAAGATTGTGCGGCTTCTAGCGATGAGAGTGAGGATGATGATGATGATGATCCACTGGTAGTGATCGACAAACCCAAGAAGTCCTCTTTCACAAGGGAATTGGCAAGCCTCGATGAGATTCTTGGGAGTGCATCGGCAGCACCTGCGGGCTCTCATCGAAGAAGAACCCGGACTGATCATCGCCATCGGAGGAGCGACCCACTGGAGATCGACAGTGCTGCAGCCGACTGACCAGTCCACGCCGATGCCCCTGATATTGTGCTGCAAATCAGATGTGATTTCGGAGATGGGATCTTGAGTTTACGTGTCTTTTGGGAGTATAATCGTTTCAGAGGAGCTCCAGGCTTGGTAACACTTCGGAGGAGCTCTGGGCTTGGCTGATTGCTTGGGAGGAGCTCGGCACTGTTTATCTCTGTTTCCTTTATGGTTCAGACCTACGGTCGTGATACCGCCCTGGAGGAGTGTAGGGCTGACTTTGAGTGCGGTCATCATGTGGTGTTAGGGTTGAGAGGCAAAGCCGCATCCACTCTACTTCTTGTGTACGTGTCAAATAGATGAATAGACAAGTCAATATACACATCACCAATTTGGCAGCTGCACTATAACTTGACGTATGCTTCCCTCTGTGCCAGGATTGGTCCAACAGGACACAGCAAGAAGTTCCCCAGGGACCAACAACACCAGCAGTGGGAGATCCACCTCCTGACATTAATTCTATGGCATGACTGGAAGACATACCCCTATAGTGACTACAAGCTAACATTGTAATGGCCCTAAACTGATGGTGGCAGAATGGGAAGCTGTGGTGATGAAGGTCACTGAGTTAACTCCACATCTCCCTCATGGTACTTCTTACCGGTGTAGTGCATCTTGTTGAGCTGCACTTTATGGTGAACGATGGAGAATGGGTATGTTCTCAACCATTGAGACATTTAGGTCATGATTCAATCAAGAGAACGATGTTAGTTCCAAATGTTGGGGCCCTAGCAGATTTCATCAGGATTACCTCAATGAGGCCCATAGGTTGAGAAAGATTGGGACCCCAATCAGCTAGTTTAGGAAGACTAATGGCACATTCATTAATATCAACTCCTATGATTTCAATATGTGTATTCCATTCTGTATATACAGTCAGAAGCTGCGACACAAATGGATGTTAAAGGCAAACCCACTGGTAAAGACATCAAAGACTTGCAATGGATCATTCATTATCTCGACAGTTCATGCTGGTTGACATTTCAGCTCTCGCCAGATACATTTCATTATACTCTCAACATTAACAACAACTGAGTCACATTTGGGAGATATGTGTCAGGAACTGAATGTGGTACCGGATTTATGCCAGTTGCGAGTCAGTTCAGGAGAGGCCCAGCATTCGAATCACTTGCTCACTGCTCAACAATAGCTTGGATGCTTATATCTTGCCCATAGTCAGTGAAGTGGGGACATTCGGAATGGTCACATAAATATTGGATATAGAAGTTGGACGGCACCACCACAAGGAAACAATTCTGAAACAATCTTTTGCTGTCTTAGGCACACTAATGCTATTGCAAACAATGGTGAACCATTCCCAGTTCAAGAACCGAAATCCCATCATCAATATTCTTCTTATGCAAATATCCACCGAACTTGATACATTCACAAAATCTTCTGGAGCTGGACAGGTCTACATCCATTTTGTAGATGGTAGCTATAGGGGCTCAGAAAGAAAATCACTGTGGTTGTCTCCACACTGATTTCAATGATGGGTGACAGGAAGCTTTTTGGCCCTTCTTGGTGGTTTCTTCAGATCATCACCAACATCCTGATTGTTGGCCCTACCTCGGGGGATCTAGAAATATCTTTGTCGAAAAGAATAGGTACTCTACCCTCCATCATACCGTCTCCTGGCAGAACTAACCTGATTATACTGAGAATGGTGATTCCTGGATGTGCAAAAGGGTTCCCAGGGAACACTGACCGAATACCTCCACCTGCACAGAACAAGGGTATCCTCTACCATCCAATTGTAGCTGCATTGCAGTTCGGATCTCGACAGTTTGCATGGCTCAAGCAATATCTCTGGAACACCTTGACTGTGATACGCAATTGAATGAAGGCAAACCTATGGGTATATTAGCCAGGTACCCAGTGGCTCATATAAGAGGTTTGCACTCATCAAATTTCTACTTTCTGCCACTAACATCAAATGTGACATTAATCTCTGACAAACATCAACTCTGGTATTTAACTGCTGCATTGACTCTTGATATGACGATAATACTCTCTGTACACCGCATGGCCACGTATTCCCCCACAGGTGATTTGCTATCCATTGCTCAATGAGTGCCGATTTGTGCGCCTCTGTAAAGACTTCATTTATCATCTGCAGGAAGGTGCGGGTTCTTGTCATGTTCTATCTGAGAAGCAAAGAGGGCTTGAACGTAGATTATAATTGCCAAAACTCAATCAGGGTAGACCAGGGAATAAATTACTCGATGGGGCATTAACCACGGTTATAAGTTTCGATGATTGGTCAACAGCAAACGCAATGCAAAACTCCATTCCTTAAGGTCGCAATGATTGGTTGGTTGATTGAAATCACCCTGCAGATCAACTAATCACAAATGCTCCATATGCTGGGGGGTCACCAGAACACTGCCAGTGAGGGCAACAATCTTGCTGCTGATCAAGTATATGATAGCCTGATTGGAAAGATTTCCCATAGATACTCTGATCTGCTATGATTGGTCAGTATAACAATGAAATGAATGTTAGTTAATTTGTGATCTTTCTCTGCTTTCCACTTTTGGATCTGCCATTATTGTCCTTCTGGGTTGGTTCTTGTGTTTGGGGATTCTCTTTTGGGTGTACAGTTATAGTCTCTGTTGGGGTATTGTATTAGTTCACTCCGGGTTTGTTTTGGTTCCAGGGTTTGCTCTGCTGGGGTGTAGATCACTTTTAGGTTATCCGACAGTTGCCATTTTGGAAGATTTCAACCTATATAGACGACTAGTACTGAGGAATGGAGTGATTTAGTTGCTGCCTTTAACTGCCGACCAGCCTGACTGCAACTCTGAGAGCAGCCACTGTGACACCAGCCACTCTGTCAGCAGCCACTCAGACAGCCACCACTTTTACAGCAGCCACTCTGGCAACAGCCAGTCTAACAGCAGCCACCCTGACAGCAGCCACTCTTAAAGCAGCCACTCTGACACCAGCCACCCTGACACCAGCCACTCTGACAACAATCAGACAACTGCTCTGACAGCGACTGTCCAAAATGTATGCCATGACCATGCTTGGTGGACAAAAGGCTTGATCATTTAACATGGTGAAATCTCTACTAGTAAGCACTCTTCAAGCATATTGCCCAGCGAGTGCTCTACAGGGATGGTGACAATAAACAATGAATTCAATACTTGCTAAAACCATATTGAAGGGATACCGCCAAGTTAAACCAAACCAAAATCAGTTAATTGTGATAAAAGCTAAGACTAACTGCCAAAGACGAAAATGAGCAAATAATATAAATATGCAGTATGGAAACGGAATAGTCATATCCAACGAGATATCCATGCTACCGAGTTGTAGTCTCCGGTATTATATCAGGGTGTATTTAGTTAGGAGATATGACATACACCCACAGTGCCGAACAGTGAAGCTTTAATGCTTTTGACAACAGATTAGACTTGGTATTGGTTTCATGGGTTTGGCTGCAGAGCCAATATGTGGAGTAGCCACCCCTCTCTTGGACTTGGTATTTGATATATTATCATCTGACTACCATGGATTGAGGTTTTGGGATGAGCAGCCAGTGGATGCAGTCATCATAGGGAAGTTATGTAGAACACATCATGGGTAGAGAATGGCAATCTAACCTGTGCCAGAGTATGAATTGTGGTGTCTAAAATGGTGGTACCGAATGACTCCACACCCTACATATATACTACATACTTCCGATATAGAGATGCCAAGATTAGCAAAAGTAACACACCGTCAATTACACTGGGTCCATCGCATTCATATATCTACCCGATACCCCTGCCACATGGTAAAGTTCAATGGTTCTTTGCCATTCAGCCATCCATTTCAATTGCATTGCCCAGGAGTGACGAATGTATGCCAATCAAGCACAACACAAATCTGATAAGGTTCCACTGATAAGGTAGCTCTGACAAGGATGATCTGGAAAGGTTACTCTGGCAAGGTCACTCTGACAAGGTCGCTCTGACAGGGTCACTCTAACATGGTTACTCTGACAAGGTCACACTGACACGGTCGCTCTGACAGGGTCACTCTAACATGGTTGCTCTGACAAGGTCACACTGACACAGTCGCTCTGACAAGGTCACTCTAACAAGGTCACTCTGACAAGGTCACTCTCACATGTTTACTCTGACAAGGTCACTCTGACATGGTTACTCTGACAAGGTCACTCTGGCAAGTTCACTCTGAGAAGGTCGCTCTGACAGGTTGTTCTGACAGATTACTCTGACAATGTCACTCTGACAGGGTGATGCAACAGGTGGCTCTGACAAGATTGCTCTGACAGGTTGTTCCGACAGGTTGCTCTGACAAGCACCTCATACTCTGACAAGCACAGTGCCAACATTGTATAGCTGACACTAGCAACTTACTCTACTTTAGATCTGGGAACACTCCTGGTCTGGAACCTCGTGGCCATCCCACAGATGATATATTTGTGGAATTCAGTGCAGTTAGTGTACAGCACCTTGCTACCACTATGGCCTTGCAAATTGTGACAAAATTCTCATACTACACTCTCTCTGCATGACTGATAGTTGATAAGAGCAATAGTAAGCATTTCATTATCGAAATACTGTCTTTAGTGCAATTGCCATACACCTCAGCTGCAGGGATAACGCATTGTTGAGGGTCAGCTGGGGATAAGAGCTGCCCACAGAGTCCAACAAAACCTTTCAGACCAGCCTTGGTAGTAGTATGAGGGCCTAACCACCGATATCCAGTGTAACCAATAGGAACTACTATCTGTAGGCATATACACTGTCCAACACTTAACTACACAAGTTACCACCTGAATATTCTGAGTTGCCTACACTGGTCTGTTGGAGAGCTGTACCAGAAATTTTCATTGACCTCCAATGATGTGCAGTTTCATGATGATATAGTACTTGCAATGCAATAGTTGAAATATCTGGTGTTCAGTTAGTTCACCTTCAGGTCTGGTCAGCAGCCATTGCCCATGGAGCACTGGTGGAATGGGCTGGCTAGACTCACAATAGAACACCATTTGCAACTGTTTCTGCCCCTTCAACTAGCATAGCAGTGAAGACCATCCTGTGCCGTGTGAGGACCCATCAATGTGGTGGGAATCACAAAACGAGATCACAAAGTGATGGTGGCAGATGATTCTTATTGTGTGGCTCAATGTTGGAGTCTGTGAGCAAGCATATACTCAGGATGATTGGCAGATTACTGAAACTTAACAAAGTTGTATAATCTTAATTCTAACTTGTTGAACCTATGCAACTTACTCTAATCATGCAAAGTACAGTATAACTTTGACTAACATGGGAGACCCAACGTGCACAGTATAACTTCAACTCTGACAATTACCTTAACTCTGACAATTTTCCTAACTCTCACAACCACCCAAAACTGATACAGGAAGCAACCCCACCAATAATACAGCATTACTTTAACATTAACTCAGGAGACCAAATGGATATGGTATAACTTCAACTCTCGCAATTTCCCAAACTCTGACAACCACCTTGCTCTAATATGGGAAGTACCCATCCCTAGAATACAGCATTACATTGACTTTGAATTAGGAGAACCCAACGTATAGAGTATATCTTAAACTTTGACAATTACCTCAACTATGACAATTTCCCATACTCTGACAACCACCTTACTCTGGTACGGATACCAACCCCACCGATAATCCTGCATCACTTCATCCTTGACTCTGGGAATTACCATCACTCTGACAATTGCCCTAGTTCAGACAACTACGCTACTCTGATATGGGAAGCAACCACATGTACAGTATGGCATTACTTCAACTTTGCCTCTGAACATGCAATGTATATGATATAACTTTGACTCTGATGATTACCATAACTCTGACAATCACCCCAATACTGACAATCACCCCAATACTGACAATCACCCTAACTCTGACAATCACCCTAACTCTGACAATCACCCTAACTCTCACAATCACCCTAACTGTGACAATTACCCTAACTCTGATAATCACCATCACTTGACAATTACCATAACTCTGACAATCACCCTAACTCTGACAATCACCCTGACTCTGACAATCACCCTGACTGACAACTACCATGCTCTGACACGAAACACAACCTTGCCAATATGGTGATTACATTCACTCTGACACCAAAGACAGAGCATACACAGTACAATATGATCTCTAGTAATGAACTTGATTTGACATGTTTACAGCATAAATTCCACTTTCTCATGGACCATAACTATGACAACAGAACTAATAATAGTGGGTCTGTTTTCAACACCGACAATGTTGCAATTAGATCATAGGGGAGAGATATGCATTTACTGAAAAACGATGATCAGCCATAGATATCACATACATGTAAAGTGAATACAGCCAATGCAATGCAGCGAAACATGGTACAATGTACAGAATGGCAAACGGAACCGGATTCAGCAGTAGCACCCACAATCATTCTAGATAATCTGGAGGCAACAGTGGCTACACTGATCAAAATGCCAGAAAGAGGTGCCAGGGGGGCCAAAGCCACAATGATCATCAAAACACTGGCTCCAGCGGTTGTGGAACTCAACCCAGTGAAAACCTCCGATAATGGCACCATACCTGGGGCAGTATTGGTGGCACTGAAAGCGTGAATCGCCAGAAAATGCGTCATTTCAATCATGATGACAACATACTGCAATCCCTAGGTCAAAGATCTCACATATATACTATCTGTACTTGTTCTCACTGTTTGAACAACACAGGAGGGGAAATGACATATCTAGTTCAACATTAGTGTAAGACTTTGTCAATTTCTAACTGTGAATACCTAGTTCTCCAAGCAACCAGTGATAGGTTAGAAGAAGCAGAAATTACCATCTGAGCTTTTGACTCTGGCTATGTCTAGCTTTGAAAACATAGTTTGTCTGACAACCAGCGGCAGGCAGATACAAGCTGAAATATACCCCCGTACATGACTGACCATTCCAATGCATAATATGCTACTCTTCATCCTGGCAACATGGGGGGTATTGACCACATCGTCATCAAAAGTTCAACTGTCTAGCTGACATTACATAGTCATTGCAATTGCCCTGTGACACTCCTCCAGAGATCCAGGAGCACTGTGCTCTGCAGGGAAAAGCAATATTCCCATATTGGCATTGACTTTGCACAATCTCGTACACAAAGGCAACACCAAGATGCAGCATGCAATTCATACTCCATCAATACTGGCAGTTGGCAAATAGATCAAATGGGCCACATCCAGGTGTGAAACAGATGGTTGGGGATTGCCTGAGATCGATACATTTGCAATATTCTTTGACAGGATCCCTGCACAGTCGATGTCGACAAACTGTGTGAGGATTGCTACAACACCATGTACAATACTCTGAGTACTGCAATCAGGCGGTTTGACATCTCAAAAGCAGCTTTCCTTGGATTAAATAGTAATAAATTACAAGCTCTGCTCAGTCGCACTGACAACCAAGCTCGCCAATCTCCAATCAGCTACCGAAGTGCACTTCACAGATCAGCCATGTGAAAATGTGTCGATTCATGAAACCACTTGTATTCAGACCTGTTCAAATGATAACCACCAAAAGAGACTATCAAGCCGAACATCTCTGCACACATATGGTGTAATCATTCAGACTGCAAGAGTGAAAGAAGTCCGAACGCCATTAATGTAATTGCTGTCCTGAATATGAATCCAGTTACCAACAATGATGATTATGCATCTTTCGCAATCTCATACAATGGCCAAAACCTTCCTTGAGAACTCAAAGTGTTATGTCATGCAATATCCATATATGTCCCACTTCACTGATTAGGTGATACGAGATTGCTTGTTACTTGCTACAACTGCAGTGAAGCATTTCTTAGACAGCAGGGCTGGTGGGAGTTTCTGCTGTGTCACATTTGATACAGATATAGACAAGGGTTTGTAGATCACCGTTTTTGACACACATATCTGACATTATAGTAGGTATATATAGGAATTCATTTGAACAATGGGAAGGTATCACACCAGAGATGCAAAACTAGATTCTGGCTATACAGATGGACAAAATCGATGCAATCGATCATGCAGATCTGAAGATACTGGTTGACTCATCATGGGAAATTGTGATGGTAATCAATGATAACGATGTACAGCTGCTCATCACTATGGTATATATTAGTTTGACTGTTTTCCATTTAAATACAATAAACGAAAAACAGACAACATTAATCACCTGGGTAAATTGTACTAAAATTATGGTTAGAATGGCAACTGGTGAAACTCATGTACAGTTTCTGATAATCGATTGTGAGTTCTGACAAATATTACACAACCATATGTGAGGCCTCTGACTGCTGATAGTGGGCTCTGACAAGACTGGGGGGGCACCATGAGAAGCCACTGACAAGATCATGGCGACTATATGTAAAAACTCTGGCAACTGATGGTGGACGAGGACAAGACAAGGACAATACTATATGAAACCTGTAAGAAGACCACTGCGATTATACATGCAGACTGTGACAGCTGATGGTGCACTCTGACAATATCAGGGTGACACAATGAGACACCACTGAGAAGATTATGGTAACTATATATACAGCCAATGACAGCTGACAGGGGCTCTATACAGACACAGGCGTAGGGTGATAAGCCTCAGATCAGATCTAGGTGGCTACATGTATATAATCTGACAGCTGATGTTGGGCTGTGACAAGGGTGGAGAGCTAGAATGTGGAGGCTGTGACAAGATTGTTGTGACTACTCTGACAGCCGACTGTGAGATTTGACAACACAATGCAATTGCACAAGGAGCCTGTGCCATTCCAGCCATAGTGCAGATCGAGTATACTTGACTACACTGTACATTCACAAATACTCTTGCTATCACCCCAAGACATCTTAGTTAGTACACCATAGTACAGGGGTACGACAGAAATACTTCTATATGCTGACTGTGTGCTTTGCAATTGTTATCTGCATTACATATAATGGCTCTGGGCTGCATTCCATTATCCACCATTATGGCTGTTACCAGAGACTATCTGAGGTTATATAGCTTTTGTTAAATTACACATGGTGAAATGACTTTCCCCAATGAGCATGTTTACATCTTTTGTCCGAAACATAACAATCTCTGTGTGCTTGCTGCCAATGATTCAAAAGCATCCAGGAAGGAAGAAAACAGGCTGCAAATGGATCAAAATGAATTGTACAAAGGTAATATTTAGTTGGAATAGATGCTTCAGAGGCTTTGAGACATGACTAGACTGGAAATGAATATTACTAATGACTTCCAGCAAGGCAACATTGACACCATAAACAGAATATACATGTGATGTAAAATCTAAAACTCTCAAACTTGACTGAACCATAAATAAGAGGTGCATTGGGAAAACCTTCAATCTGACAGTAACTATGATTTACAACGGCCATCAACCCTGTAATAGGATCGCCTACCACACATTATAGTTACGTATGTCTGGGAAAAGGTATTCTGTTATCAGTAATCTACCATATGCCTTATGGTCTGCTGTAATCTCTTGTAACACTAATAACACCACATAATACCAGCCAACACAAACTACCCCTGAGCAATTTCCCATAACCCCCGATAATTAACCTGTAACTTACTGATACCACAACTGATATATTACTGTCATCCAACAGCAGTGCATGTATTATATACTGCAATTCATGGAATATACTATATATTCATCAAAATTACTCTTTTATTTCCTACTCTGACATCTGCTTTCAAATGTTAGACATGGACTCTTCTAACTCTTACATCCTAGTTCTGAAATGTCAGATATACTCCGTCTCACAACTCTGACATGCACACTCAGACACCTGTGACACACCTAGCGTTAACGATGATTCCGGATCATCACTTCAGATCCGGCTCTGGGTCCAAATCAAACCATTGCGAAATTGGCGGTGGCAGTTGTCAATACCCCTGAACGGTCAACTCGGTTGCGATTCGAAGGACGTCTCCTTACCCGTGTGAATGGTGCGGATTGTCAGCAAGTTGCCCAGCGGGTCCATCTATGGATTCATATTTGGCTCTGGATTTTGCAGTTTGATAATAGTGTCTTATCAAAATTGTGTATTCAACAGCCAATGGATTGGTTTTCCAGGTTTTGCAGTTTGCGATATCGATTATTTTGGAATCCATGATTCTCCTTTGATATATTCAATTTTTCCCTATCAAGGGGGTCAGTATTTCTGTTATGTGCTCGAATATCCACACAATGTCTCGATTACCAAATATGCAAGACTGAAAATTGTTGACACTCTGTTGATGCTCATTTTCATGATGCGGCAGGGAGTGTGTCGCAGTTGTTGTTGCCCCTAACAGTTGCCAATAACTCATCAATGGATGTCTGCAACCAATCGGAACATAGATGACCCAAGATACAATGCTGAAAATTGTTGACGCTCCGTTGACACTTATTCTCAGAATGGGGCAGTGAATGTGTTCCTGTGTCTTTTGCCCATGAAAGCTGCCAATATGTCGGTTACGCCCAATGGCAACCAAATCACTATTCAATTGCCATACTTACAAGACTAAAAATCATTGATCCTCCGTTGATGCTCATTCTAATACTGGGGCAGTGACCGTGTAGCTGTCTCATTCACCTATAAAAGCTGCCAATACATCGGTTATGCCTAACAGTGTCCAAATCACTATTCAATTACTGTACTGACAGGACCAAAACTCATTGACGCTCCGTTGATGCTCATTATAATGTATTGTCCATTCAACATCTGCCGCCATTGATAATTGTTTTGATAGTGTTTTGAACATATTGGTTGTCTCTCTGTCATGTTGAGACATGGCGCTGTGGCAAAGCCAAGTGCAGTAATATTCTTGCACTGTTCGCTCTCATACTATTGAAATTTATATATCTTGCCAAAAGAATCATTATGCTCTCTATACATCTGTTTATCAACCGATATGCCCAAGCGACGACTCGCTATCTGCCCAGAAAATATCACTACACGAGACTCTCCGTCAAGCTACCAAAAGAAGCTGGTGGAATATAATGACGCATTCTGTCCTACTTGTTCTTCATTCCCTTATTCCTCCTAGTTTCCATTGTACTGACCATCAACAACACCTTTTCAGCCTGTCTCTTTGACTTGCATGTTGGCCAAAACAATCCCAGAACGTCTAGTACAGCATTTATATCCCACTGCTCTGGGCTTTCCAGATCCTCGATGCCATTGTCTTGCTGGATACCAGATCCAAAGTCTGCCGTGCAACTGTCTTCGCTGTGATTTGGATTATCCAAGTCACGATTGGGGTTTAGCTAATTTTTGGTGTCAGGAATGCTTCGAGGTGCGCTATCCTCATCGGATTCGACAGGATGATCATGGATTCTTCTGATTCGGGGGACATTTACTATTTCAGTTTGTCCTCCAGGGACGTCCTTTGCACATCAAGCTTGTGGCAATGGTGCTCTTTTCGATAATTTAAGTGCAGCCGCACTATTCTGTTGAATGAGTGCCCAGGATGCTTGGTCGATGTCCTCTGTATCCGAAATGTATTGTACGGCTGTCCTCTGTTAGTTTAGAGTTCGACATTTCTTCTGTAAAGCACGTACGTTCTGGCTGCCCTGCCACGTCTCCAACTAGTTGTGGACCTTGGCCAATGCATGCAATTCTCTGTCTTCTGTTTCTCGCGTCATTTGCGAGTCAATTTCTGTGTTCATCGTATCCAATGCTGGGTCATCGCTTGCCAATATCCGATCATTGGCTCAAGCAAACTGCCTAACAACGACCATTTTGTGATGTGTCTCGACTGTGGATTTTGACTGCCTCCAGCCAATAACACCTTGCGGAAGGGAAAAACTAACCTACACTCCGACACCATGTGGTATGATAGAGACTATGCCTCATGCCACATTGGAGAGATCAGCATACATGGAGTGCGTTTCCTCTTGTTGCCGCCACCAGTCGGTGATATCCGGAATCCACAGTGTACTGCTAATCTCCCTTGGCTCAGCATGGTAATCATGGAGATTTGGATTGACTTGCCCCTCGTTCCTTTGTGATCCAGGCTGTCAATAAGCATGCTGCGCGCTCGCTTCATCCAGGTGTTGTTTCAGCCACATTGTCCCACAATAGGTATTTTTCAGCATCGCTGGATAAATAATATCGATCAAATGAAGATCGACCATATCCTGAGGTCATTGCAGAGGGGAAAATATTGTTCCTTGTTACCCTTTCAGATTTAATGTCCAGCATGCATCTGTGTTTGGCACTGTATGAATCCTCCACATACTTCAGAAATGCGTGTTGGTATTGGCTAGTATACAAAGTCTCGTCCACAGTAATAATATCCATTTCCTTGTCTGACATCCTAAACGATCGCAACTTGCTGAAAGGATCCAGGATATGTGCTGAAAAAAGAAGCATACCCTTCGTTGGAGTGAGTTCAGTGTAATATCTGGACAGCTTCTGTCACGCTAACTTCACGGCAAAGTACAAGTCTTCCATCCATGGAGTCTTCTTCGTAGCTAAAGCTCACAAAATTCCATCCGTATGATCCATCATGTGACAGTAGACTGTGATAACATGATGCACTGTGACAGTATGCCTCTTCAACATCCACAGGGTCCCGTATTCGAATGGCCTCAAAACTTCCATGATGTACCTGACAAGGTCCATTCATCCTGTGTTGTGCAGAGTGGCTGGAATTCAGTGTAATTTGGATTCTGGAGGTACTCGCGGGTGAATTCTCGTAATCGGTCGGCTTACTCAAGCAACTCCACTGTCGAATTTGAACGTGTCGTCAAATCCATAATAGGCAGTACCACGAAGAGAACTTTGGCAATTTGACAGTCGATCAACTTCTTTTGACAACCAGGTTTCAGCGGTATCAATACAGCAAGCATTCGCTGCTATAGGAAGGTTATTTTTGGGTCTTACCAAATATCTTGAAATACGTACTTGCTCATTCATCTTTGCTAAACCTGGTCTCATGGCCGACACCTTGTCGATTCTAGAATTGCCCTCTTTTCGAAGTGTGTCACTCTTCCCAATGTCTATGCTTTTGTTCTCTCCAAATTGCTGATCGTGCTCATGTTCTTCCCAAGAGTTGGTGGGGCGTTGTTCACTGTGACTGCTCGGGAATGCACATAAAGCCAGCTGTAGGGCGTGCGCCATGCACGGTATGCGGTGCCGCAATGCAGGCCTCAAATGTTGATTCCTGTTCATGAGTCATCAAGTAATTTGACGAACCATTTTCAGTTGTAATCCCACGCACATGGCTGACGGAATGCTGAAAACAATCAAGAACTCCCTTCAAATATATGGCTAGCCTTCCTCCAGTGTATTGGCCGTTGATCAATCATCCTGAATAGGCTTTCGAAAAAGGCAACGAATAAGTGATCACCCTCATCCAAAGTGAGTTCTACTTCTCGCAATACCCAATTTCAATGCATATACTAACCAATCACCGATGTTTAGCCGGTGTGTTCGTTGATGTCCACCCATCCATTGTTATACTAACTTTATTCTGTGATGGCATTAGCTTCATCATTGCATCCACATTCAATGAATATTCCCTCCACCAAGAGTTGCAAACAGTGGTGGCAGACGGCTGCACATTGTAACTTCATTGTGCTTCACCAGATCATCGTAGCTCACGATTTGACATAGCCTTCCATGGACTATGAGCGCAAACAAATTGTCACATGAGGAAGGGATTTCATGTATGTTAGTGAAATTCGAAAGTTTTACAGTCCTTCTCGGCCTGCTTGGAGCGTTTTGTCTGTCAATTCAGTATATATGGATCAAACCTGAATGTCCAATATGAATGTCCTTGGCAAACTTACTATTGTAATTTCTCGACTTCGTTATCTTCTCAGGATGGCCAAAGCTGTTCCATGAACCATTGAAGTAGTCAATTCAGTGACTTCCCACTCTTTTAATTTGTTCAACTTTGCGATGTGATCATTTGCCAGCAACTGTTTCCCCAGATAGCTGGTCCCATGTTCTGATGGATGGCGAAGAACTTGATGACAAACGATATATATAACACCAGTGCTGCCGGTCTCCTCATTTCTGCAGTGCAAATTATATCCCCATGAAGGAGCATGTCTAGAATTACTCCAAGCAATGTGACATTTCGAGCCTACATTCATTAAAGCCCACCAAGCATTGAAGATGATTACCAAAGGAAGTTCGCTCAAACTACGAATAATGCCACGTTGATTTCTGGAAGAGATCACAACCTATAGCAACGAGGTGTTTAAAAATTTTGAATCTGACATTGCTGTAGGAATTTGATAGCTGTGGAATCTGACTTGAGAGACTGCCAAAGATTACATTATAGTAAAGTAGAATGCAGCATCTGAAATATTGACTCTAGAGCTACAAGCAAAAAAAGTAAGACCTGTGAGACATTGCATGCATATTTGTGAAGTTGTATACAAGGACATGTTGAAAAGACTGACCGCGTAACACCCAATTTTGGTACAATACCATGCGGTTCATTGCTGGGTAGATTACTGAGGAACCACAATAGTTGTTGACGCACCATGGGCGCTCAAGGGTAGAAGGTGGATGCGATATTGTCACTATCATTTTTGCCCATGAAGGCAGCCGATAGGTTGATTATGGGTTAACCCAGGTCCATAGCCCTTCAATTATCCAAGATGCAAGAACAAAAATCATTGACGCTCCATTGACTCTAATTTTTAGGAGGTGGCAGTGATATTGTCACTAGCATTTGTGTGTGTAGAGGCGGCCGATACATTGATTATGGATTACTGGCAATGCACAGTGCTTTGAATGTCCATGACACAAAGACGGAAAATCATTGAGGCTCCATTGAGGCCCAGTTCTTGGAGGTGGTAGCGATATCGTCCGTAGCGTTATTGCCCATAACAGCAGCCGATAATATGATTATGCATTGATGCAGTTGCATTGACCGTTGAGTATGTAATATGCAAGACCAAAAATCATTGATGCTCCGTTGAAGCTCATTTTTAGGAGGTGGTAGTGGTGTTTTTAATACCATTTTTGCCTGTCAAGGCAGCTAAAACTTCAGTTGTAGCTTAATGTCATTGCCCAGCAGTGTGATTACCGACGATGCCAGAACAAAGATTGTTGACACTCCGTTCGCACGGATTGTTAGGAGATAGTAGCGATGTCGTCGCTACTTTTTTTGGCCTATAAGGTGGCCAATGTTTTGATTATTTGTCATAGCAACCAAGTCTTTTTTTGATTATCAGACTCATAAAACCAAAAATCATTGACACATCATTGACACTGATTTCTAGGCTAGGGCAATGAGTGTGTCACTATCGTTTCTACCTATAAATACAGCCAATGCAATTACTTTCGAAGAATGTGCCTATGCAGCCCATTGTTTGCCAACAATGTAAGACCAAAAATCTTTGACACTCCATTGACGCTTACCTTAATGACATACTAACAGTCATTGGATACTCAACAACTGTATGTAAAAATGCATACAGGCATTATTTGCAGCCAATAAATCATTTCTATGTATAAACATTTGCATCCAAAAGTTTCCAAGCCTCTCAATTTCTGATCCACCTCAGGACATGATATCTGAGTGATACATCATGTCGGCCAATCATGTTACAGCACTTTCGGCTGGCAATGAACTGCATAATTGACCGCATGTCGATCTGTACAATAGTTTTTGATATATGTAGGCCATCTTCCTCACCTATCCGTATCCAGTTTATTCTCCGGGATTTCCCTGACCTAACAAAATCAATTTTCAATATCTTGACCACATGCCCCAGGGCTGTGCAGAAATTTATGAGGTTGGATGCATGAACGAATGCAGCATGACGGTCATCATTCATCCCACTTCGTGTTGTGCCCTGTCCGCTCCATCTATGAGTCATATGATATCACTGACTTAACATTTGGTTGTGAGATTCTTCTTTTATTGTGTGTTAGTTTTCTGACTAAACAGTACCTGGCATGACGATATCGAGTTCATAGGCCATCAGTCGATGCGATATGGTGCCGAGCAAATTAGCATTGCCCATCGGACCATTGCACATGCACAGACGAATTATCATGTCTCACAATTTGGTCACTGATATCAACAATGTTGACAGGTAGCAAAATAGGTATATATATTGCTTCTTGAAGAGATACGTCCTCAAAAATATCAATTTGCCTATCCTCTCTTCCAGCGAGACAAGAACAGTCAGCATATCTTTCTCCGAATAAGATTTAAATATAGTATTTAGCTTGGGACACTATATGCCGGAGTATATGCTCAAGCGTTGAACAGGCTTTGATTTCTAAATCATTCACAAATTGGGTGCAACGTAGGGCGGGTGAGTCATTATGCAATTGTGTGTCGGGGGTTTCTGGCAACCTAGAATCATATGATAACTCCCTGGTCGAGGAGTCACTAGCGGCATATGCGATTTCTGTGCACGCTAGCAAGAGTCTCAGTAGGCTCACAAAATGTGGTCAGTGCAGATGAGGCTGCAACAACTTCCGTTCGCAGTTGAATGACAGCTAGAACATTTCATTTGTTTGTCTCATCCATCTTATCACTCTCACAGAAGTAGTTGGCCGCGTCTCCCCAGCCTGGGTGCGTCAATTCTTCAAGCTGCATCTGGGTCTGCCAAACACGCTCCATGCAATACTGTACAGTTTTGGAGATTGCACCCATCATCCAGCCAGGTTCATCATCTTCGCTCAGCTTGCCCAGCTCAGAATCCTCTTCATCAACATCCTTGTCTTCCCAATCCTCCCCATCATCAGAGCTCGCCAGATCTCTCAGATCATCTCTGATGCCATACAACATCTCCTTGAATGTCATTTCAGACTTTGTGGTTGTTAATCCCACCATTTCAGCATTTCACATATCTTCCTGCTCCTGCTTAATTGCTGTCTCTGAGTCTTCAACTTACATTCTTGCCACAGTGGTCTCTCGTTCCACACTATTCTCAACCCAGTTCTCCTTCTCTTCGTTGCTTCGAATGTGTGTTTCTCATCATTTCCCTACCCAATGCTTTGTGTCCGATCACATGCTATGTGATGCTCCAAGGGCTCAGACTCTTTTTACTTCCAAGCCCCGCTTGCCGTGATTTGCTTGATGAGGTCGACGTGTGGAGCGCTCTGTTGATATGCTGTATTTGCCTGCCAATAGTGGCGAAAGGTTCTTTTTCAGAGCATTGACCCTTGCATTGTGTATTGGCTTGTTTGATGGGCGAGATGTTGGATGTTGCGAGATATGGACCACATGGAGGCAAGATGTGTTGTTTATGTCGAGGTTGGTACGCTGAATCGACTTCAACACAGCAAAATTTGGGTTTTGACTGTCACTAGATTGGGAATCCCAATGCTAACTGTACATTATTACATGATGTTTGGCATCTGTTCCATGCAGGATCCCGGGGATTGTTTGAGCCAAACACCAGGAGACGTCCTGTCTGTTGAAGAATGTGCTATTTCTATCTGTTAAACACAAGATTTCAGCAGTTGTCAACCTCATTCTATGGCGGTGAACACCCACGCAACATCGGACCGGCTTGGTGCAAATTGCGGGACTGTTGGATGCCGTGCAACCTGCCGCTATACGCAGCAGGATTTTTCATGTGTAGAATGCCCAAGTTGGCTGTTACGCTTTCCATTTTGACTTGAAGCTAACTATATATTCCTCAGGACTTCGCACTTCTGTTCATTATCATCATCCCTTCACTTTCACACTAGCAAATCATGGCTCCACAGACTCCTCAGGAAGGTGAGAATGGATCGGAATCGAGCAGAACGACGGGCGCTTCATCCAATACGCCACTCACAGAGACCCAACTACAATGCAGACACCACAGAGTACACCGCAACGCTGCAAATGCAGGCACCGAAAATATGACCCTGGACGCACGGTTAACTATTCTCCGCAAAACCGGAAGTATCAAGAATAAATACGTAGCAACACTCCATCACGTGTGAATATAGTCATATCGAGGCAGACGGCCACTAACTAACTCCATATCACCCAGCTGGTGTACATAGAGAGCTGTGTGAACAATTTATAGCCACCCGTATTAGGAAATCTCCATGATGTACCCTGCCATTTGCCCGCACAGTCCACAAAATTGAACATCAAGATGTTGTAAACGTCCGGACTTTTGCCCACCAATTTATTGATAAGCATTCCCAAGAGTGGACAAAATGGGCTTTAACCACCTTAGAGGACGCTAGGAAAGCATATATGGCAGAAGTAATTGCCGAATCTGATTTGTCGATGCAGCATCAAATTTCTTGTAGGTTTTCAACATGTGTGCAACTATGGCAAGGCAAGGAGGTTGGGTACAGCTAGAACTGTCTGACATGCGCGTGGCATTCAATATGCTCAAAATGGCCAAAGGAGGGTTTTCGCGTGACGCAATAGAGGAAACACACCACCTGATCAAGAAACCTCTAACTGCAGTCCGAGAGGAGAAGATGCGGGGAGTGAAGTATCCTGGGTGTGGAACTGTGCCGGCGGTGATGGAAAGATACCCAGCTATGCTTTGAGAAACTCACACAGGCGGCTGCCTACCTTTCCAAAATTGCACAGCACAGCATCCCCAGACAGGCTGGAAGTGAAGAGGCATGGGTGCGCCTCCACCGGAGCGACTCAGACAGCCGACACCCGAACCAACGCCACATCCACCAGGAACACGACCTGTGCCACCAAGTGGCAATGAGGGAGATCACGCATCCGAAATTGAAGGTGTGCCCCCAGGATATGCGTATATTCATACTCCTCCATCCAGCGCTCGGTTTTTCATTCTTAATGCATATGCCAAGGTTCTCAAGCACAATAAAGATTCAATCCAGAGTTGCTGACTGATGTTGGAATATGCACTGGTTAGTACACAATCTGCCACGTGGTAATGCAGCTGACATCAATTTTGCAGCCAACAGCAGTCGATTGTGGGAACTTGACTGTGAAGACATGCATTGACGGAATGGAATTGGATTCTTGAGTGTATTATTATCTACAATTAGCAGACACTTTAAAGTATATTTTAAAGGATATCTTTATATGTATTATTAAAGAACAATGTAGTGATGAAGGAGAAAGTAGATGAAGATGGTACAAAGGCTGCCAAAACACCATTCATGATATACTTACTATGCCAAATTGAATAGTAACATATTGTGGATACCCACTGAACAAACTGAGCATCGACGGAGCATCAACGATTTTTGGTCTTGAATCATTGGTAATCTACGTGGAGATTAGTTTTGGCCATTCCTAAATGCGGTATTGTCTGGCTCGATAGTCAACAGAGAGAGCGACATGCTCCCTGCCCCATTCTGAAACTGAGCATCAACAGAGCGTCAATGGATGCTGCACTTGTAAGTCAGGTAATTCAAAAGCGATTTCGTCATTAGTATACATAATTGAAGTATTGGCAGTCTTTATAGGGGAAAGATATTGCGACACGCTCCCTGCCCCATGATGAAAATGGGCGTCAAAGGAGCTTCAAAGATTTGTGGCCTTTCATCATGGGCGATCAAAGTGCGATGCGTCGGTCATTGTCCATAGATGATGTTTTAACCGTTTGTCTGTGCTAAAATGCTCATTAACACTTAGTTGCAGCATACTGAATGAAATAGATTGTTACTGTCTGGGAGGCTGTCGCAGTAATGTTGCTTGCTTATCTGCCTACACAGGCTGCCAATTCCTCCTTAAGAGAGGTCTGCGATCATGTGCCACTTAGATTACCTATGATCCGAGACCTTAAATTGTTGACGCTCAGTTGAAGCTCATTGTCATGATGGGGCCGGGAGCATGTCGCTTCCTCTCTTGTCTTTAAAAGAGCGCAATACCTCAGTTATGACTATCTTCAACCAATCGCCTCTCAGATTACCCAAGATGCAAATCCAAACATCGTTGAAGCTCTGTTGACGCTCATTTCCAGAATGGGGCAAAGAGCATGAGTCTCCATTTTTCCATTATGAAAGCGGCCAGTACATGCAAAAAGAACAATGACTTACCATCATTAATATTGTGCAATTAACAGTAGGATATCTGAATGCGACCATAAATAGAACAATGCAAAATGCAGAATCAGAGATTGGACGCAACGGGTCTAGCCAATCCCAGCGAAACCCGCAGGTTGACAGGTATGGGTGAAGATTTGGACCACCAAGAAGCAGTGGGTTGGGTATTTCGACAGGTCTGGAATATTGTTTCCAATGGTTCCAAATCTGCGGTTCAGTTCCTGATCCGGGTGGGAACCAAACTGGAGCCAGTGTAATGGGTTTTAGCCCATCGAAACACCGAATTGCACCGGACCTGCAGTTCTTTGGCAGGTTCCACAATTTCACGAACTCAGAACTTTGGCTCCAATTAAGTATTTCAGTTCTGATTGTATCACAATGTGATATATATGTAAAAGATGTAGTTTTGCATGCTCATTCACCCCCCATTGTCCAATTGGCGATTCGATCAATATTCGTTCAGTCAATGCAACAAACAACCAATTGCCGGTGTGATTTCACACTGAGTCAAAGAATACTGATCAGATTGCAAATTGGAGAACAGGAGGTGAAAGAGCATGCAAAACTTCATCTTGTACATATATATCATATTGTGATACAATCAGAACTCAAATACTTATTTGGAGCTAAAGTTCTGAGTTTGTGAAAATGAGGTTCTGCTAAATGTAAAACCTGGCCAAAAGACCACAGTGTTAGGTGAGGTTCGGGTTTGTAACTGCTCGTCATTGGGCTGTTCAGTTCTGTGGCTTTTCCAGAATCAATCCGGGGCCGCGGGTCCGGTCCCATCGCAGACCGCAGCTGGGTAACCCAGAACCATTCCTAATACTAGTCTGGAAGCCACCTGGACCATTTTTCCAGTCCGAACAGGGACTGCTGGCAGGTTACCTGGACGTGTTGCTAACACTAGACACAACAATTCTCCCAATTCTGAACACTTCTTTCAACCTTTCGCAATATTTACACTCTCCACTCCAACATGCTCATTCCCACACCTCTGTGATACTCACTCTCACAACTCTGACACACTTGCACCCACAACTCTGACCTGTGAACCCTCACAATTACACTTATGGTAGGCAATTCTATGACCTGATATGATTGTGGCATTGCTAAATGCCTCCATAGGAAGTATTCTATAAGTGCCAGGGAGCTGACTACATGCTAGGCAGTAATAAATTTGTAATGATTCAGACCTGTGCATGTGGTACCATACAGTAGTTTCTTGTCTTTGCCTGTTCTCAGCACTACCAGCAGTGCCTTCAAAATTCCATCATTGTACATACTACTCTCACTACCCTTGTAATGGGAGTATAATTCAATACTCAGTTATACTGCGTAGTATGCGTCAGTACGTATCATGATTCCTACCATCATTAGTCTCCCGCTGTGGTGCTTCATTATAGATTAAACTTCAACTCAATACAAACCCATACCCAATGATACTGGAAGCTGCCTTGTTGCGATAGCATTGACCAAGATCCCTAACTACATGGAAGAATGATGAAACTCCGTGTATTTTGCATTACTACATTGTATAATGCCATACTTACCAGCAACAGTCTTTTTCTCAATGAATAGCTTTGACAGAAATCTATGGCTCGGTGGAAGTTTGAATAATCACATCAGATTTCCCAATACTGCTCTGTATGGCGCTATACGCGCTGATACCACCATTTTTGGACCATCTTCCTTGAAATAAATCCTTTGCTCGCTGAATCAGTTTTATGGTATCTTCCAATACTGCTGAATATAGCATTGTACATATCAATACTGGCTTTTCTCAATCCAGCATCTTTAAAGAGATGTTTGGCTTGGTTGGAGTTTGAATAGTGCTATTGTATTGGAAAATACTACGCTGTATAGCTATGTGCCTATTGATGCTCCTTGATTTCTGGAGATCCGCCTGTAAAGAAATCTTAGGCTTAGTGTGAGTTTGACAGTGGCACCGGTATTGATCAGTATTTGATTGTATGGCTATGTACTTAGTGATACTCAGTCTTCTTGTGCCGGCGGCCTTAGAGAATTTTCGCTTGATTTCAGTTGGACCTAGGTACTGGTATTCCAGAATACCTGACTGTTTAGAATATAACCTGCCAGTATTTTTTTTGCAGAGAACTTACGACAATACCATGTCTAGTATGCCCTTCAAGTAAGGCTGTAATGTACAATACTAGCAAGTACTTGTCAATATTCAACTGTACCGTATATCTCAATAGCAATATTACAAGAGATTGATAGACCTGTTGTTTTGGACTTATCAACCTGTTTGATGATCTGTTAGTGTTCTGTGTAATCATCGATGTTGATACATTGTACAATTACAGTCGTACCTGCCACCATGGTGAGTGACATCATATGTTGGGCTTTGCACGAATTGAGAACCCCACACAGTGATCCCCTTCAACATGCCCCACCACAATCACTTGGACTCCCAATGCTTGTCAACATCTACTTGTGTCTCAACACTCTGCGCCCCACCTTGAAAACCGGCAATCTGCCCTCTGTGCACACTCGCCATGGGCTCAAACAGCAAGTGGAGCTTACCTACAGTCCTGACCATGTTGATTAGGACTATTGGTTGTTTGGTGCAGCCCAACAAGGGTTTCGTAATGGTGATAATCGTCACAGTCATCTGGAGGAGTCTCCAAGGAACTTGAACAGCATACTTGCAACGAAGTCTCAGGTGTTACATTACACAACTTATCTCAACATATTCTTACACTGTTCAATAGAGGGATCAATCACTCGATTTGTTTGACCTGGGCATCATCACATTCTAGCCAAGTGATGACCATAACAAAGGTCATGGAGATGCCGCCAATGTTGATCATGAAAATTATTATGATGATGATGATGAGGATGATGATGATGATGATAAGAATGGGTATCTACATGACGATATGGAAACTTGTAATGACTCGAAAATGACTGGACACTGAGTAAGATAGTAGGTTAGAGCTGAATCTGACTCCGAGAGTGGAACTCAGTTGGAGGCCACAAACACGACAGCAATGGAGAAGGAGGCTTGGAAGGTTGCAGCGAGGAGGTCCTGGGTCGGACCCCTCACTACATCTGTGTACCAAATTGTTACTCACCAGTATAGCGTGCGGATGAAGAAGAGCATGGCAGAGAAGCAGCTGAGGAAGATGGGGATCAAGAGTATGAAGATGAGACTGATCCGCCAGTGCCTTGGCAATGGAGAAAGAAAAAGCCTATGAAGAGGAGATCAAGAGCCACAAAGGGATCTCATATTGGACTTTCCATTCCTTACTGGTATCTACTGTGACTGATTTGTACAGCATGCAAATGTTGCAGTGGACTCATATGTAAACCAAGAATCTTCTCTTCCCAGAGATGAAGACATTGGTATCTTCGAGGACTTGGCGAACAACGTACTTGCAATGGCTTCAGATCCAGGCAGAGTGGCAACAAATTATATCACCATGCAGATCCTCGGGCGTGCAAGTGCTGTGACCATTTCCATAGCATCACGCTTGCGCTGTAACATGATGAGTACATGGAACCTTAGAATGAGGAAGGAAAAGGAATTAGTTTCCGGTGATCTATGCAGAGGCAATTCAGGTTCTCGATATATGGGGTAGCTTGGGTACCACGGAGAGTACACAAAGGACGTTGTGAAGGTCTATGATGAGCAGAGGGAGTATTGAGAAGAGAAAGTCAAGGAGATGAATGAAGAGGGCCCCGTAGGCACTATGGAGGAGCTCAACCGAGTGCAAATGATGTGAGACAAGCTTTTGCGAGAAACCACAAGTCTCTTGATACACAAATATGAAGATATACAGTACTGACTAAGCATGTGACATACATCAGCAACCAAGGCATAGATAAAGTCCTGCTTGTTATACCACAAAGATTCCTGCACAAGCTCTGAACAGTACAGGCTGTGGAGCGGCTCACTATTAGCTCATCCTCAATAGCAGAAGAGGTCTGGAAGTGATTAAAATTATGTGCGACAGCTCAGATTCACACCAGCAAGCAGGCTAACTGCTCTCGGTACTGAAGACTTGTGAAGGAACAGCCGGGAGAAATCAACTCAGGACGTTGATATCTTCTGCCATTATTGCAATGAACAGTAAGTACCCTATAATAATGTGGCTGAAATTCCACTGATTCCCACAACAATGTACAGATGCAAAGGCCCCGAATAGTATGGAGCATTTTCAGATGTTAACATATCACAGACTGCAGAGCATTCTGAGTGCTAGGAAGCTCAAATGGCGAGCACCCGAGCATTGTAGCGCCTAGTTGGGTGGTGCCCTCCACAGAATCTATGACACGATTCTCTCTACTTGGCTGGAAAAGGTTCAAATCACATATGATGCCATGAATGGTGAACCAAAGGAGTTGAAGCTGGTCTGTTTATAATATTCATGTGAAGAAGTAAGATATCATAGAATGCAGTTTAAATTAGGTAAACTACCACTGCATTACAGTAAAGCACAACCTTTCTAATTGATAGTGCTTACTCATATAGAATGGAAAGTTACTGCTTCATATTCGAATCAATAAGTGCTAATAACTGGACAGGCAATGATTTTTAACTGCAGTGAAGTACTGCTTTATATTTGCAATATACTCAAACTTTAGTTACATTACTGTGGACTCTGAGATTTCAATTGGTATGAACCAATACTCATTGGTAAAGTCCAGTATAATCAAGTACTAAATATATCATACTAAATGTGTTGAACTAGGTTCAGCCTCAACCAAGACAGATTGAACTATAGTTACCTGCAAGTGAATATGTAAAGACTGCAGGGTGAAATAGCCTGATGGTGTCTGTACGGCTTGAGTTCAGGGTCCTGCAGAGCCTCATCTGCAGGCTAACCTCCATCCAACTTTTACACCTCAGTTCCATCTGTCAATCACCCCACCATATCGACACCTATGGCCCCATAGTATTTACCACCTTGCATCTGACATTGAGGGTCACCCTTTTGCTGATCTATGCCTACTCACCATACCCTCAATGTTTTCATAGTGAGATATCATGGATAGGAGGGGCAAAGCGGCTGTATTTGAGATGGTTGCATTGGGCAGATATGGTGGCTCAAAGGCACAGACAATGGATATAGCGCAAGGTGAGAGGATGATGCAACCTCAAGCTCCGAATCTAATTGGAAGAGGAAGATATGGTGCCAACGGAGAAGACCAAAACTGTTCCTGCCCCCTAGGCTTGATTACACGCAGGAGCAGCTTGGTGACAAGCTGAATGATGAACTGTATGTTTGAAACAATGGTATACATTGGATTGAAAAGATTCTCGGCACTACGATCAGTTAGAGGGGGTCACGGGTCAGTGAGTGGCACAAGCTTGCACAAAACTGGCCAGAAGTAGAAAACATTATGTTGTATGCTCTGTACACCAGGTCGGAGAGGGCCTGCGAATGCAACTATCTTGATGTCACCAATGTCAGGCGCATCACCATGGAGAGCTATAATTTGACAGATATTCCATGTTGCCAGTACGCTACAGCAGCAAGCCGCCTGATATCCTCCAAATTCTTCCCGTGGAGCCCCAGAAAGCCTTGTACTGAGTTCTCACCAAAACTACTTTGCAATCTACATGAATAGTGCAGGAGGGGTTCTATCTCAAACGAGGATTGGGCTGGAGGCCTTCGAGCAGCTTTTGAAGCAGATAACAAGATTGTTCTGCCTGACTTCTCAAACCCAGGATGCCCAAATATTGCCTAATACTCTTGCATACTGCTATATGCGGTCATTCAGCGTCGAGATGCCTACCATCATTGGGTTGCCACGAAGTATCAGATAGATACACTCATGGCATCAGCAATGAAGGCAGTTGACCAAGGGACTCTGCAGAAGGAGCAAGAACGTGGGGATGTATGTCAACCCTGCATTACCTTCTACGATGGAGGTGAAGACTGTACCATACGGATAACACTGGACGGGAGCATGCGGCATGCACGACTCAAGATACCTACAGGGTGGGACTTTGAAATCTTCGAACCAACATGCTGGGTCGACGAGGGTAGGAAGATGATCGACTCGGCAAGGAGCGCCAATCAGCGGGTCAACACCATCATCCCCTCAAATGCCTTCAGGCACATATTTAAAGCCACCGACACATGGAATAGACCTGAAATCATCACCACGCTGAAGAAGGCGTTAGACACCAGCGGTGATGTTAGTATTATATGTTTTCAGCAGCTAAATTTGAGGTTGCTGAATATCTACAGTGGTGGTGAACAGCAGAGCCACAGTATCAGACTGATGAATGCAGTGTTGTATGAGGTTCCCCACTTTGCAGAGCCGAAGTTGAGTTATGATATTGGGTGTGTGTGTGAGAGCGCTATGTACCACTAGAATCCGGACTGGACTGAGGGAGTTGTAGCACGAATTTGGAAGGGTCCTGATGCTTCCGCCGAACCCAGAAGTGAGACTCGTTTGGTCAGTACTGGCCAATATATGAAGATTCATTACAATGCTAATGGAATCCATTTACAATGCTGTACAATACACAACGTTCTAGAGATGACATGGGCAATAACCTGGAATGCCACTGGACAAAGATGGTTGAAATGAAAAAACAAGCGAGGGAAACTCTTGCACAGATAACTACCGTGGTGGAAGAAGAGCAAATCGATGAATCAGATTGCGTGCATCCACGGATAACGGTTACAATCCATGACCTAGTGGAGCAATCAGATGTTCGAGTCAGATACTATACTGAAATCTGCTTAGTACCAGAATCTGCCAAGCAAGATGGATAATTACTGATCAACTACAGGGTGCCTCAAGAATCCAATATTGATGTGATCTTTGAGCGTCTATTCAAGAAAACAAGGTTCATACGATGAGATCTGAGGCTGACGAGACTCCTCATGTGGACTAGCTGGAAACGCGAACGGTGTAGAACGAATGCTAAGCTCTTCTTGGCCATCAACATGCTCATGCATTGAAACAGGTTTGTTACCTACAGCCAGAGGTCATCAAGATGGTGACAAAAAGGCGAGTGGAAGTTGATGTGTTTCACAAGTGAGTCACAGACCGCAGGAAGGTAGAGAAGATCATTGTGAAGATTAGTGGAAGATGGAAGCGGTTTGGCAGGAAAATCTGTTTCTCACCACCTCCGCCACTCAGCTTGGCAGAGAACTGCGCTACGGCGGGTGAATGTACAATCAGCAATGATGGAGATGAACTGGGTGACGGGGGCGGACGCAGGTACAGAGGTAATGGAGATGGACAGAGCGACAGGGAGCATATATTGGGGGGACCTCAGGGTAGATAGCATCTCATCTCATCTGGTACCATATCTCATCTTATCATACAACAAATTATGCAATCTATCGTGCCCATCTTTCGATCTCACTCGCTCTTTCTGAGACTTCATGGTTCCATGCCATTGCGTGGATCCTCTCAGCCAGGTACTATCATATCTTCTCACCTTCTTCATATGCTCCTCGGGCCTGAACCGCTCTATCTCACAAATTCCATTTGGATGCTGCAAGAGGTGTGGCGGAGTGTTGATGATGGGCTCACTGCCATCTAGCTCCGCTGTTTCACAACAAATGGAGCCCAAACACGGATTTGGGTTCGGAATGCTGTGGACAGAATCGAGGGAAAGACACTGACAAACTAATCCGGGTAAATATCGAGAGAACCAACTAATGAAAGACACGTACACTGTGAGCGGATCAAAACCCAAACGAAGTACAGGGGATGGTGCAACCATTGTCGGATAGGAATGCCGGATGTGGTATGCCAGGTACATCAACTTCAAGAACGAATAAGGCCCTAGGACAAACACCGAGAAACTAGCACTGACCAAACTTCTCCACAAATGGCACCGACCTCATACCGCGAATGCAGGCACCGACCTCACTGACGGGACGAATGGCACTAACCTCACACCGGGAGGAACACTGAGAAGATGGCACCAACTGTATACCGGGAGGAGAAAATACATGTGAAAAAAGGACGTCACTCACGTACTAAGGAAAACACTTCTCTGCAGGAACCGTAAGAAAAGTCATTGACAATGCTGGTAAGATGAGGAGGGATACTAGTGAGAATACTACTAGTTGTGGGGGGAGAAGTTGCAGGGAAGAGAACCCGAGAGATAGACCACATGACAGGAAGCTAAGAGAGCAGTCTGAGAGCAGGTGAAGCTGGGCTAGGGAAAGAACAAAAAGAAAGAGCGCACCTCAAAACGAGCATCAATTCACCCAACTCCCCTTCCAAGAACTCACAAACCAGCAATTGACCTTAGATCACCAATCACTGCCAATTCACCACCTAATCTACCATCCCATCTCCAAACCGCTACAAACAGAACCATAATGTCAACTAAACACTCTCAATCTACATCCGCCGCCAGATCCAGTGGCCGTACCACTTCCTGCAATGCTGGACCCTCAAGCCATTCCGGATCCTCCACCGGTGCTGGACCTTCCGCTGGTGCCTCGCTGAATCATATCCAGGATCAAAAGCAATTCATCGAGTCCTTGGCCCTCACTATCGGGAGAGAACAGAAGGAAATGCCTCTCCCGGGCACCATAGGAGCCCCAGTCTTCAGAGGAGCAGACGTTACCACATTCATTGAACCTTACAAAGGTCTCTCATCTCACACCGGAACCGAACCGGTTGCGAAAGATGTCATCACAACCTTCCCATACTACTTCTCAGACTTGATCCAGAACGCAATCAAAATGATGCATGGTTATCTGAGGAAGGACTGGGAGCAGTTGACAAATGAACTGAAGGACGCCATCTACCACGCCAATAGCAGAGCCTATATGTCTACAAGATCATATATGGAGCGACTATGGAAAGACCAGCTGGAACGAGGGAATGTCTGCCTGAAAGGCTGTATCCTTCCCTATGACAACATCAGCCACATTATGATCATCAAGGGAGCATTGGGAGTGTACTCAGGGGTGGAAATGTTGCTTTGAGCCCTCCCAAGAGATATACGAGGGACAGCGGTAATGAAACTTGAACAAAATCCCAGAGACCCCTCCAGATTGAGATTCGACAGAGTCCGAAAGCACCTCCCCAACAAATGTGCGACCCCCAATGCCCGTGGCCTCCTGGATTGGGATGGAACACGAAAGGCTCTGGGGGTCACTCCTCATTCCAACCCAGCTGGAGTTCGGCTCCCACAGATGCCAGTAGTGGTGAACCTTCCGGCAATCCTTAGCGAAGAGTCGCTACCACAAGCGCAAGCCATGGAGGAAATTCCCATCACTAAAGCCGAAAATACAATTGACACAAAAATGTACAATAGTATGAAGGCCTTTGAGGCTTGGACCCTCCACATGAGCAAAGCGAATGAGCCCAGATACGAAGGCTACCAGATTCCCAGGGCATACACCACCTAAGCTGACCATCCAGTTCGGCACACACCCATGAACTTCCCACCTCCCAATGATTGCACAGGACCCTCTGACTACTAACTGGGACCCAATTGCCAGCAGTATTCACAGCAAGGATCAGGGCCCTGCATCTAGTGTGATGAAGTACCACACATCCAGACGTTATGTCCCAATGAGTGCGCCGACCAGGAGAAAGGTATAGTGTACCTCAATGAACATGGAATACACACCTTGGGACCAGGAGGAGGAAATGGAGGAGAAATATCTGGGTATCGAACAGAAAAATGGTTCTTCTCAATGCGGGAGTACACCCAGGATGTAGCTCGCGAAGGTCAGCAGGGAGGTGGAGTAACCGCTACACTTGCACCACAGCTCCCTCACCTGCAGCACGTTGCAACATCTCAGCAGATTCACAGGGCCAGTGCTCAGGAAACTCCCTTCCGGTCAGTGATCGCCCGACAGCTGTCGGAAATTGATTGGTGCTACTCTGGTTGGTGTACATGTAAGGAAGGAAAGGAAGAAGGTAACAATGACCGTATCGAGGAATTGCGCCGCGAGGATGAAGAGCAAGCAGTGGGGTAACCTGGCCGCTGTGCGGCAGAAGAGTAGGGAACTGAGATGGTGCAGGAGAGACACACGTCTTGAGATGAGGAAGACAGAAAATACTGGTCGGCAGTTAAACGTACCCAGACAGGATATGCTATTGTGGACGAGAGAAGAAAAAGGGAAGATCAGGTGACCAGGGATGATGATAACCTGGCACATCTGGACAAAGAGGTTCCGGAGGGTTCAACGAGTGCTAGTGACCATGAAAAGCAAAGTATCAGCAAAGTGGTTCCATTCAGCAAGCAACCGGCCAAGGTGGACCCGATCCAAAACACGACTCCAAAGACCAATAAGGCTCCGAAAGTGCTACAAAGCAATAATTGGCCTTGGATTCTGGAATCTACAAGGACCTTGGAAGTGTTGAGCTGATTGGGAGTACGGATATCACTATGCCAAGGACTATGATGTAACTTGCCTCTTTTGTAGTTAGCACCATTAGTCATCGATCGACCATATGTCGATGCGACATGTCTCGTTACACGACACAATAGACACACCTTCGCATATGCCCGCGCACACTCGACTACTCGAGCGCACGCCACCGTACAACAGGTTATGAGCCCGGGCGCGACCACGATCCGGACGCCATTTTCGACAACTATCAAGCGGAGATAACAGTCGAATCGCGAACCTTCATACGAGCGAGGCCGCAGGGTCCCGGATGCGTTGCGAACACATCCGGGATCAGGACACCCTACGGACTCAGGACGACGATTCCACGATGCAAAGGACTCAGATGCCTCCTCTCGACGAAATCTCACTCAACCGCTTAGATGGCTGCGATGGCTGTGATGGCTGCGATGGCCGCGGTGTTGAGTTCTACGGGTATACGAGGTTACGGCAACCGAACGACACGTCGACAGGACACGTTCGGGACGAGTACGGAGAGCAGTTTGGCAGGAGTTTGGGTCAGCATCGTGTCAACACCCTCGGAGGACATCGTGTCAACACCCTCGGAGGAGCTCGGATCAACGCCCTCGGAGGAGTTCGGGTCAACATGGCATCATCAGGAGGAGTTCGGGTCAACATCGGCATCATTAGGATGTGTTCGAAGCGATTTCGAGAACAGGTCAACCGGTGGCAAAGCCAAGCAGATCGACATACAGTACGGTATTTGGATCGTCTATGAGAAGTGGGCGGGTAATGGACCGCGGATACTTGGGCGATGTCGGCAGACTCACGAAACCCCCGGGGAGCGCGGCGGTTGGTCCGCTACAGTGCGCTGGGCAGGTGATTTGCGACAGACTCGAGAGACCGGCGGTGGCTGTGGCCATGAATCCACGAAGTCTGCGGACTCCTCTACTGTGAGGACGAGGAAGCTTTGTTAGCTGTACAGTGTGTATTGTACCTTCACCGTAAACCTTCAATGACGACAACCCCTCCTCCACCCGGGAGGCCGCATACGGGGATCCACGATCTACAGGAATATGTTTCCTAGGGCTAGCTGAGACGGAAGAGCGACCTAAGGAGAAGCGTCTCCAATTGGAGTTGCAGTCATGGAGAAGTGTCTCCAATTTCGACACCGACACTAACACCGACCCATACTCGACTACACGAGCATCCGCCACTGTACAACAGATTATGAGCCCTTGCGTTTAAAAGGGAACCGACGATCAATACTTCCATTTTCGTTTGTCGAGTGGACATCGTCACGGAGAAGCGTCTCCACAAGCTAAGCAATTACCCCGCACCCCGCCGTACTTCTGACGGCGGCCGCTGGACGTCACCCGTACAGTCCGAGAGACTACGATCACTGACGATTGCGATACAAGATTAGGATCGTGCAAGATGAGTTCGACGACAATCACAATCACCAAGTTCAATGGCACGAACTATGCACAATGGGCAACCGAGATGGCCGTACTTCTCGAGCAGAAGCAAGTGTATGGTATCATCAAAGGATACGACGACAAGCCGGAAGCGCCAGCAGCAAACGCGACCGCTCCAGAGAAGGCCGCTTTCAAAGACTGGATGAATCGCCATGGTGTTGCCAGATCGACTATCCTACTGCGCATGGAGCCCAGGATTCAAGCGGAATACACGGTCGTCGACGATGCGAAGACGCTTTGGGAGAAGCTAGCATCAGCCTACAAGTCAAAGCTAAAGCTCAACATCTTCGAGATTAGGGAAGACCTTTGGAGCATCAAGCTACAGG
>Ga0307515_10001415_pt1 | contig 54280 bp, 27 predicted proteins | sample 17_EM_MG_FD_194513 | JGI IMG/M metagenome (GOLD analysis project Ga0307515, IMG submission 194513) | Populus trichocarpa ectomycorrhiza microbial communities from riparian zone in the Pacific Northwest, United States - 17_EM | ecosystem: Host-associated > Plants > Roots > Unclassified | place...
TATATATGTACATATAAGGTGAAAAAGCGAACGCTTGGGTGGGCGGGTGAATCAACAGCAGCTTCAATTGACGAGAACTAGCATATTCGAATTCAATTAGATGATGTTATTGCTACTTAAAGTTCTTCATGTAGAGACTTTAAGCCGTGCGCTGTGAGACATGTGACTCCCTATAGACCCTATCATCTATCTCTTTAAACACGTGCATTTTTTGTCAATTTTTTAATTGGTGGCTGCGGCTTAGGGGCCTGCAAATGGCGGGCTTGTTTTCCAGCTTTTGTAAGCAGTTTTTACTGTAAAAAGCAGGAAAAATAGCCCTAAATTTGCAAGCCCATGGTCCAAGAAGAGTGAAGCGTGACCGCAGCCAAATGGGGAGAAAAAATGTGTGTAGAGAGATATGTTTTAGGTGTCAGCTTTACACGCGAGGCTGAGTTAAAGAGAACGCTAGCGGGGTACCCAGTTAAAACCTCTGTAAAAGGCGGAAGGCGTCAGCCTGTGAGGTTAAGCAATAAAGGCGGAAAGCATCTAACGTCCAGCGGCCTAAGCGTTAGACCTCTTTGTTGGAGAAGCCGTGGTCTAGGGCGTGTTGGGCCGCGCCCCTGCGGAAGCTGTGACCTGTATACTGTGCGGCTGGAATACTATAGAGGTTTAGCCTTAATTTGAGCATCTTCCGCGCGTATAAGGCGGAGAATGCCGCACCACTAGATGCGGTAAATAGCGGCGCGGAGGGAGCTTGGGGGTCCAGAAGAAAAAGCCTTTGTAGTGCTGCTATAGGGCAAACCGCGTTAAAGGTGGCGGCTACTATGATTTAAACGCCCTGCTTATCCTTATTGGTCTTACTCCGTTTAAGACGGAAGGTAAGGTAATCTCTAGAGGGGCTGAACTGTACGTCTGAGCGAGTAGCTTTAGTTGCAGTAAATAACGGTTCGGACCGTTGTTTGTCGGTATAGAAGATTTCACCCATACAGAGGCACCCTGCGAAGGCGAGGCAGAAGGCGGCGTCAGTATTTACCCCTGGGATCGAGTTACTGCTAGTCGCGATCTGAGCGAGGATGCTATGTGAGATTGGCAACTTCGGGGTGGCTTCTTTTGGGTTAGGGTTAAGAGAAGTTGCCCTATCTAGTATGCGACAAAGTGACGCATTCTTAAATACTGTAACTGGGAGAATGCGGTTAATATATATAGAGCGGATCGCGGTGAGGTATAAGCGTAAGGTTTTTAAAGCTACCCTGCCTATATACGGAGAACTGTTGCCATATGTCCTCTGTACTACCTATTCCATAAGATTAGGTAACTGGGCTGGGTATAGCGCCATAGCCCTTATGGCGCAGAAGAACTCCCATAACTTTGTACCTAAGGCGTACGTCTTACAGGTGTTAGGCTTAATGCCGTGCCATAAGAGGCTTAAAACCAAGTGAGATTAGCCCAATTAGGTAATAAAAGCAGGCGGCGGGCCCGGTAGGTTAATAAGCGAGCCTAAAGATAAGCCGTTAGCACTGAGAGATCGATCTAAGGACAGAGATTTTTGACTATGGCCCAGTTAAAGCGAAAGAGTGCGTTAGCTAGTGTATTATCTTTGGATGAAATCCAGGAAGATTGCAACTAGATGTTAAATGCGGCAGCCTAGACCAAGATTTGTCGGAGAAGCAAATTAGCAGGGCCTTTAAGCACTGTATTTTGCAGGCCTATAAGGGCAACTGTGTTGTCCGTATAGACGTGAACAGATAAATATTGCCAGGTAGGGCTCTATTTCACAAATGCGTTAGTAATAGCGAGTACTTTAAGCACATTAATGTGGGCATAGAGGTGCTTAGGGGCAGGAGATGCTGTAAAGAGGTTATCTTATAGCAGTGTAAAGGCATAAGGGCGCTATTAACTACAAGGAATAGAATGGGTCTCGGCAGAGGAGTGGCCTAGGTAGCTATAGAAGAAGCCGGCGTAACCGTATTTGGATAAGGCATCCGTAAAGAGATAAATCTGGGGGCAAGCGACGTCTTCCTAAAAGAAGCGAACCCCATTTTGAAGCGCTAGGGCTTCGCTCCACCAAGCTAGGTTAGAGATTACCGCTAGCGGGATAGGCAAAGTGCGGCGATTTATAAGAGAGAAAGCTGTGACGAGGTCCCATAGCGATCTTAAGTAAGATCGCCCCAACTAGATAACTTTTGTGGCCTAGGCAAGGCTACCTCTAAGTTGCTAGCACTGTTTAAGAGAGACTTGGGGCCTAAGGACAAAGGAGGCAAGTAGATCTTATAGTGCCATCTGCTTAGCAGGGCTAAGGGATAGGAAGAAGGTGTTAGTATTAATCTAATAACCTAGTACATCTGATACCGTGCCATAGGAGTCTTTAGTGGCGTTAGGAAGAAAACCAAGTAGTGTAATTATAAAGTTATATACGCGAACCACCGGCGCGTTGCTAGTACCTGGGCGTAAGATAAATATAAAGTTATCTAGATAATGAACTAGTGCGAAGAAAGCAATAATTAGATAGAGGCGGCGTTTAAGAACCTAATATAGGGCCTCTGTAAAGAGGTTAAAGAGAAAAGGCGCAGTAGCTAGACTAAAGGGGAGGTAGCATTTGGTGTATACTATCTTCTCCCACTTAAAACCTAGTAGGCGTTAGTTAGTAATAGCGACCGGGATATTCCGAAAAGCGTCTTTAAGATCGCGTTTAAGGATAACGGCTCCTCTTCCAGCGAGAAGGATAAGCGCTAGAATGTCGTCTACGGTGCTATAGGTGAGAGTAGAGTAGGCCTTTAGGATAGCAGCGTTAACAAAGAGGCCTCGGCGAGGCTTGGGCGAAGAGAGATTATAAATACGGCAGAAGGTTTCATCCGGCTTAGGTATAAGTCCTAAGGGGGAGCAGCAGATCGCTTTAGGTGGATAAATAGTAATGCGGCTAATAGGCAGATTGGTAGCAATCTTCGCAGTAATTTCCCTAGGGTTAGCACTGGATGGGAGTTAATTTAAACACGTACGTGCTAGCAGTGAGGCAGTAACTCCAATCCGCGCGCCATATGTTAGGATGCCCTTAATTAAGGGGCCAAGATCTCCGGGGTATAGGAGTAGCTTATCCCTCCAGGCTAGCGCGTTTAATGGTAACGGCGAAGTATAAAGTGGATACCCTGGGGTAAACACCTTGAATCTTGGCGTTAAGTTTGAGCGCGGAGGGGGTATAAATTATTACGGAGACCCCTTGTAGTCTTTCTTAACGTAATTCCCTCCACATACTTTGTAAAGATGTTAATAAGAGCATAGCAATTTAAAGTACAGACGGCCCGCGTTCTAATTACCGCATATCTAGCCCTATGGGGATGAGGTAGATGTATCTACCTAAGGGCGTTTGGATAACGAACTACTATAAGAGGACAATGGGGCCAGGCGCAGGGTGGCGAAGTTATAGTTAGCTGCTTGCAGTTTAATAGAAATGGTTTAGTTAGCAGGGTTAGTTTGACTAAGCCTTATAGCTCTTTAGTGGACAACTATAGCTAAATTAAGGACGCTGTTCCAGACAAACTGTGCAGAGAAACCCATAATAGCTTAGTGGAATTTTGCCATTGCAATAGCTAAGGGGGTTAATGTGGCCTAGAGGGTTTGGACGATAATACCATAGTTAGTAAAACCCTTAAGCTAAATGCCTACAGAGGAGAAGTCCTTTCTAGAGCCCTTGCTAGAGGCAATAACTCTTCCGTCTACCGTTAACTTTATCTAATTGGAGTTAATTCTAGACGGGTTATTGCGCAGCTTTGCGAGGTTCTTTAGAACAAATATACCCTTCCAGATTACGGCAACTTTAGAGACTGGAATCCTAGGAAAAAGCAAGTCTAGGCTCTTTACAGTAGAAGGGAGAGAAGACTTACCGGAGTTAGTCTCTACCGCGTTAATTATAGTAGGGTTCTTCTCAATAGCGGCAAGCCGAGCCTAGTGTATTTCTTCTGTGGCTAACTTTGCCTAAGCTATAGAAGCAGCAAGTGCTTTAAGGGTAGCCTAGTTTAAAGCCACCTTATAAGCGCGCTCCTGCTTACGGTCTTTTAGCTCTTGTTCGTGAATATCCTATAGGCGCTTTTCAGCTGCAGCCACGGCTGCGGCGGAGGGCGTAGGGGCCATAGTAATGGAGGGGCGACGCGTCTGCAAGCCTTTGCTATTAAGAACACGCAAATAAGAGCGTGTACTGTGTGCAGGAGCGTCTTTAAAAGAATTTGTCATAAGGAGTAGACGGGATAAATATTGGATGGTGGAGAGGAGCGACAGTAACGGCCTAAATTTAAGGCTTTAAGGGAGGAGATTCGACGGTTGAATAAGATCAGAATGAATGAATCAACAGCAGCTTCAATTAACGAGAACTAGCATATTCGAATTCAATTAGATAATATTGTTGCTGCTTAAAGTTCTTTATGTAGAGACTTTAAGCCGTGCGCTGTGAGACACGTGACTCCCTATAGACCCTATCATTTAATAAGATATTCGATGAGACATATAATTATAAGTAGTGGGGTAGTAAGACATTGGGTTCTAGTCTTAAAGATAGTAGTAAGATAGTAGTAAGGAAATCTGATTTAGTTTAATAGAGGTGTACATATACATCTAGGGCTTAATAACTTTTTTTCTTAAATTAGGGACAACTATATATTTATGGCAGGTAAGAATGTGTATAGGATTAGTATTTCACTATTAACTAATAATATCTATAGATAAGCTGTCCGTTACTAGGCTTGCTGCGAAACTATACTAGAACTAACTTTAAGGCTTTTATTATGTATAGCGCGCTTCTAATAACGCAAATATATATAAAGAGTAAGCAGTATAATAATAAATATAGTACCGGCGATTACTATACCCGCAACTCCCCCGCCTCTTAGAGGTTTAGAAGATAAGTATTTAAAAGCTTTTTATCCTTTTACGAGAATATTATACCTACTTTTTATTTAGAATACACTTCTATATTATAGGGCTCGACCTACTCTAAACTCTAGAATATGGTTTTATATATTCAAATTACTTTCTTTTAAAAGGCTGGGAATATTTTATACGTAAACTCTAAAACAGGGCTAGAACTTAAAGAGACTAATTAAAAAGAACGATGCATTTATACTTAGCTACGCTACCCTTATCCCTAACGGCTAAAAATAGGGGACCTAAAAACGGGCTCTATAGGTTTAAACACTACACTAACTAATAAGTAGACTAGTTTTAGGTCTGCATAGAACCTAATTATAGTCCTTAGTTCTAGCGACTATTAGAATTATTCCTATACTAGATCTCTAAATATTAGGTAGTAGTTAAACTAAATTCTTCTCCCCCTCCTTTATACCCAAAACAGGCTATTAAATTTCGCTTATAAATATGGTAGTTATACTTAAAAAGGCTTTAGGTATTTCCCTAAGCTTTAAACAACTAATAATAGACTCCCTTAAGCGGGAGAAATTTTGTAATATAAGGAGCAGCATTACTACTAGTAAATTAATCTTAATTAGCTAGTTTATCTAGCCTAGGTATAAGTTACCTATACTACTCTAAAGGAGGATAGTAAAGTATAGCGTCCGTCCCTGGGTCGCGGAAAACCCACTATACCAGAAAATATAAGTGGTACTTTGACTTTAAGCAACTATAACTCTGCGCACACGTTAAGCTTTACTATAATTCTATACAAGTTATATACTATAGCTACCTTTAAATATTTAGGGCCCCTCCTACCTATAAATTGCATTTATATCGTCGCCTTCGCGCCTAATTCGCAGCGAGCCTCCTTTTATAGCGTAATAATGTCCCTTTACTACAGTACCACTATTAAGCTCTTACCACTTACAATACTTATATTAGGGTCTTATCTAAGCCTTAGAGCCTTATTACGATAGTAGGAAGTTATTATTAACTTTATATCTGCTATAGCGCGCAAGTTAAAGTACCCCTTATATATCTTGGCATAGAGGGTATCTTAGCATATAGGGAGGAACGGTAATAGCTTTCTAAGCTTTGCCCTCTTATAGATAGTTAGTACCAATCTCCTAAATATTACCGCTCTACTTAAATACGCATACGCGACTTAGATCCTTATTAAGTTACCTCTTTCTATTAGCCTCGGAAGAGAACAGCAGATTTTATTTCGCAAAATATATATTATATTAATTAACATAATTAATAGACTACGGTTATAAGGCAGAATATAGTCTTAAATAATACTTAGGAGGAGGAGGCAATTAAAGCAGTAAGTAAAATCTTCGACTTATTAGAAGTCGTTCGCCTAGACTATATACACTATGCCTTTATATCTATAATATGCTTATAATCTTAAATTTAAGCAGCACTAGGAGCTCGGTAATTAACCCTTCCGTTATTACGTACGAACACGCCGTTTCCGTTTTCTTCCGTTATGCCATTTATCTTCTTTATTAGTTTTATGGAGTATACAGACATTTTATACTTCTACTTACTAAGATTAATAGTAGACTTTTTAAACGTATTGGGAGCACCCATTGCATAATTGCAAGTTAATTCTAACGTATTGCTGTTTAAGGTACAGTCTAAATAGGAGCTAAAGGCATCGCCGCTGCCCCGTATTAGCACGTATTTCTACTTTACTTCTTCCCTCCTTTTCCCTTAAGTGGTAAATTGGAGACTTACTTAAACAAATACCCTATATTCCCTATAGCATTTATAATATATTAATCTAGATTTACGCTTAAGGGTATAGGCTTGGTATTAACCAATAAGTATATAGCGCTAAATATATTGCCCTTAAAGCTAAGATCGAAGCAATCTGGGAGATAGAAGCTAAAGACGGTATTATACTGTGCGAGGGTTAGGGTAATAGGGGATAAGGAGACGAGTTAAAAGATAACGCCGAAAAGGAGAGCGGAGCTAAAAGTTTATAAGGGATATATTGCCGGGATTATAAATACATTATAGGATAGAAGGTAGTAAATCTTAGTTTCGCGTGTTTTTTTTTTAGGGGGAGGGCGGATTTTATATAATTACTAATAAGTTAAAAACGGACGTCCTTTTATACTCGCTTAATTATTATTCGAGTATCTATTTATAGATAGGATATAGGGATTAAATAATAGGAAGGATAACTAATTCTAAGCGCGGCTATAAAATATATCTTAAAATAGAGAAGTATCTTAGAGATGCTAAGGGGGCTAAATATAGTCCCCTTGATATAAATAGCAATAGGGAAACATCTTTGGCTATATTAGTTCCGCGGTCTTATCTAGCTTACGTGGCCTATTAATGCCTATAAAGTAACCCAATTAGGACGCTTAGCCGTATTAGCTACCGTATATAAGATAACAGTAATTACAAATGCCGATAGCTAAAGTAACGTTATACTAGTTCTTATTTAAACGTCCAAGATCCCTAAAAAGGTATTACGCGGTTAGGGTATTACGTTTTCGCCACTTATACTTAGTTCTAACTATAAGGGACTTAAATGCTGCTAATTATTTGCGTATATTTAAATAAAGTGCTAACTAACCTAAAACTAAACGCTATAAAGAACTGCGTACACTTTAAGCTATCTAAGAAAATTTATGCTTCCGCTAACTTACGCCATTAGTAGTTAGACCTTCCCAATACGGCCTTCTAACGTATTATAACAAAATATCCCCATAAAGCGCCCTTTTTCTCCGCCGGTTATACTCCCAGTTTTTAATTAAAGTGTTTTTTTATAAATAGCTATCACAATCTCTAAATATAACCTTTAGTACCCCTAATTTCCGCCTCTATCGCCTATCCTTTGTTCTTATAATATATTTTTAAATAACAGCCAGTACAAGAGCAGTTAGTAGTGTTATTACAATAGTATAGCAGAGAGCTCCTAAATATAATCCACTTACCTTGCCTTTCTCTATCTCAATCTCGGATAATAGTTTCTTAGTCTTTAACTGGAAAATATACAAAACAATAGTAGGTATAAAGAGAGGGATGCAATATACCATACCTAATACTAAATAAATTACTACCCTTAATCGAACGCTAAGCCTTAGAAGAATGGCCGCAATATAAAATAAGCGGCCGAATATTAAATAGAAGAATATAGTGGCTAAAATAAGCATTAAAACCAGCCCTATAATTAAGCAGTCCTAGATATATATAGAAGTGACTTTTGTTAAAATCCCTTTTAAAGATTAAAGGTCATTAAGTTAGTTTCCGAGAAAGCTTTTAACCTCTTCTGGTACTATATTAGAGAGAGTTAATAGCAAGTTATTATATGTTATATTATAAGTAAATCTAATATAGAATTGTTTCGTGCCTAGTGAGCAATTTTTAGGAATTAATTCCTTGATAGCTTTAGGAATAACTATAGCGGTAGCGTTTGCGGCGCTTTACACTTAGCTAATAGCACTAGGGATGGCCGTCGCAACGCTATTAGCAACACTTATAACTTCGGTCTAAAAAGATTAAAGGATGTCTTGCTCTGGAAGGGCGTGTAATATAACAAAGGGATTATCTAGAGGTTTAATAGTAAAATTAAACTAAATTTAAGAACCTATTAGTTAAAGCCACTTATAAAAATCCGGATAGAGAGTAATGTCTTACGCTTAAGGTTGTAATACCCGCCTTTATATTGCTTTCCTTATATAGTACCTACAGCGCTAGAACTGTATAACAGATAGCGGCAAGTATAAAGGTAACTAAGATACCTCGCTTTAGCTACGTTCCTCCCTTCGCTATAGTAAGAGGATAATAGACTTTAAGAGAATGCTTTAAAACTAGTTATATTGAAATAGGAATAGGCTAGTTCCTATATAAATTCTTTTAATACTTATATAAGAACTTCTAGTCCCAAAAATGGTCCTAAGTAATATAAAAATAGCTAACCTATGGCGATGTAACGGGGGCCTAGAATTAGGCCCTTTCTATTTTTTTTTATAAATTAACATTATTAGATAATTTTATAAAATCTATGCTAGAAATATGTATATATTATACTATCTCGTTTCCTTATTAACTAATAACATCTCTAATTATTAGTATATGCATTTTTATTATTATTAAACGCCTACTATAGGCTATAGCCTTTACTAGGTCTTAACCTGTGCTCTAGAACCGTTTAAAAACCTATATCTATCGTTTTTCTCATTGGGTTTTTAATTGGGCCTATAAATAATAACTAACGGAATTAAGTGCCTTAACCTAAGAACCCCCACCGTAATACTTAATGCTTGATAGTAGGAATAACGCAGACGGCGTATTCTTAAACATTACTATACGTCTATATAATGATATTAATTTAGGTAGTAAGTTATTAGCGTTACCGCATAATAACGGCAGTTCCGAGGAGAGAGTTTTGCTTGGGTTGTTAAGCCCTAGGAAGTACTTGCTTAAGTAAAGCGTTAATAGCTAGAAATCTTTGTAAATTATAACTACTTACTAGTCTAAAGTTAAGGATATATTTCTTTCTTAAGTTAGAGCGCGAAGCCTAACGCCTAATTACTTGTTATATTTTTAAAGCAGTTTCTATACTTAGTGTAACTAGGACAGAGAAAAGAACGCTTTTTGTCCTATACTCTTTTATTCCCACTTTATATACTTACTTGCTTACTTACTCTTATAACCTTCCAAATATCTCTTATTCTTATAGCGAATTTTATATACTTAAATTTTTCAACTATCTAAATTACTAGCTTAGATTGGGGATTTAACTTAATAAAAGACCTCGCAACCTCCCAGAGGCGCTTAGGTCTTTAACTCCTCTAATAGGAGCCCGATTGAATTCAGTATGGCCAACAGTCAGCGTTTAGCAAGCGACGACGCCTTCCGCTGACTGACTGTAGTCAATTAAGCCGCTCGCTGGACGCTCGCTAAAAATATATATACGCTGACTATAAAGCTGACAGCGCGCTAATCCTAATCGGGTAATATATATAGATCTGATAGAGTTATAGAGTTTAAATTCTAAATTTTTGGCAGCACCTCTGTATATACAAATATTGACATTGTCCGATCTTAGATCTACCCTAATTGACCCTAAATAGTATCTAAATATCGTCGGATTCGATTAGCACGCCGCGGAGGTTTTAAAGAAGTAGGTATTTACACCGGTAGTGACGTTAGTGGTAAGGACTTGAGTTAGGTGGTTAAGCGGGCTCTATTTTAAAGTTAGACTCTATTAAGAAATAAGCTTCGGTAAGCCTACCTGTCTCAGCTGGTGTTTCTACCACTATATTTAGCTTATAGCCAGTTAGGTTGGTGTTTAAATTCGTTAGCTAAGGCGTAGTTGAGGCGCCGTTAGAGCCAACACAGTCAATTAAGCTGCTTGGTAGAAGGCCTTTAAGAAGCCACCACTTCTAACATTGATCTGCTTTAATTGTGTTGGCTGCAAGTTTATTACGCTTATTAGTAACAACCTTCTTAGCTTGACTAAAAGCTCATTCGCAAGTAGAGCTTATTGCTGGTATAGAAAATAGATCTAGAGCGATCTTGGCGAGGATTAGATAGAGTACTCGACCTATAGTAAGCCACCAATTAAGAGGATCTGGAACGACGTTGTTCACCTCATTGCCGTTCTTGTCACGGATCTTAATAAATTTAAGGCCTACGTCGTAGTAGCGATTAAGCTTAGTAGTAAGTTTAATTCGTTTCTACGAGCGTAAGGAAGTGAGGTCCTCGTTAACTAGTAAAGACTACAAATATTCGTCGCCTGAATCGTCGCCGGATATATAAGGAACCTTCCTACGTTATAACTCAACTACCTCCTCATCTTCCTTATCTGCTTACTTATTAACATAGTTATTAAATACTGTTTCCATATATCGCTCGGCATGCTTCCACCACTATAGCCATCGTTTCCACTTATCGCGAAAGTAGGCGCGTTTAAGAGAGGGATAGAGGATAACTGTAATAAAGTAGTACGGGCTCTCAAGCTTTATTTTATTAAAATACTTATTGAGCTTCTCCAGAGCTATATTAACGCCAGATTTAATAAAGGAATCGTTTTTATTCTTAAGGCTCTGCTGAGTTCGTACGAGGACCTAGCGAAGAAGTTCTATATTTGTAATTGACTCCTATAGAGCTCTATATAAGCCCTTAAGCCTAGGGTTATTGGCGTCACCTTTTATACGTTTAGTGGCTGATATAAAGGGCTTTAAGATCTTGACGAGCTGCTCGACTTCCGCCCAATCCTTTATAGTAAGAAAGTCCTATATAAGGTTATAGCTGTCATTGGCAGGCTTCCTCTAAGAAAGCAAGTATTTATTAATTCCTTTCTTAAGAAGCAACGCTCGGTGAAGTATAGAGTAGGTAGAGTTCCATTAAACGCCTCCGTCTTTGATAAGTATAAGTTTAGCTTAATTAAAGAGCTCGTCCTCTATATAGGCTTGGGTTTAATTCTTAGTAAAGTCCTTACGACAAGCCGTAGATCGTATAATATATTTAACAATATTATAAACCTTACCGACGGCGCCTTTCTGCCGCATAAGGTCAAATTTAGCTTCGTCACTTATACCGATTAGTAAGCGTTTAAGCTTGCTAACGCCTTTGCCATATATTAAAGCCTTAATGGTGAGGTTTAAAATATGGCCAATACACCGGAGTCGTTCCCTTTTCGGTATAAAGAGGCTTTTAGAAAGGTGCTTATAGAGTTTATTATTATTAGTGGCGTTGTTAGCTATTAAGTAGCCAAGCTTATATTTAAATTAATACTTCTAAATAACTGCTGCCAAAGCTGTTACTATATTCTCAGCGGTATGCGAGCCTTGTATCCTTGGGAGTCCTATAAGGATTAATTGAAGCTTACCACCTTCGTTAATTAAGTGAGCTACTATACTAAGTAGCGACATTCCATTCGTCGACGTCCAGATATCGTAGCTGAGGTGGATTTTGCTTTATGAGATAATAAGGAGGTCCTTGATATTGAGGCTTCGGTATTTAAAGGCAGATTTTATTTAGCTGCTTAGTGACGTATATAAGCTTATAAGACATTCCTGTATAGAAGGACGGTTGAATGTTAGTAACGCGCGAGTGTAAGTACTTGTGGCTTGTTAAAATGTAATATCCTATAGGATTGTCCAATCAACGTAGGCTTGTATATAGCTAGCTGCCCAGAACGGCTGCCGTTCGCTACCGCCAGGTATAGGAGAGTCTTAAGCAGCTAGATCAATTAGACCTGAGGCGGCTGATTAACGTAGAGTACCACTATGGCTTTTGGGGTTTAATATAATACTATACTTTAATTTTAAATGGCTAATAATATAATCTATGCCGTTAATTATAAGTAATATAGCCGGTTTCTAAGCTAGATGGCAGATCTTATATAGCCAGAGTCTCTTTCTTCCCTAAAGTCCGTCCCAGAATAGATCTGCTCCATACTTTTATATAGGTAATATAAAGGCTATCTTTAAAACCGACCGCTTATTAATAACTCGGTATCTATAATAACTAGTAAGCTTGCCGTGCTTACCTAGAAAAAGGTTCTTCCAGTTAATTAGGAATATGCAGCCGTAGTTCTGGCCGGCTAGTGAAGGCTCTCGCGATGTAGAGTTATTCTACTCATTTGGTTTGGACGTGTCTTTAATTGCGAGGGGAGTAGATCCGCGAGGTCTACGGGCTACGGAAGAGCTTAATGGACGCGTAGATTGAGAATTAGATGAGGAAGGAGTAGAGGAAGAAGCTCTACTATATTGCTAGCAGGTAAAATGTAAAGTTCGTTGCATTTTCCTGTAGTAATAAAGGTTAGTATTTGGTGGACAAAACGCGTATATAGACGCGACGGGGAATTTAGAGATAACTATACAATTTAGTATAAATATCCCAGGGTTTCCCACCCGAATTTTAGCCGGAGATCCGAGGATCCTTAAAAAAAAGCTTTAAAACACCACTAAATTAATCCTTCCTTCCACTTAAGCAGCGAGCTGTCAGCGCGCTATATAAATGTACGCTGACTAACTATTACAACTATGTACGCTAACTAACTGCTTACATCAGCAGCTAGCTGCCAGCGACGCTGCCAGCGACGCTAACTGTTGGCCACACTGATTGAATTAAGCCCTTAAATATACTTTATTACGCTGTCCTAAGCCTCCTGTTAAAGTTGCTAGTTAGTATTCCTAAGCCGACTTACTTCTTCCTCTGCCTGCTACCTAAGCTCTATCTCTATAGATATCTCGTCTTTTAATTTACTTAACTCTTAAGCTAACCTAGCATTTTCCGTTTGTAGCTTGTTAAATTTTGCACTAAAGCTAACCTCTGGGTAGTTTAGCGTCTATAAGAAGTTAGAAAACCTAACAATTTAAGATATTTTATATATATTTACCAATATTGTAACGCCTTGCGCTTTTATAGAGTTTATCTTTATAGTAGCTATAACCTATACGGCCTTAAACGTTATACCAACTCCTTTATATAATTCCTTATAAGCACTAATAGAATAATCGCTTATATTTTTTAAAAAAATTCTTAAGAATAGTTCCTCCTTTTTTGGCAGCACTTTTTAAATATAAGGATTGTCTAGGCCAGGAATAAGACAGACTTACAACGGCTCTATTATAATTCCTAACTTGCTTCCTATAGAAGTGTTAGTTATAATTAAATAGAGCTTACTTGGTCTTACCTATATATTTTAATAATTACTCCCGGCACTTATTCCTCCACTTTTCGCGTTTAATATTGCTTAATTATATTAGAGCTATTTTAGTTTATACCTCTATAATCCGCGAAAAAACGAATAAAAGATATATTTATTTATTTAAACTAAGTAATATAAGGCTGCTTAGCTTAGTATAAAAACGATATAGGTTCTAATAGGATGTGATTTAGGGCCTTAGAACTAGTCCTAGGATACCTATTTTAAGTAGGGTACCTTTTCTAGGAACCTTTTATTTATAGTATAACCAAGATATACTATAGGAAAGACAATAGCGCAACATTTTTAAAAGGTAAGTGGTAGTAATACCAAAATTAGCGTAGGTCTATGTTACTGCATTAATTCTTATTACTTAGAATTTAAGAACTCTAGTCTATATAGTAGGGACATAGTTAGGGGCGTAAATCTCTATTAGTAAACTATAACTATAACTATTAAAGGTATTCTTAAAGTATCCTTAATAAAGTTAAAAGTTAAAGAAAAAGGGGAAAAAATTATAATAGAAAATAGTGCCTAATGTGTCCGTCTAATTATGGAGTTATAAGCTCGACCTTAAACCCAGCAGGGAGTAAGAGTAGTAATTAAACAATAATCTCTTAGACCCCGGCCACGGTTATTTTAAGACGCTAAGGCGCTTCCGGGCTTTAAAGGCCTTAATTAGATTATTATATATATCTATCTTATCTTCCTAAGTGTTTTTGCTATTAAGATACCCTTTCCACTTAACTAGATACTGGACTTTCCTATATCTACTAACTTGGCGGAGGCGCTTTTTAACTAGCCGTTTAACGGTGAACTAGTTATCCTCCACGTTTATAGGGGTAAGTAGGCTAATATCTTAAGTAGCTTATATAGAGGTTAATTCTCCGATATTGCCCTCGGTATATTTGGCTGGTAATAATAGGCTATTAATCCGTGGATTAAAAGCAGAGGTGTGTCCTAAGTATACGCTATAAGGGGTTATACTAAAATTAATATACCCAGGGCTAAGTAGATTAGCGCTATTAAGAACGACTAAAGCGTCTAAAGCGTTATACTCTTGCTTCCCAATCTCCATACATTCTGAGCTTAAAGTAGCATTAGTTAAGTCCTTTAGTTTCACGTCGCAAAATAAGGCTTTAATAGCCGAATGGTCCTCTATGTCTCTTATATATATAAGACAATCTATACCCTAATTAGACGCGATAATCTTAGCCATTAGTTATTAATATATACGCGAAGTTAAAGTTATATTAAAATCTTTTTAATTTAGAGCAAGCGTTTTGTCTTTATTAGGGTTCGTAAGGTCTACTATATTAATTGCATTATACTTAGACATTATGCTACTCCAGGTAGCCACTTAAGGGAGAAGTCTAGGGTTAATTATCTTAAGTATCCTACTGCATATAGATGGCGGCGGGGTGTTAGTACTAGGAAAGCTTCTATTTTTAGTTTAGCTACTACTTATATAACTACCAAAATCTGACATTAAACGGCTTGAGGGTGTTATAGATCTATTAGATAGGCATTAGCTAATGCTTTTTATTGTCTTATTAATAAAACCGTATCCTACTTTAGCTGGAGCTTTATTACCTATACTTAATTCCTTCTTATAGCTGGACCTCTACCTCTTAATTTTGGCCGGCTGCATTTCTACCTTATAGTCTTCTTTTAATCTTTTTAGTAATTTTGGTTCCTTAATAAAGTTAAGGCAATAAATATCCTAGAGATAAAATTTTAGCTTCCTAACTAAATTAAATATCGCCCTGCATTGTAAACCTAGGTAAGGGCAATTTAGCGGTTTACTCTTGTTTAGGGTTTCCATATACCTATAAATATGCTCTTTTTATATAGCCCGTTTTAGGAATTAATATATCTACACCGTAGCTAGCGCAGTACTACTAAGGTAAAAAGGACAGTAGCCGGTAGTAGCGAGCACCCTATTGTATATAAGAGGGTCGCATTAAATAGGAAGTGTCTTACAGTCGTCCAGATGCGCTTAGTAGTAGCCGCTCTATTATGCCTCCCTAAAAATCTACTGGTTACATTAGAAGCATAGCTTAAAAAAGTTATTATAACTCTTCTTATAGCAGTTATATATATACCTCTAATTATAAGTTGTCTTTGTCTTTATATCGCCGAGCGGAGATTAAGCTGTCTTTCGCTGGCCTACTAAGTTAGAGCAACGGCACTTCTTTAGCTCTAAGCCCGGTCGAAACTCTACTTCGGCATCCTTTTAACACAGCGTAACTATGTCGCGGAGAGCGTTAAGACCTATAGGGCTCCGTAAGGCAGCGACCTCAAAAAGTACAGATATAAGGCGGTTCCGTTTAGGTATAAGAAATTGGGTTCGGTTAAATATAGTCCGGTAATAGTATAGTAAGGTATTATCCTTATCGCCAATATCTGGTCTATACGGCTGCACCTTCTACTACTTATAGAGTTCTTTAGCAGTTAGCTTATGTTTCTACGTATAAAGCTCCTTTTAACGGGTTATAGAGTTTACATCCTTCTTCCCTTTTAGAGCGGCAATCTCCTCCTCTATATTAATATATTTCGAGCTATTCTTAAATTTATACTGCTTCTCCGCTAGGAGAGATTGCCATAGTTTCGGGTTATAAGGGAGAGATAAACCGCGGAAGAAGTCATTAATAATGCTGCGTAGCTTAGTGCCAAAGTAGCTCGCCTAGCTATCTATGCCACTATTATTAGGTATATAGTAATTATTAAACGTATTTAAATCTCTTTACCCAGTATGCTTTATTCTTTAAGCGGCTAAATATAGCTTATCTTTACTAGAAATTAATTAGTAAGTAGCCTAAAGATAAAAGGAATGACTGTATATATACTAATCTAGTATAAGCCCTCCGCCTTAAAGTCGTAAATTATAAGCAGCTAAGGGTATCCTATGCGGATGCCTAGCGCTTTAAGGCGAAAGCTAAATGCGTTTACCTTCTCGATTTTCTATCTTACGGACATGCTCTTAAAGAAAGGTATATTAAGTATACTTTCTTTCTATTATAAATAAAGCATCTCCCCCTCCGGTGGTACTATATTAAGGAGCTCTTTAATAGTATTATAGTCCCTAAACGCCTTTACTGCGATAAGTATGGCTAGTATTAGAAGCATAGGGCTATAAATAAGAGGTATTACTACTATGCCCTTGTATAGAGAGTGTTCTAGCCTACTAATATAAGAATTAGAACCGCCGCTTAACTTAATAGGCTAAGCAACCTAGCGCTTACCTCTTATTTAGTGTTATGGTTATATTCTTAGCATCTTAAACGATTTAAACAGCAAACTCTATATTTCCGTACTTATTGCGAAATACTACAAAAGTTATATCCTATATTATAACTAAGTTAATTTATTTACCTATTACGCTATATATATATACATATTAGGGAAAAAGGGGGGTTAGGTTTCCTTACCTTATAATATAAACCCTAGCCAAAACCCGCTTAATAGCTAGACTTAATATACTCGCCAACTCGCGTAGAAGAATAAATAATAGCTATAAGGTCCGCCTAATCGCCTATTTTTATTGCTGGTCGTTTATACGCAACCCAATCTACTATCTATAGCTGCCTTCCTAAATAAATAAAGTGGTTCTTAGTCGTAAACCTTCTTAGCCTTTTTTTCCTAGGCATTTTTAGTTTATTGGCTAGCGGGCCTTTAATAAACTAAATAAGATTAGAACTCTAATAAGGAGAAAATAGGGGAATATAAACAGAACATATATTTGTAATAGAGAGGGTTATATTTGCGGGTATTACGGTATTAATATAACGCCAGCCAGCTATAAACTCTTTCTAGTACTAGCTAACGGTATCTAAGGCTACCGTTAAATTATCCTTAACGCCATTAATACCATATACCATATTCTTAACGAAATCTTTTAAAAATGCTAGGTCATATAAAGAAGAACTAGGATTTTCTTTAGCGAATCTATTTAGTAAAGGGTTAAAGTGGAATAAAATCCAACCGCTACGGTATGTTAATTATAACTTACTAGTACTATAGCTCTACCTTTCTAAGATAAGCTTTCTCTATCTTTAGCTTAAGACGCTTTTAAACTTTAGTGCCGTCTATACCCTCCCTACTTTAGTCAGAGCCCTTTGCCCTTACTACGGTAAGGAACTCGCGAGGGTCCTTCTTTCTTAGCATTTTATAGAGAAACGGATAAGGTAAGCAGAAGCTAATATAAAGAAGGGAGGGAAGAGGAATATAGAGATGAGCTTATAGGAACGGACGGGCGAGCTACGAAGCAGTAGGTAAAAAAAAAGGGAGAGAGAGAGAGAGAGAAGATAGGATAGAAATTAAGCGGTAGGTAGGTAGAACGGAGCAAACAAACGCGACTAGAGGAGATCTTATAGCAAGAGATAAGGCACCTCCTCTTTAACTAATATCTTTAGGGACGCTATATTATATACGGGCGTAGCTTAGGACGGGCAAATGCTCTATTTTAAGGGGGGCCTAGTTTTAGAAACCCTATGGGCCTAAAACGCGGCCCTTAAGATTGTTATATAGAGTTAATAATTTGCATCGGTAAGGACGTAGCACTTTTAAGGCATAATTGGTTAATAAGATAGAGGAGCAGCAACGTGACTGAGCAGCCTAAGCATAACCTAAGCGGGAGGGTAAGCAGCCTAAGCAGCGGGTAAGTCGAGGGTGCTTAGCGCCTAAGTATAGCGGCGATGCTAACTAACCGAGTCGGATTCCGCTAAGGGGAGTTTTGGTCTATAACTACCTAGGTAATTAATCCTAAAGAGGTAGACGTAGGGGAGTTAAATAAGCGCCTAAGTTGGCAGATTTAGAACTTATATAAAGGTCTTAAGTTTATTAAATTGGAGGCTAAAACCCTATAGCTCTTAGTCTTTATAGACGCTTCCTTTACTAATAATAAGGACCTTTCTTCGCAAATTAGCTATATTATTATACTAGCTAACACAACTAAGAAGGCCAATATCGTCTATTAGAGCTTAATTAAATATAAAAGAGTTATTAGAAGTGTTCTGGCTTCTAAACTTTATAAAATAGCTTATAGCTTTAATATCGCCGTCGCTATTAAGTCTACGGTAGATAAAGTCCTATAGATTAACCTCCCGCTTATACTCTGCACCAATTCTAAGTTACTATATAACTATCTTATACAACTCAGAACTATATAAGAGAAACAATTAATAATTAATATAATATGCCTATAATAAGCCTATAAACGTCAGCAGATTATAAAGGTTAAATAGATTAATAGTAAAGCTAACCCTACGGACGCAATAACTAAGGGGAAGCCTTGCGTCGCCCTATAGCGACTTATTAATACAAACTAAGTTAATATATAGGCTATAGGTTAAGTGGAGCGTAAGGAGTAATAGAAGGTGGCTTACGGGTTATAACGGTGCTAGGGCACGCTACCTACTATATTCTGCAAACCCTAAGTTTAACTAGCTAATTAGGATTTTCTATACCTAGTATAGAAAATCGCTATTAGCTCACTTACCACTAGCGCCTTAGTAACCCTTGCGATATATTAACCTACTACCCCTAATAACTCTTCTTCTTCTTCTTATTGCGTATTAATTAGATCTCTAGCTATTGCGTATACGCTACAAATAGTCTAAAAATAGACTTGACTTTAGAGTATAGATTAGCCCTCTTTTTAGAGTTGCTCTAGTGTCGAAATATTAGTTATATAATGTAGTCGCGAGACCACAAAGCGAGGCTAGCTAACCTGACCTTGGAGCAACCCCTTACTTCTAGATAAGAAAAAATCAACTACCAACTTCAATACCGCATACGTACCACTATAAGTGATATTCATGCACGTTGATAATGCGAGTATACCGACAACTATATTCCTTTTAAAATTCCACTTTAGTGCTAGCTCTTTATATACTTCGTCTTCTTAAAGTTCTATAATCTAAGCTATATTCTCTTCTATAATACCGTATAACGCCCTCCTAAAAATACTCTCTCTAGTTTATCACTTATGGCTAGAATTAAAAGTACTTCTCTTATAAAGAGTAAAAGCCGCGGCTAGCGCTTTATTTGTTGTTCTTAAGACCACTACTAAAGTAGAGAAACTTTAATTTCGTACGGTACTTTAGAGCAGTAGTTATCGTACTTATCCTAGCTTACTAGTTAAGTAACCTTTTTATTTAATTCGTTTATAATTTAATCGTACTTATTAAGTTCCTTATACTTATTTTGTAATAGCTTATTATACAATACTATTTAAAGAGAGGTAATAGGTTTTTTTAATTCTTAGTATATTTCCTAGAGCCATTAAACCTTTAGAAGTATTGTTTTCTACTACTTCTTTTTCTAAAATGTCTTAATATACTTTATATAACAATTTAGGTAAAGAATAAGTGCAGCGGCGTAAAGAGGGAAGTTATCTATTTTCTGGTAGTACTTATTAAACTTTACCTATATATTCTTTACTTAAAGTAAGAGAGCTTTATTTAATTTAAAGAGTGCCTATTATATAATATTAGCTTTAGCTTAAATAAAGTACCTAAAAGAAGAGTTATATAAGAGAATTCTCTATATATTTAATAAGTATATCTATTATAAAGAGTACTTAATTAAATGTTGTATAATCCCCTTATGTCTCTAATATTGCACGGTAAAATAGCTTTAAAAAGGTATAAATCGTATAAAGAAGCTTCTAGTCTTATAGCGAGATATAATCCTCCTTAAGCGTATTGAAGTTGCTTTTAATATAGTTATTAATTCCTAACTCGTGCTTAAGTAAAACGCTTAGTATTTAATACTAGCTATTCTATCTTATACAATTATTAAGTAGAACTTATCTTCCAACTAAAGTCTTAAACTCCTTTATACGACTTGCTAAGGCATAAAAGTGTACTATAATATTATAAAGCTTACTAAGTGGGCCTATTACTCGGAAAGCCTATTTCTATTTAATCTCTTTTTTATAACTTCGCTCCTTTCCGCTTATATTATTCCTTTTATATAACTTAATAGCCTTAAGTTTAAGAGTATCTTTAAAGAGGAAGGCCTGGACAGCGAGATTAATAGTATATCCCTAGTAGCAGATACGTTATTAGATAGGATCCTAGGTAATATCCTCATTATTAGCAAGATACTTGTAGATTGTATAATAGAGAGTATTATTTATTATAGAATTATCTATAATAATAGCTCTAAGCTTTTATATAATCCTATACTCCTCTAAAACTAAAAAAAGAGTATTCTATTATTTAGCTCTACTATAACTAGGTACTATATAAAGGGCAAGAAGAGCTTTTATTTAGTTTTCCTAGCTATTAATAAAGTGGGCGCAGACTGTAAGAAGAAGGTGGTTATTTAGAGACGTCTAGATATCGATAGAAAGATAAATACTTATTAACGCTAATTGAACTTATCTTTATATAATATCTTTCTATAACTAAAAGGAATAGGTAATTATCCGAGAAATTTCTTTATATGTTGTTATTATTAAATTAGACGACTTTAGGTTAAGAGCCTAATAGAAGATATAAAACTCTTCCTACTCTATAATCTGGAATGGAAGGTTTTATACAATAACTAAGTTAATAAGAGCTTGCTAGATAACTTCCTTATTTAGAACTTTTATAAGAACTATAGAATTAACTTTATCTGTCTTAAATTCTAATACTATTTATACCCAAAGCTCCTAAAGCTTCTTAAATGCTTACTCCTTTATATAAGGCTGTTTTAAGTTAATAGAGATTGCGTGGTCTTTCTTAAGGTGTCTTTTTATATTTATAGTTGATAGTACTAAGTAACTTTCGCACTGATTGTAGTATATAAGCTTTTAGTTCTTTTTATCGTATATTAGCTTGTTCTCATATAGTGGGCAAGTAAATTTATAGACTAGAGATTAAAGCTGCGCCTATTGTGTGCTAGAGCTCTTAATTAAGCTGGGAGTATTTTTAAGAAGAGATGAATCCGCTTCTAAAGCCATGTTTCGTACGATACTGCAGTAGGAAAGTAGTAAATTTAATAAAAGAAAATTTTGTGGGGAATGCCAAGAGAATATCACGATACTTTAATCGATACGAGATATCATATCGATCGTCGATCGTCGATCGTATCAAGATAAGATTAGATTTTACCCAACCCTGCGGTAAGGAAAGGTCAAATCTGATAAATTAAAAACTCCTTATACCGATTTTGGTGGGGCCACCCCTACGATATTATTAAATATCAGAATATCGTAATATTATACTAAAAAAGGCTTGGTTAAGGGGTGTAGATCGTAATATAGAGTATATCGTTATAACCCCGTTATCGTTATAAGGAGTTTTTACTGTAGTATATTATTCTCCGCGGGTGCGTGTCACCCTAAGGGCTAAAAGGGGTATATTTGCTTATTCGTTTAATTATAAAATAGTCGTTAATACCTTCTATTTAGAGGTTAGAGAACGCTAAATTTGACTTATATCTATAAAGATTACAGAGGTAGGCTCTAGATAGAAGCGTAGTAGTTATTTACTATAAAGGGGTACCTTAGTGGTGGTTTTCGAGATCTTACTATTCCGTGCGAAAACTTTTTACCACTTCTACGTTTTAACAACCACTAGCTCTTACGCATCTGCGTTAGCTCTAATACATCCAAAAATTAGTAGGTTCGTAGACTAAGTCACCTCGTATAGGTATAGAGTCCAATTTCGACGGCCCTTAGGCCTTAATTAGTGGAAGGTAGATATTAAAATTAATTAATTAATTAATTAAAGTGGATTTTATATTAACGCCTTATATTATTTACTTTATACCTACTTATATATTTATATACTATGTATAAATACCGCTTTAAAATAATATAATAAGATTATAAAAGATATATAGTGTAATAGTAGTATCGCGATTAAAGTAAATAAAGTTACTATTGCTAAAAGTTATTAATTAGACGTGTATATAAGGGCTTTAGATTAATTTAATTTCTAAATTAAAAGCTTAAAGCTCCTTTTAATCTAATGCGAAGTACCTTATTTTAACTACTATATACGGTTTAGCTTGCAAATTTGACGGGTTGCCAGTCTAAAAGAGCTTTAGATTAGAAAGGCGTTAGTTTTACCAAACTCGCATTAGAATCAGATTTGAGCTCTAGATTGGTTATATTCTGGAGCCTCCAGATTATTCTAGAGTTGCAACCGAACGGCGCCTTAATCTAACCAGAGTACCGTAATCAATTCAATGTAACTTCATTCAGTAACCGAAGTTAAGGCCCGTGGGTCCAACGGCTCATTAGGTGCTGACAAAGGTATGAAAATGCACCGGCCAATAGAGTGGCTCTATTTCCTGAAGGCATTCCCATGACACCATTTCCCACACATGTTTTCTTACTCGAATAATTTTTTCCAGTGGAGCGGTCAAAACCTCAGACCATACAATTAGATAACCTAAGCGTGATCTCTGTCGTGCACATATCCTGTCGAGATGCTCCATCTTAGCAGATTTATCGCCCGTCCTAATACTAGTACTCTATTCACCGTCCCATGCAATAAAACGTGTCCAAATGCCTATCACTCATCATCATCATCCTCCTCCTCCCCACTATCTGCCTCGCCATTCGTCAGTGTTGCGCTCCTACTAGGACCAGCAGTGGTCCTGCGACCCGCACCACCGTCCCCAGTCGCGGCCTTCTCGCCAACAAAGTCCCGACCCGTCCACTCGGCCTTGCAGCGCGGACAGCGGCGGTTGTTCGGTTGCGAGCGGAAGAAATGCTGCGTGCAGATGTTGTGCAGACGGCAGGGGCAGTCGCGGTTGGAGCAGCGTTGGCCCTGCGAGCCGTCAGTCAGTCCATCAGTCCTCACAGCCCCTTTTGCACTTGCCCCCCAGCCACGCTTTCGAGCATAGGGAGCAGAGATAGGTGAGGGCGCAGAGATAGGTGCAGAAAATGCAGCAACTCACCACCGTCACGATCTCCCGACACGCCTCACAGTCCCTTACCCTCACCAGCCCCTCTCCCTCCCCCTCCCCCTCCTCCTCCCCAGCAGGCTCATTATACATATCCTTCAACCACCCCCGCAACTCCATCAGCGCGCGCGGACTAAGGCTAAAATACCCAGCCCTACTCTTCTCAAACCAGCCCTCAGCAACCATATCCGCCATGACCCTCTCCGCCTGCGCAATCGTCAGACCATGCCCGGCGCTCCCCTGCGTCTGTGCTCCGTCCTCGCCGTCCCCGCCCAAACTGCCCCTCGCCCCTGCCCCCGCCGGCGGCTTCGCCAGCCGCGCCGCCTGCATCCCCGTCACCGCCATGACCTCCTTGCCCCGCGTGTTGTGCGTCTCGAACATGGCGTCCAGGACGCGCTTGACGAACGCGATCTCGTCGGGCGAGTGCGTCGTCGCGAGCTGCGTCGGCGCGTCCGACGCCGTGTTGACGAGTGCGTACAGCTGCGTGCGGTCGTGCTGCGAGCGCGCGCTGCGGATCTCGAGGTCCATGGCGCCGAGGCGCGCGTTCAGGGTTGCGAGGTAGGCGGAGAGGTCCGGGGCGGTTATGTCGTTTGCGAGGGTGGGGCGGCGGTCTGCGCGGGGTGGTTTAGTGCTGGGGAGTGGAGGGGGGAGGGGAAGGGAGAGGGCGGCGTACCGTGGACGGAGAGGATGGCGGCGAGGATGGGTTTGATTTCGTCGAAGGTGAGGACGGAGCGGGCGAGGAAGGCTTGCAGGAAGGCGCGGTGGCCGTTGTTGTATGCATCTTCCTCGTCGGCCATGGTGTGGATAGTTGGAGGAGCGCAGGAGCAGGATGGGAATCGCAGAAATACGTGATCCCGTGAGCTTGGCACTTTGGATTGCTTGGATTGCTTGTCCGTGGCGCGTCCTGAAATCCGAGCAGACGCGTCAAGCCATCGCCTATCTGGAAGATGCTTGGCGATCGATTGAATTTGATCGAATATTTTGCTTGTCACGGCTAGCTAATTTCGTCTGCTTGGAAGAAATAAGATATGTACGTTGTCATAATCTATACAGTTCGGTGGCTTTATCCATGTGCTTCCAATACCCATGCTCCGTGTTTAAGATGCAGTGCCCTTAGTGGCATTCAACGCCGACCCAATGAGTAACCTAATTCCAGTTTGAGAGCCCTCGCTCCCAATGCCATGCAGCCTTACCTTCATAATGTGTATTCCTGTAATAAACATAGGAAATCCTGCTTATGCTGAATTTGGGTGCTACTCCGCAAGCCATTCCAAAACGCTCTCGTAGCAAAGCACGAACTGTCTTAGGCTTTGCACCATGCTAAGACGTTGAAGTCTAAAATCCTCAACAGTCTTTTCAATGAGATCCTGATCGTCCCTATTAACCCACACCCCGTCAACGGCTGAAGAGTTGAAGAAAGGGTTGCTTCCTTGGCTCGATGCGTCCACGTCCATAGGCGTGCCTTGACGGACGTGTCGACTCTGACGCTGTCGCTTGAGCATGTCTATCACGCTGTCCACAGTGCAAAATGTTCCTGTCCGACCACATCCAGCGCTGCAGTGAACAAGCACTGGCCGGCTGTGAGGAGGATCTGGCCCCGATGCGTGTCCACCGTTGGTCTGTCTTACAACGGCGTCACACTGCTCGATTAGTCCAAGAAGATGTGCGGAATGCGCTGGCGCGCCGAAATCAGGCCAGCTCGAGTATTGCAGTTGGGTAATTTCTCGCATTCGTTCGAACGGGTGGTCAGCATGGGAAAGTGTGAATTTCCGTACGATGACATAAGGTTGTTCCGCATTGGGAGATAAGATGGCTTCTTTGGATGGTTTTCCTGGCTGTGGATTTGTCGATCGCCGCTGTCCGAGCGCCGGCCTATCTCTGTGGCGGTGTATCTTGGAAGGCTCGAGGGAAGCACGGCGCTCGCCAAGGAAATTTAGCTGCAAGTGGCCGTATTGCTTGCTCCCCCAGTAATTGTGCGCTTTGACCTGACCCCCCTCTTGTTCCGCTGTCAACATGACAATTACTCTGACATCCTGTTGCCAGACGACATTCCAAAAATCCTGTCGCTTGGTCAGCCGAATACCCGATTACTGAGCAAGATGGACTTACGTTGAAAGTCGTAGGCAGGGGCCCTTGAGTGGCAATGTAACGCTTATTCGACCAAGTCGCTTGGACGTGATTCGCATTGACATAATCACACCCTCCTTCGCAGATACCTTGAAGTTTGACTCTGGAGTGTTCGTAAGGCCAAATACTGTTGTACCGATTCTTCGCGCCTTTCTCGATCCCTGCAATTTGAACAGCCTTGACCGAACTAGGCGCAGGATTACCGTATACAACATTGCCTGATAGTGCCTCTTGCATACGTCGTTGTTCGCGCCTCTCAATTTGGAGGAATTTGTCCGAGACAATTTTGCCATTGTCTTTTGCATCAGCGGCTCTGCGCAGCCAGGTCGGGAGATCATGCTCGACTTGATTAGTAATGGCCGCAGGTTGCTTGACGGGCATTTGCCCAACACCTCCGATCAAGTCCATGTTCTGCCTAATGTTTCCAAAGAATGGGTTTGCGGCATTCTGGGTGGCTGGCATAGGACAGCCGCCGATGACCGGAGCCACGGCAGGTCCAGTAGAATCCAGGCTAAGAGCCGATGTTGAAGACACAGAACTACGTGCAGAGTCTTGTGCCACGAAAGAAGGAAATTTCTCCGAGAACTCGGAGAAGCCACCACGGATGATATACGAACAACCCTTCCAACCTTCGTTTGCGAACTTCTTCAGCGCGTTGATGCATGTGGTTGAATCTTTCAGCTGGGACGAATCAGAGTCATAGACAATGATATATTTGCTACTCCTCCATCTTTCGAATTTGGCTCTATGGTCTTCTTCCTTGAAAGTTTCGCAAAGCTTTTGAACATTGAATGAAGCCCGTTTAAGAAGCGTTGTAGGAATACAAAGACTTAGCGCTCCCACTATTCGAGATCGTGCATACTGAGTTGAAACACGGAGGTCCAAGAGTAATATTTCCTCTTCAGCAGAATCAAGGAGATTGACCACATGCTGAGGCGTCACGATGACTGGTCCCTCACCTTTACCGTCATTATCACGCGCGGGCAGAGTTTCGGCACGGTGGTTGGATAGAGTAAAAGCTAGATTCGATTTTGCGGCAGGAAGAGATGGTCGCGAGCTCCGGTCATCGAGAAAAGTGGCTAATTCTGCAGATCGAGCAACCTCATTATCTGTAAAGCTTGCGGGAGAATTTCGACGCGGACGATCAGGGAATACAGAAGAGTCGGAAGAAAGGAGGCGCTTTGGTGACCGCGATTCGGGAACACCATCGGCGAGCTTTTCACTTCCAGGATTGGCAGAACTCTTGGGCGATGAGGGAGGCGCGGTCTTGGACGAATGGACTGGACCAGTGAGACTTGTAGGAACGTTATTAGCGGGCTGTACGACAGACGGCTTGCTCCCGAGATCTGGTAGTCGTCCAAAGGCGAATTGCTTATTGTTCTCAGACTGTCTTCGGAACTGCTCGAATTCCGGATTTTGGTCGACAGGAATGACTCGAGGCGACGCGGCGGCAGTGGATCGGACATTGGAAGTAGGAGGGCTCCAGTTGCCTCGTATGTGCTGCGCGGTGCCTGAGGAGAAGCAATCGGCTGCAGAATCGAGTTGGAGGCCAAAGTAATTGGGACTCGGCGTCCTGGGATCTTGCAAGACATGGTTCGGCGTACGACTTGGATTGGTAGGAGGCAGAGGTTGGCCTACAGAAGCTGGCGTTCGTGCTGCGCTGGGTCGCGAGGCAGGAGTAGGTCGTGATGAACGGGATTGTGAGTGGAGTTGAGCAGCATCGCGCGGCCTAGGAGAAAAGGTAGGAGTGGCTGACATGGTCATGCTGTTAGGGCCGAGGCGTGATACGCACTTGTAAAGCCGTCGGTGGCCTGGTACTTATGGAGTTGGGAGAGAACATCAAAAAGGTGAGGGAATGACGAGTGATGGTGCAGTGCGGTATGCTAGGGTATGGTGGAGACAAGGGAGCGGGTGGCTTTCGAGGTGAGCTGTACGGGGGATTGATTGAGGCTGAGAAAATGATGTCACGGAGGCGCCTCGGCCGAAAGCGCTGCAAGGCAAAAAGAGGCGAAGGCGATGAACAAAGCGGGTTCTGGACCAGAGGAGACGGTCGGCTTCTTGACTTTCGCAATGCCTTCCAGCTTACTTATGCTGAAATGGCAGCACTGAGCGGCTTTGATGACTGCGGAATGCGCTGGTAGGAGCGGTGCGTGGAGTGTGGGCTGATAATTCCAGTAGAGGGCGCTCTAGTCAAGTTTTTTGAGTTGGTATGCAGGGTCTTCGTACGCCGGAACCTTAGCCAGGAAGCTCGCCGTCCCCTGCCTGCATGAAAAGCGGCAGCACGCAACCAGCAAGCGACGACGAGTGCTCGTGCCCCAAACACCGCGACGCCGGAAAAAGTGGACAGCATGCACGCCGACAGTCCTCTTCGGATCCTATCACTTCATATGCTCTGCACCCGTTCCACGAAAAAATTACACGCCGTGCCCAACCCCCCCCCCTCCCCACCGTCATCTCTTTGGCAGGGTTGTCGCGAGTAGCGACCTTGGCAGAGACAAGGCGACTGGTCTGGACTCGTCCGGCATTCCACTGGCGAGCATTACTTCTTCCTGGCGCTGACAGGTAAGCCATCAAACTATCGCCGATAAAGCCAGAGAAGTGTCATCATGGACGTCCACCGTGCGCTCACCGTCCCATTTCTTCGACGCCTGATCTATGCCTGATCTATGCCTGCTCCACGCCTGGCCCATGCCTGTTCCATGTCTATGACCCAGACTATCCCAACAGCCCGTCCTCAGCGGCCCCACCATTGCAGGGTTGGTGCTTCATTAAAAGAGTTACCAGGTACGAGATTGGTAGCATCGGCGATAGGTAAGAATCTCGACCCGAGTCGATCAGCCCCATGTCGCAATTGTACCGTGAGGCTTGCCCCAAATTATAAATTGGGGACAGGCGCCAAAGATCGTTCTTCCCAGGGATTCCATCTCGCAGATTAGATAACCCGCCCCTCCCAGCCTTGCGCACACCCACACCTCAACACCAGCCCGTTTCTTCCACCCATGCCCTTATCCTTTTCCAGACCCTCTACTCTCACGCGACCGCCTAGACCACCCGCACCGCCAGCCTGCTCCACAGTCCTCAGCTTTGAATCTCATGGCTGAAGCGTGTAGGCATCACCACCGGCGAGGCTAATCTGGAGTAATGAGTCTTACACAGCCCCTTCTTAGCCTATGATTCATGCTTCAGCCATCATCGTAAACCCTGTATCCTATCTACTGTCTGGAAACGCCATCATTCGCCAAGAATACACGGTATTCCGGCCGAGAACTGGTCGAAGTATTTTCGCTGTGGCCGCCCGTGCTGGGCGGAGAAGACGGCTGATCGGGGTTTCTCGAGTATCCGCATTCCGCCAGCTGCTAGCATTCTTGGACATGGTCCCGTGGGACGAGTCAACTAAAAGGGAGAAGAGTGAATAAAAGCCTTGTGAGCCTCTGCTGATGAATAGCTCGATTCTGCGGAGGGTGGCACCGGCGAGAACCTAGCCCCGCTAACCGGATATTATCAAAATTAGATGTCAAACCCAAATAATTACCCAACACTCCACGCCATGCTCCTTAGGTTGCCTCCCGAGCTACTGAGGCAAATCATATTCCTCCTAGACCCCGAATCCTTCTCCGTGTGTCTTCTGACCTGCAGGGCTTTCCGTAATCATGCCCTCAACTCCACAAAGCTCCTCAGGGTCCAGCTTAAGCGCATGCCCGGTCGCCAGGACCAGATCGAAAGCCTCAATTATAGCGCCGAGAGTCTATTGACCATCTTCTCTAAGCGTGCCGCTCAGCATATGCATAATGGGGGAGTGTCGTTGGCCGATGTACATTCATTTCGGCCCTCGACCAGGGTCGATTGGAAGAATAGCACAATCATTTCATGTCCTTGCAAGTGGACGAAGCATCTTATGCTCGCCGAAGTTTGCTCGGATGATGCGCTGGTTAGGCTGCATACCATCGCTAAGTACGGCAGAAGAGACTATCGTCCGAAGCTCAAGCATGTAATATCCCCAAACACCTCTTCCTTCACGTACACTCCATTCTCTCATCAAGTCCGCTTTGAAGTTGTCAAGATTACGGTTTGTGAGTCAGAGAAACCATTCAGAAACTCGCCTTGGTCTTGTATCAACAAGATAGCGGTTCTATATCGCTATCGTCCAACTGATGATGTTTCTCCCCAAGGTTCCAAGGCTGCAGAGGAATCTCAGATGGTGATGAAACTTGTCATCTATAAGCTAGATCCTGAATTCGGTCCCTTTGTCGTTGATGCTCTTGATGTTCATATTGCAGAGGGACATTATCCTGTTGCAATAGCCGTGTCGAAAAGTGGCACCCCAGTGGTGGTATTCAGATGGCACGAGGGCAGAAGCCACAGGTCTAAACTAGTCAGATATGACAGATCTTCCATATCGCAAGGTGAGCGGAGATTCAGGTTTCATTGTGTCTGATTGGCTGTTGCTCGTTTCCATCGTCACGATGATTCTCGGGCTAGAATAATCTATTGCGTCATGTACTTTGTTGTCCTTGTTCAAACCACAAACCCCATATGGTTGCATCCTATATCGCTTTTTCGCATGCTCATTGTCGCCATCCGAATAGATTCGCCTCCAGTTCCTATAGCGAGCACGCTCGAAGAAGACTCGCGGTATCCTGACGAAGTCATATCTGGGATTGAAGTCAAGGGTAAAAGAGTACATCTGTTTCCTCCTTGGCTACCAATTCCGCAGTGGACGATCTCCAACCTGTTCAATCATCTTGAGATAAGTCGGCGCAACAACCATTTGCCCGATGATATCGAAGCTTTTGCCTCGCATTCTTTGGGCAAAGCATTTGCGTCTCACCATCATCATCTCATTACAGATCCGAGTTTAAACCACGGGACCACAACATGCATCAACACGGTAAATGATGTTTTAACTTAGGAGATTAAATTTTCTAGATACGGTAAATGCTAAGTCTATCACAGGCTCTAGAGGTCATGATCAGCCGCGAAGAATTCCGTTACGGAGTGCCTGGTCGTGTTGGTGCCTTCATCCTCAAAGCGGTACACTACCCAGACAAATGTGAGATGTTTGACCTCAACAGCGATTACCGAAACTTGTATCATGTCTTTGTGGCGCGGCTCGCTGGCCTCGGAAGCTTGTTCAACCTATCTACGCTCGGCATTCGCATGGCCGTATCGCCTTGTGGCCAACGCATCGCTATGGCGTCTTGGAAACGCGTTCTTGTTTGGGCGTTGGATCCTAAAGCTTTCCTAGATCCAGCGACTCTGGCGGATGGGTCGGTTCCAGGAGATCATGCTTACCTTGAAGGATGTGGATATCAGTACTACCAGTGCAATAAATTTTGTCAAGAAATGGTTGAGCTGCAACCGGCGCAACTTCCGGAAGTCGGTGTAGTGTTTGACCTTGCGTTCCGGGAAGAGGACGAGCTATGGGCATGGACGGAGAAGGGGCTAGTGAGGTGGCGGTTTGGTGTTTGGTCGAACAGACGGAGAGATATTACAATTTTGGAGTGAGAGTCTGTAGGTTTTCGAGACGGTTCGGTGGCTAGTCCACCTAATTTGTAATTGGAGGGCAAAATTATAGTGGTTGGTACGGCCAGATTCATCAGGAGAAAGATCTTATGGTATCGCCACCGAATCAAAGACCGTTTTTATTTTTCGTCTAAATACCCAGGTGCACCCAGCAGCATCTCCCTCAAAATACTCGCCACAGCCGCTGACCGCGCAACCGCATCCTCCACATCCTTCACACTGCTCAAACTAACCAACAGCTTCCCCGTCCTCAACTCCTCCGTAATATTCTCCCCACTCGTCACCACCATCTCCTTCTTCCCCGTAATCCCCAGACTCTGCGTTGTCAGCGTCGTCCACGGGGTGCTATAACACACCCACTTGTTCCCGCCACACGGAATCCAATACCGCCAGCTGATACCCGTCCCATTGTTTGAGACGCCCTTGGGTAGGAAGCCGGACGGCATCGTCAATTCCGGGTCGATGTCTGAGTCGGTGTCGATTCGGCTGGAGAGTACGCGGCATGCGGGTATCGGGAGTGTTTTATCGGAGGAGCGGAGTACTAAGATGCAGCAGTCGTATAGGTCCATGCCAGTGAGGGGTGAGCCCATGAGCCAGGCCACGCTCGAAAGAAGGGTATCGCCGATGACGGCAACGACAGAGATTTCGACGGTGGAGCCGACGGTGGTTTGGTGCTGGAGTTGGAGGTGATCGAGGAATTCCAAATGTGCTTCATCTAAGTGGTTTTTGATAATGGTAGGGTCCTGGGCGTCTTCTGTATAGCAATAAGCGCCGCGTGGATGATTGAGCACCTGGTGCTTGGACACTGCGACAGAGAGCCCGAGCAGCCGGAAATTCAACTGCGTGGGTCGGTGCTTCTCTGTGATGGCCGGAGTGACGATATGCTTCATATCGTCTGTCTGCCGGGCAAAATGGAAAAAGATGGAACGGAGTGAGAGCCACAGGATCTGGAAGGTTACCCAGATGCGGAAACACACTATAGGCTCTTTAGCCAGCAGTGCGTAGGTGCTAACAAGAGAACAGACGCAGAGGATCAAGCCCATAGCCCAGAAGGCCTGCCAGAGGCGGCTTTTTCGAAGATTGATGGGGACGTCGAAGAGCACTTTACGCTCTCCGCCTATGGCCTGGGGCGTGGGAAGTTTTCCAGCCACAATGTCGATACACCTGTTTTGCTTGCTGAAATGCGATGCTCTACCCAAGTTAAAGAACTGCAGGATAATCGCAGAGAGAAAAAAGTAGGCCCAGGTGACTCCGGTGATCCAGAAGATGTGACGGGAGCCGTAATGATATAGCAGGAATATTTCCACGACTTTTGCCAGGGTTAGAAAGGTGTACAGCCAGTCTGCCTTAGTTTGGGAGCGGTGCAGTGGTGCCCATTGCGGATCCCTCATATAAAAATGCGCCCGAAGGTGCTCTCCAGGTTCCAGAGCCGTGCAAGAACGTAAAGGGCCAGCTGTCCACTCGTCAAAGGCGTAGACGTCTTCAAATGCGTCGCAATTGATATTCAGGGATTTTGAAGTCTCTCTGTCCTGGAGATGGTTAGAAACATTCTAACTCCAGCTGAATAACATACCTTGCTCCACTCCACCATTACACCCATAGCCTCGCCGGTCATTTGCCGGCCATTCGCCTTCCTATCCAGTCTCCTACTGCAGCCGACCGCAGTATCGGACCCGGTGGTCCTGACACCAATTGTTTCCCGCAGCCATGCAGGAGTGCAAGCCGATACACAGGCTTTCACAATGAAAACGGACCCAAAGGAGCTCAAGGCTGCCCAAGGTAGACCACAAGCGCCACGGGTTCCCAAGGCAAGCGACTCAGCGGTAGATCCGCCAATGAGGGCAGCGAGGGCCGCGATATCTATCACATATTAGGGGGGCTAATTTGGTGCGGTTACGACCCGGGTTAATACGAGGTTAGGGCTACCCCTGCTAATAACGCGCCTGAACCCCATACGAGGTCGCGCAGTGACCGCCCCCAAGTACTTTCGCACGTAATTTTAGGCGAAAAGGTACATAATTTGTGTTAAATCGGTACTTCTAGACGGTCGCGTAATATTGCTCTAAATTTACAATACCTAAACAGGCTCTATTCCTATATTAAGGCGTCTTAGTTACTATAGTACAGTCCTATATTAAGACGTCTTAGTTACTATAGTATAGTCCTATATTAAGGCGTCTCGGTTAATGCAGTGCAGTCCTATATTAAGGCGTTTTGGTCACTATAGTACAGTCGTATATTAAGGCGTCTTAGTTACTATAGTGTAGTTTTATATTAAGACGTCTTAGTTACTATAATATAGTTGTATATTAAGGCGTCTTAGTTACTGTAGTGTAATTATATATAGAGGCGTTTTAGTTACCGTAGTGCAGTTATATATTAAGGCGTCTTAGTTACTATAATAAAATAACTATTTAGATATTCTTATAAAGCTAATCTAAAGAACGCCGACCTTATAGCTGTTCTAGCTAGTTAATAGCCTATCTCTTATCTCTTACTATACTATCTTCTACGCGCCATCTTACATTCTTAATCATTTTACGGCGACGGCTATAAAATATAGCCTCGCTGTTAACCCGCTAGCGTGCCCCTTAGTAGCAATTAAAAGCTTTAATTAATAGCCTACCTACTAGCCCTAAAGTCTACTTAGTCTAGAGCTAGAAGACCGAATTACCGCCTTAAAGCATTTTATATTTCCTTAGCAGCGCTTATAGGTTAAGGATAAATGGGAGAGATAGTTAAGTATTAGCTTATACCTGCGCCAGTAGGGGTAATATGGATATGGCGGACGGCTAAGCGGGCGGTGCGGATATTATAAACGGCTAAGTAAACGGTGCGGATATTGTAAACGGCTAAGTAGACGGTACGGATATTATAGACGGCTAAGTGGACGGTGTAAATATTATAAATAGCGGCTAAGTGGGTAGTACGGATATTATAGACGGCCAAATAGGCGGCGCGGATATAGTAGACGGTGTAAGCTCGCCTAAAGGTAGATATATAGACTCTATAGGCCCTATTTAGATACCTATCTTCCCTTACTAAATCTATATAGGTGCGAATAATGCTAATAACCTTTCTATTTCGTTAAGGCGTTCTAAAATCGTTTATACGCGTAATTAAACCCCCTTTATCTTAGAGATCGCGGCCTTATATCTTAGCTTAGCTATAGCCTTATAGGCGGGCTAGTATTTCCACATTATTAGCTTATTTAGCGTAACTATATTAGCTAGCAAGCTTTTTACCTATATAGCGAACCTCTGGTACTCCTTATAGCCGAAGAGGGGGTCCTTTTATAGGGGGTAGAGCGGGAACTGCTTGCGTAGGATTACTAAGTTCTATAATAGGATTACCCTAAACGCGTAGAGAAGGCGTAGAAATCCTAAGCCTGTAAGATTAAGCTATATAACCTTATTATTAGCCCTACCTAGGTAGTAGGCCTCTATGCGTTTTAGCTAGACGTTAGTCTTAGGCTATATCTTTAAATAGAGGGCTTTTTCTGGCACCTCCTGTGCATAGGGGAGAAAGTAGCCCTTTCCTTCCTTTGGGAAGCTAGTAATCGGCTATATAAATATACGGGGTAGGTAGCTAAGGTAGGCTCCCGTTATTATATCTATATTTTAGCGTCTAGTCTATTTAATTTAGGTTACCTTAACGCCGCTAAGCTTAGTATACTAAATACTCTGCTTATAGGCGCTATAGGCCTTCTCCTTTAAGTAAATTCCTACCCCCTAAAACATCTTTTTATTCTATTTAAACTGCGTATAATAGCTTAGCGGCCGTTACGGTACTTTAATACTGCCAGGGAAGACATATAGGTTATAGTAGTCCTCTAGCTACTAAAAGGATAAGAAGCTCTTAGCGCCGTCTTTACCCTAGCGGTTAAAGAAGTAGAAGGCTACTATAGAGAGGGGGTAGAGGATAGGGTTAGCGTTCCATATATAGCCTATATACTTAACCTTACCGTGCTAATTCTGCTTCCCTTATATTATTAACATAATTATATATGGCGCTAACTCGTCTAGTTTAGGCCCTTTATTCTCTAGTTTAATAAGAATAAGGTTAGTAAGCTAAACGTCTTATTTACTTTTACTATAGGTAACGGTAGTATGGCCTAAGGAATGGGTTAGAAAACGGTAGCTATATAAACTAGGTAGGGTATATATAAACCTAATAAATGCTTAGCTGTAGTTTAAAGGTAAAACTTAACTAAACCTAGTATCTTAGAGCCCGCCTCCTAGCACTAAGTAATCGCCTTTTTAAGCCCTTTAACGTTATAGCCGCTAGTAATTATAAATAGGCCTTAATTAATAAAGTTAACGCGTTAAATCTAGTCCTTATTACAGCGGATACTGTCCAGTACTACTAAGAGCTTTGCCCCCTATAGCGGCTGCGAGGTTTTACCTTTTAACTACTATACGTAAAGCTCTATAATAGCGGAGACGTAGCTATTTATAACTAAGTATTAAATTATCTCGTTAAATAGGGCATCTAGGGCCTCCTCGTCCCATATCTCCCCTTCCTTCTTTATAGCTTCCTTCCCTATACCTACGGCTGCCCCTACAGCTAACTTCCCCTCTAGCTACCCTGCCTGCTTAACCGTCTTCTACCTCTTCTTTACCTACTTACTATCTTTCTATATTTCTTTCCGTTTTAACTTCCGTTTTTAATAGCTAGCAGCCCATAATTCTTAGTTAATGACTTACTACTCTAAAAATAGGTAAAGCTTATCTTCTGTTACCTGGGCGCTGTCCATATTACCTTCTAGTCTTACGTACTAGTCTTCCCACTCTTTCTACTTTAGCTCGTACGCCCTTATAGTATTCTTTAAGCGCTAGGCCTTATAAATATTATATAGCCGTGCCGTTTAGGCCTTAAATTCGTTCTGGAGGCTATAGAAGGAGGGGGAGGAGAAGGAGGCTAGGGGGGCTTCCTTTAACTGCAAAGTAGACCGTAGGGTAAGAAGATTCTTAAAAGACTCTATCTCCGTAAGAGGTTAGGGGGAAGACGCGTAAGTATAGCGCGGGTATAAGTAAATAAAGCCACTAAACGCGTAAATATTAATAGAGGAGGAGAAGAAGAGAGCTCTATATTATAGAATTAGAATTATAGTAGGCCGTTCTATATAAAACTAGAAGCCCCGCGTAAGCTAGGAGCTAGCGCAGGCACGAGAATAGAAAGAGGGTTAAAAAATGGATTGTCGAGGCGACGATAAGGTCAAAGGCGCGCAACGAGGTCCTCTATACTAATCTAGTACTAACCTAGGCCTCAAAAACGCGTCTAAAAAGTAGGGGCCACCACCAAAAGGGGGGGGTGATATTTGGACGATATATCGCGGACCTTAGGGGATTGTGCGTAACCCAAGGTTATGCTAAGCCTAACCCGGACCTCCGATACCTTGGTACACCGTTCCTCTACGGTATAACGGTTAATAGCCATAAACAGTTAATTTTACTATGAGGTTTATAGGGCTTACGTTTAAATTTAATACGCCGTTACGTTTAAAGCTCTCTTATATAAGAACGGTATAGCGCGAGCTATTATGGTGTTGAAAACCCTATTTTTAGAAGCATTAACCCCTTACTCTTGAGCCTACAAACCAGCACCATAGCCATTAATATTCATCAATTTAATACCCCTCTTGCCCTATATAATGGCGAAGCCTAAGGACAACCCTAAGCGCCTCCGCCGCTATAGTGTTTTAGAGCGCGAAAGGCAGTAGATCTGGGTATACTGCCATAAAAACCCTGGAAAATATTAGAGAAATACTACTCGCTTTTTAGTAATTAATTTCGACGCCCTATTTAACAGTCTATTATATTAGACTCCTTAAAGCCTAAATATAAGTACCTTAATTTACTAGTTCTTTAACGCGGCTAGGAGGGCTTTAAGAGGCGTAGAGCTCCTAATAATCCTAAGTTTAAAGAAGCGCTATTTAAATAGCAATAGCAAATATAGGCTGCCGATATACTTGTTACCGGCGACCTTATTTAGGCTATATTAATAAAGCTTTAGAATATAATGGCGTATTATTAGGGTTAATAATGGCCTAGTTTCTTAAGCGGTTAGGTTAACAATTTTAAGAAGAGGAATTAAATATTAAGACAGAAACTATATAGCGAGGCTAGGTTAGCAGATATAGAGGGCGCTAAGGAGCGTATATAGGAGCTTAGGGTTGTTATAGATGCGTACCTAAATTAAGACGTCTATAATATAGATAAGGCAGGGCTTTTTTATAAGGCTATACCGGATATAGGACTTATAACTATAGGGCAATTAGGTACTAAAAAGTAAAAGGATCGTATTATAACCGTTTACTATAGCAACGCAGACGGCAGCTATATTGTACCCCTATGGATCATTAAAAGAGCAAAGAATCCTTAATGTTTTAGCACGTAGCATAGCAACCTTAGGGGTCTTAACTTCGTATAGAGGTTTAATAAGAAGGCCTAGATAACGGCGTTAATATTCCTTAATTATATTAAGTGGTTTAATAGCTTAATAGGCGGCAGGAAGGTCCTCCTACTTATTAATTCTACTTCTGGCTATACTAGGGGTATACTTATAATATTGGAGCGCGCTAGCTTGCTTAACACTAGGGTTAAATTTCTACCTAAAAACGTTACCTTTCTTTATTAGCCTCTAGATTAGGGTATAATTTAAACCTTTAAAGCCTATTACCGCCGCTACTAGCTATCTTATATAGTAGATTAGGTAGAACAAGATAGGAACCTCCTTAAGACGATAAACGTACTTAGGGCTATTTAGTAGGCTATCGCAGCATGGTATAAAATTAGCCCTTAACCGTAATAAATTACTTTACGTATTTAACAATCTTTAGACCCTATAAGGGCCCCTAAGGTACGCTAAGCGGGTACAGTAAGCCTTAGCTTAAGGCTAAATTAGAGGTGTATTTACAGCAGCTTAGCCAGGTAGGGCAAATTAGGTAATTAATTCTTATTAGTAACTTTATTAATATAAATAGGGAGGACGCTTTAACAGAGCCTGAGGCCTCTATATTATAGGAAGCAATTAAGGCTTTAATTATCGCTTTATATGACGCGCCAGATAATAAAGAAAGCGATAAGGAGGTTAAGCTATAAGTTATTAAGCTTAATGAGGCTTTAGATGCACTTAAGCGCCTTAAGCTCTATAAGGGGCAGTAAGAGGATGGTAATGAGACTCTAATTACAGCTCTTATAAAGGTAGAGAGAGTAATTTAAGGCCGTTAAGCTGCGTGGGTAAGATAGACGACTATTACGAGCTTTTTTAAGTAGTTATAGATAGAGAGAAGAGTTGATTTAGCCCCTTGCAGTAATTAATAAGTGAGCTTGCAATATAATGTTTTCATACGGTATAACGTTTAAACCCCCTACTACCGAGCTAAACGGTATAATAAGGTTTTACTGTACTAGAACGGGTAAACCACAGATAAGACCAGAGCGCTTAGAGTACCGGGACAATGTACGGACCTCCTACTAAATCAAAATCAAAACATTAAAATACTGCTTTACTACACCACCACTAACGTAGGTAATAGAGTTATGACGGCTATAGGGTTATAACGGTCGGCTACTACCGCCTTCCTAATTAGGTTTACTTCCTTCCTAATATAGTATATTGCTGGTTCCAAAATCAAAATAGTACTAACTTTAACTTATCCTAAATGCTTGCAACCAAATTAAAAAATCTTTTACTAATACTATAATGCCCCGCTGGCCCCTATAACCTAGCAGGGAAGAGAATATATAGAGCGCTATTATTGCCTGGAATTCTAGGCTCTATAAAGACCGCGAAACTTGCGTAAAGGCCTATAGGGTAGATTTATAGACATTTTAACGCCGTCTTAATGGAAAGCAACAGCCCTATAAAGTCGCCCATACTAACCAGAACCGTATTACCGTTGCTAGCGAAAATGCAATTGTTTAACACCTTATATATCTTACAAACGCTAGATTTCTATGTCGGCAGCATACCGTTCGATTAATTGCCACAGTAGTCCTCCGCTAGAAGTACGTTAACCTTCCTTAATATATCTATATCGACCCTCTTGGTATAAATTGAGTATATAACTTCCTAAAACGGTAGAATAAGCTTTATTGCTGCTATATACGTTTAATTAATTAAAAACGAGCTCTTGCAAATAATAATCCTGGCCTTATTTAGAGATTCTTTACCAACTATACCAACGCTATTACTTAATATAATATTAGCAAATTTGATAGGTGGAATATAGGTAAGACGGGCTATATAATAGGACTAGCTTTTACTATAAAAGTAGTTATGTTAAAAGGCAGAATTATTAACTTTAAGATAATTAACGGTAATAGGGAGTGGGTTACCTAAATCGACTCAATTGGTATACATAGGCAGATAATTCCACCGTTTATTATTTTTAAAGGGAAGTAGTATACAGATTTACTATAGGAAATAGTAAAGGAAGCTATAGGCGAGTGCTTAATTAGAATAATAGAGAATGGCTGGTTAAATAAAGAAATTGGCCTTAAGTGGCTTTAATATTTTAAGCGTTATACTTAGCGAATAGAGGCATAGGAGGCCTCTAAAATTAATACCCTAAATGTTAAATACTATGGCTACCAATTGCTTATTATAGATGGGCACAGCTTTTATACTAATATTAAGTTTATAGAGTTCTACTAGAAGCATAAGATTATTCCTATATATTTTCCACCTTACTTAACCTACTTCCTACAGCCTTTAGATCTTATTATCTTTTTAGTAGTTAAGCGCCTATATTTAGCCAAAGTTAATAAATACGCAGCTTGTAGTATTACTGGTATTAATAGAGACTACTTTCTGCAGATCCTAAGTAAGATTAGGGCTTAAATATATACACCTAAATTAATTAATAGTGTATTTAAAGCTGCAGGCCTTCTTCCTTTTAACCCTAATTAAGTTCTCTAACGCCTTATAGGATAACCCTTCTTTGCATAACTATATATACCTAAGCATCCAAACGAACTAACGCTTTTATTCTTACCTCTATATCTAAAGACTCCGAAAAGCCACTTTAATCGAGCTTAGTACAGCCATATAATCTATTATTTAGATACCACTTCCGAAGCAATTGGTGTTATTATTAGGAAGCTTATAAGCCATATAGATTTAATAAATAAAGGTATAGAAATACTACGGCTAAAAAACACAGAGCTTTATAATAGTGCTGCAGATAGAAGAGCTAAGAAGAAAAAGAAGCGGGTAGTGCTTTTTACTAAATCGGTCCTTACTACCGAATGGGCTAAAGCACTTCTTAATGCTAGGGAGGCTGTAGAGGAGGCTAAGTAGAGGGCCAAGGATACTAGAACGCGGCTTAGAAAGGAAAGAAAAGAGATAGCTATAATTACTAAGGCATAAGTTTAAGAAAGGAAGGAGGCTTAGGCTGCTGCTATAAAGGCTAAAAAGGCTGCAGATTAATATAAAAAGGATCTAGAAGGGGCAGATTGGGCAGCAAAAAGAGCGCAGAAGGCGTTAGTAACTATAGGCAATATAGCAAATAAAAAGAAGACTATAGAAGCTTATATGGCAGCTGCTTAAGTAGTAAAGGAGGCGAAATCTAAAGCAGAAGCCTTAGTAATACTATAAAAGCAATAGGAGGATTCTTTCGCAATAGCTTTAGATACTATAGCTCGCTTTAAGGCTCTATAAGACGCTATAAAGAAGGCAAAGGAGGCCTCCTAGTAGTCTACATAGGTTGATAAGGAAGTGGATAATAAGGAAGTAGATAAAATAGACGACGAGATAAGCGGATTAAGTAATAATAAGGTGTTGGATATAGATAAAGATATTAATATAGACAACGATATAGTGTTAAGTAAGTAGCAATTAGTACTAAAAACACTAAAAAATATTAATATAGAGCCTCTATTATATAAAAATAAAGCTTTATAAAACCTTAGTAATAGTATAATACCATACAATGCTTTTTACAAGGGTTTTTCCTACAATTGGGCATTCGGCAGTATTTTAGTGTTCTGTGAGCCTAGTTAGGAATAGTGTAGTTTTCAATAAGCGAATATCCAGCCAATATTTGCAGTGCCAATATTTAATATTTATAACACTTTTAATAAAATAGCTCTAATAATAACGTATTTATTTTAAAAATAAAAGATTATATTAAGAATTGGCATATATTAGCAAGTTTTTAAATTAAATTATATAATTGGTTATTATATAATTGCGCGCCTTCCTTATATAGTATTTTAATATTAATTCTAAACGTTACTCTACTTTACTTTACCTTAGCAGTAGTAGCAGCAGTAGTAGCAGCAGTAGTAATAGCAATAATAATAATAATAACAATAGCAACAGCAGCAGTAATAATATAAGTACATCCTCCGGACAGCTTGTACGAAGCTGGCGCCCTTTATAGCTTTATAGGTTTGCTATAGCTTTAGAGTAGCTTATACCCTAGCTTTAGAAGTTTATATAAAGCTAACTTTAACTTAGGGCTTTTGTTCTCTATAACGCCGCCATTACTACCGCTAACGCCACTAGTGCTAATATTAATCCCGTTCTTATAGTAGGACAGCAGCAGCTAGCTCCCTACTACTATAGTCTATAGGCTTAGGCATTGTTAGCTCTTCTAGGGCAGAATGTGGAGTTTATATAAGGTGCGATCTCCCCTTATTAAATAGCAACGCACCAGCCTTTGTATATTAACGCCATCCTTATATAATCTTGGGGTAGGGTAGTAGGTAACCTATACGTTATATGCCTTGGCGCTTGCCTAGGCTATCACCCTTTTTTATTATATTTTTGGGTACCTAGGCACTTTAGTAGAGTATATAGGAATTGCAAGTGGCGTAACTATATAGCCCGCTGCTCTATATAAAATAAAGAGAGAGATAGTAGTAGTGGACCTCTGCGCTTGCTATAGGCAGGGGCTAGCGGTACTAGTAGTAATAGCACAGCAGCGGCGCCGTTATTAATTAAGGATAAGGAGGAAGACTAGCCGGGGGGTAACCCCTAGAATGCTATTATTCTGGCTTAGGTATATATAAGCTTTTATTTAGTATATTAGTGATCTATATATACCTAGCTGGTTAGGGGTGTTGCTAGCACTTATATATAATCTGTAGCTTAACGTACTATATAAGCTTAGTAGTCGTTTTATATAATAAAACTAAAACAGATTAGTATATAGATAGATCCTTAAATTTAGAGCTTCGTATAAGGAATAAGTTAAGTTTCCTTAACTAAGAGTTTAGTTTGGTGCTACTGTTTTACATACTCTACCCGTTTAAAAGTCTTAACACCTATTTATATTCTCTCCTATAAGATTATATAACGTGCTCCTAAAAAGGGTTATTTAGGTTTATGTTACGAAACCCCACCGCAGGGGCCTCTATAGGAGAGCCCCGTGCTCTCACGCACACCTCGCGTATAGCTTATGTCAGCTACGCGTAGGTAACGTGTTCTATCACCTAACCGGCTATACTACCAAACCGGCCACCCCAAAAGCCCACTAAAAATTGGAAAAACTGCGCCTTAATATTTTAATAATGGCTTAATAACAAATTCCAAAATTTTATAATTAGCCTTTTATACCTATTTTAACCCTTTTATTAGATTTAAAAAGTAATCTATTAAGTAGCTCTAGAGATATTATAATTTGGCTTAAAATTAGGGACTAAAACCTAATATCTTAATAACGGCCAGGCTTATTACGCTAGAATTTTATTAAGAGTCTTAATATAGGCATAAAAGGCTAATTATTAAATTTTAGAATTTATTATTAAGCCGTTATTAAGATATTAAGGTGCAGTTTTTCCAATTTTTGGTGGGCTTTTGGGGTGGCCGGTTTGGTAGTGTGGCCAGTTAGGTAGTGGAACACGTTATATTACCTCCTTACGCCCTTAACCCTTACGATTGATCGCGTAACGTCTTGTAGACTCCTTGAATACATACGCTTTATAGCCACTGCCCCCGTTCCATAACATTACGTTGCGCCTTTTTTACTACTAACGCTTAGCCTACGACTAATTCTACGTCTTTATAATACTATAGGCGCTACTAAAAGCAGCATGTCTATAAATTACCTCACTTTATACTTTTAAGGAACCTATAATAGTAAGATAATATCCCTTACTAGCTACTATATTAAACCTAAAGAATAATCTAATACCTATACTTAACCTACAACGCTAATTAATCCTAGGAGAATTTAATTTATTAGCTTTAGCCTTAACCCCTAAGGAAATGGAGACCGATAATATCTTATTTTTTATTAACTATATAACTACGGATAAGCAAACGGAAGGGCTACTACCTATTAAAATTGAAATATAAGACGCCGAGATATTTATAAAAATGGTAGTATAAGACCTTAATAAATACTACCGCCTTCTATAGAACTACTACCTAAAGCTTATATAAGCCGAGATGCGTATTTCCTAATATCGCGATATTATCTAGGACCTATAAGCTTATAAGGCGCTCGCCGATAATACACGTTAAGAAATTAAAGATAACCTCTATATGTCTAAACGCGACATCTAACAGTTAAAGAAGGCTAAGATTGCACTAATTACTACGGTTACTAAAAGAGAAGGTATAATTAAATACCTATAATCTTAGCTTAATAAGCACATTTATAATAACGCTAGATACCTCTTTACTATATATAACGCCACCTAAGTCTCTACGCCCCTAGCAACTTTACCTACTTAACGCTTAATAGAGGGCTAGCGTTAAGTAGCTTTACCTAATAGGAACCCTTACTAAAGCAGTAACGATAAAAGCTATAATAATTAAACCTAAACTACTACTGTAGGGTCTAATATACGCTACCCTAATCCCTTAGTCTTTTAGGGAAACTATAAGGAATATAGCTACTAGAAGATATAAATCCGCGAGAAACTAACTTAAAGCGCCTGCCTTTTTCCTATAGAAGACACTAAGATTAGCTATATTATTGGGCGAATAAAGGGTATACTATTTAATAGACTCTTTGCCTAATAGGAGACTAGTGGCCCCTAAAAGTAGCAATCCTACTAAGAAGTCCTTAATAATCTTAACTTAATATACCGCGATTATAACTTACTAGCCACCAACCAAGCTAAACTATATGCCCTAAAGATAAGCCCTACTAAATTATTTAACGAATTCTATATTAAATTTTAGGAATATACTAAAGCCCTTACCTAAGACGATATTAAAGACTAAGAGGACCTCCTTAAAAAAGTTACTTATCGCCTTAGTTACGCAGCTGCTAGCTATAACTATAATAATGTTTATAATATAGTAGCAGCTCTATAGAAGATTAAACAACGACTAAATTAGATTACTACTACTAACCCTTATCTAAAGACCTCTCTATAGAAGCCCCCTAGGCCTACTAAACCTATATATATTAAGCTACTAACGCCTACTACCTTAAGTACTACCAGAACTAATATTAATTTCTCTATACTAACCTTCCTATAAAAACTCTTAGATGGAGAGCGTAAGCTACTTTAGAAACTAGGACGCTGCTATAGATGCCGTTAAGAAGGCTATTATTGTAATAACCTAAACTACTTAATAGCTAGGTTTAGTAGCTGCCGCCTAATACCTAACTTAATACCCTAAATACTAAATACGTTGCTATGTGCCACTACTATATAAGATAAAGACGTAGTAATAGTAGTAGAGTTAGACATGGAAATGGAAAACGCTAAGTCCTAGCCCTAAGTTATACAGTCATTTAAGAAATATCGTTTACAGTCATCGACGAAATATCGTGAACTCGCTTAGGAAGCGAAAGAGCCGCATCACACCCCACCACAATTGAAGTTATTATGGGCCGCCGCCTTCCAGATAAAGTTGTTCATAGAATTAGGATTCGTATTAAAGCTAGTAAGGCGGTACTAGTTATTACGGAGGTTATAAAGGTGGCCAAGAACACGATTTATAAGATGCGGTCAGACTTGCTAATAAACAAACAATTCAAACCATGGATCTTCGGTTTGGTTAATTGGATATTTTAAAGCTTTAAGCTTGTTTATTTCGTTTGGTTAATCAAACTAGCAAACGGTTTAGATAGATTTAACTGTTTGGATAGATTTATATATATTTTTACGCGACGGTAAGAGGATCTAGGAGCTCTACGCTATAATCTAGTGATAGGCGTTTGGTGTTTTAATGCTCGCGCTAAGCTTAAAAGTTAAGAGGGAATAAAATTAATTACCCCTAGTATTAATAACAGGAAGGTCTAATTCTATTAATCTAAAGCGGCAAATCTATTAATATTAGTTACTATAATGATATCTAGACGTTATATAAGGATAGCTTACTGTAGTATAGATCAAACCTTATTGTCGCTCTGGCGGAAGGTTATATGACTCCAAATTTGATGCAGAGTTTTCCTATATAAAAGATGCCCAAAAAATCGATTGCCTGCCATGACGGCAGTAATATCGACCTGGCTATATAGCCAGTCCTCCCTATACATTATTATATATATACAAAATAGCTCCTAAAGTGGGAGATCGCGCCTTTTAATAGTGCCAAAGTTAAAGGCCAGAATTAAAAATTTGGGTAGGACGTCGCACTATTTAAAAGTCAGCAAACTAAATTAAATAGCGCGATCTCCGGTTAAGTCCGAACTAGTATACGATTTCCTTATTAGGAAAGGTTATTTTCTGCGTTTAATAAAGCCGTTGCGGTTTTAGCTTTGCGTATACTGCAAGACTACAATAATATTAGGCCGCATTTGTGAGTAATAAGGCTTAAGCATATTACTAAGCTCACTAAACAATCGTTCGCAATTATAGCTTAATGGCGGTATACTTAGTATATCAAGCGCCATTTAACTAAGGTTAGGAAACTCTATTACTATTATCCTCCAGTATAAGAACGGATCACGAGCTAGTGGGTAATCTTCCGCTAGTAGATTGAGTTTCTTCTACTGCTCGTACTCGTCTTCTTAATCATTAGATAAGGAAGGTGCTATAGTAAAGGTGGTATAGGAATTGGTGGGTAAAAGAGGAGATTTTAGTAGGCTTAAGTTAAAAAAACGCGTTCAGATGTTTATTTTCGGCGCGTATATTATATCACAATTGTAGTATATTATAGAACTGCCCAAAATTAACCACCAAGAACCCCTATATCTACTCCCCTTAGCCAAAAATAATACCTATATCTTATATATCAAACGAGCAAACCAACTTAATCAAACAAGACGATATAGGGCTTAATTGACTGCTAAAATCGGGTCTCTGGGTTTGATTGGTTGTTTGATTACAAAGCAAACAAACAAACAAACTAGCAAACGGGGCTTGTTTATCAGCAAGTCTGGATGCGGTTGAACCTTAATATTTGGGGCGAACCGTACGCTCCTTTTACCGTTGTTCTTGGGCGACCAAGAGCCCTATTACCTTACCAAGAAATGGTAATATATAACGTCATAGTGTTGAGCTTATTGCTAACTGCTTACGTAGAGGCTTCTCGACTTTCCTAAAGATCAGCCAACCGCATATATAGATAAGATGCAGGCCTTCCTATTTGACGAATTTGACACCCAGGTCTCTACCGCAACTATCGCCCGTATTCTTAAGAGAGCCCGTTGGTCACGGAAGGTAGTTATAGCTTGTGCAGCTTAAAGGAACGCCCCCATCCGCAACGCCTGGATTGGTATACAGAAGAGCTAGGTAGCAGAGCAGCTAATATTTCTCAACGAGTCGGCAGTAAACGAAAGGACTAGTGATAGGAAGTACGGCTAGTCACCAGAAGGGACTATATGTGGTGTATCACGCGTACTTAAGAGGTTAGAAAGGTAGAGTATTCTACCAGCGTTAGCAGTTGACGGATATCTTAGCTACCTTATCTTTTAAGGCTCTATTACCTCTGCGATATTTGAAGCCTTTATAGAGGAGCAGGTACTACCTCATTATACACCATATTTAGGGCTACGATTAGTCCTTATTTTAACAACGCGTTAATCCACAAATCAATACGGCTTTAAGAGCTTTGTAAGCAATACAGCGTCCTACTAAGATTTCTACCACCGTACTCGCCAGATTATAACTCAATCGAAGCTACGTTTAATGATATTAAGGCTTAAATTAAAAGGAACTAGCGGCTAGCTAAGGACTTTGAGAGCTTTAAGGGCTTCTTATATTTTACTATTAGTTAAGTATATAGTATATACACAGGAGCGCACTTTAAAGAGGCAGGATATATTATAGAGTAATAGATAAATACTATCTTAATTGCTTAAACTTTAAGATTAGAGACCTAATTCTAACCAGCGTACCAATCTTAAAGCTATACCTCTCCCATTAATCTGACGTCATGCCTTTACCTAGCTTCTTTAACTTTAGTAAGTTAATATTCCATTCTTCCTCTACTAGCTTATCCTTAATTAACTCTAAAGAAGCCCTCTACCTCTTACTACTGAACTCTAGCTTAGTAGCCAGCCAGTTAAAGAACTAGCTAAGCAGCTTAACTAGATCTGTTTCCGACCGAACAGGACTTAAGTTTTAGGGTGCTTCGATATTCAAAGATGGCGTAGAATATTAATGAAGAAGGTGCGGATTTTGGTTTATAGAATGGGCCTAATTTGCAATTAATATTGTTACTAGCTGCTTTAGGTATTCCATAAGAGGATCTTCCTTCTCTACTGCCTGCTCCTTCTAGCTCTTCCAACTCCTCTCCTTATTAGCAGATAAGGTCATTATAATATATTATGACGGCTGGTTAACGATAGAGTCGCCGAAGAGGAGCTCCTTATTCTACCGCAAGAAGTCTAGTGCATTTATAGGATAATGGTTAATTGCAATATTAGGTAAGTCAGGGGACTTTTTATTCTGCTAGCACGTCTTGCCTTTATTACGGTAATAGATATTTATATAAGACTACCGATCTATAATTACTAGTATCCTATTACTAGAAGCGTCCTTAGCAGTAAGTACGCTAGGTAAGTTATTAATTTAAATCTATATAGCTATCCTTCTACCCATAGGCCTATTAACTATTTGCTGACTTAGAGCTATAGCAGGAGCCTAAGTCTTAGGCTCCTTCTCCTTAACTAAATATAAGGTAAAGTTTAAGGAGAGAAACTTTAACGGCCAGCGTTTATGCTACTTCTTAATTATAGTAAGAGCTTAATCTAGATCTAAAGGCGACCAAATATCCTAAGGGCAGCAATCGGCTTGCCGAGCCTTCTTAAAGGAGGCGACAGCTTGGAGTTAAGTGATCTTAAACTTCCATGGTAGTAGATATAGTACAGTCTCGTTCTGCTATTCGTCCAGCTTAAAGTAGTATATACTTTTAGTGTTAAATACAGCTAACCTTATGCTAGGAGGAGACTCCTTTCTACTACCTATAACTGCCTTCTAAATACTTATAAAGCGTGCGGGCGGCGGCGGCGACGGCGAGCCTATATCCTCATCTTCTACCTCTATAGGCTCCTTGATATTCTCATCCTCGCCCTTATCTACAGATGTGGGCTCTATAGACGTCGCCGGCGATAGCGGCGACGGCGACGGTGACGGTACTGGTATTAACTTCTGCCTCTTCTTTGCCTTCTTTACCTTCCTCTTTGCCTTCTTCTTGGGCGGCTATAAGATAGCAGGAGCAGGCGCAGATTAAGCGCGCTTTTGTTTAGATGGACATGTCTATGTGGCCAAGCGAGCACTGCAGCAGCACCCCTGCATCTCAGCAACACCAACATCATCAATATTCACAAAATTGAGCCTTGCTTGCTTGCTTTCCATATTAGTCTCATTTGAGAGCCAATGCCTTATTTACTTAATTTCTAATAATTAATTATTGCTGTTAATAACTTAACGACCTATACGCTCGTCTAAACCTTTGCGAATTGCCCGTAAAAACCTTAAAAACTTAACTAATAACGACACACTCGACGAGTCAAACTCCTTAGAGGTTACCTACCAGTCTTCCTTACCTTCCCCTACACCTTTAGGTGACATGCCGGCGTTACAGTCTCCATCCTCTATAATGGCGCCTCTCTCCGCGGCTTAACGCGAGACTTTAGCCGCTAAAAAAGCTAAGGAACGGCTCTAATAACTATACAAGGAGGACCTAAGGATTAGAAGAGCTTAGGTAAAGGAGGTTAAGGACTAGGCAACTAACTAAAAAATAAAACTCCTTTAGGAACAGGAAGACCGTACCGAAATGCTACGCGTCTAAAAAGAATAGGAAGATTAGGCGACTAAACTCTATATATTAAGCCTCGCTACGGTAACAGTAAGATTAGCTACGGTAGTATTATCCTTAACCCTAATTAATAAACCGGGTGAGTTACTCCCCTCTATAGCCAATATCCTAAATACCTTTCTCCCTAGCATCCTAAATAAAGAGATACTTAAGGTATTTTAGGGTACTTTCTTACCTAATAACCTCTCTCGCCTTTAGATACACCAGCTTTAATCTAAGCCTTAGAATAATATCCTTATTATTAATAGTGTCCTTTCTATAAGACTAAAAGAAGGGATAATAAAGAACTACCTATTAGTTAAAGTGTGGGTAGAGGGCTTCCTTAACTATATAATAATTTTAATTGTTATATATAAGAATCTTTTAGTAGATCTTATTCCCTAAATACTTGCCTTCTATAATTAAGTTATCTAGCTATCTACTACCTACTAAATTACTCCCTTAATAACTATAGCCTTAGAGCACCACTTTATAGTTATTTAAAAGAACTAGTTAAAGCTAGCTAACTAGAAGATCTCTAGTAACTTCCTAGATATTTATTGCAATCCTAGTACTTATAAATCCGCATTTATCTTAAAACGCGCGCGAGTAAGCACTAATATCTTAAGGACCTATTATAGCTTTAATAGAGGGAAGTATAACCTAAGTAAGGATTACAAGTTCCCGCATACCTATAGTAAGTGCGGTAGCCTATATACTGCAAGAAATTGCAAATAGCAATTACTAGAGGAAAGTGTTAAAAAGGAAAAGAAAGAGGAGAAAGAGGATTTTATAGAGCTATACCTATACTCCGCCGAAACCGTATTTTACCCTTATAGTATAGGTAGGCTAAATATAATACTATTATTTCCAGTTTTCCTGCCCTTCTGTAACGGAACCTTATAGCAAGTACTACGATGGGCTTATTATTAGGCTAGGTGTGTAGGTATTGCAAGTAAGTCAATAATGTAATAATAACTGGTGGAGTGGTTGCCTAATAGATTAACTTTAATTATATTCTGAGAATTACTACAAGGAAAGAATTATCTAGAGTAGGGACTGTGGTCCTTTAAATATATAACTATACTCTTAAGAAACCCTCCTTATATATAAGGTATGCATTATACATAAGGTATATAAGTTCCCTCTATTCCTCTCGTCCCTTACGTAGCATATTATATAACTTACTTACTGTTCCTTATTATATAGTTCCACTAGCTCTATACTAGACCATACTTATATTAACCAATTAGCTTCTTCCGACTCCCTTCTTAGTAGTTATAATATTATACTTAAAGCGTTCGTAACACTATCTCCCTCCTTCCTATTTTTATCCTTAAAGATTCCAAGCATCTCTAAGTTGTTTACTAGAGGTATAATATCCATCTAATTAATCTGGTTAATATTATTACTTATTATACTTAAAGTATCTTCTTCTTTATACGCACAACGTTATGCACGCACTGTTGCTGCTATACTGTTGCTAGGTAAAATAATGCCGTCTCCGTATTCTCGTTGTGCGAAAAAGGGGTTGGTCTATATCGCGTTAGCAAGTCCTTTATCTTAGTAACCTTCCTTTTACTTAGAGTGCACTAAAGTAAATATTTATTTGTCCTATAACGTTCACTCCTTTACTAACGCTAAGTATACGCGTCCTATAACTCTTAATAGTCTTTAAGTTCCCTAAGTAATTTGTTATAGGGTCTCGTGTTTAATCCGCTACTACTCATCTTAATAGTAAGCTAACTTACGCTCTTGCTAAGTTGGAATATTCTTAGGATATAAAGCAGAAGGCTCTAAAGGCCCGTACTACTACGTCTACTCATCTCCTTTATCTTAAGAAAGTTCGTAAGAAGGTTTATTTTAAGGAGTAGAAACTTATAGAATAAGGTTTGCTAGAACTTAGCGATAAAAGAACGGATTCTCTTTAATTGGCGAAGGAAATAACTCCGAGTAGTTCAGCAGTCGCTCCTCCTAGGTCCCCCTTAGGTAACTTATTCTTTAGTAATCTTCCTTTATTAATATTACCTAACCTATTCTCTTCTAATACTCCTATACCTTTCCTATAGCATTCTTTAAATTTTCTAGTGGTTCCTAGGTAGTCTTATTATAGCCTATTTACTTAACCTTATACTATATTTTATCGTCAACGTCCTTATAACTAACGTTCTTTAAAACTTACTATTTATCTTCTTCTTATCCTCTATATGTGTCTACTTTGTAGACTAGTAGCTTAACTTTTTTATATACTGGCTCTAGCATTGCAATATGCTGTATAGGGTAGATTTTTATCTTAGCTAGTAGGTTTAACTTAAACGTAACCAGTGAAATTCTTTACGTAATTTTAAAAGGTCCTAGTCTAACGTGGTCCAACTTCTTACTTAGTTATTAACTTTTGAAATTTTTGTATAGTAGCCACACTTTATCTCCCTCCTTAAGATCTGGTCCCTTAGATCTCTTAGCGTTATAGTATTTCTTTATTCTCTGTTATACTACCTTAGCTGTTTCCATAAGGTTTTTATAAAGATTTATTAATATCTCCATCCTTTACTTAGCTATGCTACTTGTCTTCTTTACTTAATATGGCGATAATAATGTTCTTAGCTTATATCTGTAATTTGCCTTAAATGGTAAAGTACCCATTCCTTTTTATGGTGTTATATTGTATATAAACTGTGTAACTGGTAATAATAATACCCAATTATTCTGTATATAATTAATATAGTGCCTTAGATACTGCTCTAGTGTCTAATTTAATCTTTTCGTTTAACCGTCTATCTGCGGATAATATATAGTGGAAGTTACTGCTTAAACTCCTTGTTCCGCTAAGAATACCTTCTAAAATGCTGTTATAAATCTTAGGTCTTTGTCCGATATAATCTTACTTAGTGCTCTATATCTTGCGAATACTTCTTTAATATAGATTCTAGCGACATCTTCTGCTAATATCTCTTCTATACACGCTATAAAGTACCCCCACTTTATAAGCTTATCCACTATTACTAAGATTACGTCGTAATCTTGTCCAGTAATAGGATCTCTTAATTTTAGCAACTTTATAATAAAGTCCCATAATATGACCTCCTATAGTCTCTCTGATATTTTAATAGGTTATAGCCCTCTATATAGCCTATGCCTTATTAGTTTATTTCTTTAGCAATCTAGACACTCTCTAGTAACCTTCCTAGCTATCCTTTAGATTCCGTTAATAATATACTCCTCTTAGAGTCTTAACACTAAGCCCATGGCCCCGTTATGTCCTTAAATTAGTCCCTTATGGAATTCTTTTATAAAGTGCTCTGCTATGCTTCTTAGGATATACTTTGCTTCTTGGTTCTTGTATATATCCGTCTATAAATCTTCTAGCTATGCTTCTAGAATTCTTTGTGCCTAAAAGCTTTCTAGTGACTTATAAACTTTTTCTAATTCTTCTTAAGTCGCTATAATTTTTAGATAATTGTACCTAATTAACCTATCTATATCTTTTCGCAGTAAAGCCCCTAATGGCTTTTTATTATTTTGCAGTTCAGCTTTTTAACTTAGTGCGTTGGCCCGCGTATTGTCTGTACCCTTAGTATACTAAATCTTAAAATGGTATTCTGCAAGCATCTCTGCCCATTTAACCTATCTTTAGTTGAGTTCCTTTATTATTAGGAATCCCGTTAGGTTCTTATAATCTATCTTAACTATAAATAGTTTTTCCGTACCTTATAAGAATGCTCTCTATTTCTTTAGTGCTATAACTATACCTAATAACTCCTTATTATAGATATTATAGTTTAACTCTAGTAGTATTATCTTCCGACTATAGTATGCCACTGGGTGCTATCTATCTAGATGCTTTTATATAAAGTATACCCCTAGTATAAAGTCTAATGCATCTATTTCTATAACCGTCTCTAGTCCTGGTTAATAGATCTTAAGAACTAGCTCCTAGGTAAATAACTCTTTAACTTTCTTAAACAGTTCTTGTTATTTCTTTCCCTATACCTATAGTTCTTCTTTCTTTATTAATCGCGTAAATAGTTTAATATATTTTAACTATTGCGCTATAAACCTTCTACAGTAATTGCAAAACCCTAGGAACGATCTTAACTGCGTAACGTTCTCTAGTTCCTGCTAATTTACTATAGCCTCGATCTTCTTTAGATCTATACTAAGTTAGCTTAGTTTAATAATAAATCCGATAAAATTGGTCTTCTTAGTAAAGAACTCGCATTTCTTAATTGCTACTAGCATCTGTTCTTCTTATAGTCTCTTTAAGACCCATTTAACGTATTCTCTATATTCTTCCTTAGTCATTAAGTAGATGATAATATCGTTGAGATATACTATAATAAATTCATTTAAATATTCTCCTAATATATTATTAATTCGCTTCTAAAACGTTGCTAGTGCGTTTATAAGCCTGAATTGCATAACTAATAGTTTATACAGTCCTTCCTTTAACCTAAAGGCTGCTTTCCATTTGTCGCCTTCCTTAATTCTGATCTAATGGTACGCCTATCTTAGATCTATTTTTATAAAGATTTACGCATTGCCTATCTAATCCTAGATTTCGCTAATTAAGGGTAAAGAATATCTGTCCTTTTAAGTAATGCTATTTAACTATTTATAGTCGATGTATAACCTAAGTTTTTCGTTCTTCTTTAGTACAAATAATACTGGATAACCTACTAATAACTGCGATGGTCTAATATATCCCTTTTATAAGTTTTTTTAGATAAACTCTTTAAGTGCTTTTAACTCTTCTTCTATAAGCTTATAGGTTAGAAAGAACCTTAGACTTATTCCTAGTTTTAACTTTACCTTATAGTCCCATGCTATTTAATCTACTAGCTTTTTACTTTCTAAACTCTATAGTTATATACCATACTTATAGTATTTCTTTAGTATATAACTTAAGCCTTACTTAGTCTCTTTATATATTGCTCTAACTTAGTACTATATTAACTTAGTTTACTATTATATTTTATGTTATTAAGTATCCCTAATATTAACTTA
>Ga0307515_10001416_pt1 | contig 54268 bp, 32 predicted proteins | sample 17_EM_MG_FD_194513 | JGI IMG/M metagenome (GOLD analysis project Ga0307515, IMG submission 194513) | Populus trichocarpa ectomycorrhiza microbial communities from riparian zone in the Pacific Northwest, United States - 17_EM | ecosystem: Host-associated > Plants > Roots > Unclassified | place...
TCTCTTTTTTATTTCTATATTTCCCTGTCTAACATTGTTCACCTGCGGTTCCGTACCTCTTGCTTTACTCATCATTTAATTTTTCTTGTCTTTTGTTTTGTGCTGTAGGTAAATTTTTTTCTATTTTATTTATTTATTTTATTATCTAATTTTAGTTTTATTTTTTTATAATTAGTTATTAAAAATATTAAAGTTTATGATAATTTAAGGATTTTGATATGAATATGTTTAAATATGTTTAAAATAAATGTTTAAATCTGTTAATTTAATCAATTAAGTGTTTCTTTTCTTATTATAAAGAAATAAATTAATATTCATGCAAAACCATTATTCTTGGCATCTCTTGCATTGACATAGTAGTTTATTGAAATTTAATATTTTCACATGATTTGTTTGTAAGTAAATATCAAGTAGAAAGCATGTTTTTTAAGCATTGTTCCTCTTACACATACACTAGGCATTATTCTTTAATTAAATGTTTAGAAATGATTAAGTATAATTTAATCAACATACTTATTATATACATATAGATATAAATTGAAATAGATTTTGATTTTGATGAATTGACGTGTATTTTTAAATTAATTTTACTTGATATGAATTAATATATATGTTTTGAATTGATTTCTAATGTATGTCTATATAATATAGTATTTGTTAATAATTTACCCTCTCATTTAAAAAACTCTAGCTTCGCTATTATGAGTGGCGACAACCTTGGTTGCCATTGTCAGGCTTGCAGCCAACGGTGGACAATACCCCTATTGCTAATTGCTAAAAGGAGGAAAAGGATGAGCGGCAGAATTACAATTATGCCCTTGTAGCCAACAATTAGAGTTTTAGGGTCAAATTACAATGTAGCCCCTATACTTTATATCTAATTACATGTTGGGTATTTGAGCTCTCCGTATATAAAATATTTTATTTTTTATATTAAAAAAGTAAATTAATTGTAGAATTAATATTTCTAATTAAAGTATGATTGAATTAAATTTTTTAATTTAAAATATTTTTTATTTTTATTTTTGAAGTATCATAACTAGATTAGGATTAAATTAAAATTCTTAATTAAAATATTTTAGGAAAATATTTTTTTTCTAAAATAAAGAGGGTTTTAAGCTAGAAACTCTTTTTTTTTATATGGATATTAATGTGTTTTTATACACAATGGATGATTATAGACATTAAAAGAATAATGTGATTTTTTTTATTGGTTGAATGATTATAAAATTAAAAAAGGTTTGTGTGTCCTGCCTTCTCTCTATTTTTCTTTTGAGTTGAAAAATTATTTTCTTATATAATTACTCTCAAATGTAACTCGAGGTTTCTTATATAATTATATAAATGTTATATAATTTAAAAATGTTGGAATTTAGATAGAAAAATTATTTTGTAATTCAAGATGAAGAAAGAACGATGGAAAAAAGGATACAACTATATTGCTCGTGTGAACTTACAAGCTACTTAGTATTTGACCATCTAATTCCCTTTTATGGCTCCAATGAATTGGTTTAGATATATCTATAATAATCAAATTAGAATGGTATGCTAAGGGTATATGATTATATATAACTATTATGTATAATATATCAATTATGCCATGAGATGAGACCTAAATAACATAACAAATCCCTCGTTCATATATTAAGTACATGCTGAGAACATAATTCATTACTTTTCAATTTTATATGCATAAAACTAAAGTTCTATTAATGGATAAATTGTTGATCTACTCAAGATTATCATTAATCAAATATGTTTAATGTTATAAATTAGATCCTACTTAACTAAACTTATAAGATTTGGATGAGCCTTTTATGACCATATAAGTTTACAGGAAGTAATTAGACGAAATTTACATGATATGTTTAAACAAAGAGTTGTCACTATAGAGATTGATTAATAAGTTATGATATCTAACTGATTTTGTTTATTTTGATTTATTGAGTTACTTAAGTTAATATAAGTTAAATGAGATTCTAGCCCCCCCAAGAGATCTGAATTAACGAGATTTTTGGAATTAATAAGGAGGGCTATTAATTTGAAGAAAATAACGGGAGACCAAATTATGATTAAAGACCTTATCTAAATTTGATTTTAAATATGCATGCATGAAACTAATGCTTACTATCTTTACATGAATAGGTTGATAGATAAAAAAATAAGTAGTAATATATCTCTATGTAGCATACTTGATGCTTACAAATTAACTGGACCAAACTTTCTATAATGGAACCATAATGTAAGAATTGTTCTCAAGATTATATATTCTTGAAAATTTGATTAATTTTCCCCTGATAAGAATGCTGATGAAGAAGTTAGGAATGAATATTAACATCATATTGATGATGATGAGCAAGTTACATATATGATGTTGGCTAGCATGTCACATGAACTTCATCAAAGATAACATGGGAATATGGATACCTTTACAATAATTATACATATCAAACATATCAAAGAGTTATTTGATACGGCTAGTAAGACTGGGAGGTATAAGACATTTAAAGAATTTTTTTACTGCAAGATGACAAAGGTGTTTCTTAGTAAACACTCATGATTTCTTCAGTAAACATTGTATTTGTTTCTTACTTAGTTTTGAATGAATTTAAATTTATTATCGAAGATAAATATTATTCCTTTTATAATGATGATGTTTGTTATGAATCTGGTATTTATACGAAATGTTTGTATGTATTTACTTTTGAAATGTTTATGTTTAATAGACATAACAAGAAGAATATATTAGACAACCAATATTAATCATATTTATGGCATTATAGACTAAGTCATATTAATAAAACAATAATCACTAAATTATATAAAGAAGGGTATTTGATCCTTTTAATTGTGAATCATATAAAAGGTGTGAAGCTTGTTTATTGAGTAAAATGATCAAAACATCCTTTAATGAAAAGAGTTAAATGTCTACAGAATTTTTAAGTTTGATATAAATAAATGTATATGGTCTAATGAAATATATATATATATATATATATATATATATATATATATATATATATATATATATTTCATCGATGATAATTCTATAGTTATATCTATTTGATGAAACATGAGCCTGAATCATTTAAAAAAGTTCAAAAATTTAGAAGTGAAGTTAAAAAACTAACCGGAAAGAGTATCAAAATATTTTGATGGGATCGAGGTGCGGAATACTTGAGCTAAGTGTTTGAAGTTTATCTAAAAGAGAATGAGATTCTATCACAATGGATATCTCCTGGTACACCATAGTATAATAGAGTTTTTAAAAATGGAAATCGTACCCTGGTCCATGATGAGTTATGTAAACCTTCATTTTTTGTTATAGGGCTATGCCCTACAAACCATTGCTTACCTATTAAATAAGGTTTCAATGAAATTTGTTGATACGAATCCACATGAGATATGAAATGGTATAAGATATAACTTATCATAATTACAGATTTGGGGATGTGATACTTATATGAAACGAATTATATTTAAAAAGTTAAGAGCTAAGTAAGATAAATAAATGTTTATAAGATACATATATAAAAAATTATTAGATATTATTTATACCATCCCATTGAGAAAAATATGTTTATCTTGAAACATGCTAACTTCCCAGAAAAAAAAAACTTGTTCTTAAAAAGATTAGGGAGAGAAAAATAAAAATTTAAAAGGTTCAAAAACCATAAATTAATATTCAAATAAAAATGTTTCTTCTTAGCAACCGGAGTTGACCTCTCAGATCAAATAAATGAAAACGTATAAAATAAAAATAAAAATCAAGGTTAAATTTTTATATGTGCATTTATATTTTATTTTTATTAAAAAAATTAGTTTTTTATTTTAGTATTTAATAAAAAATAACAATTTTTTTAATTTACCTATTGATATATATTTTAATTTATTTTTATTAACCATTCCTCTTACATAAAAAAAAATTAACTTAGAAAGCTACTCATGACGTAGCCCGATTTAATGGCATGCGTAGTTAGAAGCAATGAATTATTTAGGCCGAGTATTATTGAGAGAAGTATACACACCAGAAAACAGACCTAGTTCATCGTGCATTTAATTTAGATGCAAGTTGCAAGCACTGAACTTGTATGTATTTCCACGCATGACAGGATACTTTGATGAAATCAGGACGGTTTTCTGTCTTTAGGACAATAATTTTTGGATTTTTCTTACCTGTTGATGTGAAGGGTTTGCTTGTTAAATTATTGCATAAGCTCAGTTCTGCAAATCTAACCGACTCTGCCCATCATTTACATCATCTCTTACATTAGAGTAAGTAATGGTTGACCTTTCTGCCATCGCTGTGATCAGCGCACCTCATCTTTCTACCAGACAAAAAATGTCTTCACAGCTTGCACGCCAGGATGCTGCATAGTTTGTTAATAAGGCAGGCCTTAATTTATTTATTTTTTATTCATTTATATAATTGCTGCATGATCAGCTTATTAAACTTCAGAGGGCGTTCGTAGTTCTTGGTTTTCTTTCACTGGATCGATGAGGTAAGAAAACATATTTCTTATGTTAAGAATCCGTTTGTATACGCGTTATCGTTCGCGTTTCTTAAAAAACGCACCAATTAACCGTTTGGTTACGAATTGTTAACGGTTAAAAAACATGGATCCCACCATTGATTTGTGGCAGGAACTCGATTTGTAGGATGTAGAGAATTCATGCTTTTCAAAACTGTTCATGCTAATTACACTATTCATTGAACAGTGCAATTAGTATAAACAGTGTATATTGATACACTGTACACTATATTAACAATGGAAAAGGATTGGTGAAAATTTTCTCAACGTGACAGTGATGAACCCCACATCTGCGTCTTAGTAATTTATGGCTGTAGACTTCAATAATTTCTTCAAACAAAGTATATGCCAAGAGTACAATATTCCCTTTAGTCAATGATTTCTTTCTAAGGCCAATCAAGGAATTACAGTAATACATATAATGTTATGTAGTAATATAAAATTACTTTTGAGATCTTACCTAATAATTTAATTTTTTAGATTAAAAGAATTTTTTGATATAATATACGAATCTTGATAACCAAACAATTACGAGTGTTAATTTCACCGCTCTCATTCTCTTTTCTAATTAAAATCTAATTAATTGGATAGTGTGAGTATGTGAAAATTTTAAACCAAAAGGGTTTTCACTTGAGAGAATGTTTTAGAGAATAATATAAATCATATCTTAGGTTATCACCTTATAGTTTAAGTTTTTTAGTAAGATGATTATTTGACATGATATTAGATTCTTATTGACTAAGTGGTCGCGAGTTCAAATCTCACCACTCTCTTTCTAATTAATAAAAAATAAGCACAAAGTAATATAGACTTTTTGCGTAAGTTTCAAGTTCAAAAAACTTTCACACATAGTAGTTGAACTTTTGAGTTGAATTGGTTCTTTGACATATAACACACTTAAATTAAACATGAAGTAATATAGACTTCCTGTGTAAGTTCAAGTTAAAAAAACTTCCACAAATAACAACTTAATTTTTGAGTTGAATTGGTTTTTTGACCTATAACATATTTAAATTAAGCACAAAGTAATATATACTTGTATCACATATAACAACTTAATTTTTGAGTTAAATTAATTATTTGACATATAACACACTTAATTTTTTTAAAATAAAATTATAACAACGCATGAACGAAGATTGCAAATTAAAGCCTCGTTTTTAATTTGATCATTTCAAGAGAATGAGATCCTATGCCTAAACTATTATTCGCAAAGAGAACACAAGTGATTTGAAACAGGTTGTCTAGGTCGTCCCTGAAAAGGGAAGTAGCTTGTTTTCATTGCCTAGCTAGCCAGAGGACATCATCCTCCCTGTGGTTGCCTGCCTTGTTTGGATCTCTTTTCATAGGTCCACTGCCCTTTCACTTCAGTCGTCTGATAGCTCTCACGACATAGACGATATTTGACAACTTACAGCACTATCTCTTTTATCCTCATCAACATCCATTGATTGCTCGACATTTCTTTTCCATGATTTGTTTCGATTCTCCATTTGTCCTGAGAAAGCTTTTAGCACTAGAATTTGACAGCCCTAGGAACATGCTACGAGTTATAAAGGGAGCAATCAAACAATGGCAATGGCCAGAACCCTACTGGTTCTCATTATTAATATTTGTTATCTAATTGCATCAACCTGCATGCAACTGTCCTTTAGTTGGTCGCGCTTTATTTCATAAACCAGCTTGAAAATTTTGAAAAAGAATAAAATAATGGAACAATAAAACATTTGGCCATCACATAATAATTATTATTATATATATAAAAAAATCTGGCCATAACATAATTGTTGTCAAGTTGATCAAGATTTAGGACGTAATTAATAAGTGGACCTTAGTAAATCAAGGTTTAATTATAAGACCTTAATTAATGAAGTGACCGTACTACTGATTTGTTTAATTGTTTGCCCTACCTTCAAGGTTTAATATAAGAATTGGGACAGTTTGTTTTTGTGTTTTAAAATTATTTTTGAAAAAATTAAATTATTTTTTTTATTTTAAATTAATATTTTTAGTGCTTTTAGATTATTTTAATGTACCGATATCAAAAATAATTTTTAAAAAATAAAAAAATATTATTTTAATATATTTTTAAATAAAAAATACTATAAAAATCAACTGTTATAATTTTTAATATTCCATTAGAAATACTCTTTTTTTTTTTTTTTTTTTGCCTTAGCCACCAAGAATCCTAGCCTCACATATTGGGCCAAAAAGTCCTTTCTCGTAAATATCATGCGTGCTTCCAATTCCATCGGGTAGGCTAAAATCTTATTAATTTTTTCTTACCTTTTCATAACATCGGTTTTAGGAAATTTTTAGCTTAAAACGACACGTAACAATAACATAAATAACAACGCAACGAAACTTATTTCAATAACAAAAAAGCTAAATTCTCTTTTATTATCAACCTTACATGTTTGTGGGTTCCACGAAACTTACGAAACCTCACCATTGACCTAACCTCCCTCACTATTCCATTGCTTTTTTTTTTTTTTTTCTAAAAATGAAATGTCATCAGGGGGGGTTGGCGGAATAGGGGATGAGGGGACGTTAAACCACTGTAGCTAAAAGTGACTCCACACTTTGGAGCTTCTATACAACAAGACAGTGTGGGTTCATGCTAATGATGTTTTTAAGCTGTGAGAGGAGGAGACCCTGAAGGTGTTGTGCCATTGGCGCCAGGTTTATCTACCCCTCGAAACCTTTGGAGATAATAAAACAGAGTACGAGGTTTCATTGGCGTTGTTATTCCTATTTCATCCTTAATCAATTAAATGATAAAAGTAAACATTTGTAGTCAATTTAAATCTATCATTATTATAGTACATAATTAGGAAAGGTTTATTACTCTTGTGTTATAATCTCTTCATTGATTATTGTATATTGTCCTCCATGTATAAATATAAAAGGTTTGCTAACTATAATATGTTAAGCTTTCTATTATTCTCGACTTGATATCAGAGTCATAACACTTTAAAACTCTATTTTCTTCTCTTTAATAGACTCTTCTTCTCAGCTACCGGTGCAAACTTCTTCTTCCCCTTCTGTTTTGGAAGCTTCCCCTGCTGCTACCGTGCATCTTCAGACATCTTCATCTCCTTCTGTTATGCACTCTTCCCTTCCTGTTGCTGCTATTGTGAAGCTTGCCACCATAGATGCTTCAATTTTGCACCTTTCCCCTGCTGCTATTGCCGTGAATGCTTTAATTGTCCCCATTTCCAATACTCATCAAGTTATTTTTTTGAAACTTACAAACACAAATTATCTTTATTAGCGAATGCAGATGAAATCATATCTCTATGGACAAGGTGTTTTTTACTTTATTGATGGCTTTTTTCCATGTCCTCCTCATCATGTGGTTGTTGCTAATGGTGTTTCTCTTTATGTTAATAATTTTTTTCTTCGTTAGAAACAACAGGACCAACTTGTTCTAAGTGCATTACTTTCTTCTCTTTCAATGGATGTATTACATCTTGTTGTTGATTGCCAAACCCCACATTGTGTTTAGCGTACTATTGAACAAGCCCTTGCTTCTCTATCTAACTCTCGTATTATACAACTTCATGGTTCTTTTCAAGATCTTCAACAAGGTGGTGATTTGGTCACTATATTTATGCAAAAAAACAAAGGCATTATTTGATGAATTAGTTGTTGTTGGTCGGTCAGTTTCCTTAAAGAACTTCAATTTGTATGTGTTTTATGGTCTTCAAGATGAGTTCAAAGATTCGGATTAAGCCTCGTGACCAAGACATGATCTTTTTTGTATGCAAATCTTCATAGTCATCTCCTAACTCACGAGTTCTTTCACAAGACCTCCATTCAATCCATGAGTGTTGTTGTCACTACTCCTTTACTGCCCACACCACTCCAGCCCCCATCAGCTCATGTTGCCCAACTTTCGACTCCTGGTTCATATCACAACAATTACAATTTTAGTTGTGGCATAGGACGCTTTCGTGGAGGCTAGCGTAACACTGCTAATGACAACCATACCAAGTCTGATAATAGATATGATTTTCAAAGTTTTAATGGGTCTTCAAACACCGACTGGAGGCAGGGAAATTAGCAACAAAACTGACAGAATCATGGCTCGTTATAGTAGTCTAATGTCCGGTGTCAACTGTGCCAAACCTTTGGCCACTCAGCCCATTAGTGTGCTCAGCTTTAAAGCCATGAACAATAGCCTAATTTCAATCTCGCGCTCAATAATATTTCCTCAACAAACTCTATGGATTGGTTTCCTGATACTCGTGCAAATCAACACGTCACACCTGATTTTGCAAATCTGACAAGGTCAGAACCATATCTTGGTATTGTTTACTTGCATATTGGTGATTGTAAAAAAACTTTTCATATCTAATATTGGTCATCCTAAGTTACATACACCATAATGTACCTTATTTTATCTTATGTTCTTCATGTACCATATATTCAAAAACCTTTGCTTTCTATTCAGAAATTTTATCTTGATTATTATGTTCATTTTGAATTTCACCCATTTGTGTTTTATATTAGGAATCTCAACACCAAGGCACTGCTCCTTTTTGGCCACTGCTTATTGGTCTTCTTGCGTATCTGTTTTTGTTGATCTATGACATTATTGACTGGGTCATCCTATTTCCCGTGTTTTCAATTTTCTAGTCTCAAAAAATAAAATTGCTTGTAACTCTAGACGTTTTGATTTTTAGTGTCAAGCTTGTCCCTTAGAAAAGTCGTCACGTCTGTCGTTAGGACCCATGGGTCACAAAATTTTTGCTCCACTTGAATTAATATTTAGTGATGTTTGGGGGTCCTACTCCTCTTTTTTCATCTAATGGTTTTTGCTATTTTATTATTTTTATTGATGCACATACAAAATATATATGGTATTATCCTGTTGTTGCGAAGTCTGATGTCTTCTCTGTTTTTCATCAATTTCAAACTTTTGTTGAACGTCAATTTTTGCTAAAAATTAAATTTGTTCAAACTGATTAGGGCATCGAATACCACAAGTTATCCACTTTCTTTTAGACTATTGAAATTCATCATCGTTTAATTTGTCCTCATACTCATGAACAAAATAGAATAGTTGAACGTTGTCATAGATATATTGTGGAAACTAGTCTTACTCTTCTTGGACAGTGTAAATCACTATTAAGATTTTGGAATTATGCTTTTGAAACCTTGGTTTATATTATCAATCGAATGCCTACTCTTGTCCTAGACAATAGGTCTCCTTTTGATTGCCTTTTACAACGTTCTTCTGATTATGATTTTTTACGTACATTTGAGTGTCTTTGTTTTTCATTTCTGCGTCCATATCATAATAATAAATTAGATTTTTGTTCATCTCAATATGTGTTTGTAGGCTATAGCTCTTCTCACCTTGGTTATCATTATCTTGACATCATATCTCAACGCATTTATATCTCACGTCATGTCTATTTTCATGAACAAGTCTTTTCTTTTGATAAATCTGAATATATTGCACAACCAACTTCTCCCTTTCCATCCAATCCTACTCATTTGCCCAGTTTCCTCATCTACCTACTTTTTCACTCTCCTATGCTTGCAACCTCTTATGATATTGTTTTTTCCCACCCACAACATCCCACAAGTTTTGCTTTTTCGTTACCAAATGCATGTTTCTCTAACAATTATACTGCAGGTACAAGTCCGACCCCTTCTAATTTACACCGTAATAGGTATTGGTTCCTTAGTTCTCCTACTGTTAATTCTGAACTATCTGGTAGTGATGCCTCTGCTACAAGCTCTGCCTTTCGGTCTGCCTTTATTGATGGGTTTGATTTGGTTGTTGATATCTCCTATTATCCATTACAGCAACATCATCATCAGAGTTTAACTCTCATTGCCTCGCCGTCTGTAGTTAGTAGGCATCTTATGGTTCTTCATCCAAAGCTTCCGAAGACAGCCAATCTGATTGCTTCTTTCATCACCTATGACAATCATACATCTTAGGTAGTTTCTCCTCCTGCCCATGAACCACTTGCTTTTTCTGATGCTGACAGGTATGAGGCTTGACAAGATGTTGTGAAGGCTGAAATTCAGGTGCTGCATTCCAACGACACTTGGTCTTTTATTTCTTTTCATCATTCGATGAATATTATTGTTTGTTGTTGGGTATATAAGATCAAGCATCGTGTTGATGGAAGTATTGAACGCTATAAGGCTCAGTTAGTTGCTAGAGGCTTTAGTCAACAGGAAGGTATTGATTATTTTGAGAGTTTCAGTCCTATTGTTAAGCAAGCCATTGTTCAATTAATTTTCACAGTTACGGTGTCGCGTTGTTGGAAAATTAATCAACTTGATATTCATGTAGCATTTTAGTTTTTACCATAAATTCATTCTACTACTTAAATTGCAATTAAGAAATAATTAGATTTTCTTTTTTATATTTATATAAATGAGAAAGAGAAAGTATATATATCAACATGTTATTATGTCTTTTATAATTTCCCTACATATAATAACATAATTATCTAGTGCAATATAATATATACCGAATAAGATATTACAACGGTAATCCAATGTGATTTCTTTTATTTTTTTGGTCTTTTAGTAAATTATATTTTGCTCGTTCAATTTATTTATTTTTCTAACTTGACCGTTTGACATTGCAATAATATGGGTTTAGGTTTTGCGAGTTGGTTTGTGTGTCTATGAATAGGGACTTGAGGTGTTAAGAAAATATTTTATTGCTAAGTTTTGTAAGATAAAATTTTATTTTACTGGTTTATAGCAATTAAAGTTTTGGGGACCAAGTTTGAGGCTTTAAAAACTTTGGAGCACCTGTAATTTTGTCCCATTACGGATTAGTTTGCTTGGGTAGGGCAAATATTTATGCTTTTTTTTTTTAATTTCAGTTACTGTTTTTTTTTTAATTTGATCTTTTCCATGTTTTTTATTAATTGACTTGATAGTTTATTCTTCTTGCTTAGATATAAGGGTCTCACAATATCGAGAAAAACTTTTGTTGATCGGTTGATGCTTGATTTGTCAAAATATGTTTAATTATATTGATTTAGAGCAATTAAGGATTAAGGGACCAAATTTTATAATGAAACAAACATGGGGGACTGAAGTTAAAGGGTAGGTTTAAAATGGATGACAATTACATTGCACACGTTAGAGAGTGAGGGAGGTTGCAGTACTCTAGTGACATGTGCGGCCTCCTATCATGGCTCAACCGGGCCTTTCAATATGGCAATTGATGCGGCTCAACGTTCTCTTCCTGATGCGACAACGTCTGTATGCTTATTCCTGACGGTGCGTCACCAGAAACGTTTTCTTCCTTCTTCCCTCATTTATCTCTCTTCTTCTCAAAATTCACACCAGTCATTCCAAATTTTAGTGTTGTCCTCTAGTTTTACTGTCATTTTAAATTCGATTCTTATTCTTTTGATTGTTAAATTTTTATTTTATGTCCTTTTCTAACATTTTAAATTTTTTTCAATTTCATCATTCTATAAAATATTCTAGGTTGTCCTATTATTTTATTTTTCATATATAGTCTTCATTCTTTTATTTTCTATTTTTTTATCCTTTTGTGAAATTGAATTTTCTTTTCAATTGCATTCTTCAATCCAAAAATGCCAGATGTCTTATTGTTTCTAAATTAGTCATCATTATTTTGATTACTATTTTTTTTTTGTTTTAGATCTTTTTGTAAAATTGATTTTTTTTCAATTTCATCACTTGGCATGGGCTGACTGAAAATTAGGCTATGTGTTTTTTCTTGATTGGTGATCTCGGTTTTCTGACCCATGTCATAGATCTAAAAACTTAACTTAGGTTCACATCATTATTTTTTATTATATTTTTTTATATGGATTTTTTTTTCTCATTTTCATCCTTCCACGTTTTTTTTTTTTTTTTTTAAAAAAAAAACTAGGCTTTATGATTTTATTCAATTTCCATTATATTTGGCTATCTTGATTTCATCACTATTATTGCAAGTTTATTAGGTTAGCCCGAGTTGACTGATATATTTTCTTTTGGGTCATTGCTTTTTTAATTTAATGTTTTTTTGGTTTTGTCCTTCGTCATTGAGCTGCTTTAGAAATGAGCATCATTGTTTTTCCCTGTTTATATTCTATTGGGTTATATCATTTACATGATTTGGGTTAATAGGCTTGTCTAGTTTGTTTGTGCTTAATTTTTTATTTTTTTTTAAATTGATTTTCTTTTAATTTCATCATTCTGCATCGAATTTGTTAGGAATTGGACTCCATTATTTAAAAATCACCATCCTATAACCTATCACCTGCATCGTAAATTTTTTTATTTTATTATCATTACTTAAAAATCATTAATGAAAAATAAATTATTTTAAAGGAAAATATTTTCCTTAATACATTCAAACAATAAAAAAATAATTATTTTCTAGAAACGATTTTCATTGTAATATTTTCTACAAAATAAATGAACCTTTAGTTGAGAAGACTAAGCTACATAATTTTGATTCATCAATCGATCTCTTTTTATGAAAAATAAATAAACGGTGTGATTTAGAATAAAAACGAAGAAAAGACATAAAGTCTCTAAAATTAATTAAAATAAAATCAATGAAAATAAACAACATTTTTAATAGATATAAACAAGAAATAATAATTGAAAATAATTATTTTGTTTTTTTATATTATCTCCTTGTATTACTTACGTAATAAACACTCTCATGACTTCATTAATATATATATATTGGGATGCTGTATTATTTATGGTTAAATTAATTTATAAATCATGACTATTGTAAAAAAGTGAATATCAACTTACATTTCATTTCAGTTATTATTAAAATTAAAATATGATTTATATTTTAATTGATTTTAATCCCATTTGTCATTCATTCGGCCTTTCATTTGAATTAATTAATCAACATTGTTTGGTATATTTAACGGATCTTTGTGACAGGGAATGATATATTAACGGTTCAAGATCTACCAAAATTAAATTAATAGTAGATCGAGGAGTCAATTTAAGCCAAAATAATGCAAAGAGATGATTTGGCCAGATCTCAGAGTAGGTTAATGGGGGGGTTTTTTCCTTCTTAATCCCATGTTAGTTACGTCTCTAAGATGTTACGTGATAATAAAATATTAAGTATCTGTTTGTTTTTTAGTTTTAAAAGAGTAAATGAATATTTTTTTAAATGAATTTTTTTGTGTTTTTTTAATTATTTTAATGTACTAATATGAAAAATAAATTTTAAAAAATAAAAAATATTATTTTAATATATTTTTAAATGAAAAACACTCCGTAAAACAACCGTTTTTAACAATCCTGAACGGGAAAGGGCAATAATTCAAGTTTCCAAACCAGGCACAAAAATATATAATTATTCATCAAATTAACCATGTCGAAGTCAAACAACTCAAATCAAAAGGATAGTATTAATTTTTGTCACCGGTGGTTGAGAAGATATAATTAGAAATTATGCCTGAGATCACCGTTCCACCAAGTAGTGTCAATTATTGTGAGTTGGTCCTCTATCTTATCAAGCTCATGAGTTAGTATACGTTTTTTTTTTAATTTTTAATTGGGATTCATGAACCAAACAATAAGCTTGCATTATTTTGAAGCATGCGCCTATCAACTTGTGCCCCATGTCAAATATATTTTATGATTTAACTAATTTGAGGGCCACTAGCTATAGGACAATACCTAGGCTCGTCGAAAATGAAGTGTGTATGGATATATAAATTCTTTAATTATTTTCAAACTTTAATTAAAATATGGGCTAATTACAGGCTTCTTAGCTTGCATTATAGCATAAAATAGACTGAAAGAAGATGCTTGCTTGCCCATATAATATATAAAAGACAACATTGTCTTCGCCCTAAAAAGGTATTTAGATACGGTTGGGATATCAAATAATTTTATTTTTTTTATCATTTATTGGTTATAAGTCAAAGAAACCAGCTTATATTTTTTTTTTCTTTCACTTTATACATTATTAAAATACAAATGGATGATATAATTCTCAAGAGCAATGGAATGATACGATATCCACTAGAGCTTGGAGAACCTTGGCTTGCGCTGTATTGCTCGGCCCAGTTCAAGGCTCGGGTTCCGGGTTTTGATCGGGTCGGCCGGGTCAATCTCTATTTTTTAAAAAAATCAAAACGACGTCGTTTTAGTAAAAAAAACAAAAGCTAACGGGTTGCAACCGGGTTTTGCAGGGTCAATCGGGTCACCAGGTCGGCCGGGTCACACCGGGTCATGACTTTTCTTATTTTTCATCAACTCGGCCGGGTTCCAGCCCCAGGTCGGCTGGGTTCCGGGTTGACTTGCCCGGCCGAGTTTCAAAACTATGAAAACGAGACGAGATGGGCTTCCTACCTTTTTATCTTCTTCATATCTTTTTTTCCACCTTTTTATCTTCTTAATATCTCTAGTCAAGAAGCACTTTTTTGATGTCCACTAGAGCTTTATTGTTTAAAAGAGCTGTCTAGCTCGAACGAGAACGAATTAATGCGAGCAGTCGAGGTCATTGATGTAGCACATAAATTAGGTATTTTGCATTCATCATCCCACATCTTGTTTCCGTACTGAAAGATATTGTGCGAGAGGCATGCAGTTAATTTTATATGTAATAAAGTTTGCGTAGAGCCTGTGTATCCAGAAATTCATCTTTGAGTGATATACGCAAACCTTACATAGGAATATTCCTTGCATAGGAATATTCATCTTTGATCATCAATGAGTCATTTCTCTCAATCCATTATTTTGGATGCTTAGACTTAATTAGGGATGCTTGCACTCATCTAAATGTTTATCTTTGTAGCGTCACGTTTCTTTTATTCTACTTAGCTCGATAGAAATATGGTGGCTGTCCTGTTATCGATCATTAATATCTTTCTTTGATGGAAATCGAATAATGAACTTAGAAATTTAGAATTGTATATGGAAGAGAGTCCAAATACCATGTAATTGTAACAACTAGAATATTGCATAATATCGACATAGTATTCTATCGGTGTTTAACATTGATTTTGTTGGAAAAAAGTTTATTGACGGAATCACGGATGGTAACTAGTCATCAGAAAAGACATCGTCGGTGGTTTATATTCTGTCGATTATTCTGTTGGTAATATAATCACCGATGAATTTATAGACGGAAAAAACATGCCAAACTAAAAAAATTATCAGCATCTTCCGTCAGTAATTCTATCAATGAGTACGTCATGTTACCAACAGAATAAAGCAATGGTAATTCTATCGGTGATCGAATTTATATTACCGTCGGAATTAACTCGTCGGAGATTTACATATTGGCAGTGGTAAGTCTTATAAGTTTTTTCAAACTCTTTGAAACTTTCTGAGGGACTTAGTCCATTGGTAATTTCGTCTGTAATTGTTAGTGGTAAAGTCCTATAATTGTTTTTAATTTCATTTGTAATTGTTAGTGGTAAAGTCCTATAATTGTTTTTAATTTCATTGGTAATTCCGTCAATGAAATTAATATTTTTTTAACTCTCTAGAACTTTTTGAGGGACTTAGTATGTCAATCATGATGTCTGTGATTTAAATTTCATTGGTAATTCCGTCAATGTTGTATTTAATATTTTTTAAAAAAATTAAAAAAAAACAAAACAGAAAAAAATAAAAATAAAAAAACTAGATTCTTATTATTAATTGAAAAAATATTATTGAAAAAGGAGGAGGAGGCGGATCTTCGTCAGGATCAGGTGGGTGACGAGGTAGACTATATATACTAGTGAGGGTTGACAGCAGCTCCTCATAGAATCGCCTAAGTGGGGTCTCAGCACTAAGCCGGGTTGTTTAAGCTTCAACTTGTTCTCGTAAAATTGCTTGGATGACTGGAGATTGGAAGCTTGAACTTGATTGCGAGGAACCAACAGTAGATACACTACAACCCATTTGTATATCCTTGGCTATAGTGTTTGAAATACCGTAAACCTGATTTCTATCGGGTCTACTGAACGATTTAGCTTCCAACCATAAATTTAGATCGAGTTCTGGAAGGGTCAGAAGATCATCCATGTATCTCTCTTACAATTAGGTATTATATGTTTGCTGGAAAAAAATTAGTTTGCAAATTTAAAAAAGTAATAACTTAAGAAAACAATTGTTGAAATCTTGTTGAAATCCAACTTACCATAGACTTCTAAGCTCGGCTAGCCACGAGCTGCTGCATCATTTTTTGACGGTCCTCATTTCACATGTGAGTTTAAACAAAAAGTTTCATCGAACTTGGATTGCGTCTAAGAACTATAACCTGCTAAAAGAAGTTACTGTTAGTTAAACATTTTTATATAAAACAATAATTTTTTTAAAAAAATGTATGTAATAAAACATAATCTTACCATCCGTTTCGCATAAAAAACAAATCGAATGGATTTGTTGGTGTGCATGGTAATTAAATTCTGAATCTCCTTATTTTGGTTCTCCGTACCGGACTACGATCGCTGCACGAAATGCTCAAACATCACGTGCTGGATATAAGCTTTTCGTATAGCTTCTGAGACGTGCAGAGGTGTGAAATTCCTCTATACAACCATTTCTTCTCATCCTGGAAGACCTTTTTCGTTTGCATATTTCTTTGAATTTTTCGATGCCTTGTACTAGAAATCACGCAACCTGGTTCATAGAAGTAAATTATCAGTTAAGATAACTAAAAATCAAATTTAAACATTTTAAAAAATAGAATATTTTGAATTCAATCTTACCTAATGAGGCCGTGATTCTTCTACACCCTTCTAGAAACAGCGTTGTCAGTCTCCTCCTAATTTTTTTTTTTCATACATGTCAATTTCATAAGATAATTAGTTTATTAAAAATAAAAAAAACTGGCTTAATTAAATAATAAAAAAATTATTCATGTATATACTAACCTTGAACTTTCCAAATCAAGTATCAATCATATGATTTTATTTAGGATTTTTGAAAACTTGACTCCACTGAAACAAAGACATTTCCATCGATGATTTCATCATTGATATTATCGTGCGAGCAGCCTTCACATTTGTAAACCTAGAATACCATTCATTTATTGAAATTAATTATTCAAAAATTATCCATTATTGTTTTTTTTTAATCGTGCAAGAAATAAAAACATACTTATATGTTATGGTTGGGCTTCCACTGAGCAATGCACTTCATATTGTATACATCTTGCTCAGAATGGACACCCTCTCTGCGAGGTGGCATTACGCTCGACGAGCCTGCATCGAGAAAGGGTGCATCGAGAAGGGACACCCCTTCTGATGATCTAGCCCCTTCTGATAACCTAGCGACTCATGGTCATCAGAAGTGTTGCTAAAAGAACCAATAGTGCTATTGTTTGTATTATTCATTAATGACCTCTTCCTTGTTTAAACAAATTAAAACATAAAAAAATAATAACATTCTCATTATATCTTATTTAAAAAAAAAAATCGGAAACACCTCCCCTATACAAGAGACTATCCAAAATTATATTACATGCAAATACGTATCAATAAATAAAGTCACGAACCAATTGATTTTATTTATGACTAATATTTATATAAAAAAAAAACCACAATTTTTTTGCCCTCATAATTTCATCATTCTACGCTCTACGTGCATAAGTGACTTACATTTTGAAACTAACCATGATTTTTTAAAACCATATTATCTAACCTAAAACTAACCAATATTCACTTTTTGTAACACATTCATAAACAAACCAACCCTAATTGCCTAAATTTGGTAGAAACTCAACTATTAGAAAAAACAATAAACAAAATATGCTACCAAGTAAAAAATTGCTGGAAAAAAGACAGCAACTATGATTACATGGCTATTTAAAAATTAAGATAAACATAGCCTAGTACCATTGAGGTATGTGGTTGAGAATATTATATATGAACAAAAGCTGGCATTTTGAAATTTCTATAAGCATAGAGATTGATTTTGTCTTTTCTAGTTGTTATCAGGTAGTATTTAAATTTTTTCATCATGATAAAATTGAAGTTATCTTTCGAATTAAATTAATTAAATAGTTATTTAAAATCATTTCTAAAAAAACAATTACAAAACACAAATAAAATCAATAGATAAAAAAAAAAATTGGCAATAAATGACACTTAATGTCCACTGACACAGAATTATAGTTTTGCTATTCAATTATATCTATAAATAAAGGATAAATAATTATAGTAAATTATGAATTCTGATATTCAAGCATTCTGATCTCCCAGGCCTACCATTTTACTTTTAATATTCTACAATCTCAAAACCTATTCTCACCCTTGCAAAACATTTCTTCCCAAACACAAACCTTAACATATAAACCTTTGTTTTGTGTTCTAAAAAACACACACAATGACTCAATAGACTAGTTTGCTTTGAACTAAAACCCTTAAAGGCTCATCTTTTCCAAACATTTACTTTCGTTCAACCCCAATAAAATAAAGACCCAAACTCTATTCTCTTAACAAACAATGGCAAAAAAGAAGAAGAAGGGAAAAGCAGGAGACTTACCTAGCGTGAAGGCATGAAGGATGAAGACTTATCTGGCATTAAAGATGGAGGGAGAGGGGAAAAGAATGAGAGGGAAGAATTTAACAGAGAGGGAAGAGAGGAAGAAGACAGAGGAAGAGAGATCGTTAAGGAGAAGATATAAGTAGATACAGACTTAGTTCATCGGTAATTATATTGGTATTTACATTTTATTGGTAATTATATCGATATTAAACAATTTTTTTTCCAAGTGTTTTTGTTTTTCCTATCTATCCAACCTACAAATACAGTAAAATCACAACACAATAACACCATTTATGTTCAATAACATAATAATATAATCATAGCAATAAACATTTTATTAGTGTTAAAAATAGTTCATTATAAAAGAAAAATTAGAAATATTACATTAAAATCAATTTCATTACACATTGATGTTTTACGATTAAAATCAGTTCAAAATTGATTTAATTAGAATTTTCTTCTTCTTCTTCAATTTCATCATCATCATCATGACCATCATAATCTTTTTTATTGAATTAAAGCTCGTCAATATCATCATCTTTATCGACTTTTGTATGTTCATTGGTTCTTAAAATATCATTTAACTCCTCAACATCAACATTAACAAAAATATTCTCACTGCATGAAAATTTGAATTTTTTGGTAAACAGAGCAACTCGATATGTACCAACCAACTTATCAATTTGAAAGATATCATCTCTCATAATTACTTCATCGTTACCTTTTTGAACAACTTGGACATGACTCCTTGGTTTGGTTTTCACTAAGGATAACTAATCAGCCCTAGAACGATCATTTCTAAAGAAATGAGTGTATGTGTAATAAACTTGTTGGCATTGTTTGGCAAAAATAAAGACATCATCGACATTACAAAGACATCATCTACATTGCAAAGCTTAGTCTTTGTATTAAATTCAATTAAACCATGGTGGGGATTAACTCTGATTCCTTTATCGGTGGTATCATGTCAATAGCATTTGAATAAAAAAACTTTATTATGCTCCCTATGATATTACAGTTCAATCACCTCTTCTAACTTTCCATAATAAGCAATTTCAAACTCATTAGAAATTGGTCATTTAACACAAACTCGACTATTATAAGTCTTTTTACCTCTTCTAACTTTGCAGATTGTTTGGACGATTTTTATTTCAAGCTTTTTCATGTGTTGGGTATGCAACTTGGTAAAGTATTATATCTAAAAAAAGTGACTGGTCTTTATCATTAACATGTTATTGGGTTAAAAACACAGAATCAAACAAGCATCAAAACCAATAATCATGCCTTTAGTGCAAACCTTCTAACACATTATTGACCAAAATTAAACAAATTATCATAACGAAAGCTTGAACAATCTAAAACATGTTTAAAACAAGAACAAGAACAAAACAAACTGTCCCAAAAAACATCATATTATTCCAGTACCATAATCAAATAAAAAAATACAAGATGAGCTCAAACAACATCAAAAGAGGTTTAAACATTAAGAAAGCATGAATGGGTAGGTCACATGGACTCTACCCTTGGACTTTTACATGGTTATACCTTCTCCTAGCTTGCTTTTTGGCTATGGACTGTTGTTTTCCTTCTCTATTCCTTCCTTCTTACCTTTTTACTATTTTTTCTTTCCAAAGCTTGTTAGACCTTTTATGTTAGACTCTTGAACCTTCATACCAGGATCTTTTCACAATGTGTTTTTTCATGTTTTCCCCATCTCTATCCTTTCTCCTTTCTTCATTTTTCAGGCGGTATTTATAGGGTTTTACTAGGATTTTTGATGGATTCAAACATAAATTGATCAAAGCTTAACCCTTTGATCAAAATGAGAGGGTTCTAGACAAATGTTAACAACTAGAACTTTTGTCCTTCAATGATTTTAGGATGGTGGTTTTGTAACAAATCTACGTAGCTGGTTTTCTTTTGTTTGGAGACAAAGGCATACATCCCTTACCTTCTTTCGATTGGATTCATTCTTACTTAATTTGGATGTATGTAACTCCATATTTATTCGTTTGCAGGTGTCAACTCAATTAGCCGAGAATCTATCCAAATTTGTATTTCTTTACCCCAAATAAAAATATTTTCATTAATGAGGCCCTTTGTCAATCAGAATTGGGTTGCTAATTTTGTTAATCTTACATATTTTGGTCCTCCAACTTTTCCTCTTGTCATTTTGGTTCTTCATCACCAACTTGGGCAATCTTCTAGGCTTTCTTCATGTATATCCTCTTTTATTTTGGATTTTCTTTTTCTATTTTTCTTTCCTTCATTTTTTGTGCGGTCAAAAGTGGGTAACAACAGGCATTACCAAATACCGATAAAAATGCCAACATATAGCAAATCCATGAAAAAACTTTTTTTAACGTATTTCTGTTGGTAAATCCATCGGCGATTTAAATTGTCGATGGAATGGTGTTCACTCGCCGATGGACTATTCCAACAGTGTTTTTTTATTTTCTTATAGAGATCGACCTACGACCTATCCCGAGTTGGGTTTCAAAAAAACTGAGTGGGAGTTGATTCGGTTAAACTTAGGTGACCAGATGGTTTAACCTGCAACCCAATCAAAATTCAATTTAATTTTTATCCTTTTTAAAATAATATAATTTTAATTTTTTTTTAAATTAAAACAATGTTATTTTTATCAACACGGATTAATTCAAATTAATCCACTTAATTTATGACCCAAGTCTTGAGTCGTAATGAGGATTAATAACTTTGGTGTTACGGCCATGAGACAATGTTTTGCTTCATTAGAAGTATACCATCCATACCAAAACACAAGAAGTTCTGCGATTACTTTACTTTTGATACTTGATTTTAGATTTTAACATCATGTAAATATATATATATATATAAAAACAGGGCATTGTGTATAATTTCAAGATGGGCATTGAAAGGATAATATATACTTAAAAAACATTTGGTTAGACGTTTCGCATTGACAGCGAAATATAACGTCACATTTTAGTTGAGCAATATGATATTTGGATTACAATATTGGAATGACTAACCGCCTTTTGCTCTCCATCCAAACAATAATTTATAACAAATTTAATCTAACAATTTACAAATATTCAATTAATGCTGCCCAATGTAAATTGTAGACAGTGTCTCCTCTTTTTATTTTTTATTTTTTCTTTTTTTAAAAAAAAGAGAGAATAGTTGAGGTTAACAATTTCGATTAATGATTTTGAGCATAGTTTTGAAATTCAGCTCAGCTCGGTGGGTTGACTCGAGACCCGATTGATCCGGGGCTAGAACCGGACCGGGTTGAAGAAAAAATAAGGGAAGAAAAAACATGGTGATGTCCGGCGGGTTGACCCGATAACCCGGTTGACCCGGCAAGACCCAGTCAAAAACCCGGTTGCAACCCGTTGACTTTTGTTTTTGTTTTTTAACTAAAACGATGTTGTTTTGATTTATAAAAAAAATTGACCCGGACGACCTAGTGACCCAGTCAAAACCCGGAACTCGGGCCTTGGACCGGGCCAGGTCTGAAAACTATGGTTGTGAGAAAATTTCGAATATTATTTATTTTTTAGCAAAGTTTTTAAGGTTTCTAGTTATATCTATTGATAAATGTTGAAAAATGAAAAAATATATTCTATAAAAATTTTGCTCAAGATTTGTAAGAGATGGATGCAGATTTTTACTCAATTGGAGGCCAGACTAAAGTTGTTCTTCTGAGTGAGCCACGGTATAAATTTTTCTATGATTTTTTTATAAAATTAGGGATTTAGAAAATTATTTCATTTTTGGACTGGCCAAGGCCTTCCCTGACCTCCTCTAAATTTGTCCCAGTATCCCTACAAAGCACTGGCGTTAATTAATTTATTATTATCATGTTTTCTTTAAATAATACACACAAACTAGCCATCTAACTTGCAGTTCATTGCAGGTTATAATTTGTTTAAAAAACAAAATACCATTGATATGATTTTTTACATCAAAAATTAAAATATAAATCAAAAAATCTATGTAAACATCTAATTAAATAAATCGATAACCATTTATATAAATAAAAGAAAAAAATCGTTACCAATAACAAAAAAAATAAAAAAATTGAGAGATAAATGTAAATCGAGATATTCAATCACAGAAAATGAGACATTCACCCGAATGTATCCAAATAGCTGACAGAAGATCATGTTTGGCCGCTGAGTGACATCACACGCGTTGCCTGAATAGGGCAGACATCACCCACTCACTGACACATGCCAAGCAAATGCTAGCAGCTTTTTTAATTTAAAAAAAAAAGTCAACGTGAGAATATCAAAACGCCTCTATGACCCTAGTAATTACCCAAAAACTCATGTGAAAGTACAAAAATACCCCAAATGCAAAACTTATTTTTTGTCTTTTCTAAGACAAAAAAAGGTACCTTAATTGTACATGAATAATAGAAAAACTTAAAAAACAGATGATAAAGAAGTATTTTTATTGTTTAAAAATTTATGAAAAGTAAAAAAAACTCTTGGTCAATAACTTTTAAGTTTCAAATAAAATGAAAAAGACTTAAACATCCTAGACTATCTTTTAATGACTAATAAACTAGTAAAAAAATACCCAAGCACCCCATGCTCAAGGCTTTTTTTTTTTTTTTTTCACTAAAGATAAAAAAATAATTTCACTGTAATAATTTATATTAAACTATAGCTACAGTAAGAAAACTGACACCTTACCATGTAGTTTTGGTTAATATTCTGGAACCAGACCCAAATATACAAGTTCAAATCACAAGAAGACATGAATCTCGTACCAAAGTGACAAGTTACCAATGCTTGATGTTGGACCACTTGAAAGGATACCCTCCCTTCTATGGAAAATGACACGAAAACACATTACATGTTGTCGTATTGCTGGGAATTTCGACAAGCATGCTGGCGATGAGTTACGTGTAAATCATCATTTCTTTTTGTCAATTCATTTTTCCTTTTTGTAAGGGGCATGCATAACCCAGTAGACCACCTAGACTAGGTTAACTAGCCTTCAAAGGCCATCACACACACAAATTTTTATTAGGTTAATTTCTCAAAAAAAAAAAAAAACAATAGTGCAAGATGGAATGTATTTATTTTTTATTGTGATGATAGCTTAATTATTCCACATTAAAGTTAGAACAACCGGTCATCTCATGATAAATCTTTGTCTGGGATTGCGGCTGAAATTTTAAAAAGTAAAAAAAATATTATTTTAATATATTTATGAGGAAAAAACACTTTTAAAACCAACTATTAAGATAATCGGAAAAAAACACCTTAAAAATTTAAAGATGATGGATGTATAAAAATATATATTGAGTATCCTTGGTCATGAACATAATGAAGTAGGTAAAGCTAATTAAAGAATCTAAATTGAGCTCTGCAGTTGATGAATGGGCATGGTGATAATACTAAATAAAGCTAGGAGTATGTATTATGCTGATCCAGTGAGGAGTGAGGATGTTGCAACTTTTTACCTGAAAGGATTTCCTTCATTTTTCAGTAAAGGTTCCTTTCCTCTTTCATTAAAGTGTTTGGGAATCACGATACTCCGTTTCAAATAATATTTTTTAAAATTTTAATTTTTTTATTTAAAATTAATTTTTTAAGTTTGTCGATAGTTTTAACGTGTTGATGTTAAAAGTAATTCTTAAAACATAAAAAAAAATAATATTTTAATATATTTATAAATAAAAAATACTTTAAAAAACAATTTCTCTCACAACATTCACTTTCTCCCGGCAGCAAGGCTAGTTTTGGTATATCATCTTGACCAAGTTGATCCTTAATCTTGGTGTTTTCATTCCTTTTTCTTGCTGGCAGATGCATCACTGTTTTGTCGTTCTTTAACCTCTCGAAATTTCACACCCAAGATTCAATTCTCACCTCTTATGCATGATGGCAGACAATAATATATATATATATATATATATATATATATATATATATATATATATATATATATATATATATTGCTTTTCTTCAACCCAGTGGTAATTAACAAGGTATAACCTTGCGTTGGTGTTTAGCTTTTCACTTGTCTCTTTAGGGAAAAAGCAATGCGTGATGTTAGGATAGTTGTAGTTTTGGAAAAAATGATGGAATTGATGCTATTTTTAGCCCCTGCAAATCGATTGGTATTGAGATTGAACCTATTTTTTAATTTTCTACACGCAATGAAGGGTTATTTTAATTTTCTCGTGCTCATTTGGTATTGAGATTGAACGTGTTTTTTAAATTAAAATTTAAAATTTTTTTGCTTTAAATTATTTTTTAGTGTTTTTAGATCGTTTTGAAGTGCTGATATCAAAAATAAATTTTAAAAAATAAAAAATATATTATTTTAATACATTTCAAAATAAAAAGGCACTTTGAAAAACAACATCTACTACACTTTTAAACACCCCTTAATCCATCCTTTCTCCAATTCCTATAGTAAAGAAATCTACATTCTTAGTTGTTAGAAAATAATATAAATCATATTTTGATATCTCATCTAACTGTTTAAGCTATTGGGTTGAGTTGGTTCTTTAACATGGTATCAGAGCCTTGATGACCAAACAGTTACAAGTTCGAATCTAACCATCCTTATTTTTTGATAAAAATTAAGCACAAGATAATATAGATCTGTGCAAATTTCAAGTTTAAAGAGCTTTCACTTAGAGAGATGTGTTAGAGAATAATAGAAATCATATCTCGAAATCTCACCTAACAGTTTAAGCTATTAAACTGAGTTGATTATTTTATATTAGTAAATATATCCCATTAACAATAAGTTTAATTTAGTAGTTGTATATCTGGTAAAAAAGTTCGAATTACCATAATAATAATTTCTTAATTATAATGAAAAAGAACTTTATCATTAACCCAAAAGCATAGTTATCAATTAGAATTTATTTATTTGTTGATAGGAAATTGTAGTCCTCACCTCTATGATTTGAGAGTGACTGATTTAGTTTAATTAACTCATGATTGAGATTTAGAAAATTGGCATTATTCAGGTCGATGTTGTTTTTTTATTATTCCAAATATTTATCTCTTTATAATTCTTTTTTTTTTTTAAATTAGGCCAACCGTTAAGAGTATTATTTACTCTCTCTCTCTCTCTCTCTCTCTCTCTCGCGCGCACACACAGTCTCTCTCCCTCTTACATAAGTCTCTCGTATGTTTTTGTTTTATTGTGGAGGACCAGGAAAAAGAGGCTTCTATATTTATGCTTAGTCACCACACATTATCCCAACTCATTCACCCCAGAGTCCTTCCATTGCTTCTTCACCTTCTCTGCTTGCTAAAACTCTCTCAGCTCTCTCTCACACACACTTCTGTTCATTTTACAGCCCTCATTTCTCTGTAGCTGTTCCCTCCGTCGTCATTTTCTTCTTTTGCTCTCTCAGGTCATGTAACTGTACCCTGAAACTGCAATCTTTGAAAGAGTTTCCATTGTTGCTTTAAAGGGTCCTTTTTTAATAATGTGATCTTGATTAAAGTCTTGTTCTTGGTTCTTTCCTTTCTTTTGTTGATGTCCATTTGCTTACCGCTGCTCTAAATCAGTTTTCTTGTGATTTTAATCATGGGTTCTCGTTAGTACAATCTTTTCTTGTCTAGTCCATTTTCTTGGATTCTTAAGGTTGATGTCCCCTTCTGTTAATGCCCATTTGCCTTAAATTTGTTTTAAAAAGTTGAAAGATGCAGTATTTGGTCATGGGTTTTCGTTAGTTTGGTTGCTCTTGTTGTCTAAGCCCCTCACCACTCTAAAATTTCTTTAGTTTTTCATAATTGTAACATGTAATTTGAATCTTTCAACTGCATTCTGTTATGTTAGTGTGCTTTTTGGTGGGACTTAGTTGATGAACAGGAAGCTTTTCTTGATAATGAAGTAAAGAAATCAGTGTTAATGCATCCAAATCTCATTAAAATCAAACGCTAAGAAGATCTGTGCATATGGAGAGTATCTGTTCTTTCCGCTAATTCAGAGTCCTTTTATTTCACTATGGATTCTGTCCGCTAGTATCATTGATTCTTAACTAACTAATTAGGTGATTTGACTCCTTGCTAAACGATTCTTTTGTTCTTGATAGAAAATATACCAATATCATTCTTTATATATTCCTAGAAATGTAAGAATCTGTAACTGTATATTTTACTTACAGAATTGTATGTATACTGTATACATATATATCTCCAAAATGTTTAGTTCAGGATTATGTTCCTGCTTTTGTTACTTGTCTTTCTGCCCATAGGTTCTCATTTTTACCTTCTTCTATGCAAGTTTAGCTACTCATAGTGGCCTCTCGAGTAGTAAATCCAGATGGAGTCTTGTGTTTCGTGTTTTATCATAGATTAGTTTGTTGAACCAAATCTCAATCTATCTCACTGCTTTTATATTCACCAAAACTCTGAGTTGTCATGGAGGAGACATTTGTTCCTTTACGTGGAATAAAAAATGATCTTAGAGGAAGGCTTTTGTGCTACAAGCAAGACTGGAAAGGTGGTTTACGTGCGGGCATCAGGTTTGTGACTCTTATTACACATATTTAATCACACACATCAGATGCTATGGTTGTGATATTTACTAATAGAGTATTTATGTCAATATGAGCACAACAGAAGCTTTTGTCTATGATCAATGTAACAGATGAAATCTTGAATCCTTTTTTAATCAAAGTCAACAATATTATGTCCTTCCATTTAGGATCCTTGCTCCAACAACATATATATTCTTTGCTTCGGCAATTCCTGTGATATCTTTTGGGGAGCAGCTAGAAAGAGATACAGGTTGGCTGGCTTTTTTATATTGCCACTTTCCTCTTCCATGAGTATTTCAGTAGTCATCTGCTGAGACTTTATTTTTGGTTACATTTTACAGATGGAACATTGACTGCAGTGCAAACTCTTGTATCGACAGCGCTTTGTGGCATCATCCATTCGATTGTCGGAGGACAGCCCCTACTCATACTGGGGGTCGCTGAGCCAACAGTGTTGATGTATACATTTATGTTCGACTTTGCAAAGGACAGAAAGGATTTGGGGCCTAATCTCTTTTTAGCCTGGACTGGATGGTATATGACCAAAACAAACTTTCTTAGCTGATATGCGTGGTGGGATTTCTGGTGATATTCAAGAATTTCCTTCACTTTATGTGTTCTCAGGGTTTGTGTGTGGACAGCTTTGTTGCTCTTCTTGCTGGCAGTGTTGGGTGCATGCTCTATAATCAACAGGTTTACGCGTGTTGCTGGTGAATTGTTTGGCCTGCTTATTGCAATGCTCTTTATGCAGCAGGCCATAAAGGTGAACGCTCTTAATGAATTCACTTCGTTTTATCATAAATCCATTTAACTTCTCAATTAAATGTTTCCAAATGACTGTATATCGGATTTTTCAAGAAAAAATGATTTTTTGGAAGTTCTTATATTAGATAATTCAAAAATGTAGTAGAGTTTGCATAGACTGTCTTCTCATCATAACTTTGGGGTTTCATACTATAGGGAGTTGTTGAGGAGTTCCGCATACCCCAGAGGGAAAATCTTAAGCAGACTGCACTTCAACCTTCTTGGCGATTTGGCAATGGAATGTTTGCATTGGTTCTGTCCTTCGGCCTTCTTCTGACTGCATTAAGGAGCCGTAAGGCTAGAGCCTGGCGCTATGGTACAGGTATGAAATAGAGGTCCAAAGGCAAATAAACTTTTGTTGCATCTTGTAGGTTGTGTTTTACAGCAGTCATCCTCAATTAAGAACTTGTAGTTCTATGGTTAGTTTACCTCTTTTCCATAAGTATCTGTATTAGTGGTACCCATAATAGCCATAAGCCCTGCCCTCTTTCTCTCTCAAACCAAGGCCTCTTGAAAATAGTTTAAAAGGGTAGGGATTCGTGTCTATCTTTCTAAGCGTCTGATTTTTTTTTCCCTGTGGTGAATTTAACATGTCCATGAAGAAAAAGTTTCCACTGTCCCCATATACTCTCAAAGGTCACTGCACGTGTCTCATAAACTTTACTAACAGCCCTTCTTCATTTATTTTTATTCAAAGGTTGGCTACGAGGATTCATTGCAGATTATGGAGTTCCACTTATGGTGCTTGTCTGGACAGCCATATCATACATACCAGTTAATAATGTTCCAAGAGGGATCCCAAGGCGGCTTTTTAGTCCAAATCCATGGTCTGCTGGTGCATACTCAAATTGGACAGTTATCAAGGTGAATCCTTGAACAAAACTTCCTTGAATATTAGATTTGCAATAACTTGATTCAGAGCTTCACCTGTGCAATAATTCCTCCAAGTCCTGGAATGGTACTGATACTTTGTTTACTGGTGCAGGAAATGGTGAATGTGCCTCCTTTATATATAGTTGGAGCATTTATTCCTGCAACTATGATTGCTGTGCTTTACTACTTTGATCATAGTGTTGCATCACAACTTGCACAGCAAAAGGAGTTCAATTTGAAGAAACCATCTTCCTATCACTATGATCTTCTTCTTCTCGGGTTTTTGGTAGTGTGTTATTCAGAGACATCGTTTTTTCTCATCATGATTCTACTAAAATGGTTGAATCACAGCAAGCAGGAAGAAATGTAGGCACTTCTTATTGACATTTCTCCTGAATTTGTTTTGGACAGGTTATATTGTGTGGTCTTATTGGCATTCCTCCTTCAAATGGTGTAATTCCACAATCTCCAATGCATACGAAAAGCTTAGCTACCCTGAAACATCAGGTAATAGCCTTTCAAGTTCTAAATTTGTATAATACATATCTGGTTTTGAGAATAGGAGTGATCCAAGTTCTTTACTCTAAATTTCTGAGTTTGGTGTTTAATGCTCAAAAATAACATGACTGAAGAACATATCACACCTGTTCCTTTGCATTAACGTGTACATACAAGATGAGTGTCCAACCATTTTTCCCTTTATGATCTGAATCATGGGCGAGGGGCTTAAATAATCGGTATTTCTAGAGGAGGAAGTTTATGAGAAACACTACTTACGTGTTATTGGCTTCCCTGCTTGTTTTCAAATTCCTTTTTGTTCAACACTGGATGTGCATTTAAATGCTTCCCTATTTTTCCTTGACACTGATAAATGTCTCTATCTATGTATTATACAGGCTGTTGATTCTCATCATCTTTGTTTCTTTGCTTTCACACAGCTTCTGCGAAATAAACTTGTTTCAACTGCCAGAAAAAGTATGGGTAAAAATTCAAACCTGGGTCAGTTATACCAAAGCATGCAAGAAGCATACAATGAAATACAGACTCCATTAGTCTATCAACTGCCATCTGCCCTGGTAGATTAGCCTGCCTATGACTTTTTATTTACAAAATATTTGTTTAGTTTTCCTTTTCTTCTTTCCTTACCTTTACTTGAAACAGGGACTAAAAGAGCTGAAAGAATCTACAATACAGCTGTCCTCAAGTACTGGCTACATTGATGCCCCTGTTGATGAGACTGTTTTTGATGTGGATAAAGATATAGATGATCTTTTACCAGTTGAGGTCAAAGAACAACGTCTCAGCAATCTGCTTCAGGCATTGATGGTTGGTGGTTGTGTTGCTGCTATGCCTGTTCTGAAAAAGATCCCGTCCTCAGTTCTTTGGGGTTACTTTGCTTTTATGGCCATCGAAAGCTTGCCAGGAAATCAATTTTGGGAGAGGATATTGTTGCTTTTTACTGCTCCAAGCAGAAGATACAAGTGAGTGCATGCTCGTACAGTCATATCCTGTTAACTAGGCACTCTTCTATATTCTGTTAATTATCCTCATCTGCATCTCCCATTTTTTATTTGTTTTGTCACTAGGTTTTGACTTTTAGCTTTTGCATATATTGATTTTGTGTTTTAAAATCTACTGGAAGAAGATAATTCTATAACTAATAAAACCATATTTAATAAGAAACCATATTATGATGATGATGATTTATATGCCATGGCAATCCTCAGAAGAATCCGACATCTAATCCAGGTTTCTGTTTTCCAGGGTGTTGGAGGACTATCATGCTACCTTCATTGAGACGGTTCCCTTCAAAACAATTGCCACCTTCACTTTGTTCCAGACATCTTACCTGCTTTTATGCTTTGGCTTAACATGGATTCCAATTGCTGGTGTCCTTTTCCCACTGTTGATCATGCTTCTTGTTCCAGTGCGGCAGTATGTCCTCCCTAAGTTTTTCAAAGGAGCCCATCTTCAAGACTTGGATGCTGCAGAATATGAGGAAGCTCCTGCTGTATCTTACAACATGACATTTGAAGTAAGTTCATCTCATTCGTTCTTCATTTCATTTTTCAGCTAGGCATGCTTACAGCTCAGGTTTGCGCAAAAGCTAGTTTCCTGATTCTCTTTAATGATAAATTGTTCTGGATCTGCGCCATGCCAAATCCATTTGGATTTTGCAATTTGCTAGCAATTCACTAGGTCTAAATTGTCACAGAGCTTATCAGACACAAATTATTCTGTGCATTCAAGTATTTGTCTTCCAGGATCCACTCTTCTTGGTGTCCGACTACAATGATATAAATTGGAGTTCAAATAGTCCTGAAGTTTTGGGTTCTAATATACAAAGCTTTATGTATCTGACAGGATCAGGATCCACAAGCCAGAACTACTAATATTGATGATGGGGAAATTCTTGATGAAATTATCACACGAAGCCGTGGCGAGATCCGCCGCACGCAAAGCCCTAAAGTAACAAGTTCCACTCCAGGTTCAGTAGAGAATATGAAATCTTCATATAGTCCACGGCTTTCACAAAGGGCATACAGCCCACGTGTTAGTGAACCAAGGGTTGACCGGAACCCTAGATTTACTGGTAAGGGAGCTGAATTAAAGCAAACTCCTAGTCCTGGGTTTTCTAACCTTGGTCAAAGCAATCCTGGTTCGTCATCATGCTAAATTCATATTTCTGGTGAGTCTAGTTGTCGGTATGTCGCTTGAGAGGTCCTTTGTCAAATTTATGTAATTAAGTTTTATCTTATAGGTTTGTGTTTGTCTTCTTGGTTCTAACCATAGTATGTCTGTCAGTGTTCATTGTTCTCTATCTCCCAATAGGCTGGGCAGAAGACACATATGATAATTAAAAAATGTCATTTGCACTTTTGTTTCTTGGCTAGAATCTTCCTCTTCCTCTTCCTCCCTTTTATTTTCAGTGTTGTTTACTGTTATTTATGTTGGCCGGGAAAGCATTTAGACGATGTAGAAGTGGAAAATAAAGGAAATTATCTATCAAAAGAGCCTTGGTATTCATCAATAATTTGTGGGTAAATGCTTCAACCATGATCTAAAATGCCGGAAAAAGAATTAGAAAAGGTCATTGCCCAGTTGCAGGCCCGCAGAAGAGGGTTCTTGCAAGGGGGAATTCAGAGACAATTCTTTCAACATTTTTGCATGAAGTGACTTATCTACGAATTTGAACTTTCAACTTTGTGGTCAAAAGCACTAGACTTGAGAGAAAGCACTTAAGTTATGCATGTGAAAGTAAAACTTGAGCACAAAAAAGACTCCTGCTTTCTCTTTTAAGATTGCAATGGTTGTTAGAAATTACGCACTCCTTGCTTTGCATCATATACTTTCTTAGCAAGGAGACAACTTCTGCACCAATAAGGATAAAAAAAGGCTCTTCTAGTACCAGCATCCTTCATCTAATTACTGGGAATCCTTCTTTATTTTCTTTATGGAAGTGACTCCATTATTAGATTTGAATGTTTTATCTTTTCCAACCCGACGACCCCTTAACCACATCAGTTAATATTGAATTGGTAAACGTGAGATTTGATTGCTTTGAGGGTCTTAACTAAAAACTTTTATGATCTAGTTTCAAATGAGCATCCTGATTAGCATCGTTTGACAGCAGAACCATAGAGAAGGGAGCATGTTCATGTAATAGGGCAACGCAAATAGACAGGTGTTGGATTCTTTTGTTTGTGTGCTCTCTTTTTTACTTCCTTTTCCAGATTGTCATCTAGGGTGTTAAAATCGTAGACTAGTTTAAAAAGCCATGCAGTATGAGTTTGTGATTCAGATGAACAGTTGTGGCCCGGGTGTTCATTTTACAGCTTCGGAATGGAAAACAGGTGCGTTGTCTTGAGACTAACTGCTTTACCGAGTAGTCTTTTTAAAGTGCTCCCCTTTTTTCCTAGAAAATAGTCTTCTCAGAGTAAGTTCTGACAGCTATACGGATTATGTTCATGTTTATCAAGCTTCCACCAATGGTTCAAGAATTTGTTTGGGGGAATCTCATCCAATATATTCTCTCTAGCTATAGAGGGGAGAATTGACTTGTGCATCATGCAACTTTGCGTTAACATTTACAACTTGTAATGGCTCAAGCCTATATATAACTAGGTGTGAGCTACCTTTTCCATCCCTTTCCATCTTTTCTAACTGATAACATTTTATAATCTTGGAATTGATCATTTCCATATTATCATATTTTCCTCTTTGACCATTTCTTTTCGATTAGGTATTCTTTTGCTTTCGACTTGTGTAAGTCTTAGGTGCTATCATCGTGGAACTATTATGTGACTCTAATAAATCAACTGAGTTTTTCTGCCCTAATTAGTTACTTTCTTAATTGCCAGCCATCATCTCTAATCAGTTCTAGTTAGCTGTAATGAGTTCTCTTCATCCTTTAATGTATGGTGCTTATTATTAAGACTTCTGTAGCGTATGTCTCTTTGGATGTCACTAGATTTTAGCACTCACGTCCATCTGCCCTGATGCATCATTTACCTTGGGATACAGAATCAAGGGCCATTTAGATGGATTTCCTAGGACTTTCTGGATGATACTGCCTACGAGCTAGGGTACAAATGCTAGTGCTAAGTATATAATTTCTCCACTACATCTACTCTAAGCACAAGAGGGCCCAAATAATGCTTCTTTATTAGTCTTTTTCAGTGTTTGTTTTCCTTTCTACTACACAGGTTGTGATGATGGAGATTGATATATATCCACTCGGGGCCCATAGTCTCAAATGGAGATCCTATCCATACAGAAAAGATTTACTAGTGGACACTTTCATTAAATCTGTGTCTTCAACTCTGCCTTAATATAAGCAACAACAGTGTTTAAAACTTTGGATGAAGTCAGATAGTTTGGTCGGAGTTGTGCTATGAGAATATCTTTTGCTGGTTTTATACTTTGTTGGGTGCAAGAGGAATGGTTTCTGCATCATTACTTGTTCTTAAAAGGAAAGGGATTGCGTAGTGGCTGCACTGTACATCTTCAGATTGCACTTATCATCTTAAGACTGCTCATGTAGTGCGTAATTTGTTTTAGCACAACAACAGTATGGAATGATGGACCAGAACTAATTGTGGAACGCAAATATCAGAGCTCAGTTGATTAACAAGTTAGAACAGGTGGCCCAGGAAAAGTTGCCTTGAAGAAAATCATCAGTTAATACTTCAAAGTTCTGTACGTCTGATTCAACTTCATATTGCTTTTAACACAGAAGCCACCGTATGCCTGGATTTAAGCTTCATGGGAACATAAGCTTAGAAATAGCTTATATCAGAACTAAGATAATGAATCCACTCGTTGATGAGGGTGGGGCTCCTCTTTTTATTGTTTTAAACTTTGAATTTTCCTTATCTTATTTGATCTTCCATTATCTTAGTTCTTTTTTCCTTGATTATCATTTTGCTTAGTAAGCTTTGTTTTATTTACTTTTATAAAAACTTGTCACTCAAAATAAAATGTACAAAACGATCGTAAATTGACTGAATTGCATCGGGGGAAAAAAAAAATTCTTTATACAATTTTTTAGAATATATTGAGAAGTGAGGGTAAAAAATGGGTTGCGAGGATCATCTCTTAAAATCAATAAGTTCACATTTATTATTTATTTTTAAAAACAATTCATATTTATTTATGGTATTTATATAATCCCCGTGATATATTCTAAAAATTATCATTTGATTGGTTTCTTTTTTCTTTAGTTTCTTAAAAAAAACTCTTTCATAATAATTTTTGTAAAATGTATAGTTCGTCTCACTTGTATAAAAAAATATAATCATGGTTTCATCCTCTTATTTTATTATATGACCATTATTTTATACCATGATTAAACTCAAATGAAATTACAACTATAGAAGTATACACAAATTCTTGAAAATTCCCTCACCATTAGTCTAATTAGGTGCTTTCGTAGCAATTAACAAGAATAAAATGGTATAGTAATAAGGAAAATTATGAGTCAGAAACCGAGTCAAGCTCAAATTGCAAATCAAAACTAATAATAATTAATTTGGAAGAAACATTTTCTATGAATCAATCAAGCCCGCTTGAATCCAGAAGAACACCCAAAACGGGGTCCGGTTAAAAACCTTTCATAACAAAATAAAGGCCTTTTAACTTTCGAACCTTTTGATTGCCCGAATGATGAAATCTGACTGGGTTCGAATATACAAACGTTTTCTTACTAGTAATTTCTCTTTATTCTGATTGGATCTTTGTTTGTTGGGTCTTAATTCATCATAAATTACATTAAATCTAGAAATAAATAAATAAATATTTATAAAAGGATTTAAGCTAAAACTTTTAAAATATATCATATTATATTGATTGATCTAAGACAATTTTAATTAACAAACAAAATTTAAAAACTATGTCAAAACATGATTCTAATTAGGCATAATTTTTTTAAGCTAAATGATAAAAAAAAAATGATGAAATTGCTTTTTAATTTTATGTTAAATAAAAAAAATCAATGATAATAAATGGTTAAATTGTATTTTTTTAAAATTAGGGGAAAATACAGGAAAAAAAAACCTAAATGTTGTGTCATAACCCGTCGAATCAGTGATTCGTGCCAAGAACTCGTCCAGGTCTAATGATTTTTTATTATTAAATTTATGTTGCACCTAAATAAAGAATAAAAAAGAATTACAAAAAAAGCCCCACAAAAGAACCCAGGTGTGTGGGCCTAACAACCCAACACGTTAAAGCTTATTAAAAAAAAAAAAGAGCTAATGCACAAGTGTCTAGGCCTTATATTTTTTTAACGTTTTTAAGGACTGGATGGCCTATCATCCGTCCTTTTTATTTTAAAAATAAATAAATCAGATGACACATCGCCTATTGAAATAGTTGACTGTCATTTATCTTTCTAGAATCTGACCACCATGGATCATCATCCATCCTTTTTATTCTAAAAATAAATAAATCAAGTGATATGTTTCCTGCTGAAACAGCTGATTATCGCTTATCTTTCTAGAATCCAACCACTATAGTGGTGGCTTAAAAAATTAAGACAATTGAACCCATTTTAACAAAAAAAAAAAAAAAAAGAGTACCAATATTTAGTTTACATCTCAAAATTCTAAATGAAGTCACCTCCCCTCAATATCTGCAAATTGTTATCAACTGCAACAAAAAGAAAAGGTTAAAGAGATTTTGCAGGCTATCTCTCATGAAGCCTCAAAGTCCAAACCATGGGTCTTGCAAAAGTCCCTGTGCGCATCAAATGGTATGGAAGAGGACTAGAAAATCCCAAATCCGGGGAAGTTCGTGCCATCAAATATAATCAGATCCCTGTTTTTTCTGCAGCCATATATTACATCAAGGGGATTTTTTCCAGACATAAACCTCCATCCAGACACCACGGGATCTCCGACCACCACAAAGCCCTTATTCTCACCTTTGAACTTGAAGTAATGTTCTTTAACACTTTAATGTGTTCTTTCAAATCAAATCAATTTGTTAGAGCTCTATCAATAATAACTCATCGAAATCAATTTAGAGCTCATTTTAGGGTTTTGAAAACAATAAAAGAAACAACTTGTCAAAAATGTAATATATATAAAGATAATTTAGTTATTTTATCCCATTTAAAATTTTAGATTGACTCGGTGTGTAAATTATAATTTCTAAAAGAAATATAAACAAAATTAAAAAAAAAAACTAAACTACATGAGTAATTTTTTTTAAAAAAAAAACTTATCTAATGCGGGTCTGTTTGGGAGTGTGGTTGCGGTTGCTTTTCAAAGAGTTTTTCATGCCAAAATGCATCAAAATAATATTTTTTTTATTTTTTAAAAATTATTTTTGAAATCAGCGCATCAAAACGATCCAAAATACATAAAAAAATTAATTTTTAGCCAAAAAAAACTTTTTTGAGAATATAATTTGCACTACGTTTCCAAACACTCTCGTAAAAGGTACAAATTTAATACCTAAAATAAAAGGAAAAAAATTGTATTCCTTCTCCTTAGATTTGGTAATACGAATAAATAGTATATAATTGATGAAATATTTTTCGCTGGCATCTTGTGTGTGTGTGTGTGTGTTAAATTACTGTCCAAGAGGCCATAGAAATTAGCTTTTTTCCTGCAACTTCAGTAGTCTACGCCAAGGGCATGTACTGATTAGAGAATCACTGCATTAAACTCATCTTCTTCGTAACCTCAAAGAATAAAAGAATTAATATCAGAATGATCAATAAAGAAGACATAACAGTTACCATTTTCCACTGTTATTACATTTGAGTTTATTACATCCTTTTCGCCTCAGATATATAATATATCCCATCAAGCAAAGAGAATTAATTAATTTGCTAAGCAAAACGCCTTGGATAAATTAATAAATTCTTCTCTTACTTAATTCTCCTCCTCAACGCAGTAATTAAGAGATTCATCTTACATTATGCAGCTTGAGGACCATGCATTAATTAATTGGCATATATCTAGGTTGACTGGAGAATTAATGCATTGACTCATTAATCTTGAATGCTAACCAATAGTGCACTGCCACGTATCCGATTAGAAGGTTCCCATCTTATCAATTAGATTCTACCATTTGAGGCCATTGACCAACTTCATCATTCCTACAACGATGTAAATATTAAGTAATTCCAACAAGAAATTAAGAATTATGAGAGAATTTGTAATTAATAACACCCCAGAGAGAAGCTTAATGGGCACTAGTGTTAAGCAATGGTATGCAATGTCAACCATTGGATCATTAGAAACCAGTGGTCAAGATCTCAACTGATCTTGTCATAAGAGCATTTTTGCCTTCTCCTATTAAGCAATAACAACACTATATATTAAGGTGGTAACTCCTACACTAGTACTCGTCTCAAACCCAGACTATTGAGCCTCAAGATTTCTTGGAGCTTGAGAACAACATTAACCTCAGAAGAGTTTCTCAACCGATGTTTTTGTCAAACAAACCATACATGAAAGAAGACTACTTTCCCTTTGAAACAGTACCTGCTAGCCCATCATCAAAAGGCTTTCTTCAAGATTTTGACCATCTTGATGATGATCATGACAGTCAGTTTCATGCTAATGGCTCAGCATCAAATCCATTTTTTGGTGTCCAAACTGGGTCTAACTTCGATTCTTTTGATGCTTTTCCTTATGGGTTATCATCAGATATTGATTTCTATGATTATGAGTGCAAGCCATTCGTAGGTAATATCAATGGAGGTGGTGGGCATGGACATGGTCAAGTCAACGAAGATTTACAGAGTGGTGTCTACTTAAACATGTCTTGTGATCAAAGGAATCCCATTGACGATATCGGATCCAACCAGGGCCATGTGTCCTTGAATTTCGAAGAAATAACGCCTGTGAGTTTTGTTGTACCAGATGAAGTCTCATGCGTGAGTGCTGCTACGAATGAGTGCAAAAGGAAAATGGGTTTGAACAAGACTAGGGCACTTCTACCTCCGGCAAGAAAGGCATGGAAAGGTCCTAAGAAGAACAGTATAGTAAAAGGGCAATGGACTACTGAGGAAGATAGGTACACACATATCTTGTTCTAATTAGGCATGCATCCCTGGGGTTTTTGTTTTCATGTTAATTAGGTTCCAATAATGGCGTTATTATATATGTTGCATGTTTACACAGGATTCTGATCCAGCTGGTTGAACAGAATGGAGTGAGAAAATGGTGTCATGTTGCTCAAATGTTGCCTGGAAGGATAGGAAAGCAGTGTAGAGAGAGATGGCACAACCATCTAAGGCCTAATATCAAGGTTAACGTGATGGGGAGTGATTTCCCAATTTCCCTTCTGTTATTTTATGTGTATTGCTGTTATCTATTTTGATATATCATCACTTGTTTAAGCAAGAATCGCACATAAAATTTAGGGCATTAAAAGCAGTTTTTGCGGGAGTTTATTTTATGTTTGAAGTTATGCCCCAGTAATACTGCATTGCTAGCAGATCTTAGATTCTTAATCAATTCTTGCTGATGCATGAGCTAAAAAAGGCTAATAGAATAGATCCAAGTTCTGTTTGTTAGAGAAAGTAAATCAACAGCTCATGAATCATGCATACATGACATGTGTATATGGGTGTCTTGGCATTATATTCATAAGCTGGATAAGGATGCCAGTTCAATTTCTTATCGTCTCTTTGATTATTCTCATTACAGAAGGATACGTGGAGTGTAGAAGAGGATAAGGTATTGATACAGGCACATTCAGAATTAGGCAACAGATGGGCAGAAATTGCCAAGATGTTGCCGGGAAGGACAGAAAATTCAATTAAGAACCATTGGAATGCAACCAAAAGGAAGCAATACTCGAAGCGAAAATGTCGACCAAAGTATCCAAGAGCCTCCCTTCTGCAAGATTATATCAAGAGCTTGAACTTAGATTCGGGCATTACTGGGAGAGGCCTTGGGATAATTACTGCTAGTACTGATATCATTCTAGATAATGATACCAGAATGAAAGCACCAGAGCTGCTGCCACGGGACTTGGTCCTTTTCAAAGATAATGATGATGGATTAGTTCCAAACTATAGTTTTAACGAGGTCCCGGAATTTGATATTCATGAGAAAATATTTCGAGGGGGCTGCAGTGTTGATTCTATTCTTGATGAGCTACCCTGTGATGATTCTGTTGCTCATGAGAAGAGATTGGAGATGGATGTGCAAGAACCGGATGTGACTCCATTCATGGGTTTTGAAGTGAAGAAGGAGGTGGATTTACTAGAAATGATCTCTCAAAGCAAAATGTAAGTCCTTAAGAGACATGGCCATACATTATTTTGGATAGAGATAGTACGGAAAGTTAATTTAGGATTAAGATTTTCTTAAAAGCAAATTTAATTAAAGAACTAATGAAAGAACAGTAAAGGAGGAACTTCTTGGTTGCTAATTGTGTTATTCAGAGATTGAGGAACAAGAAGAAAGGAAAGGAAAGTGAAGAAACTAAAGATGTTATAATTTATTGTGAGATGACAAGTTTTGCATTTTATGTCAAGGCTTTGATTACAGAATTATTCTCAAGTTTTGCAAGGGAACCTTGAATTCTTGAATAAGACTAAAAATCCTCTTTTCTCTGATCTTTCCTTTTTCTTTTTATACTCATTTGATTTTCAGTTCAATACATATCCACATTTTCTAAAAACATTAGATTATATAAGGTAAAATCATTCTAACTCTTGAGGGATTTATAATATAAAACCTCCATGGAAGTACTGAGATGTTTGTTCTCTAGCTTTGGAATTAAGAATCTTTGGATGTGGCATGTTAAATCTCTTGAAGATCTTCTCATGCAAGTACTGATTAAATGTGGTAAAGACGACATGGTAAGAAGTAAACATTAAAAAGATTAGCAGTTAGGAAATTACTGGCAATTATGAGTTCAATAATCCTTAACCCTAAGTCCCAATAAATCTGAATTTAGTTAATCGGTTGTTTGAGAAAAAATCCGATTTCAACAAGGAAGAATTATGCTGTCTTTCCTTGAGAAAAGCAAATAAGCCAAAATCTAAAGCCAATTAAGTTTCGAATTTTCTTTTTCTTTTCGTTTCTTAATGTCGGCAGGAAGCTAGAGAAACCCTAAAAGAAACAGGAAAAAAAGAGAGGCGGAATTCAGTCTTTTCCCTGACCACAAGTCTGTGATATCTCTATTTATTCGCCAGTGCTATTGCTCTCAGCTCTACTTTGTCTTTGTTTCTTTTCAAATACGCAATGGCTACAAAATCACAGAAAACGGCTACAAGAAGAGAAAAGTTTATGAAAAAGATTAATGAGGGTAACAAAGAAACCCAAGCAGTGAGCTTCTCAAAGCGAAAGCCAACCTTGAAGAAGAAAGTAGAGGAGCTTAAGACCTTGTGTGCTGTCACGATTTGCATGGTCTGTTTCGGTCCTGATGGCACCGTCGAAACATACCCAGAGAATGCAGCAGAGGTTAAGAGAGAAATCGGGTTCTACAAAGGACTTCATGCCATGCAGAAACGTGAGTTCAACCTCCTGGGTTATTTAGAGAATGTCAAGGGAAAGCTCGGATTGAAGAGACAGAAGGTGAAAAGGAAGAAGCTCGAAGCATTGGCCGAGAGTTTTTCAAATCAAATCGAGGGGCTAAGTGGGGATGCTTTCTTGCACTTCATTGAAACTCTAGAGAAAAAGTTGATGGGTTTGAGGGGGAAAATCGGTGATCTGTTGAGCATCCGCGGTGATAAAGGACAAGCAAATGCTCATGGCAATGATAATACTGATCATGCTTTGGTCCCTTGTGATCGTGCTGTTCCGGAGCCAATAGATGCAAATAACCGTATCTTCATGGTTGAAAACATGTGTGCAAACCCCATAGTTGATGAGGATTTAGCAGAGTACTTCTGGGATTCAGAGCTATTGAAGTTAGCAGGCTTCGAGTGTCAGCCCATTACTCCTGATCAGCAGTAACGTTGTCAGCCACCTGAGAAACCAGGTCTTAGTCAGTGGAAGCAGTTTCAGGTGAATCCCCGATTTTGGTAGCACAGGGGTTTCTTTCTCGTTTTTTCATTTTTTATTTCAGTGTAATAATAGTTATTTTCAATCAAAGCAAACTGATTTATGATTTGAAAAGTGCATTGAAGTGGTTGATTTTGTGTCTTTTGCCCAGATGATAAAAAGCTTGAGGGAAACGAAGAAACCAAACCGATGAGTGAGAAAATTGCGGCCATTTTTCTCCTTTTTTTCTTTTTATGAATGCCTTAATTTTGTTTTTCATCGAAGATAACACCTGATTAAAAATCCACGATCGGATAAACCACAAATGCCGGCATTTCATATTCAGCTCAGCTATCATAAAACAATAGGGAATCATTTTAACACTCCCTCGCCACCAATGAACTGGATTTTGCACAAAGCTTCCAGTCTGCCTGGAAAATCCATCGAATGCCACAGGCGGCCAAATGCTTATTTCTTAAAGACAAGTTTGGCAGACTTGAGTCAGGATATATAGAAGGGGAAAACTATAAGTTCTTTCAGAGACAACAAACGGCAAACTTGCTTGCACCCTGCAAATTTTTGATTGGGTGTTCACAAGAGTGTAAAACCAGCCCGGGGAAAAAAATAAAAAACCAAAGATAGTACAGAAAAAACCTAAATGAGTTCCTCGCCTGATCTACAAAACATGTTCTTGAATGCAATAATATGGATGCTATCATCTAATGACCCAAGTGTAACAGCAGAATCTCTCCCCGGAACTTCAAGCTGTCTTTGGCTTTGGCTTAATGCGCTTCACTCTTGAATACAGGAAAACTCCAGCAAGAGCAACGCCAGTACCTGAATGGAAATCATGTGAAGAAATCATAAGAAAGGAGGAAAGCGTGATACAATGAAACAAGCATGCAAGCAAATTAAGGAATGAATTGCTGTGACATCAAAACATGAATTTTACCAAGTGAGTTGATAGGCGAGACGGGTGTCTTGAAGAAGAAGACGGAGCTCACAATGACAACCACACGCTTCACGCAATTACCAACTGAGTGTGTAACAGGGGATACCCTTTGCAATATCATATAGGAAACCTGCAGTGTATAATCCCGAAAAGATCAGACTTGGCTATTTTAAAAAAAAAGAGTTATTTACAAAGCACAACTTCCTTTATAATGGCACACATCACTTGGACAAACAATGACCTCTTACAGCCTGTATTTTATAGAGAAACAGAGCTGCAACCATATACATGCACTTGCACACACTTCTTATTTTAATTTCAAGTTGTTTAACCTCCTTAACTCCCAGCACCACCCCAGGCAGGGATCAATTGCACTGACGAGCGATTTATTTTTTTTTTTCATTTTTCCTTGCATAACTAGTTGAACATAACAGGTATTTAGTCCGCTAAAAACAACCCGAGAAGTAAAATGCTCAAAAGAAGGCAAATTTCCATGGTGAAGACAAATTAAAATATAAAGATGATTACTTTCAAAAATACAAGATGAAAGTACTACAAAGACAGAAAAACATAATCGACAAAACCCTAGAAAGGTAAAAACAAAATATTCTTTAGGAATAGATGACCTATGAGTTTGGAGAAAAAAAGAGAAACATCAAAAACACAAAGCAACCTTACCTGTTGATAGGCATGGAAACACAGCGCAGCAATAAGAGACCTGGTGTATACCTGTTTAACATTCAATCCCTGTCACACAAAAACAGATAAGCATATCAGACAAGGACTCATATCGAGTATGCTTTTTGATTAAACAAGAATTCTGTTAAAAAAAAAATTCTGCAGAAGAACTCACAGCAGATTGGAGGTATGCTGGAGTAAACTTGACACCTTCCATGAAGATAGTCACAGGGGCTAATAGGACAAGTGACATGATTGTTATGATGGAGAAAAGAGTAATGTTGTCCATAGATTCCTGTTCATGAACAAACCATTAGTCATGCACCAATCTAAAGCAAATTGAAGTACCAGAATATTGCAATACGAACCAACTATGGAAATGTTTAGTTCAATTGGGAAGCAAAACCAAAATGTTCAGTCCAACATGTACCAAAGCCATGATGAAGTTGGGAAGGCAGAATTACCTCATTCTTAACCATAACCTTTTTGCTGAGGACATTACGAGATTGGTTTGTCAAATTAGAAGCCATTGCACTCCAAAAACCGGCCCTTTTGAAATACACAATGATAAATTCGTAATAGAGTGCATCAGTAACAGCTCAAAATAAAGTGCATCCCTAAAATTTTGGGTGGCTGTGACTGTAATTATATAATGACTAGACATAAGCATCCCTTACCAATTGAAAGAGGCCTCGGTGACTGAGGCAAGCGCCACTCCACCAACAATTGGTAAAAGGGAACCAACCACCCAGAGGGTAGGCATCTGGTACAGAAAGATAAAAATTAGAGTTATGGCAACTTAACCAGTATTTGACAGAAACAGTAATCATTCAAACCGTAACAGCAACATTAGCTACCAAAATGAACATAATAGTAAACTCCCTATCCAGGAGATGCAAAAGATGAGAAAAAAGCAAGAACTGTACCTCCCCTAGAAACATAGCGGAGAGGACAACCGAGAAGAAGGGCTCCATAGCTTTGATAGTGTGAGTAAATGAAACAGCCACCTTTCCAAGACTCATGTTAGTGAAAAGGTTCCCTAGGGTGTGAACCACCGCCAACGGCAGAATCATAGCAAGCTACTCAAATAAAATAAAACAAAAATAAGTCTCCCTCTCGACAACAGAAAGAATGAATCACGCATATATTAGACGTTACAGCTGCATCATAAATCACATACCTGCGCACCACTAATTTTCGGCTTTTTATATAGATTGAAAGTCCACATAAAAACAACTAATACCGTCCCAACAGCAAACTGAACTGCAGTAACAGTTACTGGATTCGGGAATACCTTCAAAACCTGTGAAAAGTAGCATAACAAAATCCTCTTTATCAATCTACATTAACATAAGAAAAACTAATAATATTTTCATTTTCTTTTTCTGAATAATCAGTATAGTTAATTTGAATCAAAATTAAAGAAAAAACTTAATATATTACTAAATTTGAAAAACGATCTATACATTTCCAGTTCATAATTTATTCCAATATAATTTTAAAAAAATAGAGAGAGAGAAGAAAGGAAAAGACGAACCTGCTTGTTATAGATATTGAAGTAGATATTAAAAAGATACCAAAGGCCAAACAACAAACCAAGCTCTAAAGTCTTGACCAGACTACTCTTCTCCTCTCCCTCGCCAGCACTCTCTGGAACAGCCGTAGCTCTCACTTCAAAACGCTCCGTTTTACTCTCGGAGACCAAGGGAGGCAACGGGTTCCAGGGCCGTGAAAGAGACGAGTTGGAAGCAGAAGACAAGGACCAGGATCGGCGAGGGAAAACGACATTGTTAGAGTCGAGATCGTATCGTTTTGAAGACGAGAAAGCGCGAATTGGATCGAATCGAGGAGGAAGCGAATAAGTAGCAGTAGAAGAAGAAGAAATTAGGCGTCGTGGTTTGAGGAGAGAGGGGGAAGGAGAGAAGGTGAAGGCTGTGCTCTGCATTTTCGAGATCCGAAGGAGCAGAGACAGAAACAAGAGATACAGAGTCTTATGTTTGGTGCGTTAGAGAGGAAGAGTTGTGTTTGGTTTTTGTAGTTGGGAGGGAAGCGTTGGAGAGTCCGTCGAGGGAGAGAGTTTCTTCTCTTTTAATTTTTTTTCTTTTCCTTTTTATATATAGGTTGGAAGGAAATGTTAGGTGGCTGCATCGGGCAACACAAGGAGAGGACTGTGATCTTTCTCTTTTTCTTTTTTTTTTTCTTTTTATTATTATTATTAATGAAGAAAATAGATCGGAAATGGTGGATATTTTTGGGAATTTTTAATATTTTAGAATTTAGACTGGTAAATAAAACAGAGAGAGATTCTGATTTCTTTTCGTTCAGCTTCATAAGTCTTGTTTGGTTTTGATTGTTATAGACTTGCTTACTCTGAAAAGCACCTTTGGGATCCTTTTGACGATTGGGATAACCTCACAATTAGTCCCCGATTTATAACCCATTTTGCAGCTAGATCCCTGATTACATAGAAATCCTCAATTTGGTCCTTCTGTCAACAAATGTGCCTACCATCATTGTCTAACGTTGTAGATAGGCTAATATATATTTTTATAGATGAGGCCTTGTCGCCAAACTAGTATATTAAATAAGAAAATTTATAATTTTTTATTTAATTATTGAATTAGATTTAAATTTTTACACAAGATCTAAGATTCAATTCTACAAAGGATTAATATTATGGATTCATCCATTACATGAATCTCCTTAAATTAAACTTAAAAAAAAAATCCTTTTTTTTTAAAGCTTCATATATGTAAGCTGTTTTTTTTTTGTTTTTCTTTTAATTTAATTTTTTTTATATGATTTTTTGGTTTTATTCTTATTCGTGTAAACAGTTCAACAAAACCTAATTGATTTTTCATTAAAAAGAACACTACATGGGTTGTTGGAAGTGAGGGCTAGGACTAGGAGCCCCCCATTGTTCTTCCAAGATCCAAAACACTCCCCAATTTGAGTGTAGAGTGTGGACAAAACACTGCCCAAGTGGGATGTAGAGCGTGGACAAAACATAAAATAAAAATTGGTCAGGTGGGGACTGTATTTTGATGTTTAGTGTTTGAAATTTTAGTTTTTGTTGTTTTTTATTTAAAAATATATTAAAATAATATTTTTTTATTTTTAAAAAATTATTTTTAATATCAATACATTAAAATAATCTAAAAATACTAAAATAACATTAATTTAAAAAAAATAATTTTTTTAAAAAATATTTTTCAAACTTAAAAACGAACAGCGGAGAGGGGGGAAGGGGGAAGGGCTTCAGAGATCTATCTTTGTTGCCAGATTTGAAAGGTATTTCCACCAACCGGCATTTTGATTAGGAAACCTATCATTTAGTGCTCGGTGACGTTCACTGGGCACGTGAGATCTCGAAGAATTTGTCGAGGGAGTGAAAATGGTGAAAATGCTTATTGCTTGGTTGGTGGCATGGTGCTAACTGCTACCACTTCCTCGGGCTCGCTCACAATTTTGTTAGGCTTCGCCTGCTCCGGCGAGCTTGGAGATTCTAATCAATTTTCCTACCCATCTAAAAATAATGTCAAAGATCGAGCAAAATCTGAACTTTCGCTCACCCAAATTGGGACTCTACTAAAAAAACTAGAAACGTGCAGTCCTCAATGTGGAGAAAACTAGGAGATTTCAGAAGAAAGACAACATAGAAGAAAAATACCAAGATAGAAGGCTTTAAAAAAAAAAACTTTGCTAGAATGGCAAATCATGCATGAAAGAGACTGTTAAATATCCTTCTGACGGTGGGTGTGATAATAATAATAATAATAATGATAATGATAATGATAATTGAAGGCTTGAAAAATATTAAAATTAAAAAATAAATTGAAGATTTGTGCAGCAATAAAAACAATTTTTTGATCATCAATTTGATTTATTAATAGAACTCAACAAATCAAACTTTATGCCTCATATGTCAAACCCTCCAAACCAAAAAGGTATGCTCCCTTAGCTATCTTTTAAAATTTGACCAAACAAGGCAACAACTAATTACTAGCACATATGGTATGGTGGTGTTAATATCAATAAAAAAAATATTCTATCATATACTAAAATAGGTGGAGGTGAAATCCACCTAAGTTGATTGAAAATAATTAGCTTTTTTAATGACACAATACAGACAATATTGTCCTCAAAAGCAAAAAAAAAAACCTTAAAATGTTATTTAAGAACAATTTAGTCTAATATGGAAATGCGGTTGAGATTGTTTTTCACTTAGAAATGTATTAAAATAATAATTTTTTATTTTTTAAAAAATATTTTTGATATCTACGCATTAAAATGATTTAAAAACACCAAAAAATATTAATTTGAAGTAAATAAAAAAAATAAAAAATTTTATTTTTTTTAAAAGCACTTTTGAAACACAAAAACAAACAGGGTTAAAAACCCTTCAATGCAAGAAAATATTGAACTTATATAAAAAGGCTTTTATATCTTTTCATATTGGTTTTTTTATATATAATAAACAAGTTGACATGGGTGATTTGGTCTTTTAACAATATACATATTATTAAAAGAAGTTGTTGGCATACGTCAACGAGTGGGATGCGTGTGTGGCTTCACCCCACCACCAAATGTGTTTTTTTCTTGATTTTTTTTTTAATTTCATTCTTTAACATTAGATTTATATTAAGTTTTTTTATTAATTTTGTTTTTCAATTTCATCATTAAATATTTAATTAATTTTATATTAGTCTTTATAATTTGTTTCAATTTGCTTTCTATGATGTTATTTTCATTTAGGTTATTTTTTAACATGCTAAGTCGACTGAATCATACTGAAAAAATTCTCATATAATTTAATTTTAAATTTAAATTTAAAAAAAATCAAATCAAGATATTTTAAAGTTAACCCGCTAACTTGAATTTAATAATAATAAACTAGTGAAATCTAAATTACTAGGTATTAATTCATCAAACAACCGACTGTTTTCCATTTTTATCGCCGTTGGATTAACAAACACAGCCAAGCTTGATACGAAGAAACAAAGTTCCATGTCCATCTGTGTAGATGTCCACGTGGCAACTTGCTTCCATTGCAAATTCAATAAAAGAACAAAAATGGATTATCGAAGAGAAGATGAACAACAATGCCTGGACTTGTCTTCTTTCTATTATGTGCATGGAAGTTGTAATACTAAATTAACAAAAATCTAAGCAGTGTGGCAAACCTATTATAGAAAGGCGTGATTCATTCTGAATCAAAAAAATAATGAATTTATATTTTTATTCTTGATAAAAAAAAATTAGATAAACTGGTTTTAAAAGATAAAAGGGTCTTTTCATGGAGTCAGTCCATCATTTTATAGCTATTAAAGGGTAATTCAGTCATTTTTTATTTTTTTGCATAGTAATATCTTTAAAAGCAAGAAATAAACACACTTAACTATGATCTAATTGCATTTTTAGTTTGTTATTTTTTAAACAGAGTATAATGACCCAATTACTTTTATTATCAAAATTCTTAAAGCATGGCTTCATAGGTGTTTGCGTAATTTCATATAGTTTTTGTTGCAGTAATTATTTGGTCATAAGAAAAATGTGATAATTTGATTAAAAAAATAAACAAAATTTTATTTTTTATAAACATTGCACACGTCAGCACATCATTTGCTTTCGAGCTGCACGTATAGCTAACTCTAGCGAAGAGAAACTTTTTTTTGTCTTGTCATTGAACTCCCTCGACGTTCTTTTCCTCTAAAGGTGGCATGTGTTGGTTGGTTCTGAACGGATAGTCGCCACCGATATTTTTTTTATTTTCTTTTCTCTCTCTTTTCTTAAAAATCATATTGGCCATTTAAAATTCCTGGGTAGTCCCCTTAGTTGTGCATATTTGAGTATCGATCCTTATTCTGTTAATTTTGAATTTTTGTCCCTAACTCTTTTGTAAGTTTTTGATTTTTTTCTTAATTTTATAATTAAATCCAAATCTATCATTTTTTATTTTTTTCAATTCTAGTCCTAGTTCTTTTTATTCCTTTTTATTCCTTGCTCTTTTTTAAAACTTTCAATTGTTTTCACTTTCTTCTTTTGATAAAAGATTTTAATTTATTTTTTTTAATTTAGTCTTTTTATGGTTTCTTTCTTTTATTTCTTTTGTGAAATTGATTTTTTTTTTTAGCTCAACCCTTCAATCCAAAATTACCTATCCTCTCATTTGTTTTTTTTTTAAATTTGATCCTCATTCTTTTAATTACTATTTTTTCTTTTGAATCCTTTTGTATAATTGATTATTTTTTCAATTTCATCATTTGACATTTTATTTATTAAAAATTAGGTTTCATGGTTTTTTCAGACTCAGTTCTTCTGATTAAATGATCTGGATCACAGGTTTTATAAGCTAACTCGGGTTAATATCATTTTTTTACTTATTTTACTTTTTGATCTCACTACTCAACATTGATTATTTTATACAATAGGCTTCGTGGTTTTCTTTGTGTTTCTTTTTATCAAGTTATCCTAATCTCATGACCTCTTATGTGAGTTTAACGAGTTAACCCTGGTGGGCTTATGCCTTTTTCTTTTTACTTCTAATTAATAATTTTTCTTTTGGATTCTTTTGTGTGGTTTATTTATTTATTAACTTTATCCTTTAAAATTTAGTTTGTTGGGAATTGGGCATCGTGATTTTTTCATATTTAGTGTTTTTGATCAAATAACCCAGATCACAAGTTTTATAAGTTAATAATGTTTTTTTTTTTAAAAAAAAAGTTGGGTTTTATGATTTTCTTCATATTTCTTTCTATCAAGTTACCTCGAATTCATAATCCATCTCGTGAGTTTGATGAGTTAACTCGGGTGGACTTGAGATTTTTTTTTCTAATAATTGCTATTTTTTTTCTTTATTTTTTTGTATGATTTATTTTTTTTTTAATTTTTTTTATTAAAATTTAATCATTTAAAAATTAAATTTTAAGGTTTTTTTTAAAATTTAATATTTCATGTTAAATATCTCGAGTTACATGCTTAATAAATTAACATATATTTACATTATTTCTTTAATATCATTCCATATTGGTTTTATGTCGCTAGGTTTATTCTCAAGAAACAAGTTAGAAGTGTCTTTGATTTTAATATAAACATTTTAAATATTTTCATCCATTAATTTTTTATTTGTAACAATTTCGTCCCTATATCAATTTCCACAAATAAATAAATAATCGATGAAATAAACATATAAAAAAAATACCAAAATTACTTTGTTCTATATCCAATAACTGTATATATAAGGGTGGTATTATGTTTTTCCCTCGGTATGTTAATCTTACTCTATAATATACTTTTATTATTTAGATATACCAAAATATCTATAATTAAATAATAATATATATTTTTTCATCAATAATGATATGTATTAAATGCTGGTGTTAAATTTGTATTTAGAAAGTGCTTTTTTATTAGAATATTCAATTTTACTTTTATTTTCATCACCTACCATAAAATATAATTTTCTCAAAATAAAAGTCCTACTATTTGTTTTTGTTAAATAACTTTTTTAGTGTTCCACCTATTATACACCAATAAAATATGTATTTAAAAAATATACAGTAATTAAAATTTTGAATTTTTTTTATTTTTATATACTTTTTTTTAATTTTAATAATTAAAAAAATATCAATAAATTTTAATTATGTTCAAGTAAGATATTAAAGATGATGGGTGGTGCAGTATATTAATAAAACTTGTATTAAATATAGAATGAATTAATAATTTGTGAGGTGAGGATAAAATCGTTCTAATAATATACAATAATAATTAATTTTTTAAGCATAGGAAAATGATTAAATTGGGGAAAAAAAGTAAATAGAAGATAAGAGGATGATAATGAGATATATAAATAAAAATAGTAAGAGAACCAAAGTAAAACAATCAAGAGAGTACAGGGACCATTGAAACCATTCGGTGTATTTTGCCGTCAGCAAAGCCTGTAAATCCTTTTTGACAAACCTCTACAAGAGTCTCCGCGTCCTTCTCCGCCTCCAACCCGTAGATTCGTAGATCTCTTCACTTATGGCCACCGCTGCTCTCCTCCGCTCTCTACGACGCCGTGACGTCGCCTCCGCTCCTCTTTCGTCCTACAGAAGCGTACGTCTCTAAACATTTATGCTCCTTTTCTTCTTCAGTTTTATTGATTTGGTTATTCGTTAGAGGAGATCAAACCGATACTCTAACTTGATGCTTGAGGGGATAAATAAATGATAAGTTTTTTTTTGTTATGGTATTTCAGAAAGTTGGGCCCTTCAAGGATTTATCCGTGTTGGGTTTTTTTCATTTGATTTCTTTACATAATCACTGTTTTTTAGGATATTAAAGCTTTTGTTTTGTATTTATTGTTGTGTTTAACTCTTAATGATCAACTGAGATGTTTTATATATGTAAGTTTTAAATGCTAAAGCTTTGGACGCTGTTAATTTAATCGTTTTTTATCTATATTTGTGAAAAAAAATAGATAATGATTGTAAAAATGCTTTGTTTTTATGAATCCATAGTCGTGTTTGGTCTGGCTCATTAAAATCTGTTTGAGAATTGAGGCTGAGATTGTGAAATGGCTGAGTTTTGGTGTTCATCCCTTGTGCAGTTGACTAATGATGTGAGTCCAAAGTGGGCTTCTTCTAATTTCAGCCAAAATTGGGCTGGTTTGTCAAGAGCTTTGAGGTAGCTTATTAAGTTTTTGGTGGTTGTATATGTTTCTATTCGCCGTTCTTTTCTATTTGCTGAAGTATTGAGTGTTTCCTATTCTGTGTAGTGCAAAACCTGCATGTGGAGATTTTATTGGTGTTGATCTGGGTACTGCAAATTCATGTGCTGCTGTTATGGAAGGGAAGGTAAGAATGGCTTTTGTTCCAATTGTTTATCTGTTTGGTTTTTATTAGGCTTTCTTTTCCTTATTAATTCCATGACTGTGTACAGAATCCCAAAGTTTTTGAGAATGCTGAAGGATGTAGGATAACCCCCTCAGCTGTTACCTTCTCCCCAAAGATAGTAGCTGGGATCTTTGGAAAGAGCCCAAGCAAGGGAGTAAACCCAGTTGGGGCAGTGGCTATGGGAGCTGCAATTCAGGGTGGAATTTTACGTGGAGGTGTCAAAGAATTGCGTCTCCTTGATGTTGCTCCCTTGTTACTTGGTATCAAGACACGGGTGAGTCTTTATTGCCAAATCTGTGCTCAAATATTTATCTTAAAAATTTTAAATGTGGGCAATAAGTTGTCATGCCTGTGCTAGTGTCCATGCGGCCCTCTGTTTGTGATATTTGTCTGTTCTATGTGGCCCTGTGCCCAGTTATACTTCTCTGATTCATTTTTTTGGGACCCCAGGTTTTCTCCACAGGGACTGACAACAAGACCCAGGTTACGGGTATTCCACCACCTCCCAGGGGCACGCCTCAAATTGAGGTGACCTCTGACATTGATCAACCTAATACCTCACATATCCTTCGCCCATTATCTCCTCATCTTCCTATTTATAGCCCCCAGGTTCATTCAACATTTTCCATTGTCAATAGAATCTCCGGGGCTTACCTATCTGCTCTAGTTTTGTTTTTTTGTCTTATTTGTCTGAAAGCGGGTTCGATTTGCTTCACCCATTATAATTTCTACCAATTCCTCTTTTATTCATCCAAGCTGATCCTACCTGTCGTCGATGTTACTGCCGCCCTTGCCCTGACCTATCATCTGTTTTATGGGGTTCGTCATTTACTGCACTGAAGGATTTCTCTTTATTCAAATAAGGAGCCCTCAAATCAAAAAGCGATCCCTTTTCCCTTCCTTGCTGAAAGGGGCAACCCTTCTCTTGATATCCGTTGTAGGGGGGCTTCTCCTTGGGAGATTAATTTGAATGTATTAAGTCTTTTTGTTCATTTGTAAATTGCATGTGTTAGTCTTTTTGCTCGTTTGGAAACCGCCTATGGATGCTGAGGCTGAGGCCCTTTTTATTGTATCAATAACCAAATTTTTTTCTGGAAGGAGATTGTTTGTTCATTTGACAACTGCCTATCAATATTGAGGCTGAGGCCCTTCCATTGCCATTGTTGCTCACTTGTTCCACTCCGTGCTGCTGTTCTTAATCATGTGGAGAAGAAACACTGTTAGTTTTGTTGACTTTTGTCTGGTCATAAAGATATTTACAAGTGTTTGAGTTCATTCGGGTCATATATTTGCTTCATATTTCTAGTGACCCTAGAGGGGTAGCTGTTTTAATTTATCTGGAAGGATTATTGGTATGTGCACTTCATGCCTCTATGTTTATTCAGTAGTTGTGCATCCTTCTTTGGACGCGTTCTATTATAATTTTGGAAAATGGCAGTCTCTTAGATTCAGCCCTTCTTGCGACAAGTAGCAAACAAAAATTAACAAGGTGTATAGGGTGAGTGAAAAATACTACAGCACTAGACACAGAGAAGGAAATAGTGAAATGATGATTTTATTTTTCATTAAATTAGCCTAGAAGATTAAGCCAAGAGGTAAAATGGTTTTTTTCATGTGATTTATTTGTTATTTTTGTTTTTAAAAAGGGTGTAAAGGTTTTTTTATATTTTTTTAGAATAGTAAAATACATTTAGTTTTGAGATTTTATATTTTAGCACAGTAAAATTACTAATTTACTCTTGAAATCAAATTAGATTTAGGCTTGATTTTGGGGGTATTTTTGTTTCACATTAGCTTTTATGTTATAATCAAATAAATAGAGGGGTAAATTAATATTTTACGATAGTTAAAAATTATTAAATATTTGAAGCTGTCAGGCGCTAGTGGAAGTGTTCCACCATGCTTCAACAATGAGGCCGTGTTTGATTGCAGGAAAGTGAATTCCTGGAATTCACTTTCCTGCTTTTCCCATGTTTGGCAGCAACATGAGAAAATAGTCAAAGGAAACTGATTTCCAGTCAAATTAAAAAAAGTAACGTTACGAAAGGAAAGTGTTTTCCTTTTGTTAAAGAAAGGAAAACACTTTCCTTCCGTTCATTTTCTCATACACAGCTGGAGAA
>Ga0307515_10001417_pt1 | contig 54238 bp, 56 predicted proteins | sample 17_EM_MG_FD_194513 | JGI IMG/M metagenome (GOLD analysis project Ga0307515, IMG submission 194513) | Populus trichocarpa ectomycorrhiza microbial communities from riparian zone in the Pacific Northwest, United States - 17_EM | ecosystem: Host-associated > Plants > Roots > Unclassified | place...
TGTAGGACACATTGGCGCCCTGTTCGAAAGCAGCGACTTCGAAGGAACAGCGGGTGCGCGTCGAGGCTTTCTCGAACAGCAGCGCGATCTTCTTTCCCAACAGGTGCTGCTGCTCGGTGCCGGCAGATCGGGCGTGCTGCAGGTCGCGGGCAAGGTCGACAAGGTAGCTCACCCCTTTCGGCTCGAGGTCGCTCAAGGTCAACAGGCTGCGGTTCTTCAGGTTGAAACTCATCGTGGCTCCGGCAAGTGAGGCTGCACGATTAAGGCACCGCAAATCCGCCTGAAGCTTGACGCCGCGCAAAGCGACGCGATGTCGGAAACAGATCGAGTCGCCGATCCAAAACGGTTGGGCGCAACGCCGCCGCTTGACGGATATCAAACGCGAACAGCCTCTCGACGCCGACACTGATTCCACTCACAACTTCATCGGGCCCACACCATGTATCAACGCATTCTTGTTCCCATTGATGGCAGCCCCACCTCGAACCGCGGGCTGGACGAAGCAACCGCGCTGGCCAAGCTGACGGGAGGCCGCCTGAGGCTCATTCACGCGGTGGACGAACTCACCTACGCCACGGGGTTCGAGACCTATGCGGCCTATGCCGCAGACGTCATTCCGGCGATGAAGAAGGCCGGCGAAGAACTCCTCAAGCGTGGCAAGCAGCGCGCAGAGGGCCAGGGTGTTGCAGTCGACGCTGTGCTGCTGGAAGGCCAGGGCGTCCGCCTGAGTGACATGGTCATCGAGCATGCGCAGAGCTGGAAGGCCGACCTCATCGTCATCGGCACCCACGGCCGGCGAGGCGTCCGGCGGCTGCTGCTCGGTAGTGACGCCGAGCAGATCCTGCGCCTGTCGCCTGTCCCCGTTCTTCTGGTGCGTGGCGTGGCCGCCGATGCAGACAGCGCGCTCGCCACTGCGTAAAGTGCACAAGTCTGCACGGTGTGCAGACTCACCGCTTGCGACCATGGTCGAACTGGAACTCAAGTTTTCAATCGACGAAAAGCAGCTGGATTCGTTGAGCAAAGCCTTGCGAGGCCATGGCGCGCGCACTATCCGCATGAACGCGCAGTACTACGACACGGCGGATTTTCAACTCGCGCGGCACGGCCTGTCCCTGCGTTTGCGCAAGGAAGGGCGCGGCTGGATACAGACGCTCAAGGCGAAGGGGGTCCACGCCATCGCAAGGCTCGAACACAACGTGGCAGCAGAGGCGGCGCCTGGCGCGTCTCCTGAGTTGATGCTGTCGCGCCATGATGGCACGCCGGCCGGCAATGCATTGCGCCAAGCGCTGTTCGGCAGCCGCAACGCCAGGCTGACGCCATCCCATCGAACCGAGATTGCACGGCAGCGCTGTGAACTCGAGCTGCCCAACGGCACGGTCGAGGTGGCACTGGACATCGGCACCGTGCGCGCGGGTCCGCGCAAGGCACCTCTCTGCGAGCTTGAGTTGAAGTTCAAGACAGGCAGTACGGCCGCCTTGTTCGATCTGGCCGAGTCATGGGTTCGGCATGGCGGCCTGTGGCTCGACACCACGTCGAAGTCGCAACGCGGGGTACTTCTGGCCAACGGCCCGGCGGATCGCTCGCCCGCCCAAGGGCAGACGCTCCAACTGCATCCGCGGCTGGATGGCCGACAGATGCTGTGCGCCGTCCTCGGCTCGGTGATGAACGACCTGTTGCCCCACGCCAGCCACATCGCATCCGGTAGCCACGATGCGGAGCACATCCATCAACTTCGCGTTGGCCTACGACGCCTGCGAACCGCACTGCGGGAATTCCGATCGTTGGCGAAGGACGTCGACCCTGGCTGGGACGCCGATCTCAAGCGTGTCTTCGCGGAACTCGGCCGGGTCCGCGATGACGATGTCTTGGCAGAGACTGTGAAGCCTGTGCTCATGCGGGCGGGCGCCTCGAAGCTGGAGTGGCGCAAGTCCGCATGCGCGGGCGACGCAACTGATGCTGTGCGAGATCAGGGCTTCCAGCTGACCCTGCTGGACGTCTTGAAGTACTCGCTGTCGGATGCGGATTCGAGGCAAGCTCCGGCCCGATCGCATCGGGCAGGCCTGCGTCACCTCGAAAAGCGATTGACCCGCCTTCATCGCCAAGCCGTGCACAGCGGCAAGCGGTTTGCCAAGTTGCCTTTGAGCAAGCAGCACCAGGCGCGAAAGCGCCTCAAGCGATTGCGCTACCTGGCCGAATTCGTGGCACCGCTCGGAAGCACTTCTGCGGTGAAAAAGTATCTCGGTGTTCTTCGCTCTGCCCAAGATGCCCTGGGCCTGCACAACGACATCGGCGTTGCCGCCAGGCACTTTCGTGCCGATGGCGGCCGTGGTTCCGAATCGCATCGGTCGGCGGACATCCTCGACCAACACACACGCAGCACCGGACGGTCGGCGCAGGTTGCGCTGAGACGACTGTCCGACGCGTCACCGTTTTGGGGTGGTTAGGCAGTCGCGCGCTGCGCACATGCCAGCCATCCGGTACTTCGCGACACCCGGCGCCGTCCATCTCGGCCAGGGCCTGTTCGCTCCAAATGGACCCTACTCCACCTTCACCGTGCGCAGCCGCAACGCGTTTCCAATGACGCTGACCGAAGACAGCGCCATGGCCGCCGCTGCCACCACCGGCGACAGCAGCAGGCCGAAGAATGGGTACAGCACGCCAGCCGCCAACGGAATGCCTGCCACGTTGTAGGCGAACGAGAGGAACAGGTTCTGCCGAATGTTGCGCATGACGGCGTGCGACAGCGTTCTCGCTCGAACGATGCCCATCAGGTCGCCCTTGAGCAGCGTGATGCCCGCGCTCTCCATCGCCACGTCGGTGCCGGTGCCCATGGCGATGCCCACGGTGGCGGCGGCCAGGGCCGGCGAGTCGTTGACGCCGTCGCCTCCCATGGCAACGACCCGCCCCTCGCGCATCAGCCGCTGCACCACCGCGACCTTGTCTTCGGGGAACACTTCGGCCACGACTTCGTCGATGCCAAGCTGTTTGCCCACCGCTTCGGCCGTCGTCTTTCCGTCGCCCGTCAGCATCACGATGCGGATGCCAGCCGCTTTCAACGCTTGAAGCGCCTGCGGCGTCGTCGCCTTGATGGGGTCCGCAATCGCGACGAAGCCAGCGAGTTTGCCGTCAACGCCGACGAAGATGACGGTGGCCGCCCTGGAGCGCTGCTCTTCCGCAGCCTGGTTCAAGGGCGCCGAGTCGATGCCGCTCTCGGCCAGGAACTTCGCGCTGCCGGAAACGACCCGCTGCCCGTCGACCATGCCGACCACGCCTTTGCCGATGGGTGAGTCGAAGTCCGTGACCGCGGACAGGGACAGCTTGCCCTCCTGCGCCGCGTTGACGATGGCCATGGCCAACGGGTGCTCACTGGCCCGCTCCACGCTCGCCAGCTTCTGCAGCACGTCGTCCTTGCCGAAGCCTGGGGCCGGCTCGATGTGAACCACTTTCGGCCGGCCTTCCGTCAGCGTACCGGTCTTGTCGAGCACCAGCGTGTCGACCTTCTCCATGCGCTCGAGCGCCTCGGCATCGCGAATGAGCACGCCATGCTGCGCGCCCTTTCCGACGCCGACCATGATGGACATCGGCGTGGCCAGGCCCAAGGCGCACGGACACGCAATGATGAGAACGGCAACCGCCGTGATGAGCGCGTAGCTGAACGCCGGCGACGGGCCCCAGATCAGCCAGACGATGAACGTGAGGGCTGCAATCAAGATGACGGCCGGCACGAACCAGCCCGCGACCTGATCGGCCATGCGCTGGATGGGCGCGCGGCTTCGCTGGGCGGCAGCCACCATGTGGACGATTTGCGAAAGCAGCGTATCGGCGCCCACCTTCTCGGCACGCATCACGAAGCCCCCGGTCTGGTTCAGCGTGCCGGCCGTGACCTTGGCGCCCACCGACTTCGCCACCGGAATGGGTTCACCCGTGACCATCGACTCATCGACGTTGCCCTTGCCGTCGGTGAGCTCGCCATCCACCGGCACCTTTTCACCCGGCCGCACGCGAAGCAGCTCGCCCACCTGGATGCCATCGACCTGGACTGTTTCGTCGCTTCCATCGGCGTTGACCTTCACCGCCGTCTTGGGCGCCAGACCCAGCAGTGCCTTGATGGCACCGGAGGTCTTCTCACGCGCCCGCAGCTCGAGCACCTGCCCGAGCAGCACCAGCACCGTGATGACCGCCGCGGCCTCGAAGTAGATGGGGATCGCGCCATCCGACAAGCGCAGGGCGGACGGGAACAGGCCCGGCGCAACGGTCCCGACAATGCTGTAGACCCACGCGGCGCCGGTGCCCAGCGCGATGAGCGAGAACATGTTCAGGCTGCGGTTCTTCACCGACGCCAGCGCGCGCACGAAGAACGGCCAGCCGGCCCAGAGCACGACCGGAGTTCCCAGCAGCAGCTGAACCCAGTTCGAGGTTTGCTGTGCAATGAGGTGGTGGATGTTGAACAGATGCCCACCCATCTCCAACGCGAACACCGGGGCCGTGAGCGCGGTGCCCATCCAGAAGCGCCGGGTCATATCGCGCAGCTCCGGGCTCTCACCCGCCTCGGCGGTGGCCAACACCGGCTCCAGCGTCATGCCGCAGATGGGGCAGTTGCCGGGGCCCATCTGGCGCACCTGGGGGTGCATCGGGCAGGTGTACTCGACCTGGCTCGGGTCGCCCCCCGCCATCGGCTTCTTCGGGCCGGGCGCTGGTACATGCGGGCTGTGGCCGTGATGAGCGCCGCCCATCACCGTGCCATCGGGCATCACGTGCTCTCCGTGATGGTTGTGATGCGCGTGGTCGGGGGTGGTTCCGGTGGGGTTCGGCATGGCGTTCTCCTGTTCTTGTTGCAGTCTCAACCTTCCCCTGGTTGGAGGGTCAAGCGGGGGGCCATCGAGAGACCCTTCCGGCAGCCATCCGAAGGCCGAGCACCGCCAAGCCCGGGTCGCGTAACGACTACTTGGCCGCAGGAGGTTTCATGCTCTCGCGGTCCATCATCATCTGCATCATCATTTCCATCATGTCCATGCGCTTGCCCATCGTCTCGGGATTCATGAACATCGCATCGCCTTTGCCGCCAGGCGCTTTCATTTGATCCATCATCGCCATGCCGTCCTGCATGGTCTTCATGTGCTCGCCCATCAACGCCTGACGTTCCTCCGGCGTCTTCGCGGCCACCATCTTTTCGTGCATTGCTTGCATGGACTTCATCTGCGTCTCTGGCGTGGCCGAGGCCTTCGATGGTGCAGGCGGCCCCGAGGTGCCGGAAGAAGGGTGGTGCGCGGCATGGTCTTGCTCGGACTGCGCCACGGCGCAGCCTGAAAGCGCCACGGCGACGGCAACGGCGAGAACGAAAATTGAACGCATAGGAATCTCCGGGTTGATGGACAAGCTTCGCAGGCTCAAGGAGCGCGCAGCTTGAGACAGATCAAGGTATCGGGGTCGGCCAAGGCACGGCCCCAACCTTGCAGAAACTCATCCACACGACACCCGTCATGGGTACAACCAGGCGACGCAAAACGCTGGGTCCGATGCAAGTGGCGCCACAAGCTTGCTTCAGGTCAATGCATCCGGTTTTTACATGCCTAGGATGAAGCATGCAGGAAGAGCCCGCATGTGCGGCTCGTCATCGGAGGAACGCCATGAACACCGTGAACGCTTCCATGCAGGGCCGGATGTGTCGGGGGGCCGGCGAATGAACATGCGCGCCATGGTGCTCGACAGGTCGGGGCAGCCACTTCGGCTCGAAAGCCGGCCCGACCCGGTCCCCGGCCCCGGCGAGGTGGTGCTGCGCGTCGAGGCCTGCGCGGTGTGCCGCACCGACCTGCACATCGTCGACGGCGAGCTGGTCTTGCCGCACCTGACCTTGATCCCTGGCCACGAGGTCGTAGGGATCGTCGAACGCCTGGGCGCCAACGTCGACGCGCTGGCCCTCGGCATGCGAGTAGGCCTGCCTTGGCTGGGAGGCACCTGCGGCAGCTGCCGCTATTGCCAGCAAGGCCACGAGAACCTGTGCGATCGGCCCGAGTTCACGGGGCGCACGCGGGATGGCGGCTTTGCCACCCACGTCGTCGCGAATTCCGACTTTTGCCTCCCCATCGATCTGCCCATGGACCCGGTGCACATCGCGCCGCTGCTCTGTGCCGGCCTCATCGGCTGGCGCTGCCTGCGCATGGCCGGCGACGACGCAGTGAACCTCGGCCTCTATGGCTTCGGCGCCGCTGCGCACCTGGTCGCCCAGATCGCGCGGCATCAAGGCCGGCACGTCTTTGCTTTCACGCGAGAAGGCGACACGGCAGCGCAGGCCTTTGCCCGTGAACTCGGCGTGGACTGGGCAGGCAGCTCGACCGAGACGCCACCCGTGCCGCTCGACGCCGCGATCATCTTCGCGCCCGACGGTGCCTTGGTGCCCATTGCCCTGAAGGCAGTGCGCAAGGGTGGGCGGGTTGTGTGCGGAGGCATTCACATGAGCGACATTCCTTCGTTCCCGTACAGCGTGCTGTGGCAGGAGCGGCAACTCCTGTCAGTGGCCAACCTGACGCGCGACGACGGCAGAGAATTCCTGCACGTGGCAACCCGCACACCCTTGCGCGTCAGCGCAACGACCTACGCCCTCGAGCAGGCCAACGAGGCGCTGAGCGACCTGCGCGAGGGCCGCCTTCAAGGCGCAGCGGTCCTCATTCCCGATGCGTCGATGGCTGCACTGCGCACCGAGACGACGGACGCGAAACACCGGCAGCGGGAGTACACGGTCCCTTCGAATGCGAGCACATCATGAAGCCACACCACCCGACGCGCTTTGTCCTCAGAAAGCGGGACGGCGTTCGCTCCGAGAAGTCAACGGTCGATGCCATCGCGAAGATTCAGCACGCTCATGGCCGGATCGTCGATTCAGCGCCGGGCATGCTGTTGTTCGAAGGAACGCCGCCCATGGCGGCCCGCCTTGCGAAGCAATTGCCGGATTGGCAGGTGGCCCGCGAAACCTTTGTTCGCCTCGTATCGAACGCGTGACGCATCCAGCTTGACGCGCGTCGAGGCCGCTCAGCCTGCAACCGGCGCGGAAGGCAGCATGCCCCCTGCCCACAGGCGCCATGAAGCCCACGCAGCAGGCACCGCCAACGCGAGGAACACCCAGCGCGGATCGACCACGGGCAAGCCGAAGGCGCCGGCCACCGCGGGCAACAGCAGCACCAGCATGCCCATCGCACACACGCCAAGCAGCAGCGCATAGAAGGCACGGTTGGCGTGCCGCACACCCCCCGCGGCGCCGCGGAACCAGCGCAGCATTGCGAGGTTGCCCAGGACGACCGAGGTCACCGCGGCCAGCCGCAGGACGTCGTCTGCGAGGTCAAGGTACCAACCCACCCACTGGACCAAGGCCACGAACAGCAACGCGGCACCGCCCACCAACAGCGCCCGGCCGATGCCACCCGAACTGATGAGCGGCGCATCGGCGCCGCGCGGGCGCGTCTGCATTGCATGCTTCGACAGCGGCTCGGCCTCGAACACCAGCGAGCAGGCCGGGTCGATGATCAGCTCGAACAAGACCACGTGCAAGGGCAGCAGCAGAACCGGCCCGCCCAGCAAGGGCAGCATGGCCAGGCCGACGATCGGCACGTGAACCGCAAACAGGTAGCCAATGGCCTTTTGCAGGTTGGCAAAGATGCGGCGCCCGGCCCTGACCGCGTCGACCAGCGACGCAAAGCGGTCGTCCAGCAGCACGATAGCCGCCGCTTCGCGCGCCACGTCGGTGCCGCGCTCGCCCATGGCCACGCCAACGTCTGCGGCCCGCAACGCGGGGGCATCGTTCACGCCGTCTCCGGTCATCGCAACGACTTCGCCACGGCGCTGCAGCGCCTGCACGATGCGCAGCTTCTGTGCCGGCGTCACGCGCGCAAAAACCGCGATGTGCGCCACCTGCAGCTCGAACTGCGCTTCGTTCATTGCGTCGAGCTGCGCACCGGTGCGCACCACGGAGTCATCCGCAACCGTCACCAGGCCCGCCTGGTGCGCAATGGCCAGCGCGGTGGCAGGCGCATCGCCGGTGATCATGACCACGCGCACCCCTGCGGCCCGGCACGCCTGCAGCGCTGCGGGCACGTCCTCACGCAAGGGGTCGCGGAAGGCCAGCAGCCCGGCCACCGCGTAACCCGACTCCGGCATCGCCGACGATGCGTCGCAACGCGCGGTTGCGACGGCGATCACACGCATGCCTTGGGCAGCCCAGGCTAGCGTCTGCGCGTTCAGGCGCTGCAGCCGATCGGGCGTGTCGGTGCAGCGCGCCAGAACCGCCTCGGGCGCGCCCTTGATCACGGCCGTGAGCAGCTCGCCGGGAGCGAGCTGCCAGCCTTGTCGCACGAAAGGGCGGCCCGGCGTGACGCCTTCGCGCGCCCGCAGCGCCGAGGGCTCGGGCCGCGAGCCGGCGGCACGCAAACGAAAGATGGCCTGGTCCATCGGCTCCAGGCCTTCTTCCACGCTGGCGAGCGCAGCGGCCTGCAGCAGCGGCTCGAAGCCTTCGGGCACCGGCTCTCCCGGTTGCCGTTCGCACGACAGCCCGCTCGCAGTTTGCAGGCCCGCCACCTCCATGCGGTTGCAGGTGAGCGTGCCGGTCTTGTCGACGCACAGCACCGTCGTCTTGCCCAACGCTTCGATCGCCTGGGGTTGCCGCGTGAGCACCTGCAGCTTGGCCAGGCGCCACGCCCCCAGGGCCAGCATCACGGTCCACACCACTGCAAACTCTTCAGGCACGGTGGACATTGCCAGCGTGAGCCCCACCAGCAGCCCCGCCGTCCACGAGCCCTGCCGCCACGCGAAGACCAGCGTCGCCATCACGCAGATGGTCAGGGCCAGCAAGGCCACCGACCGGATCAGGCGCTTCAATTGCACGTGCAGAGGGCTCTCTCGCGGCACCAGCGCCGAGAGCGAGCCGCCGATCTTGCCGAGCTCGGTGCGTGCCCCGGTCGCCGTGACGCGGCCCACCCCGTCGCCCTGCACGACCAGGGTGCCGGCATGCAGCCCACGGTCCGGAGCGTCGCCATGCGGGTTCTTGTCGACAGGCTCCGATTCGCCCGTGAGCATCGATTCGTCGACGCGCATCGAATGCGATTCGAGCAGCAAGGCATCGCAGGCGAGGCGGTCGCCTTCTTGAACGATCAACCGGTCGCCGACGACGAGTTCGTGGCTTGAAATTCTCTTCGTCACCCCGTCGCGAACCACCGTACTGCGTGGGCTGGACAGATCGCGCAAGGCCTCGAGCACGCGCTGAGTTCGCAACTCCTGGTAGACCGAAATGGCCACCACGGCCACCAGCGACAACAGCAGCATGCCGCTGTCGAACAGGCTGCCGACAAGCGCGTAGACAAGCGCGCATGCGAACAACAGCAGCACCATCGGCTGCATCGCCACCGATGCGGTGGTCGCCACCACGCTCTTATGGCCCGGCTGGGGAAGGCGGTTGGGCCCATCGCGCTCCAGGCGCGTGCGCGCCTCGGTCTCGCTGAGACCGGCAGAGTCGTCGAGTGGCGACTGCATCATCCGAGGTCGACGCTATCGCGGTACTCCGGCACCGTGCACAGTGCGCCATGCCGCTCTTCGATGGCTTGGCGTAAGGCATCCGCCGCCACAGGTTCTCCATGCGTCACGAAGATCCGGTGCGGCATGGACGGCAAGGCGCCCACCCAAGCCAGCAGCTCGTCGCGGTCGGCATGCGCCGAGAGCGAATCGATCTGCGCCACCTCGGCGCGCACGGGCACATGCTGGCCGTGGATCTTCACGGTGGTGGCACCCGCCACCAAAGCCGCCCCGCGCGTGCCCGCCGCCTGGTAGCCGGCAAAGAGAATGCTGTTGCGCGCATCGGGAGCGAACGCCTTCAAGTGATGCAGCACCCGCCCGCCCGAGGCCATGCCGCTCGCCGAGATGATGACCGAGGGCACCCGCAGGCTGTTCAGTCGCTTGGATTCGTCCACGCTGTTGACGATCCGCGCCGCGTTGCACATGGCTTCGCACTGCTCGGCCGTGAGCCGGTGCTCGTGCCGGTGCACCTCGTACAGATGGGTCGCGTTGGCCGCCATGGGGCTGTTCAGGAAGGCGGGAATGTCCGGGATGCGCCGCTGCGCCCGAAGCAAGTGCAGGCAGTACATCAGCGTTTGCGCACGCCCCACGGCAAAGGCAGGCACCACGACGACGCCGCCACGCGCCGCCGTTCGGTTGATCACATCGGCCAGCACCGACAAGACATCGGCCTCGGCATGCAAGCGGTCACCATAGGTCGACTCCACCACCAACCAGTCGCATGCCTGCGGCGCGGCCGGCGGCAGCATCAGCAGGTCATTGCTTCGACCCAGATCACCGGAGAACAGGATCGATCCGCCGCCCCATTCCACCCGCACGCTGGCCGCGCCGAGCAGGTGCCCGGCTCGCGTGAGCGTCACCCGCACGCCGGGGATCGGCTCGAAGCTCTCGCCGAAGTGCACGCTGCGAAACGCCCGCAGCGCATCGTTCGCCTGCGCTTCGGTGTAAAGGGGCAGCGCGGGGTGGTGTTTGGAAAAGCCATGGCGATTCGCGTATTCCGCCTCCTCTTCCATCAGGCGCCCCGAGTCGGGCAGCAGCAAGCCGCACAGGTCGCGGGTCGCGGCGCTGGTGTAGACGTGTCCCCGAAAGCCCGCCTCGCGAAGCCGCGGAATGAAGCCGCTGTGATCCAGGTGCGCGTGGGTCAACACCACCGCGTCCACCTCACCCGGCGCGACAGCAAAGGCATCCCAGTTTCGCAGCCGAAGTTGTTTGAGCCCCTGGAAGAGACCGCAATCGACCAGCAGTCGACGGCCCTGGTGCTCGAGGAGGTACTTGGAGCCGGTCACCGTGCCGGTCCCGCCGAGAAACGTCAAGCGCATGGAGCGTTCCGATGACAGAGGGAGCCTCATCTTCGGCGGCGCCTGCAGGCGGGCTGTTGATCTACGTCAAGCCGATGGGTGGGCACGAACCATGCACCGTGGCCAACGCGTCCTCTTGCAGTCAAGCCTTCGCAACGTACACGCGTTGTGCCTTGCCGCTGCTCGCGCGCGCATTCGGCACGCCGGCTCGCACGTCGATCCGCACAGCTGCCACGCCCTGCCGATCCAGAAAGGCAGCCAGGGCAGCTCGCCCTGCCGCAAGCAGGCCCTTGGCCGCCTGCCCCTCCATGGCGGTACTCAGCACCAGATGGCAAGGCCCCTGCTGCACCAGCTGAAAGTCGAACAGGCCGGCGTCGTCTTCCAGCACGGTGCACAAGGCCAGTGGCGGCAGCGTGACCACCTGCTTGCCGGGGCGCCCCACACGCAGCGTGTCATCGCAGCGCCCCTGCACTTCGATCACCGGCAGGGTCGATCCGCAGGTGCAGGCATAGGGATGAATCGCCACCCGGTCCCCAATGTCGTAGCGGATGAGCGGTTGGGTGTAATTGGCCAGGTTGGTCAGCAGCGTTGTGAAACCCACCTGGCCGGCACGTACGGCGCCCCCGTGTTCGTCCACCGGTTCCAGGATCACCCAGTCCGCATTGAGATGCAGGTGGCCCCGTGAACACTCCGAGGCCATCGGGAGAAACTCCGAGGCCCCGTACGAGCAGGAAACACCGCACTCGAACACCTGCTCGACGTGCTGGCGCACGGCCGGCGACAGGGTCTCGCCACCGAGCCACAACTCATGCAAGCCCAGCTTCAGCCGCCCGGCCTGCTGCTCCTCTGCCAGGAGCACCGCAGCGCTGGGATAGGTGGCCACCACCGTGGGGCCGAAGTTCATCAGTTCGTCCACCATGCCGGCCACGGGCTGCAGAAAGGAAATGCCTTTCAGCCGCGGAGACATCGCCGGGTAAAGGCGCCGCAAACGTTCGATGGACACCGTGCTGGCGAAGTGGCCATCCGTCGCGCCCACGAAAGCGACGCGCTCGCACAGCAGCCACGGGTCGAGCAGGCGCGCCAGAGGGCGCAGCGGCCTGCGGCGAAAACCCTCGAGCGCGTCGTAGACCGCCATGGCGTGCTCGTCCTGCACGAACACACCCGGCTTGCCGTTGCTGCCCGAACTTTCCCAGACCAGGTAGCGCCCGAGGAAGGGCTCGGCGATCCGTGTCCGGTCGCGAGTGAAGCGCTGCAGCTCGCCGAGATCGAGGCTCCGGTCGGTCACCCACTCGTCGAAACAGCCCATCAGTTGAGTCTTGTTGACCGAGGGCAGATGCGCCAGCTCAACCTGGTCGAGATCGAATCCAGCCAGCAAGCGGCGGTACAGCGGGGAGCCGTGCCATGCCGCTTTCAGCAAGGCAGCCAGCCGAGACGCCTGCATCTCGGCCAGCCGTTGCCGGCCGCAGCGCGCACTGGCCAGCACCTCGGCGGCGGCCGACATGCGCCATGGATCAAGTGGCTGAAGCATGGGTTCGATCTGCCGTCATCGCCCGACGCCGAGTCCGGCGACACGAAATCCTGCGGTCCTGTCCATGGCTCCCTCCGATGAGGAACGGTCATTGAGGCACGCCCGACAGCAAGCCGGGTTGATCTGCAACAAGTCGAGCTTGTTCAGCATGTCGTCGGTCATCTGGAACCTCTGGTGCCGCGCTTTGAACTTGAGGCGCATCAATCAACCCCTCGCCCTTCGTTCCTAGAGTGCCTGATCGATACCAAACGCCTGCGATGCGCAGCCGATCGACCGACCAAGTCCCCGAGGAACCATGAACCACCAAGAAGCCATCGCATCCTGCGCACTCCTCGTCGCCACCTGCATGCCTGCTCATGTCCATGCCCAAACCTATGTCGCGGCATCGCTGGGGCAGTCTCGTGTCGATCTCGTCTGTACGAGCGACATGGACTGCGCCCAGCATGGCACAGCGTTCAAGCTCCTTGTTGGCTACAGGGTCGCGCCCAACGCCGCAGTGGAGACCATGCTCTACAACCAGGGCAAGGCCATCTTGACCGACACCCGGCTCGCCGGTGACCTGCGAAGCCGCGGTGTGGGCGCCCATCTTGTGCTCATCGCACCGCTGGCCGAAAGAGCCTCGCTCACAGGAAAGGTCGGCTGGGCGGCCACACGCATCAGCATGGATGGCGATTCATCGTCCTCGACTTCGGTGCGTGGCTCCGAATGGCGCATTCACACAGGCTGGGGCATCGGAGGCGGCTACGAGTTCACGCAGCACATCGGCGCACGGCTGGAGTTCGAGCGCGTGCACGCCAAGTTTCATGACGAAAAGCTCCTGATCGACCTGATGACCGCGGGGTTGGTCTACCGGTTTTGAAACGCTGGCCGCAAGAAGGCGACAACCGGCGCGCGCCGTCGCAACCGGCGACTGTCGCCTTCAACGTTGACGCCTCAGGGCGCACCCACGATCTGCCGCGGCGTTCGGCCCAGGAAGCGCTTGAGCGAATGGGTCAGGTGCGCCTGGTCGCTGAAGTCAAGCTCGGCGGCCACTTGGGACGGGGTCTGCCCCTGCCGCAGCAGGCGGGCCGCCTCATGGGCGCGGGCGATCTGCTGGAAGGCCTTCAGGCCGAGCCCGGTGATTTCGGCGAAGTGGCGCTGGATGCTGCGCTCGTCGAGCCGCTGGCGCGCGCCCTGCAGCGCCCGTGCAACCACCGGGTCGCGCTCCAGCAACCCCTTGCGCGCCAGTGCGGCGACAAGGTGCTCCACGTTCTCGAAGCTCGGCACCTCGAAGCGCTCGGCATCGATCCAGAAGGCGCGGTCCTGCTCGACCGGACGGGCGACACCCTGGTTGAAGGTCATGCGCCCCGGAAGTTGGGGCATGTAGACCTCGGGCTTGAAGGCGATCGTCAGCATCTCGTCGCCGGCCAGGCTCTCGACGGCCAGCGGCGCGGCGATCTGGCCGGTCTGGATGGCGATCAGCGGGCCGCTGCGGCGGCGCACGAACAGCAGGTCCCACGAACCGTCGGGCAATGCCGTCTCGCAGGCGTTCGCGGTGTAGCGGGCGCGGCGGACCTTGGCGACCAGAGGCGAGTCCGCTGCACGCTCTTCCTCAACGATCGGTCCTTCCATCAGAAGCATCTTCCTTCTGCAGTGCGCCGAAGAAGCGGCGCAGGTCGTCGACGACGAGCTGCGGATGCGTTTCGTTGGCGAAGTGCCCGCCACGCGGCATCTCGGTCCACTGTACCAGCCGGGTGTGCGAGCGGGCCGCGAAGCGGCGCACCGAGCGGAAGTCGTCTGGGAACACCGCCACCGCCGTGGGCGTGCGGTTGGGCAGCTCACGGTAACCCGCGCCGCTGGCCGCATTGGCCAGGTAGACCTCGGCCGCCTGGCCGCCCGTGGCCGTGAACCAGTAGAGCGACACGTGGGTCAGGAAACGATCTCGGTCGACCTCGGCGGCGCGCTCGCCTTCGAAGCCGAAGAACAGCTCGGCATTCCAAGCCAGCAAGGCCGTGGGCGAATCGACCAGCCCGTAGGCCAGCGTGCCGGGGCGCTTCGACTGGATGTCGACATAGCCGGCGTACTTGCGGAAATACTCCAGGCCCTTGAACCCTTCCATCTCGAACGGCGACAGCCCTTCCATCTCGCCGGGTGAGCCGCTGGGGAAGGCGAAGACCTGCTGCACATGCACGCCGGCCAGACCCTCGGGCGCGAGGATGCCCAGCTCGCGAGCGATCAGTGCGCCGACGTCGCCGCCCTGCGCGCCATAACGTGCGTAGCCCAGCCGCTTCATCAACGTGTCCCAGGCCGCCGCGGTGCGCGCTGCGTCCCAGCCGGCTGCGGCCAGCGGCGACGAGAGGCCCATGCCCGGCACCGACGGGATCACCACGTCGAAGGCCGGCGAAGCAGCCAGGCCATGGGCGCGCGGGTCCGTCAGCGGGCCGATGAGGTCCAGGTACTCGGCCGGCGAACTGGGCCAGCCGTGCGTCAGGATCAACGGGAACGCGTTCGCCTCCTTCGACTTCACGTGGATGAAGTGGATGTTCTGGCCGTCGATCTCGGTCATGAACTGCGGATGGCAGTTCAGCTTCGCCTCCTGTGCGCGCCAGTCGAAGCCGCCGGCCCAGTAGTCAGCCAGCTCGCGTACCAGCGACAAGGCCTGGCCGTGGCTGAAGTCACTCACCACCGGCTGCGGCCAGCGCGTGGCGGCGAGGCGGCGGCGCAGGTCGGCGATCTGCTCCTCGGAAATAACAAGCCGGAACGGGCGGATGGTCGTGTTCATGGGGGCTCCTTGGTGATGGACGGGACTGCATCACTGTCGCGCAAACAAGCCTCGCGATCTTGTAGAAAACCGACGTCGGAGGACAGGAAATTCAAACGCGTTCTTTGTCGTCCAAAGGTCTGGCGTCAATGACCGGTCTCAGGCCTTCTGTTCGCCGGGAGGGTCGACCGGCCCCGACCCGTTGCTGTCATAGCCGCTACCGTATCGGGTGACAGCTAGGTGCCCGAAGCGGGTATCCAACGTGCTGAGCTCGAATTCGACAATTCAGCGTGGGCGACCGCTGAACTTGCTGGCGGCTTAATGAACCCGCAGCACCTCAAACTGCTGTCGGATTGGAGCGACCTGTATCGACACCTCATCACCCTCGCATTTACCCAGCATGGCCCTGCACAACGGGGCTTCGCTGCTGATGACCTGAACGAGCTGAGCGCCGCTGACCAACTTCATGCTGCCCCCATCCGGGCCGAGAAAGACCTGTTGCTGCTTGTCGTCGGAATCGACCAGGCAGACCAGCGCGCCGAGCTGTATACCTTTGCTGGCGTCGTAGGGGCGCGGGCGAAATTGGCGCCAATTGGCCATCGCCTGGCGGATGGCGTCGGCGCGACGAGCTTGGCCGGTGGCCAGGTAGGCAGCTTCGAGACCCAATGTGTCGTATTTGTTTTCGGCGACGCTTTCTTCGTGAGTCGCCGTTTCATGGGCCGCCCGCGCTGCCTGTTCGGCTTGCAGCAGGTCTTCGGCGAGCCGTTCCAGCACCTGCTGCTGAAGCAAGAATTTATCCATGATTAAACGTGAGGCATCTCGAACAAGCGGGGTCAGATCGTGATTATGAAGGGCTCCACCAGCTGTCGACGCTTCTGTTGGCTGCAGGTTAACTTCAGCTATGGGCACGAAGCTGCCGCCAGCCAGGCGCCGACCAACGGCTGCTCGTGGCCGGGCACTGCCGGCCGGGAACGTCGGCGGTCTGGCCGCTCAACTTGGAGGTCAGCTTTCCGGTGGTGAGTTCGACAGCGTGGCCGTCTCTGGTCGACCCATATGCGACATCCCACGGCACGGATTTGCAGCCCCGAAGCAGACATTGCAAAGGTGCCTCAGCCATGTCGGTCGAGTAGCATGCTCCGATGTCAGTCGCACTCCAAATCCCTGCGGGAGAAACCTTGCCGGCGAGGCTCGTACCCATCGCGACGGAAGCCGTCTATGCGACCGAATGGCTGCCCGTCGCACATTTGCTCGGCACAAAATGGTTGCCACTCTTCCAGGTTGGAGCGGAGTTTGGTCAAGACGATATCGGCCATGTCGAGAGTGAGTTCCTAGGCGCCTCCATGCAATTCGTCGCCGACGGAAAGCCAGAACTTGCAGCGCGGGCCAATGCTGTCGTCAAGGAGCTTCGCAACGCCGTTGCGAGTAGCCACTCCAACTTGGTGTTCTTCATTGGCTAACCGCCGGCCACTGCTAAGGCGGCTTGTGGCCGCAGAGAGCCATCGACTGCTTCAAACTGTCAAGAGAATTGCACCTTCGTCATGCCGTCCTCAGATGCTAGGTTTCTGACTGTCCCGGCACGTCGAACAGTCGCACCGTGCCATCGTTGCTCTGAATCTTGCAGGCGGCATTGCCGACCCATGCGACGAATTTGGCATCGTTTTCTGGAAGCTGGAACTCTGCGATCCTGGGCAACGGCAATTCCATCGGGTACCGGAAATCGTAGACGGTCACTTGGTACGGACACGCCCAGTAGCACCCTACGACGGCAAGCATTTGCTGATCCGGCGACGTGTGGAATTCAGTCCAGATGAACGGGTTGTCCCGCGAAGTGAAGCCCGCCACCTTACCTGTGGCCAGATCGATGACTGTCTGCCCCTCCAAGTCTTCAGGGAACAACAGAAAGGACTTTTTGCCTTGCTGCACCCACCCATAGAAGCAGCGGCTGTCGTTCCGCTGGACGGTCGTCAACTCGTGTGCATCTTCAGTGCGCCACACCGTCGCTATGACAACCTCACGCCCGTCGTCCGTAGCGAACTCCTGGGTCTCGAGTCTGTAGCGGCCACAGGGAGACACTTCCACGATCGATGCGTCAGCGACGGGTTTGGCGCTTTTGAGCGTTCTTGCGGTGGACGCTCGAGCATCCTCAATCTCGTTTGTCATCCTGTCCACGTCCAAATGCCGATACCCGTCAGGCTACCCCAAAGAGGACTTTCGTGACCGTCCGTTCCTGGCCGGTTGCCGGTACCCACGAGCGGTAGTTTGAGGGCATGCCACTTGGGCGGCGGCGCAAGAACAGTGGCGCCGCCGGAGGCCAGTCGCGTCAACTCATGCGAGAAGCTAATACGCCGTGTGGCGCGGCCCACGCCCAGTCGTTGATTTGATGATCGCGCCTGAGCAACGGCTGTAGCGCCCTGCGACTCGTTTCGTTGAGGCAGGTCAAGGGACTTGTTACGAAGGCGCCTAGATTCGGTGTTCCGTGTTCAACCGGGAACATCACCATGGCCAGCACAAATCGCAAAACCCTCGCGCCTCAGACGGACAGCGCCCAGCCCTTGCTGTCGCTGAGTTCGACATTGGTCGACAACCTGTTTCAGATCCAGCGCGCCCAGCTCGACGCGATGCTGTCGTGGCAGAAGTCGATGGCCTCCATCAACCAGGAGATGTGGGACGAATGGGTATGCCATTTCGCAGGCGGCATTCCGATCGACGGTTGAATGGACACTGCTCTCGACACCTCGACCGTCTTCCGTGCCCGCCACATCGCCAAGGTCTATCGCACCGGCGAGGTCGAAGTCCATGCCCTGCGCGATGTGGATCTGGACATCAACCGCGGCGAGTTCATCGTGCTGCTCGGCCCCTCGGGCAGCGGCAAGTCGACGCTGCTGAACATCCTCGGCGGGCTGGACGTGCCCAGCTCGGGCCAGGTGCTGTTCGGCGAACAGGACCTGAGCACCGCCGGCGAGGCCGCACTCACCGCCTACCGGCGCCAGCACGTGGGCTTCGTGTTCCAGTTCTACAACCTCATTCCCAGCCTCACGGTGCGCGAGAACGTGCAGCTGGTGACGGACATTGCCGACCACCCGATGCCGGTCGACGAAGCGATCGACCGCGTCGGCCTCACGCCGCGGCGCGACCACTTCCCGGCGCAGCTGTCGGGCGGCGAGCAGCAGCGCGTGGCGATCGCTCGCGCCATCGTCAAGCGGCCCGACGTGCTGCTGTGCGACGAACCCACCGGCGCGCTCGACTACCAGACGGGCAAGCTCGTGCTCGAAGTCATTGCGCGCATCAACGAAGAGCTCGGCACCACCGCGATCGTCATCACCCACAACGCGGCCATCGCGAACATGGCCGACCGCGTGGTGTCTCTCGGTGACGGGCGCATCCAGCGTGTGCAGACCAACGCACACAAGCTCAAGCCGTCGGAGCTGTCGTGGTGAGCGCGCGCTGAGCCCATGAAAGCACTCGACCGCAAGCTGCTGCGCGACATGCGCCTGATGTGGAGCCAGGCGCTCACCATCGCGCTGGTGGTGGCCAGCGGCATCGGCGGCTTCATCACCAGCCTGTCGGCGGTGGACTCCCTGGCGCTGGCGCGCGACCGCTTCTATGCCCAGGGGCACTTTGCCGATGTGTTCGCGAGCGTCAAGCGCGCTCCCAACGCGCTGGCCGATGCACTGCGCGACGTGGAGGGTGTTGCCGACGTGCAGACCACGCTCGAAGAAGTGGTGCGCGTGAGCATCCCCGGTGTGGCCGACCCGATCATCGGCCAGCTGATCGGCATGGACCGCCGCGCCCCGGCGCGCATGAACCGCGTGATGCTCAGCGGCGGCCGGCCAGCGGCCTCCGACCTGGGCCTGCGTTCGGACGGCAGCCTCGAAGCCCTGGTCTCCGAAGGCTTTGCCCAGGCCCACCGCCTGAAGCCGGGCTCGCGCCTCGTCGCGCTGATCAACGGGCGGGAGCGCTCGCTGGTCGTCGTGGGCACCGCGCTGTCGCCCGAATTCATCTTCGCCGGCCTGTGGGGCATGCCCGACACGCGCGGTTTCGGTGTGTTCTGGGTCGACCGCGACGCGCTCGCCGCCGCCTACGACATGCAGGGCGCATTCAACCGCGTGGCGATCAAGCTCGCGCCGGGCGCATCGGAGCAGGCAGCCATTGCCGGCACCACCCGCCTGCTCGCACCCTATGGTGGCCGCGAGGCCAACGGCCGCGCCGACCAGACTTCGCACGCCATGCTCGACAACGAGATCAAGGAGCAGCGCGTGCTCGGCACCGTGCTGCCGGCCATCTTCCTGGGCGTGGCGGCGTTTCTGCTCAACGTGGTGGTGTCTCGTCTTGTGTCCACGCAGCGGGAACAGATCGCCGCCATGAAGGCGCTCGGCTACCCCAACCGCAGCATCGGCCTGCACTACCTGAAGCTCGTTCTGCTGATCGTGCTGCTGGGGCTGGCGCTGGGCGTGGGGGTCGGCGACTGGCTGGGCACGATGCTCACCGGCCTGTACGCCGAGAACTTCCACTTCCCGAGCTTCGAGCACCACATCGAGCCCTGGCTGCTGGTGGTCAGCGCCGGCATCACCATCGCCACCGCAGTGGTCGGCACGCTCAACGCCATCGCCGCCACCGTGCGCCTGGCACCTGCCGAAGCGATGCGCCCGCCGGCACCGGGCCGCTATCGCCGCACGCTGCTCGAGCGCCTGGGCATCCACCGCATGAGCCCGGCCCTGCGCATGATCGTCCGCAACATGGAGCGCCGCCCGCTGCGCACCGGGTTGTCGATCGGCGGCGTGGCCGCGGCTGTCGCCATCGTCGTCATGGGCAACTTCTTCCGAGACGCCATCGACATGATCGTCGACACCCAGTTCAACCTGAGCCTGCGCGGCGACGTGACCGTGTGGACCACCGAGGCCATCGACGACAACGCGCGCCTCGATCTCGCGCGCCTGCCCGGCGTGACGATGGTGGAGAGTTCGCGCTTCGTGCCGGTGACCCTGGTCAACGGCCACCGCCGCGAGCGCAGCCTGCTGCGCGGCTACGCGCCCCGCCCCGAGCTCTACCGCGTGATCGACGTGAGCCAGCAAGAGACCGTGCTTGATGGTCGCGGCCTGGTACTCACCGACCGGCTGGCCGACAAGCTCGGGCTGCACATCGGCGACAACGTCGAGATCGAGGTGCTCGAAGGCCGCGCACGCACGCTGCGGCTGCCGCTGGCAGGCACCGTGCGCGAGATGATGGGCCTGAACGCCTACCTGGACCGAGGCGCACTCAACCGCGCGCTGGGAGACGACGACCTGTCGAGCGGCTTTTCGCTGGCCGTCGAGCGCGGCCGCGAGGCCGGGGTGCTGGAGGCCAGCAAGAAACTGCCCCGCATTGCCGGCGCATGGAGCAAGGCCACGATGCTGCGCAACATGCAGGAGATCAGCGCGCGCAACGTGCGCATCATGAGCACCATCCTCACGGTGTTCGCGAGCGTGATCGCGGTCGGCGTGGTCTACAACAACGCGCGCATTGCGCTCTCCGAGCGGGCCTGGGAGCTGGCCAGCCTGCGCGTGCTGGGCTTCTCGCGCGCCGAGGTGTCGGGGCTGCTGCTGGGCGAGCTGGCGCTGTCCATCGCCATCGCGCTGCCGCTGGGCATGGCGCTCGGCTCGGGGCTCACGCATTTCATCGCCGGGCTGCTCAAGTCCGACCAGTTCTTTTTTCCGGTGGTGATTCGCGAGCGCACGTATGCGTGGGCCGCACTGTGCGTGCTGGCCGCCGGCGTGGCCAGCGCGCTGGTCGTCCGGCGACGCATTGATCGGCTCGACATGGTGTCGGCCTTGAAGACGAGGGATTGAACATGAAGATGAAGACATGGGTGCTCATCGGTGCGGGCATGGCGTTGATGCTGGCCCTGTTCGCGTGGGCCTTCGCGCCCCGGCCGGTGGAGGTGGAGGTTGCGACGGCCAGCCAGGGCGCCTTCGAGACCACGGTCGACGAAGACGGCAAGACCCGCCTGCACGACCGCTACGTGGTCTCGGCGCCGCTGGCCGGCCAGCTCACGCGCGTCGACCTGCGCGAGGGCGACACCGTTGCCGCCGGCGACGTGGTGGCCGTGATGCTGCCGGCGCTGTCGCCGATGCTCGACGAGCGCAGCCTGCGCGAACAGCAGGTCCGCGTGCGCACGACCGAAGCGCAGGTGCAGCGGGCCGCCACACGCATCGAAAGCGCAGCCGTGGCGCTGCAGCAGGCGAAGAACGACGTGAAGCACAGCGAGCAGTTGGCCGGCCAGGGCTTCGTCTCGCTGACCAAGCTCGACAACGACCGCCTGAGCGCCCTCGCCGCCCAGAAAGACCTCGACACCGCCGTCCAGGATCGGCGCGTGGCCGAGCACGAGGTGGCCCAGGCGCAAGCCGCCTTGCTGGCAGTGCGGCGCACCGACCCGGGCGCTTCCCGATCGTTCGCGCTGCGCTCGCCGGTCGCGGGCCGTGTGCTGCGGGTGGCACAAACCAGCGAAACCGTGGTGCCGCTGGGCACGCCGCTGCTCGAACTGGGCGACACGCGCCAGCTGGAGATCGTGGCCGAGCTGCTGACCACCGATGCCCTGCAGACCCACCCCGGCAGCCGTGTCGTCATCGAGCGATGGGGCGGCCGCGGTGCGCTGGAAGGCCGCGTGCGGCTGGTGGAGCCGTCGGCCTTCACCAAGGTGTCGGCACTGGGCGTGGAAGAGCAGCGCGTGAAGGTGGTGATCGCCATCACCAGCCCGGCGGCCGAGTGGGCCGCACTGGGTGATGGCTACCGCGTCGGCGTGCGCATCGTGACGCTGTCGATGGACACGGCGGTGCTCGTGCCGGTGAGCGCGGTGTTCCCCGTCGCGCAAGGCGAAGGCCAAAGCGGCAGCGGCATGGCCGTGTTCTGTGTCGAAGACGGCCACGCGCGCCTGCGGCCGGTGAAGGTCGGCGCACGCAACGGATCGCACGCCTGGGTGCAGCAAGGGCTGCAGCCGGGAAGCACGGTGATCGTCTACCCGCCCGCCTCGGTCAAGGACGGCGTGCGGGTCTCGGCGCGCACGGTCTGACGGGCGCTCCGCCACCTCGTCCTTGATCTGGCGCAAACCCGTGGGGCAGAGCGGCCACAACAATTCCCGTCATCGGCCGATCCGCGCCGCAACCCCGCCGCCTCACCATGACGCCGATCACGACCGCCTCTGCGCCCGCTGCCTGTTCCAACTGCAACCTCAGGGAGTTGTGCCTGCCCGTCGGCTTCTCGGCACCCGACCTGGAGCGGCTCGACGGCCTGGTCGCCTCGCGGCGCAGCGTGCCGCGCGGCGAGGCGCTCTTTCGCAGCGGCGACAGCTTCGAAGCCATGTACGCCGTGCGCACCGGATTCTTCAAGACGCGGGTGATGTCGGAAGACGGGCGCGAGCAGGTGACCGGGTTTCAGATGGCGGGTGAGTTGCTGGGGCTGGACGGAATCTGCGACAGCAGCCACGCCTGCGACGCCGTCGCGCTGGAAGACTCGCAGGTCTGCGTGATCTCGTACGGGCAGCTAGAAGAACTCTCGCGTGAATTCCCCGAGCTGCAGCGCCAGTTCCACCGCATCATGAGTCGCGAGATCGTGCGCGACCACACGGTGATGCTGCTGCTGGGCGGCATGCGTGCCGAAGAGCGGGTGGCCGCCTTCCTGCTCAACCTCACCGAGCGCTTGCAAGCCCGCGGCTTCTCGCCGTCATCGCTGGTGCTGCGCATGACGCGCGAAGAGATCGGCACCTACCTGGGTCTGCGGCTCGAAACCGTGAGCCGCTGCTTCTCGAAGTTCCAGACCGATGGTGTGCTGCAGGTGAAGGACCGGCAGATCCAGGTCCTCGATCAGGCCGCGCTGCACCGGCTCGCCGGTGAAGGTGCGGCTCCCGCCGAACTCTGAACAGTTCAGGCTGCAGCGCGCACCAGCAGCACCGGCACCGGGCTTTCGCGCAGCACCAGTTCGGCATCGCTGCCCAGCGCAATGCGGGTCAGCCCGCGGCGGCCATGCGTACCCATCACGATCAGCTCGGCCTTGCTGCGCTTGGCTTCTTCGAGGATGGCATCACACACCCGCAAGGCGGGGTCGCACATCACCGCGCTGTCTGCCGCCACGCCCTGCTCGCGCGCGCGCTCGACGGCCTTGGCGACCAGCAGTTCGCCCATGGCCTTCCAGTCGTCGATCAGCTGTTGAGCCGGCGCGTAGCCGGCACCGCTGGAGATCAACGCACGCAGGTCGACCACGTGCAAGAAGTGAAGTTGCGAACCGAGCACGCGGGCCAGGACGACGGCCTCATAGAGGCCGCGTTGCGCCGGGGCGCTGTCGTCGATCGGCACCAGGATGTGCGAATACATGAGGGTCTCCCATCAAACAGATGCGCCAGTTTCGGCCGCCCGCACACTGCATTGCTTGCGTTGAATCAAAGTCTGATGCCGCGGCCGCGCCGAAGATTCGTTCAGCACTTGCACTCCGCAGGGCAGATTCATCGGAGGTCACCATGGGTACTCTCAACGTCGGCAACATCGATCGCGGCCTGCGCATTCTTCTCGGCATCGCCCTGATCGGCATGGCGCTGGCCGGCGTCATCGGTTTCTGGGGCTATGTCGGCCTGGTGCCGCTGCTCACCGGCGCGATTGGGAGCTGCCCTCTCTACAGCCTGCTCGGCATGTCGACTTGCAAGCGATAGGGCACGTGCAACCTGTCCCGTCACAGGCTGGCTCGCGAGAGCGCAGCGACAGCCCCTGGCTGCGTGGCAACAGCGAAGCCTCGCCGGTCTTCCTGGCCTTCCAGGCGTTGGAGCGCCGGCTCGGTGCCGCCGGCGTGCTGCCGGGCGCGCCCATCGCACCCACCACGGCTCTCGGTGCGTTCATGGACTGGTGGGTGCACCTGGCCGCATCGCCGGCCAAGCAATGGGAACTGGCGCAATACGCTGCCGAGCAGGGCCTGCGCGCCGTGCAGGCAGCGAACGGACCCCACGCTGAGATCGACGCGCTGCCGCAGGACAAGCGCTTCGCCGATGCCGCGTGGCAGGCTGCGCCGTACCGCTGGCTCGCGCAGGCCTTTCTCCTGCAGGAGCAGTGGTGGCACAAGGCCACCACCGGCGTCCCGGGTGTGACGCGCCATCACGAGCAAATGGCGAGCTTTGCCGCCCGCCAGTGGCTGGACATGGTGGCCCCATCGAACTTCGTGACGACCAACCCGGTGGTGCGACAACGCACGCTGCAGGAAGGCGGCATGAACCTGCTGCGCGGTGCGATGCATGTGGCCGAAGATGCTTACCGCGAAGTGCTCGACCAGCCGCCGGTGGGTGCCGAACAGTTCGAGCCGGGGCGCAACGTGGCGATCACGCCCGGCCGCGTCGTGCTGCGCAACCGGCTGATGGAACTCATCCAATACGAGCCCGCCACCAAGACGGTACGGCCCGAGCCGGTGCTGCTGGTGCCGGCGTGGATCATGAAGTACTACGTGCTCGACCTCTCCGAGACCAACTCGATGGTCAAGTTCCTGGTGAACCAGGGCTTCACCGTGTTCGCGATCTCCTGGAAGAACCCCGACGCCACTGACCGCGATCTGTGCATGGACGACTACGCCCGCCTCGGCGTGCTGGCCGCGCTCGATGCCATCCGCGCCATCGTGCCCGATGTGCGCGTGCATGCCACCGGCTACTGCCTGGGCGGCACGCTGCTGGCCACTGCGGCCGCCGCGCTCGGGCGCTCCAAGCATCAGACGCTCAAGACGGTCACCCTGCTGGCGGCCCAGACCGATTTCACCGAGCCCGGCGAGATCGCCCTCTTCGTCGACGAAGGCCAGATCGCCTTTCTCGAACGCCAGATGTGGCAACGCGGCTACCTCGACAAGAGCCAGATGAAGAGCACCTTCCAGATGCTGCGCTCGAACGACCTGGTGTGGTCGCACCGCCTGCACAACCAGCTGCTCGGCGAGCGTGCGCCCGTCAGCGACCTGATGGCGTGGAACGCCGACGGCACGCGCCTGCCCTACCGCATGCACGTGGAATACCTGCGCGGCCTGTTCCTCGACAACGCGCTGGCCCGCGGCGAATGGAAGGTGGAAGGCACGGCAGTCAACCTCGCCGACATCACGGTGCCGATCTTCAACGTGGGCACGGTGCAAGACCATGTGGCGCCGTGGCGATCGGTCTTCAAGCTGCAGGCCTTGACCGACGCCGAGCAGACCTTCGTGCTGACGGCGGGGGGCCACAACGTGGGCATCGTCAACCCGCCCGGCCAGGCGAAATCGAGCTACAGGCTGCGGCAGCGCAGCGCCTCTGATCGCCTGCTGACGCCTGACGAGTGGTTGCAGACGACGCCCACCGTGGCGGGTTCGTGGTGGAGTGCCTGGGCCGTGTGGCTGACCCGCCATTCGGGCCGCCGTGTTCCACCGCCTGCGATGGGTGCACCCCAGGCCGGCTTGCCGCCGCTGGACGCGGCACCCGGCCTCTACGTGCACCAGCGCTGACTCTCAGCGCACCGAGTTCACGTGATCGACGCCCTGCCAGGCCATCCCGTGAGCCCGAAGCGCTCTCTTCGCAACACGCTGACAAGCTGGTTCGGCGGCACGGCACGCCATCGCCGTACGCTGAAGCACTACGGGCGCCATCCGCTGCAAGACGCGCTGGCCGGGCACGGCCCCAAGGCGGCAGCACCGCCTGCGTTGGCCACCGACCTGCTGCTCGCGGCCCACAGCGCACCGGCAGCGGCGATCGCGCTGCTCAAGTCGCACGAAGATGGCCTGACCGCGCGCGAAGCTTCAGCCCGGCTCGCGCGCAGCGGGCCGAACGAGGTCGCGCACGAGAAGCCCACGCCCTGGTGGCTGCGCCTGTGGCATTGCTACAAGAACCCGTTCAACCTGCTGTTGACGGTGCTGGCGGTGGTGTCCGGCCTGAGCTCAGACGCCAAGGCCACCACAGTCATCGGCGCGATGGTGGCCTTGAGCACGCTGATCCGCTTCGTGCAGGAGGGCCGCTCGCACCGTGCCGCCGAGAGCCTGAAGGCGATGGTGAGCAACACCTGCAGCGTGATCCGGCGCGACCCGGGCGCGAAGGGCGCCGCCACGCACCTGCCACCGAAGCGGCTGGAGATTGCGCTGCGCAAGCTGGTGCCGGGGGACCTGGTCGCGCTGTCGGCCGGCGACATGATCCCGGCCGACTGCCGTGTGCTCGAAGCGCGCGACCTGTTCATCTCGCAGTCGGCGATGACCGGCGAGTCGCTGCCGGTGGAGAAGTTCGCCGACCAACACAGCGACACACCGAGCCCGCTCGATCAGCGCAACCTCGTCTTCATGGGCACCAACGTCGTCTCCGGCTCGGCCACCGCGCTGGTCGTGGCCACCGGCAGCCGCACCTACTTCGGCACGCTGGCGGCCCAGGCCGTGGCCACCGACCCGGCGCCCAATGCGTTCCAGGCCGGCGTCAACAGCGTGAGCTGGCTGCTGATCCGCTTTGCCTTCGCGATGGTGCCGATCGTGTTCCTGGTCAACGGCTTCACCAAGGGCGATTGGACCGAGGCGCTGCTGTTCGCCCTCTCGGTGGCGGTGGGCCTGACGCCTGAGATGCTGCCCATGATCGTGACCAGCACGCTGGCCAAGGGCGCGGTGCTGCTGTCGCGCAAGAAGGTGGTGGTGAAGCGCCTCGACGCAATCCAGAACTTCGGCGCGATGGACGTGCTGTGCACCGACAAGACCGGCACGCTGACGCAGGACAAGATCGCACTCGCGCGCCAGTGCGACGCCTTCGGCCGACCCTCCGACGAGGTGCTGGCCTTCGCCTTCCTGAACAGCCACTACCAGACCGGCCTGAAGAACCTGCTCGACCGCGCCGTGCTCGAGCATGTGGAGCTGCACAGCGAACTGAAGCTGAAGCAGGACTACCGCAAGATCGACGAGATCCCCTTCGACTTCGTGCGCCGGCGCATGTCGGTGGTGGTATCGGAGCGAGACGAGCACCACGAGCTGATCTGCAAGGGTGCGGTCGAGGAAGTGATTGCCGCGTGCTCGCAGGTTCGCGCCGAGGGCGGCGACACCACGCGCACGGCGCCGCTCGATGCAAGCATGCTGGCCCGCGTGCAGCAGATCACGCGCGAGCTCAACGACGAAGGGCTGCGCGTGGTGGCAGTGGCAATGAAGGAGCTGCCGCCGCAGCAGACCACCTACGGCGTCGCCGATGAGACCGGGCTCACGCTGATCGGCTACATCGCGTTTCTCGACCCGCCCAAGGAATCGGCCGCGCCGGCGCTGAAGGCCCTGGCCGAGCACGGCATCCGCGTGGTGGTGTTGACCGGTGACAACGAGCCCGTCACGGCCTGCGTCTGCCGCCATGTGGGGCTGGAAACGGGCGAGGTGCTGCTCGGCTCGCAGGTCGAGGCGCTGGCCGATGCCGAGCTGGCGCTGGCGGTGGAGAAGCACCGCGTGTTCGCCAAGCTCACGCCGACGCACAAGGAGCGCATCGTGCGCGCGCTGCGTGCCAACGGCCACGTGGTCGGCTACATGGGCGACGGCATCAACGACGCACCGGCGCTGCGTGCCGCCGACATCGGCATCTCGGTCGACTCGGCCGTCGACATCGCGAAGGAAGCGGCCGACATCATCTTGCTGGAGAAAAGCCTGATGGTGCTCGACGACGGCGTGATCGAAGGCCGCACCACCTTCTGCAACATGCTGAAGTACATCCGCATGACGGCCAGCTCCAACTTCGGCAACGTGTTCTCGGTGCTGGTGGCGAGCGCCTTCCTGCCCTTCTTGCCGATGCTGCCGCTGCAGCTGTTGACGCAGAACCTGCTCTACGACATCTCGCAGACCGGCATCCCGTTCGACCGCGTCGACGCCGAGCTGGTGGCCCGCCCCCTCGCGTGGAACCCGGCCGACATCGGCCGCTTCATGCTCTTCTTCGGCCCCATCAGTTCGCTGTTCGACCTCTTGACCTTCGCGTTGATGTGGTTCGTGTTCGACGCCAACAACCTGGCGCAACAAGGCCTGTTCCAGTCGGGCTGGTTCGTCGTGGGCCTGCTCACGCAGACGCTGATCGTGCACATGATCCGCACGCCGAAGTTGCCCTTCGTCGAGAGCCGCGCCGCAGCGCCGCTGCTCGCGACGACCGCGGCCATCATGGCGCTCGGCGTGTGGCTGCCGATGGGCGCGCTGGCGCCCTACTTCAAGCTGCAGCCGTTGCCGGTGGCGTTCTTCGGCTGGCTGGTGGCGATCCTGCTCGGCTACGGCTTGCTGACCACGGCAATGAAGAGCTGGTACTCGCGCCGCTTCGGTTGGCATTGAGCCTGAAGCGCGCCCGTCCTCAGTTCAGTGACCGGCCCAGGCGCGCTGCCGGGGCAGGCTGCGCGGCCTCGCCCTGGCACGCCTCGCAGCGCTCTGTTTCAGGCCGGGCCATCAGCCGGCGCAAGGCGATGGATTCGCCGCATGCCATGCAGCGGCCATAGGCGCCCACGTGCAGGCGGTGCAAGGCCACGCCGACCCGGTTGAGCTCATCCAGCGTGCGCTGCATCGGCAGCGCCTCATCGTCATCGCCCGCACCACAGATCACCTCTCGAAGATCGGCAGGCCCGGCATTTTCCGTGGCCCGAATGTCGTTCAGCCGCTGCATCAGCAGCTTGCGCAACAAGTTCAGGCGAGTCGGTTCCATATTAGGAACCGGCGCTCTCAATGCCGCCTTGCGGCAGCGACTTCAGGGCTTCGCCGCCCCTCACATGCCGCTGCTGCACGACGTCGGCGATCTGGCGCTTCATGCCATCGAAGGCGGCGCGCAAGGCCACATGCACGTCTTCATTGCAGACGCGAGACACCGTCAACTCGTGTCCCGGCACCGTGACGTCGATGCGGACGGAATAAGGCCGCCCTTGCTGTTGGTGCTTGTGAACGAGCTCCAGGCTGGCACAGCACGAAATGATCTCGGGGCAGAACAGCTCGAGCTTGTCGATCCTCGCGCGCACGTCGGCTTCCAGCGCCGCCGAGCGTTCCATGCCCAGGAACTTGATCAGTACGGGTTTCTTCATCGGGGCCTCTTGGCGATTGAGGGTGAAAACAGTCGACCGCGCCCCTCGCGCCACAAAGTCGACTTCCGCTCATGGTGCGCCGTGCTCCTGCTGCAGCCTTTGCGCCAGCGCAAGCTGCTCGCATCGGATGCTGAACGGACCATGAGCCATGTCAAAGCCACGCAACGCCGAAGTGCTCAATATCTCTTCACCTCAACGCGGCCGGCGTGGAGCCACGTGATCGGACCGGATCGCCTGCCCCGCGAGAGCGACGACTGCCGGCCATGGTCCGCAGCACCGCGAAGACAGCGGGGTCAACAGCCAAGGAGAAGCAACATGGACTGGATCGAGATGGCAAAGTGGCTCGGCGGCTCACTGGCGGTGCTCGCCATGTTGGGCGGGCTGATCTTCGTCGCCCTGTCGTGGTTCTTGACGCATGCCGACTGACACGTTCCTGCGTTCCGGTTTGCTCGCCTCGCTGCACGGCCGCGTGCCGGTCACGCCGCGCCATGTCCGGGCCGGCGAGGTCGTCTACCGGGCCGGCACCCCATTCAACATCTTGTTCGCCGTTACCGCCGGAGCACTCAAGACAACACGCCACTGCCTCGACGGCCGCGACCGATTGGCCTCGCTGCACCTGGCCCCCGATTGGCTGGGCTTCGATGGCATCGTCGACAACAGCTACGCGTGGCAGGCCACCGCGCTGACCGACGCCGACCTGGCCTGCATCAACTACCAGGAGTTGCTGAACGCAGCGCGTACCGCACCAGCCCTGCTGCAGCAGCTGCATGCAGAGATGGGCCACGAGATGGCGCGCCACCGCGAGCTCGCCATCTCGTGGCGCCGCCTGGCTGTCAACGAGCGTGTGGGGCGTTTTCTGCTCGACTGGATCGTTCGATCACGCGCCGGTGAAGACCCGGGTGGTGAGGTCACCGTCAGCCTGCCGCTGTCGCGGGCCGAGATCGGCGACCTGCTGGGCATGACGGTCGAAAGCGTCAGCCGCGCGCTCTCGCACCTGGTGCATGAAGGCGTGATCAGCTTCGCCGACACCGCGCGCCGCAGCATTCATGTGCCTGACCCGAAAGCCCTGCGCTCCGTGTATCTGACACACGCTTGAGCAGGATCAATATCCGACTGAGCCAGTTGGATACCGTGCACACACCAACACCCGAGAGAACTACTCGACAAAGGAGTGTCACGTGATCCGCAGCTTCAAACCTCTTCTTCTGGGTGTGCTCATGGCCTGCAGCATGGCCACCGCCAACGTGCAGGCCGCCGCACCCAAGACACCGAAACCCCAGGCCGCGCATGCGACCGGCGACTTCGGCCCGCCGCAAGGCGAACCCATCCGCGCCGTGCTGACCAGCCCGCCGCTGGTGCCGCCACCCACGAACCGCAGCAAGCCAGCCAAGGTCATCGTCGAGCTTGAAGTGGTGGAGAAAGAGATGCCGATCTCCGAAGGCGTGTCGTACACCTTCTGGACCTTCGGCGGCACCGTGCCAGGCAGCTTCATCCGCGTGCGCCAGGGCGACACGGTGGAGTTCCACCTCAAGAACCACCCCAGCAGCAAGATGCCGCACAACATCGACCTGCACGGCGTGACCGGCCCCGGCGGCGGCGCAGCCTCGAGCTTCACGGCGCCCGGCCACCAGTCGCAGTTCACCTTCAAGGCGCTCAACGAGGGCATCTACGTCTATCACTGCGCCACCGCACCGGTGGGCATGCACGTGGCCAACGGCATGTACGGGCTCATTCTGGTGGAGCCGCCTGAAGGCCTGAGCAAGGTCGATCACGAGTACTACGTGATGCAGGGCGACTTCTACACCACCGGCAAGTACCGCGAGAAGGGCCAGCAGCCCTTCGACATGGAGAAGGCCATCGACGAGCGCCCCACCTACGTGCTGTTCAACGGTGCCGAAGGCGCGCTCACCGGCGACAAGGCCATCACCGCCAAGACCGGCGAAACCGTGCGCCTGTACGTGGGCAACGGCGGGCCCAACATGGTGTCGAGCTTCCACGTGATCGGCGCCATTTTCGACAAGGTGCGCTTCGAGGGCGGCAGCAGCTTCCAAAGCAACGTGCAGACCACACTGATCCCGGCCGGCGGTGCCGCAGTGGTGGAGTTCAAGACCAAGGTGCCGGGCAGCTACGTGCTGGTCGATCACTCGATCTTCCGCGCGTTCAACAAGGGCGCGTTGGCGATCCTGAAAGTCAGCGGCCCGGAAGACAAGAGCATCTATTCCGGCAAGGAACTCGACTCGGTCTACCTCGGCGACCGCTCGCAGCCCAACATGGCAGCAGTCACCACCGCCACCCGAAACGCCGCCACCGGTGCGCTCACGGTGCAAGACCAGGTGCAAGCCGGCCAGGCCTTGTTCGCCGGCACCTGCTCGGTGTGCCACCAGGCCAACGGCGCGGGGTTGCCGTCGGTCTTCCCGCCACTGGCCAAGTCGGACTACCTCGCTGCCGATCCGAAGCGCGCGATTGGCGTCGTGCTCAACGGCCTCTCGGGCAAGCTCATCGTCAACGGCAGCGAGTACGACTCGGTGATGCCGCCGATGAACCAGCTCAACGACGACGAGGTCGCCAACATCCTCACCTACGTGCTCAACACCTGGGGCAACCCGGGCGGCCGCGTCCTGATAGACGAGGTGAAGAAGGCGCGGGCGATTAAGACCCCCAAGCCAGTGGCGGAGCACTGAGGCCACCATGCAGAGAGCCCGCATGCACGCGGCTCGCTGGCTCGCACCGGCCCTGCTGGCCTGCGTGGGTGTGGCCGCTGCGGCCGACTATGCCGAGCTGCCCACCGGCACGCTGACCAGCGTGCTGGCCAGCGACGCCGACCGCTCGCCGGTGGCGGTGGTGCCGTTTGCGATGCGCGTGCTGCCCGTCACCCAGGGCGAGTTCGGCCGCTTCGTCGCCGACCACCCCGAGTGGCGCCGCGACCGCGTACCGCGCACCTTTGCCGACGATGGTTATCTTCAATCGTGGACCAGCCCGCTGCAGCCTGAGGCCGACGCTTCATCGCTGGCCTCGTCGCTGGCCGTCACGGCGGTGAGCTGGTTCGCCGCCCAGGCCTATTGCGAGAGCGAGCAGGCCCGCCTGCCCACCTGGCTGGAATGGGAGTACGCCGCGGCTGCCGATGCCACCCGCTTCGACGCGCGCGGTGACCCAGCATGGCGGGCCCACATCCTGGGTTGGTACGCCAAGCCGGCCAGTGCCGCGCCCAGCGCCGTGGGCGGGCCGCCGAACGTCTACGGCGTGCGAGACCTGCACGGGTTGATCTGGGAATGGGTGGACGACTTCAACGCCTTGCTCGTGAGTCCCGACAGCCGCTCCGCCGACGACCCCGACAAACTCAAGTTTTGCGGCGCCGGCGCCATCAGCCTGCAAGACCGCGAGAACTACGCCGTGCTGATGCGCATCGCCCTTCTCTCGGCCCTCAACGCCGCCGACAGCACCACCAGCCTCGGCTTTCGCTGCGTGCGGCCCCATACCCAGGTCAACACATGAACACACGCTTCAATCGCTTCGGCCTGAGCTGTCTGGCCGCACTCTCGATGTTGGCGAGCGTGGCCACCGTTGCCGCGCCACCCATCACACCCGCGCATGCCGCATCGCCTTTGCCGGCCGACTCGATCTACCAGCTACCGCTCTCGCTCACCGACCAGGGTGGCCAAACCTTCCAGCTGCTCGACCGGCAGGGCCATCCCATGCTGGTGAGCATGTTCTACACCTCGTGCCAGTTCGTCTGCCCCATGCTGATCGACGCCATCCGCGCCACGCAGCAGCAACTGAGCGAAGGCGAGCGCGCCAAGCTGAGCGTGCTGATGGTGAGCTTCGACCCAGCCAAGGACAGCGTGACCGTGCTCAAGCACACGGCCGACGAGCGCCACCTCGACCCTGCGCGCTGGACGCTGGCCCGCACCGACGCCAAGAGCGTGCGCAAGCTGGCCGCGGTGCTCGGCATCCAGTACCGGCAACTCGCCAACGGCGAATTCAATCACTCGGCCGCGCTCCTGCTCGTGGATGCCGATGGCCGCATTCGGGGCAAGACGGCCCGTCTGGGCGATGCCGACCCCGCCTTCGTGAAGCAGATCCAGACGACGCTGGCCGCGCCTCAAACACAGCCCTGACTTGCCCACCGCACGCAACGCCGCGGTGGTTCAAGCGATCTGCGCTGTCCTTGATGCAGCGCAAGCCGCGATGCAGCCTATAGATGCATTCTCAATGCACCTTCTAACAACGTTCCGTTTTCAACCCTTGCAGAGGCATTCATGAAAACCAACAACAAGCTGTGGCGCTGGCTCGGCTTCATCTTCGTGCTGTCGTTTGGTGCGCTCGGCTACCTCGGCTGGCAGATCTACCTGACCGCGCCGCCCATTCCCAAGGCCGTTCTCAGCGCTGATGGCGACGTGGTCTTCAGCGGCGAGCAAATCCAACGCGGCCAGCAGGCCTGGCTGGCCGCCGGTGGCCAGCAGCTCGGCACCGTGTGGGGCCACGGCAGCTATGTGGCGCCCGACTGGTCGGCTGACTGGCTGCACCGCGAAGCGCTTGCGCTGCAAGCCTTGCGCACGCAGCAGCATCAGGCCGTCACCACCACCCTGACCACCGCCGACCGCGCCGGCATCGCCGCCACGCTGCGCGAAGAAATGCGCCGCAACACCTACAACGAGGCCAACGGCACCGTCACCGTGTCGAAAGAACGCGCACAGGCGATCCGCGAGGTCGCGACGCACTTTGAAGCGCTGTTCGGCAGCGACCCCTCGCTGGCCCAGTTGCGTGACCAGTACGCGATGAACGACGGCGCCCTGCCCGCCCTGGCCGACCGCCAGGCGCTGGCCGCCTTCTTCTTCTGGACCTCGTGGGCTGCCAGCACTGACCGCCCCGGTGAAACCGATCTCTCGTACACCAGCAACTGGCCGCACGAGCCGCTGGTGGGCAACACCCTGTCGGACTCGGCCGCCATCTGGTCGATGGTGAGCATCGTGCTGCTGCTCGGCGCCATCGCCGCCATGCTGTGGGTGCACGGCGGCACAGGCCACCAAGAAGCAGCCCAGCCGCTCGCCACCGACCCGCTGCTCGGCGCCGTGGCCACGCCATCGATGAAGGCGACGCGCAAATACTTCTTCGCCGTGGTCGGCCTGATGCTGCTGCAGATCGGCATGGGCGCCATCACCGCGCACTACGCGGTCGAGGGCCGCGCCTTCTTCGGCATTCCGCTGGCCGAGGTGCTGCCTTACGTGGTGAGCCGCACCATCCACACCCAGGTGGGCATCTTCTGGATCGCCACCGCCTGGCTGGCCACCGGCCTGTACATCGCGCCGCTGCTGTCGGGTAGCGAGCCCAAGCTGCAGAAGCTCGGCGTCGACCTGCTGTTCTGGGCGCTGATCTTCATCGTGGTGGGCTCCACCGTCACCGGCTGGCTGGGCACGCTGCAGCACCGCGGCATGGACTTCAGCTTCTGGCTCGGCAACCAGGGCCTCGAATACACCAGCATGGGCCGCGTGTGGCAGCTGCTGCTGTTCGTGGGCCTGCTGTTCTGGGTCTTTCTGCTCGGCCGCGCGTTGTGGCCGGCGCTGATGAAGCCTTCGCAATCGCGCGGTCTGATCGCGATGGTGTTCCTGTCGGCCACCTGCATCGGCGGCTTCTACTCGACCTCGCTCGCCTGGGGCCAGCACACCCACTACTCGATGATCGAATACTGGCGCTGGTGGCTGGTCCACCTTTGGGTGGAAGGCTTCTTCGAAGTCTTCGCCACCGCCGTGGTCGCGCTGATCTTCACCCGCCTGGGCCTGGTGCGCACGGAAAGCGCCAACCGCGCCATCATTGCCGAGACCATCGTGTTCTTGTTCGGCGGCATCCTTGGCACGCTGCACCACCTCTACTTCACCGGCACGCCCACTTCGGTAATCGCCGTCGGCTCGGTGTTCTCGGCGCTCGAAGTGGTGCCGCTCACGCTGATCGGCCTGGAAGCCCTGCAAACCTACCAGCGCTCGCAGTCGGCACCGTGGCTCACCGCCTACAAGTGGCCGGTGATGTGCTTCGTCGCCGTGGGCTTCTGGAACACCGTGGGCGCCGGCCTGCTCGGCTTCGCCATCAACCCGCCGGCCTCGCTGTACTACGTGCAAGGCCTCAACATGACGGCAGCCCACGGGCATGCCGCGCTGTTCGGCGTGTACGGCATGCTGGGCATCGGACTGATGCTGTTCTGCCTGCGCGGCCTGTATGCGCGCAACCTGCACGCCGATCGGCTTCTGCGGCCCGCCTTCTGGGGCTTGAATGCGGGGCTGGCGATGATGGTCTTCATGTCGTTGCTACCGGCCGGCATCTACCAGGCCTGGGCCAGCGTGAGCAAAGGCATGTGGTACGCCCGCTCGCCGGAGATCGTGCACTCCAAGGTCATGGAGACCCTGGTCTGGCTGCGCGTGCCCGGCGACATCGTGTTCTCGATCGGCGCGCTGTTCCTCGTGGCCTATGCGCTGCGCCTGCTGCGTGCGCCGGCCGCCCAGCGCGAGATCCCATTGACTGGTGCGGCCGCGGTGCACCCATGAAGCTCACCAGCTTCACCGACTACAGCCTGCGGGTGCTGATCTACCTCGCCGCCGATCCGGATCGGCGCGGCACCATCGCCGAGATCGCCGAGGCCTTCGGCGTCTCGGAGAACCACCTCACCAAGGTGGTCCACTTTCTCGGCCAGCAGGGCTGGCTGGCCAACGTGCGCGGCAAGGGCGGCGGGCTGGGCCTGGCCCTGGCGCCGGAGCAGATCGTCGTTGGCCAGGTGGTGCGCACGACCGAAGGCACCGACCTGCCAGCCGAATGCTTCGGCGACACGCCCGACCACTGCAGCATTGCGCGCATCTGCCGCCTGCGCGGCGCATTGCGCCAGGCGGTCGACGCGTTTTACGCCGTGCTCGACGACTACACGCTGGCCGACCTGGTGCAAAACAAGGCATCTCTGGCACGCGTGCTGCGCATCGCACCGGCCCGCTCGGCATGAGCTTGAGCAAGCCGCCCTTTCCTTACGACGGGCCGGCCGAACTGGAGCAGCCCGTCGTGAGCGCACTCACCCGCGTGGTCGACCCCGAGGTGGCACTGTCCATCGTCGATGTGGGTCTGGTCTACGGCGTGAGCCTGCGCGACAGCCTGGCGCAGGTGCGCATGACCATGACCTCGCCGACTTGCCCGGTGGCCGACGTGATCATCGAAGAGGTCGAGACTGAGCTCGACCGCGCGCTGCCGGCCGGCTGGCGCATCGCGGTTGAGCTGGTGTGGAAGCCACCCTGGGCACCCGCCATGATGAGCGAGCGCGCCCGGCGCTTCATGCAATGGTGACGCTCCATGTGCGCGCAGCGAGTGCCCTGCTGGTGCTGGGCGCCGCATGCCTGCTCGCTGCAGTGGCCGGCGGCCTGCTGCGGGCGGGTGTCGGTGGGCTCGACAGCCAGGGCGCCGGCCTGGCCGCGGCTGCGCATGCGGCCTTGATGATGTCGGGCTTTCTGGGCACGGTGATCGCGATCGAACGCGCCGTGGCGGTCAAGCTCCGATGGGCCTTTGTCGCACCTGCGTTGTCGGCCCTCGGTGGGCTGCTGATGCTCGCAAGCCAATGGCAAGCCGGCACCTGGGTGTCTGTGCTGGCGGCGGCCGTCTTCGTGGCGGTGAACGGCATCGTCGTCGTGCGGCAGGCCGCAGCGCACACGGCTCTGATGGGAGTGGGCGCGCTGGCCTGGCTGAGCGGCAACCTGATGCTGGCCACCGGCCTTGGCGTGAACGCAGCCATGCCGTGGTGGTTCGCCTTTCTCGTGCTCACCATCGCCGCCGAGCGACTGGAGATGACGCGGCTCACGCGGCGCCACTCTCTGGCTCAGCCTTCATTGGTGATCATCCTCGCCACCTTGCTCTCGGGCGCAGCGCTGGCTGCCGCCAAGCCGATGTGGGGCGGCCTGCTCTATGGCTCGGCCCTGGTTTCGCTCGCGGTCTGGCTGGCTCTGTTCGACATCGCGCGCCACACGGTGCGGGCGCACGGCCTCAGCCGCTACATGGCGCTGTGCCTGCTGGCGGGCTATGCCTGGCTGGCCGTGGCCGGCGTCGCCTGGACCGGCATGGCCGTGGGCTGCCCGGGCCGCGACATGGCCTTGCACGCACTCGGGCTGGGCTTCGTCATCAGCATGGTGATGGGGCATGCGCCGGTGATCCTGCCGGCCGTGGCGCGCATCAAGCTGCACTTCGGGCCCTGGTTTTACCTGCCGCTGGCGATGCTGCATGCCTCGCTGGCGCTGCGGTTGTTCGGTGGCTTCACCCATCCTGCGCTGCGCACCCTGGGGGCAGCGCTGAATGCCGCTTCGCTGGGGGTGTTCGTGCTCACCGTGCTGGCGTCGGCGCTGGCCTGGCGCATGCGGCACGGCGCAGCCCTCGTCGCGAGGATGCGCTGATGGCCGGTGTCATCCCGCTCAAAGAGGCTCCGGTGCCGCCCGTGCCGGCCAAGCGCTTCGCGTTGTGGGAGCTGGGCTTTCGCCCCTTCTACCTGCTCGCCAGCAGCTTCGCAGCACTGTCCATCGGCCTGTGGGCGGTGCAGTTCGCCGGCTGGCTGCCCCACCCCTATCTCTCGGGCCCGCTGTGGCATGCGCACGAGATGCTGTTCGGCTTCACCCTCGCGGTGATCGTCGGGTTCTTGTTCACCGCCGGGCGCAACTGGTCGAACCGCCCCACGCCCACGGGCCGCACGCTGGCAGCGCTGGCCGCCTTGTGGGTGGCCGGCCGCGTGCTGGTGCTGACACCCTTCGCCTGGCCCGCCGCGATCGTGAGTTCCGCGTTCCCGATCGCGGCCGCGGTGGCACTGGCCGTGCCGTTCTGGGCCTCGCGCAATCGCCGCAACTATTTCTTCGTCGGCCTGCTGGCACTGATGGGCGGAGCCGACCTCGCCATCCACCTCACGCAGCTGGGCGTGCTGGCCATGCCCGCCTGGGCCGGCATTCAGGTCGCGCTCGACGTGGTGCTGTTCATCATGGCGGTGATGGCCGGGCGCGTGATCCCCATGTTCACCAACAACGGCGTGCCCGGCGCCAACGCGCAGCGCAACGACAGGCTGGAGAAGCTCGCGCTGGGCAGCGTGCTCGCGCTGTTCGCGGCCGACCTGCTGCCGCGCAGCGGCGGGCTGCTGGCCTTGATGGCCTTCGCCGGCGCTGCCGTGCATGCCGCGCGCTGGCTGCTGTGGAAGCCCTGGAAGACGCGACGCGCCCCGCTGGTGTGGGTGCTGCACGCCGCCTATGCCTGGATCGTGCTGCACCTGGCCTTGCGCGGCGCCGGCGAGCTCGGCTGGGTCTTGCCTTCGCTGGCCACGCATGCCCTCACCACCGGCGCCATCGGCACCCTGATCATCGGCATGATGACGCGCACCGCACGCGGCCACACCGGCCGGCCGCTGCGCGCCGACGGCTTCGACCTGGGCTGCTACATCTTGGTGTCTCTGGCCGCGCTGCTGCGCGTGCTGCTGCCGCTGGCCCTGCCGGCCTGGTACCGAGAGGCGGTGATCGCCTCGGCCGCGTGCTGGTCGGCCGGCTTCGCCCTTTACGCCATCCGCTACGCGCCGGTGCTGACCCGGCCGCGGCTGGACGGAAAGCCCGGCTGATGGACTACTTCGCGATCAAGACCGTCCACCAGACCGCGGTGGCGCTGTCGTTCGCCGGCTTCTTCGGCCGCGGCCTGGGTGCGTTGCAGGGCGCGGCCTGGGTGCGCAGCCGCACGGCGAAGACACTGCCCCACGTCGTGGACACCGTGCTGCTGGCGTCAGCCATCACATTGGCCTGGACACTGCACCTGAACCCGCTCGCCACGCCCTGGCTGCTGGCCAAGATCGCGGGCTTGCTGCTCTACATCGGGCTCGGCACGGTGGCGCTGCGGCCGGGGCGCAGCCGGGTGGCACGGGCCGCAGCCTGGGCCGGCGCACTGGCCACCTTCGGCTACATCGCCTCGGTGGCCCTCACCAAGAGCCCGCTGGGCTTTCTGGTCTGGCTGGGCTGATCATCGGCCGCGTTTCGGGGGTGACCAAGGTGTTGCTCAACTGCGCCGGTCAGCTGGCCTCGCGGCCGAGCGCCTGTAGCTTGGTGAGCCAGCGGTCGGCATGTTTCTGGTCCAGGTTGGCAACCATCCCGACCAGCGTTTCGCGGATCGGCGCGATGCCCACGAACCCCAGGATGTTGCGCTCCAGCGCCTTCAGGCTGTGCGCACGGAAGTACCAGCGGTACACCAGCGCGGGCATGCCCATCGTGACCACCAGCCGCGCCGACCGGCCCGCGAGCAGCTTCTTGGGCAAGCCCTTCCCGTCGGACTTGCCGAGCGCAAAGCCCGGGCGCGCCACCTGTTCGAGAAAGCCCTTCAGCAGCGCGGGCATACCGCCCAGCCACAACGGAAACACGATCACGATGTGCTCGGCCCACGCAATGCCTTGCTGGGCATCGGCAAGACCCGGCGGCAGCACGCCCTGCTCCCACTCGGCCTGGCTGCGCAGCAGCGGGAAGTCGAGCTCGGTGATGGCCAGTCGACGGACCTGATGGCCGGCACTCTCGGATCCCTGCGCATAGGCGTCGGCCAAGCCGTGGCAGAGGTGACGCTGCGAGCCATCGGGATGCCCCTGCACGATGAGTACGCGCTTCGCGGAGGTGCTTGTTTTCATGCTGGAGCCTAGGCACGACCGCGTGATCGCGGCTTGAGCCGGATCAATGCCGGCATCGATACCCTGTGCGCGTGACCGACCTTGCGTTGCATCAAGGCCGCGCGCGCCGTTCGGCCTACGCTGTCGACAGGCACGAGACGAGAACTTCGTGCCCCTTGTTCAAGCAACCTTGAAAGGCCCGCCATGAAAGTTCTGTTGGCTGTCGACGGCAGCAAATTCACCAAGCACATGTTGGCTTACCTGGCCGCTCACGCCGAATTGATCGGCCCGGAGAATCGCTTCACCGTGATGACGGTGGTTACCTCCTTGCCGCCCGAGGTCAGCCACTTCGTCGACCGCGGAACGATCGACGGCTACTTCAAGGAAAAGGCCGATGAGGTGCTCGGCCCCGTCCTGGCCTTTGCCGCCCAGCACAGCTGGAACGTGACCGCCAAACATGTCATTGGCCAGGCGGCGGACGCCATTGCGGCCATGGCCAAGGAAGGCGATTTCGACCTGCTCGTGATGGGCTCGCACGGGCACTCGACACTCGGCTCGCTGATGATGGGGTCGGTGGTCCATGGCGTGATGGCGCGCTGCAAGACGCCGATGCTGATCATTCGCTGAATGACCTCACGGAGAAATCACCGTGAATGCCATCTCATCGATCCTGATCCACCTCGATGCATCGCCGCGCAGCGGCGAGCGAGTCGCCCTCGCGCGCCGGCTGGCGGCAAGGCACGGTGCTTCGCTGCAGGCACTGTATGCCGTGAATTCCAGTTTCGTCGAGCTGCCGTTCGCGTTGTCCGAAGGCTCCGACATCGGCGTGCTAGCCCTCCAGATCGACGACGACCGCCGCAGACGCGCACGCGAGCAGTTCGAGCGCGCGGCGGCCACCCCCGGCGTACCCGTCGAGTGGATTGAACTGGAACGCGAGCCCGCCATCTGGGGCTTCGTGCAGCAAGCGCTGTATGCCGACCTGCTGGTGCTCGGGCAGCGCGAGATCGACCCGGCCTATGCGCGCGACCTGCCGGCCGACTTTCTGGAGTCGGTGCTGATGGGCAGCGGCAAGCCCGCGTTGGTGCTGCCCTACGCCAGCGCCGTCACGTCCGATGCGCAGCGCATCCTGGTTGCGTGGAACGCCACGCGCGAGTCGGCGCACGCGCTGTTCGCCGCCCTGCCCTTGCTGCGCGCGGCCGCTCGCGTCGATGTTGCAGTCTGGCAAGACGAAGGCGCGCCACTGACCTCCGACGACCGCAGCCGCCTGGCGCGCAGCCTCGAGCAGCATGGCGTGACGGCCACCCTGCACTGGTATGGCACCGCGCCGGGTGACGTCGGCAACAGCGTGTTGTCGCTCGCCGCCGATCTGGGCAGCGACCTGCTGGTCACCGGCTGCTACGGGCACGCCCGCTCGCGCGAGTGGGTACTCGGCGGCACGACACGCACGCTGCTGAAGTCGATGACCGTGCCGATCCTGATGGCGCACTGAGGCAAGCTTGCGGTATCGGCGATGGCCCGATTGATCCAGATCAAAGGCAGGCCACATATCGCTACACAGCCGCAACAAGGTTCCGAAGATCAGGCCATGCCGACCTTTGTGCCGGTCTCTTGTTGAATTGGAGCGCAACCATGCGCCAAACCGGCCCAGTCACCCAGAAAGAGCAGCTCCTCGCGTCCAACCGCAGCCTGGTCTCCACCACCGACCTGAAAGGCCGCATCACCTATTGCAACCCGGCCTTCATCGAGGCCAGCGGCTACACCCGTGAAGAGCTGCTGGGACAACCGCACAACCTGATCCGCCATCCGGACATGCCGGAAGAGGCCTTCCGCGACCTGTGGGCCACGGTGTCGCAGGGGCGCCCCTGGGCAGCGCTGGTCAAGAACCGGTGCAAGAACGGTGATCACTACTGGGTGCGTGCCAATGTGACACCGCTGATGGAGGGCGGTACGCCCGTCGGCTACATGTCGGTGCGAAGCGTGCCGGACCGGGCCGAGGTGGAACATGCCAACGCGCTGTACAGCGGCATGAACGGGGCCTCGCGGAGCGGTGCTCCCCGGGTTCGCTTCGAGGGTGGGCGCGTGCTGCGGCTCGGCTGGCGTGGCCGGGTCGATGCCCTTGCCGAAAGGCTGTGCTCATCGTGGCTGCCGCTGACGATGATGCTCATGGCCACGGGGGCCTACGCGCTCGGGGCGGAACTGCAACTTTCGGTGTGGGGGTTTCTCGCTGCAGCCGGACTCGGTGCGGCAGCATTCGCGCTGGTGGTGCACAGCCTGAACCGGCCTCTGACGTCGTTGCTGCAGGTGTCGCGCCGCATGGCAGCAGGCGACCTTCGTCAGCATGTGAAAGTGGATGCGCGCGGTGTGGTCGGCGAGCTGCAGGCGGCCCTCGCGCAGCTCAACGTCAACCTGCAATCCATCGTGGGCGATGCACGCTCCGAAGTCGAACGCATGCAAACCTCGATCGCCGAGATCGCCGAGGGCAACGCAGACATGTCAGGCCGCACCGAATCGCAGGCGAGCAACCTGCAGCAGACCGCCGCCTCGATGGAAGAAATCACCGGCACTGTGCGGCACGGGGCCGAGGCGGCACGCCAGGCCGCTGTGCTGGCCGACGGTGCCACGAAAATCACCCGGGAGAGCATCGCCGCCGTGCAGCAGGTCTCGGACACCATGCACAACATCAGCGATGCGTCGCGTCGCATCGCCGAGATCTCGGGCGTGATCGACGGCATCTCTTTTCAGACCAACCTGCTCGCACTCAACGCCGCGGTGGAAGCCGCCCGCGTGGGCGAGCAAGGCCGCGGCTTCAGCGTCGTGGCAGGTGAAGTGCGCGCGCTGGCGCACCGCAGCGCCGAGGCGGCGCGCGAAATCCGCACGCTGATCGAGACGGCGCTATCGCGCATTGACACCGGCGTGAACGAGGCCGACCTGGCTGCCAAGACCATTCGAGAAACGGCCGACAGCGTCAACCGGGTCACCCTGCTGGTCCAGGAGATCAGCCATGGCACCGGCGAGCAGCTGACCGGCATTTCGCAAGTGAACGAGGCGGTGGCGCAGCTGGACAGCATCACCCAGCAGAACTCTGCGATGGTGGAACAGCTGTCTGCCTCGGCCACCGCACTGCAGGGCCAGGCACGCATCGTGGCCGAGTCGGTACAGGTGTTCCACACCGGGCCGGGGCAGACCACTCGTCCGGATGCCGTCGAGCTACGCCGACAGGCACGCGCCATGTGATCTGTGGGCCCATGCGAAACGGGTAACCTAGGCACCCTCGCCCTGCCGGGCGGTGTGACCTGACCCCCTTCGCAGACGGCCCGTGACAAGCACCCACCTCGCCATCGTCGACGACGACGTCGACATCACCACCCTGCTGGCCAATTACCTGGCCAGCCACGGCTTTCGCGTCACCTCGCTGCACTCGGGCCGTGCACTGATGGCGCTGATGGCGTCGGACCCGCCTTCGCTGGTGCTGCTCGACCTGGGCTTGCCGGGCGAAGACGGTTTCGTCATCGCACGCCAGCTGCGCGAGCACTGGCGCTGTGGGCTGGTGATCGTCACCGGCCGCGGTGATGCGGTCGACAAGGTCGTGGGCCTGGAGATCGGGGCGGATGACTACGTGACCAAGCCCTTCGACATGCGCGAGCTCGTCGCGCGGGTCAAGGCAGTGATGCGCCGCATCGAATCGGCACCGGCCGCTGCGCCGGCAGTGCCACAAGCCACTTCCAGCGTGTTGCGCTTCGCCGGCTGGCAGCTCGACACCGCCGCGCGGCGCCTCGAAAGCCCTCAAGGTGCCGTGGTGACGCTGACCTCGGGCGAATTCGACCTGTTGAGCGCCTTTGCCACGCATCCGGGGCGGGTGTTGTCGCGCGACTTCCTGCTCGAGCAGACACGCGGTCGCGAGGCGGCCCCGTTCGACCGGACCATCGACGTGCAGGTCGGCCGCCTGCGCAAGAAGATCGAGGCCGACCCTGAAGACCCACAGATCATCAAGTCGGTCCGCAGTGCGGGCTATGTGTTCGTCCCTGCAGTGACGACGTCATGAGCTTTGCCTCGGAGACCGACGGTCTGCCGGCGGGCGTCGACCCGCAGTCCATCTTCCGTTCGATCTTCGGCGCCTACCCAGACGCCTTGCTGCTGGTCGATGCGCAAGGCTGCATCGTCCTCGCCAACCCGGCGGCCAACACCCTGTTCGGCTACGCGCCCGGGCAGCTCATCGGGTTGAACGTCGATGTGCTGGTGCCCGACAGCATCCGCCCGCGCCACGCCGAATACCGCCACGCCTATGCGAACAAGCCGCGCGCACGCCCGATGGGTACGCAGATGGACCTCGTCGCCAAACGGCTCGACGGCAGCGAGGTGATGGTCGAGATCGCGCTCAGCCCGCTTCACGACAACCCGCTGCCTCTGGTCGTGGTGGCGGTGCGCGGCATCGGCGCCTACCCGCGCGTCAAACAGGCCCTGCAACGCGCGCGGTACGCCGAGTACGTAGCGCAGATGGGGCGGGTGGCCGTCGATGCGCGCGACCCGCAGGTGCTGCTGCAGCAGGTGTGTGCGGTGGCGGTCGAGGCCTTGCAGGTGGAGATGTCGGTGCTGTTTTTGCTCGAGCCCAATCAGCTCGAGTTCCAGCTGGCGGCGGGCGCCGGCCTGCTGCCCGACGAAGGCGTGGGCGCGCGCATGCCCAACTCGCCCGACACGCCGGCCGGCTTCGTGCTGGCCGCAGCGCAGCATGTGGTCATTCCCGACTACCGGCTGGAACAGCGCTTCACGGTGCCGCCGCGCTACCTGGCCGCCGGCCTCGTCAGCGCGCTCGCCGTGCCCTTGTCGGACCGAGGCCGCCGCGTGGGGGTGTTGAGTGTCCGCTCGAAACAGGCACAGCGTTTCGGTGACGACGAGGTGCACTTTCTGGAGTCGCTGTCCAACCTGCTGGCGGCCACGCTGCAGCGGGTGCAGACCGAAGAGACGCTCAGCCACGCGCAGCGGCTGGAGAGCGTCGGCCAACTCACCGGCGGCATCGCCCACGATTTCAACAACCTGCTGACGGTGATCCAGGGCAACCTGCAGGTGCTGGAAGAGGTGCCCGCCATTGCCGATGACGCGCACACCCAGCAACTGGTGGCAGCCGCCACACGTGCCAGCAAGCGCGGCGCCGAGTTGACCAGCAAGCTGCTCGCCTTCTCGCGGCGGCAGGTGCTGAGCCCGAGCCGGATCGACGTGCCTGCGATGCTGCACTCGCTGGCCGACATGCTCCGCCGCACGGTCGATCAGCGCATCCGCATCGAGGTGCAGGCCGAACCCGGCTGCCCCGCCGCCCTCGCCGATGCCGGGCAGCTTGAGTCGGCGCTGCTCAACATCGCGATCAACGCGCGCGACGCCATGCCGGGCGGCGGCAAGCTGGTCTTCGCGTGCAACAACATCGGCAGTCTGCCTCCCGAGCTGCATGGCGACTTCGCGCCCCATGAGCGATCCGCGTCGGGCTACCTGTTGATCTCGATCGCCGACAACGGCGCCGGCATGTCCGAGGCGGTGAAGGAGCGCGCCTTCGAGCCCTTCTTCACCACCAAGGAAAGCGGCCGCGGCACGGGGCTCGGCCTGAGCACGGTCTATGGCTTCGTCAAGCAGTCGAAAGGTGCGGTCACGCTCGACAGCACACCTGGCATCGGCACCACCGTCACGCTCTATCTTCCACGCCATGATTCGGCGCCGAACGCCAGCGAATCCCACACGGCAACGCAGACACTGCCGCCCAAGCTGCGCGTGATGTTGGTGGAAGACGAGCCCGAGGTGCGCGCGGTGGCATTACGGTTCCTCGCTGCGCTCGATTGCGTGGTCGCCCCGTTTGCCAATGCCGAGCAGGCCTTGCAAGGGCTGACGGCCGATACCGAGTTCGACCTCTTGCTCAGCGACGTGGCCCTGGGCACCGGCATGCGCGGCACCGAGCTCGCTCGCGAGGTGCTTGCGCGCCGACCCGGCGTAGCAGTGCTGCTGGTGTCGGGGTTCTCCGCCGAGCTGCTCGACATCAACCAGAGCGCCCCCGCGTCGTGGGAGCTGCTGGCCAAGCCCTACAGCCGCGACGAGCTGCAGGCGGCCATGGCGCAGGCGCTCGCGGCCGTTCGGTCAGCAGACCGCTGAACGCTCACTGCATCGTTGCCGTTGCCGGCACCTGGGGCGCCACGCAGCGCTGAATAAAGGCCTCAAGCAGAGCCAGGTCGGGGATGTGAACATCGCGCCGGCCGTTCTCGCTGAAGCAGATCACCGCTTCGCGCGCCAGGCGCGACAGCGCGCGGCTCACCGTCTCGAGCTTCATGCCCAGAAAATTGCCGATCTCGGCGCGCGTCATGCGCAGGGTGATCTGGTCGTGGCGCAGCCCGCAGTCGGAGACTGATTCGGCCCAGTTGCGCAGGAAATCGGCCACCCGGGCGTCGGCCGGCAGCGTGCAGATCGACAAGATCGAATCGCGGTCGCGCGTCATTTCGCGGCTCATCGCGCCGTGCAGCTCGGCCATCAGCATCGGCTGCCGCGCGCAGGCCTGCAATACCTTGTCGTAGCGCACCGTCCACACCTCGCCGGTGTCCATGGCGATGGCGTCGCAGCCGTGGCGCCCACCCGCAATGCCGTCGAAGCCCAGCCAATCCCCCTTGAACTGCAGGCCGACGACCTGTTCACGCCCGTCGGCCGAGAGGTTCACGATCTTGAAGATGCCCGAGTTGATGATGTGCAGGCACTCGAAGCGCTCGCCGGCCTGGTAAACCTTGTCACCGGCGTGCAGCAGCCGGCGCGTGACCGCCAGCGTCTCGCCCACGAGCTTCAGCGAATCGGCAATGCGCTGGCTGGTGCCGGACCCGCGCGGAGCGGCCGGGGGGCAATCGACCTGCTGACGAACGGCAGGCCGATGCGGCATGTTCAGGCTCGGCGTGATCGTGGCGGCGTTCATCATGGTGGTCGGCTCCTGCATCAAGGGGGTATCGAATGAAGAGGAGCTTAGAAATCGGGCGTCAACAGGGTGCCAACGGCGTGCGACGCTGCGTAACACTGCGTGAATGGCCTGTGTCCGGCGTGTATCAACGGGCCTGATTCAAAGATTCATCACGCCGTCACGCAGCGTTCATGCATCGAATTTGATGCCGGTCAAGCCGGCATGGCGCGAGATCACTAGTCTTGCCAGATCGACTTTCTCGCTCATGCAAAACGCTTCCTCTCTTCACAAGCGCTGGTCGCTTGACGCACTGCCCGCAGCAGAGCGACAGCGCGTGCTCGACATGGCCGCCGCGCTGGAACGGTCGGCACGCGCAGGCCGGCCGCTGCAGGCGCTTCGCGGCAAGAACCTGGCGGTGCTGTGCGAAGACGCCACCTGCCCGCACCTTGAGCTCTTTCGGCGTGCCGCCGGTGAACTGGGCGCGCGGGTGACGCACATCCGCCCCAGTGAGGCGCTGGATGTTTCAACGCGCGCCCCCGACGCACTAGGCCATCTGCTCGGCCGCCTCTACGACGCCATCGATTGCCATGGCATCGCACCGGACACGGTGGAACGGCTGGAGCGCACGACCGGCAGGCCGGTCTTCAGCGACCTGGCTTGCCATCAACGCATCGAGACGAACGATGCACAGGAAGCCGACTTCACGCTGCAAGCCCTGCTGCTGGCCGCGCTCACGTAAGGCACTCGATGGCAACGCCGGAAAACAACACTGCTCCCGCGGTACCGCTGCCCGATGTGATGGCGCTGTTGCGGCGGCGCGAGCAGCAGCTGGCCGGCATCCTCGACACGACGCTCGACGCCATCATCACCATTGACTCGCAGCTGCGCATCCAACTCTTCAACCGCGCTGCGAGCCACATGTTCGGCCACGCTGCCGAGCGGATGCTCGGCCAGTCGATCGAGAGACTGATCCCGCAGTCCAGCCGCGAAGCCCACGCTGGGCTGCTATCCGACTACGCCCGGTCCGGCATGAGCGCACGCGCCATGGGCGAGACGAAGACCCTCTCGGGCTTGCGGGCCGACGGCGTCGAATTTCCGATCGAGGCCTCGATCTCCCGCGCCGGCGATGGTGCCGAGGCACTGATGACCGTGGTCATTCGAGACGCCAGCCGCCTGCGCGAAGCCGAACAGGTGCACAAGCGCTACGTCACGGCCGAAGCCGCGCACACGGCCAAGACCGAGTTCCTCTCGCGCATGAGCCACGAGCTGCGCACGCCTCTGAATGCCGTGCTGGGGCTGACCCAGCTGCTCAGGGTCAGCACCCGCGGGAAGTTGTCCGAGCTGGAGTCGGATCAGCTGGCGCTCGTGCTGTCGGCAGGTGAACATTTGCATTCGCTGATCGACGACATGCTGGCAGCCAGCACCACTTCTGCGGCGCCCCGACCGGATGCCGCGAGGTCCGCCGAGCCGACCGGCCTGGTGCTCTACGTCGAGGACGATCCCGTCAATGCGCTGCTGGTCGAACAGCTGCTGAGCCGCTGGCCCGGAGTGCGTGTGATGGTGGCCACCGAAGGAAAAGAAGGCGTCGCGCTGGCGATCAAGCACCGGCCCGACCTCGTGCTGCTCGACATGCACCTGCCCGATCTTCACGGGCTGCAGGTGCTGCGCCTGCTGCGAAACAATGAGGCGACGCGGCACCTGTCGGTGGCAGTCTTGTCGGCCGGCGGAACCGCGGATGACGTGGCGTCCGCCCTGGCCGCTGGCGCTGTGCACTACTGGACCAAGCCCATCGACTTCAAGCCCTTCCTGGCCGGGCTGCGGGAAATGCTGCAAGCGGCTCCACGCGCCCCCGCCACGGCCTGAGAGCGCACATCGACATCGCTCACGCGCAGCATGGCCGCGGCCCTGAGGCTTCTGCCCCACCAGCGCGCCACTCCGTCGATCGCGACCTTGCATCGACGAAGGCTGACGCACATCAAAGACGCTCGCGCCCTGCTCGCTGCACCATGCGTGCATGCCAAAGGAAACAACCATGACCGAACTGCTGTGGTCCGACGCTATCTCGCTCGACTTGCCTCTGATGGACGAGACGCACCGCGAATTCGTCGCGCTGCTTGCCGACGCCGCCAAAGCTCCCGACGACCGCCTGGTCGACGCCTGGGCGGCGCTGGTCGACCACACCGACGACCACTTTGCGCAGGAAGACCGCTGGATGCGCCAGGCGCGCTTCGCTTCCGGCAACTGTCATTCGACCCAACACCAGGTGGTGCTGACCGTGATGCGCGAGGGCCTTGCCTTGGGCGCCGCCGGCCAACTGAACGTGATTCGCCAGATGGCGCATGAACTCGCAGTCTGGTTCCCGCAGCATGCGCAGACCATGGACGCCGCGCTCGCGTTGCACCTGCGCGGGATCGGGTTCGATGCCGCCACCGGCGACGTGGCTCGCCCAGAGCTGCTGCCTCTCGACGAGATCAGTGGCTGCGGGTCGGCAGCCTGCGTCCCGGCGCCGGTCAAAGCGCAGGCGGCCTGAGAAACGGCCGCACCGCGCTCGGGCTTTCAGCCACCCTTATGACATGGCCAGGCTGGCCATGAAGCCATGCAGCGGCTCGCTGTGCACCGGCTCGGAAAGCTGCTTCTCGGTCACCACGAGCATCGCGACAGGCTTTTTGCCGCAGATGTCTGTCAGCTCGGCAAAGGCGTTCTCGTGGCCCGAACCGCCCTCGGTGCAGAAGAATGCCACGTGCTTGAACTTCGCCGCGTGGAGCCGGGCATACGAGCGCACCGGCAGCGCAAGTTGCATGGCCCAGCAACTCCGCGGTGCAATCTCTGGCCGGTGAAGACAAGGTGTCCGGGCCGCATATCGATGTGGCGTGGCCGCGATGCGACGCGCCCCATCTCACGCTGTCGAAACGGTTCTATGACCATCGCTTCAAGCGAGGGATGGTTTCAGCCATCAACGCCCTCGCCTGCGGACCGGACATGCCGCCCTGATGGGCCAGAATTTCGGCGCACTTGTCGACCATGGCCTGCATCGTCATGTTGGGTTCGTAGAACCGACCATCGACGAAACAGAACCGGCAGTAGTCGTCGCTCTTCGTGCCGTTGGACAACGTCCCGAAGTCGGCCGGGGCACGCAGCGGCATGCCGCAGCTCTGGCAAAAGGATTCCGCTGCCTGGGGGGTTGGATTGATCACGCTTTTTGCTCCTTCGAAAAGGCACTCGAACTTCTACTGCCGCCCCGGCGGAGCCGGGGGGCCTCCCTTGGTAGCTAGATACTCCGCGTGCGGAACGCATCGCACCAGCCCTTGCCTGCCACCACACGCCGCGGGAACAGGGTGCACGGTGCCCAGGGTTGCGTCGGCTTGGCCTGGTAGAGGTCGCAGGTGATGCACAGCTGGCCGGGCCGGTACTTCGGGTACTTCTTCGCGTCGACACGTGCCGCGTCTTCGATATAGCCCACCGCCACTGCGCGCGGGTCTGCTTCATCAAGACGTGGGTACTGCTGGGCGGAGGCCGGCTGCGGGAGCAGCCAGGTGCTTCCACCGGCGGGCAACAGTTGCAGGAACAGACGTCGCGTGTGCATCACTTCCTCTTTGAACGAACCATCTTGGCTTGAGTTGAAGTGTCCGGCTCCCCGTGCACTGCGGCCTGAGCCAGATCAAACAATCGCCAGGCGCACGGCGGGTCAGTGCAGGGAAAGCTGCTGGTAGCGGCCTTCGCGCCAGACCACCAGGCGGGTTCCGCGGAGGTTGAGCCACGCCATGAGCCAGCGCGCCAGGTCGGCGCTGTCCTCGATGGCGTGGCCGTTCATGCCGACGACGATGTCGCCAGCTCTCAGCCCAAGACGGCGCGCGACACTGTCGTCGTCGACGCGGGTGATGAGCGCGCCTGTGGCGTAGGTTCGGCCGGCTTCCAGCGCGGCCGAAGCGGACACGTCTTCGAAGCCTGCGCCCAGGCGAGGCCTCAGACGGGTCGTACCGCTTTTCAGTTCAGCCACGATCTGCAACACGGTCTCGATCGGGATGGACAGGCTGACGCCCGCGGTGCCATACGGCCCGACCACCGTGCGCAGGTTCATGCCGATGATGGCGCCGCTGTCGTTCAGCAGGGGGCCACCCGAGTTGCCGGGGTTGAGGGCCAGATCGCTCTGGATGAACAGGCCCTCGCTGTCTTCCGCGAAATGCCGCGTGCGGCCCGCCACGATGCCGGCCACCACAGAGCCCTTCAAACCGAAAGGCTCGCCGACCGCGAGCACCCAGTCTCCGGGACGCGAAGCAGCAGAACGCCCGAAGAGCGGCGCCGCGATGCCTTCGCTCGGGATGTGAAGCAGTGCAATGTCGCTCTCCTCGTCCTGATCGATGAGTTGGGCCATGAACACCCGCAGGTCGGCGGTCTTCACCAGGATCTGTCGGGCATCGGCGACCACGTGCGCCGCCGTGACCACGCTGCCGGCACCATCAATGAAGAAGCCGGCACCGATGCTCGTGGGCGCCGAGGGCGTGCTCCAGGGCGCGCGCTCCTGGCCGTTCACTCGCGCCACGCCAGGGCCTGCCTGCGAGGACAGGTCGACCGCTTCGGGGGAACCCCCCACGCCGTACACACCCACCACCGACGGAAGAGCTTGTCGCAGCGCGGCCGAGAACCCGCGCTGCGCCAGCACGCTGCCCATGGCAGCCACGGCAGGCGACGACGCCGAGCGCACCGGCTCGGCCGCAGCGGCCTGCAGCGCGACGCTCCCGACCGCCATGGCCAATGCAGCGATGCGTGCCGCAGACCGCCCGCGCCGACTCGTCAGCCCGAGAAACACAGCGCGATGACCCGTTGCCACAGGCCATGGCCCAAGGCCCAACCCGACGCCACCGCGAGGCAGGCCCCGGAGAAACGTGCCACCCAGGCACCGCTCACGAGGCCCAGCACCCCTTGGCCCGAGCCGTGCAAGACGATGCGGCTCGCCGCCCACAGGCCTGACGACGACGCCAGCGCAAAGCCGCCCATCACGAGCGCACCGCCTGTGGCGGAGCTGGCCAACGTGGCAACGATCAGGGCCGACTGAAGCAACCCGCACGGCCAGGCGACCCAGGCAGCGCCCATGGCGCCTGCGCGAGCCGGCCCGGCCACGTGCTGCCAGCCTTCCCGAACCAGCTGGGGCGACAGCGTGCGCGGCTGCGCCGCCATCCACGCCGGTTGCCGGCCAGTCACCAGCAGCCACAGGCCGAGTGCCAGGGCCCCCACGTGCACCAGCGTCCAGAGTGGCCGCAGGGCCGGCGAGAACTCGCCTAGCACCCGAAGCAACACCACGCTGGACGCGGCGACGGCGCCCGCGGCCGCGTAGCTCGCCACGCGCCCCACGTGAAAGGCCAGGCCGACAGCGCCGGCATTCGCACCCCGGCTGCAATGACCGAGCACCGCCGAGCTGGACGCACCGCACATCGCCATGCAATGGGGTATGCCTGCGGCGCCCATCAGCACGCCGCTGAGCACGAGCGCTGCATCCATGCCGTGCTCTCAGACGATGCGCGAGAAGCGCTCGCTGTCGCGCGCCGCGTTCAGGTGGCGGTCGAACACCATGGCCACGGCCCGCACGAAGAACCAGCCGGTGCGCGTCACGGTCACGACACCATCTTTGAGTTCGACCAAGCCTTTCGCAGCCAGCTCCTGCAGCCGCACCAACTCGTCGAAGAAATACAAGTGCGCATCGATGCTGTGCTGCCGCTCGATGGCATCCAGGTCGACGCTGCCCTGGCACATGAGCGACATGATGATCTGCCGGCGCAACCGGTCGTCGCTGTCGGGGTTCAGGCCACGCACCGCCGGCAGGCGGCCTGCGGCGAGGGCTTCGTAGTACTCGGGCAAGGTCTTCGCGTTCTGGCTGTAGCAGCCGCCCATTTCACCGATGGCCGACACGCCCAGGCCGATCAGGTCGCAATCGGGCTGGGTGCTGTAGCCCTGAAAGTTGCGATGCAGCCGGCCCTGCCGCTTGGCAACGGCCAACGCGTCGGTCGGCAGCGCGAAGTGGTCCATGCCGATGTAGTCGTAGCCCTGATCGAGGAACCCGCTGATCGCCATGCCGAGCATCTCGACACGGTCACCCGCCGGCGGCAGCTCGGCGGTGTGGATGCGGCGTTGCGGCTTGAATCGCTGCGGCAGGTGCGCATAGGCGTACAGCGCGATGCGGTCGGGCCGCAGCGCGCTGACCTGCGCAATGGTGCGGGCGAAGGACTCCGGTGTCTGCAGCGGCAGGCCATAGATCAGGTCCATGTTGATGGATTCGAAGCCGATCTCGCGCGCCGCGACAACAAGGTCGCGCACCGCGTCGTGCGGCTGCAGGCGGTGCACGGCGCGCTGCACTTGCTCGTCGAAATCCTGCACGCCGAAGCTGAGTCGGTTGAAGCCCAGGCCGGCCAGATGTTGCAGGCGTTGCCGCGTGACGGTGCGCGGGTCGACCTCGATGGACATCTCGGCGCCGGGTGCGATGTCGAACGCGTTGCGCAACGAGGTCATCAACCGGTCGAGTTCTTCGTCGCTCAGGAAGGTGGGCGTGCCGCCGCCGAAGTGCAGCTGCGAGATGCTGCGCCGTTCGCCGAGCGCGTGCGCATACAGCGCCATCTCTTGCTCGAGCGCGCTCAGGTAGGCAGCCGCGCGCCCATGGTCGCGCGTGACCACCTTGTTGCAGGCGCAGTAGTAGCAGACCGATTCGCAGAAGGGGATGTGCACGTACAACGACAGCGGTCGGCGCCCCCTCGCGTCGGCGCGTCGCCGCAGCGCCGCCTCGAGATCGGCCGCGCCGAAGCCGTCGACAAAGCGGTCGGCGGTGGGGTACGAGGTGTAGCGTGGGCCGGGCACGTCCAGGCGCTGCAGCATCTCGGTGGTGATACCGGCCGAGACGGACACGGGCGCAGACACAGGTGTGGGCGCGGCAGATTCTTCAGGGGTGAGGAAGGTAGAGCTCATGCCCGTCACTGTGCCCAAGGCCGGCCGCGACTCGCTTGACGTGGATCAAGCGCGAAGGCTGTAGTTCAGAGCGGCTCGCGGCAATCCGGTTCGTCGGCCTTGCCGACCAGCAGCACGGTCAACGCGCCAGAGGTGGCGATCACGCCCCAGCACAGCACGAAGGTCACGGTGTAGACCGCTTGGCGCGACCAGTCGAGCGGCGTGGCGCCGAACCACTGCAGGTCACTCGGGTCGACCACGACGAACAACAGCGCCTCCATCACGCCCGCCATCAGAAAGGCCGGCCAGAGGATCTGCAGCGCCCGCCGCTTCATCACCGTGATCATGGCGCTGTCACGGGCGCGGCGTGGCCGCGTGGTTGCGTGCCTTGACCGCCGGCGCGTGCGAGGCATCGTATGGCGTCTGCACGGGTGGCTCGCTGATCACCGGGTCGCCATGGACGATGGCCAGCCGCAAGGTGATGAAGCTGGCCACCACAACCACGGCCGGGCCAGCGATCACCAGCCACACCATGCCGAAGCGCCACCAGGGCTGCGCTGTCTTGTGGGGAATCGTTGCGGATGTCATGCGGTGCCTCGCTCGGTGGATGGGTTCATCGCGGAACCACGAAGGTCGATTTC